>ERZ1645187.4921-NODE-4921-length-10589-cov-6.480539_pt1 | contig 10589 bp, 8 predicted proteins | sample MGYA00575352_ERZ1645187 | MGnify/ENA primary metagenome ERZ1645187 (study PRJEB40837, sample SAMN11349314) | freshwater sediment metagenome | isolation source: river sediment | host: Sediment | place: India: Wazaribad , New Delhi | collected 2017-02-21 ...
TGGCGCTGTTCGCGGCGTTCTTCGTCAGCTTTCCGATCATCGCCAACCAGCTCTGGGCCTTCGTTGCGCCGGGGCTGTATGCGCGGGAAAAGAAGGCGTTCCTGCCGTTCCTGGTCGCGACTCCGATCCTGTTCACGGCCGGGGCAGCGCTGGCCTATTATCTGGTCATGCCCACCGCGTTCCGGTTCTTCCTGACGTTTGAAGGCGACAAGGGCGGGCTGAGTCTGGAAGCCTTGCCGGGGACGGGCGACTACCTGTCGCTGGTGATGCAGTTCATTCTGGCTTTCGGGATCAGTTTCCTGTTGCCGGTCCTGCTGCTGCTGCTGAATCGCGCCGGGATTGTCAGCCGCGCACAGTTGTCTGCGGCGCGGCGTTACGTGATCGTGGCAATCACCGCGCTGGCGGCGGTCATCACCCCGCCGGACGTTGTTTCGCAGTTGATGCTGCTCGTGCCGATGTGGCTCTTGTTCGAAGGCTCGTTGCTGATCATGCGGCTGGGCGAGCGCAAGGATGCGGCAGATGCGGTGGCGGCTGAGGAAACCGCCGCCTCCTGAAGCTGGTCAGGGCTTGCGCGTGGCCGCGTCCCACGCCAGCCGTCCGTTCACCCAGACTTGCCGCACTTGCGTGGCCCGCAAATCAGACGGCGTGGCGAGCAGCGGATCGCGGTCGACCAGCAGAAAGTCCGCGCGCTCCCCCCGCACCAGTCGACCGAACCGGCCTTCGGCGAACCCGGCATAGGCGCCGTTCATGGTATAGGCTGCCAGCGCTTCTTCGCGGGTCAGGCGTTCCTGCGCCTGCCAGCCGCCGAACGGCTGCCCGTCCGGCCCCTGCCGGGTGATCGCGGCGGTGAGGCCCGCGAAGGGATCGGGCAGTTCCACCGGTGCGTCCGACCCGAACGCCAGCTTCGCGCCCGTCGCGGCCAGCGATTTCCAGGCATAACCGCCCGCCAGCCGCTGTGGTCCCAGCCGCGCTTCGGCCATCAGCCGGTCGGACGTCTGGTGGACCGGCTGCATCGACGCGATGATGCCATGCTGGCCGAACCGCGCGAAATCCGCCGGATCGACGACCTGCGCATGCTCGATCCGCCAGCGCCGGTCGCCGGTGTAAGTGGCGCTCATGTCCTCGATCGCCGCCAGCACGCCTGCATTGGCCTCATCCCCGATCGCATGGATCGCCAGCTGGAACCGGTCGAGTGCGGCGCGGCTCATCAGGTTCTTGAGCTGGGTATCGCTGGTGATACGCAGACCCCGCGTGTGCGGCGCGTCGGCATAGGGTGCCTTCAGCGCGGCCCCGCGCGATCCCAGCGCACCATCGACATAGAGCTTGACGCCGTTCAGCCGCAGCTTGTCGTCATAGAGCCAGGGGGAGGGGCCGGGACCGCCGATCAGCTCCATCGCCTCGGTCCCGCCGGCATAGGCCATGATCCGCAGGCGCAGCGCGCCATTGTCGCCCGCGCGGCGATAGGCCTGCCAATCCTCGATACTGGTGCCCATGTCGGCCATCGCGGTAACGCCGCGCGCCAGCAGCAGGTCCTGTGCTTTGGCCAGCGCCAGGTCGCGGTCTTCGGGGCGCGGGGCTGGGACGAATTTGTCCACCAGGTCCATCGCCGTATCAACCAGCACGCCGGCCGGCTTGCCCCCCGCAGCCACGCGCTCGATCTTGCCGCCGACCGGGTCTTTCGTCAGCGCGGTGATGCCCGCCGCTGCCAGTGCCCTGGTGTTGGCCCAGCCAGCGTGGCCATCGACGCGGGTCAGCCAGACCGGTTTGTCGCCCACCACGGCGTCCAGCTCGGCGGCGGTCGGGAACCGGCCCAGCCCCCACAGTTCCTGGTTCCAGCCGCGCCCCAGAATCCACGGGCGGTCGGGATGAGCGGCGGCATAGGCGGCGATTTTCGCTTGCGCCTGCGCCAGCGAGGTCGTTTCCGACAAGTCCAGCGTCAGCGCGCCAAAGCCGACGCCCATGACATGGCCGTGGCTGTCGATCAGGCCCGGCATCAGCACCTGGCCCTGCCCATCGACGAAGTAGTCAACCTTGCCGGGTCGTTTGTCTCCCCGGCGCAACACTTGGACGATCCGGCCATCGTCACCCACCAGCAGCCCGGTGAAGCGATCCACGCCGCCCGTCGCGTCGAGCGTCAGTCCATCGACATTGTCGATCAGCGTGTCGGCATGGGCGGGCGCGGCGATGGCGAGGGCCAGTGCGCCTGCAATGCCGGTGCGGATCATGCCTTGCTCCGGCGCGGCAGGCGGCGGACGAGTGCGGACGTATCCTGCCGCCCGCCGCCGATGGCCTGCACTTCGGCGTAGAACTGGTCGATCAGCGCGGTGACCGGCAGCGACACGCCCAGCGAGCGCCCCTCCTCCAGTGTGAGGCCCAGGTCCTTGCGCATCCAGTCGATCGCGAAGCCAAAGTCGAACTCGTCCTTCGCCATCGTGTGCCAGCGGTTGTCCATCTGCCAGCTTTGCGATGCACCGCCCGAAATCGCCTCGTACACCTTGTCCAGATCAAGGTGCGCGGCCTCGGCAAAGCGCAGGGCCTCGGACAGGGTCGCCAGGATGCCGGAAAAGGCGATCTGGTTGACCATCTTGGTGCTCTGGCCGGACCCGGCCTTGCCGACGTGGACGATCCGCTTGGTATAGGCTTCCATGATCGGGCGGGCCGCCTCGATGGCATCGGCGCGGCCACCGCACATCACGGTCAGCTGGCCGTTCTCCGCGCCTGCCTGTCCGCCGGTGACGGGCGCATCGACACAGTGCACCTCAAGATCGCGCGCCTCGACCGCGATCTGGCGCGCGATCCGGGCGGAAACGGTGGTATGGTCGATAAACGTCGCGCCGGGTTTCAGCGTGGTGAACACGCCGGTCGGCCCCAGCACGACGTCGGCCAGGTCATCGTCGTTGCCGACGCAGGTCAGCACCACGTCCGCGCCCTCGGCCGCGTCGGCGGGGCTGGTGGCAACGCGCACGGCCAGGCCGGGGTTCGCTTCCTGCCACTTTGCCGCGCGCGCGGGCGTGCGGTTGTAGATGGTCAGCCGGTGCCCCGCGTTGCCGATGTGGCGCGCAATCGCGCCGCCCATCACGCCCAGGCCCAGGAACGATACGTTTTTCGGTTCGATCATGCCCTGCGTGTTAATGGGGCCGGGCCGACAAATCCACCTTGGCGTCAGTGGTATTCCAGATCGATGGAGAAATCGCCGCTATAGACACCCGGTGCCTGCAGCGGATTGATGTGCAGCCGCGCGCCGAACCTGACCGTGCGTGCCCCACCGGTGAGGTTGATGACGGAGCCGGGACCGCCGGGAAACTGCGGTTCGACCAGCATCGGATCGCCGGGGCCGGTCAGCGCGAAGGACGGCGCGAAGTTGACCTGGACGTTGGCGTCCGAACCGGTCAGGTGCAACTGCGACACCGCGAAACTGCCCGTACAGACCAGAGCGGCATCGCACAGCCGGTTGGCGCTGGTGGGGTCGAGTTCCACCACGCCGCCCGCGCCATTGACCGCGATCCGCCCGAAATTCATGTCGAGCAGGACGGCGAACTGAATTTCTTCCAGCACTTCGGCGGTAACCGGCGCGGTAACGGTTGCGCCAGCCAATGCGGTGGCGGGATTGCACAGCACGCCTATCGCAAGGCCGATGGCAGGCAAAGAGCGGTTACGCGCGGTATACATGCCAGGGGATCCTCATGGTTGTGCGATCCACGGGGATGGGGGAAGGCCTAATGTCGGTCCGTCGCGACAATCCGAACAAACAGGGTTAATTTACAAAGCCAGATCGCTTAACCTGGTGCGTGAGAGAACGCGGCCGGCCAAGCCGTTTGCATGCCACCCCCGTTTCCGTTAGGGCCGCGGGAATATGACCAAGCCCGCTCCCCTTGCCGCAGGCACTGCGGCGTCGCTGCTGACGATCGACGATGTGCGCGCGGCGGCGGGGCGAATTGCGGGCGCGGTGGTGCGCACGCCCACGCTCTATTCGCGCACGCTCAGCCAGATTACCGGGGCGGACATCTGGCTGAAGTTCGAGAACCTGCAATTCACCGCCGCCTACAAGGAGCGCGGCGCGCTCAACGCGATGCTGCAACTCGATCCGGAGCGGATCAAGCGCGGGGTGATCGCGGCTTCGGCTGGCAATCACGCGCAAGGGTTGTCCTATCACGGCACCCGGCTGGGCCTGCCCGTGACGATCGTGATGCCGCGCCCGACGCCGACCGTGAAAGTCATGCAGACAGAGGCGGTGGGCGGCAAGGTGGTGCTGCACGGCGAGACGTTTGACGAAGCCTATGCCCATGCCCGCCAGCTGGAAACCGAACTGGGCCTGACCTTCGTTCACCCGTTTGACGATCCTCACGTGGCTGCGGGACAGGGGACGGTCGCGCTGGAAATGCTGGAGGATGCGCCGGAGATCGACACGCTGGCGATCCCGATCGGCGGCGGAGGGCTGTCCACCGGGATGGGCGTCGCGGCGCGCGGGCTGCGCCCGGACATTCAGCTGGTCGGCGTTCAGGCCAAGCTGTTCCCGTCGATGTACAACAAGCTGAAGCACCAGCACTTGCGCTGCGGTGGTGATACCCTGGCTGAAGGGATCGCGGTGAAAGTGCCGGGCGAGTTTACCTCGCGCATGCTGGGCAACCTGCTGGATGATGTGGTGCTGGTCACCGAAAGTCAGCTGGAAAGCGCACTGGCGCTGCTGCTGCAGATCGAAAAGACCGTGGTCGAAGGCGCGGGCGCGGCTGGGCTGGCAGCGGTCATGGCCAACCGCGAGATGTTCGCGGGCCGCAAGGTCGGCGTGGTCCTTACCGGCGGCAATATCGATACCCGCCTGCTCGCCAACGTGCTGCTGCGCGACCTGGCCCGGTCGGGCCGGCTGGCGCGGCTGCGGCTGACCCTGCAGGATCGCCCCGGCGCGCTGTTCAAGGTGATGGGGCTGTTCGACGCGCACAACGTCAACATCATCGAGATCTATCACCAGCGCATCTTCACCACGCTGCCGGCCAAGGGCCTGATCACCGATATCGAGTGTGAGGCCCGCGACAAGGAACAGCTGGACGAACTGGTCGTCAACCTGAAGGCGGCGGGTTACGCGGTCACCCAGGTGGAACTTAACTAACCGGTCCTCAGCCGTCCCGTTTTGCACGCCCCTGCCGCTACGATTGTGTCCGGCTGTGCAAAATAAGACTCGGTTAACCGTGATTTGTGGTTAAGACTCTTTCAACGTCGAGTCCGACTGTCCATATCGGTCGCATCGCGTCGTTCAGAAGGATTGCCCTGCCCCGTGACGGCTCCCGTTCGTTTCCCCCGGTTCTTCGTCACCAGCCCTGCGCCGTGCCCCTATTTGCCGGGCCGCAGTGAACGCAAGGTGTTCACCGAACTCAAGGGCCCGCATGCCGGGGAACTTAACGATGCGTTGGGCCGGATCGGGTTCCGCCGCAGCCAGACGGTGGCCTATCGCCCCTCCTGTGCGGATTGCACCGCCTGCGTGTCCGTTCGTGTCGTGGCCGGGGAATTCCGTCCGTCGTCGACCCAGCGCCGCAACCTGAAGCGCAATTCGGATCTGGTGGCTACGCTGTGCCGCCCTTGGTCCACGTCTGAGCAGTTCGAACTGCTGCAGCGCTACCTTGGCGCCCGCCATCCGGGTGGCGGCATGGCGACGATGGATGAAGTCGATTTCGCCGACATGGTGGAGCACACCCCGGTCGACAGCTATGTAATCGAATACCGCGAACCGTCGCTCGATGGCACGCCGGGCCGTCTGGTCGGGGTCTGCCTGACTGACAAGCAGGGCGACGGGCTGTCGATGATCTACAGTTTTTACGAACCGGACCAGACCAACCGGACCGGCCTTGGCACCTACATCATCCTCGACCATATCCGCCGCGCGGCGGAATTGGACCTGCCCTATGTTTACCTGGGTTACTGGGTCGATGGTTCGGCGCGGATGCAATACAAGGTGCGGTATCGCCCGCTTGAAAAGCTCGGCCGCGATGGGTGGGAACGTTTTGGCGAGGACGAACAGGACCGCCTGATTGCCGCGGCCGCCGCCAAGCGGTTTGACGGGCAGCCGCTGATCGATGGCGCGACCAAGGACGGCGCCCACGGCGGGCAGGGGCAGTACAAGCTCGACTTCTAGGCTTGCAGTGGCGGCCGCTGTTGTGGCTCCGCTGGCGAGGAATGCCAACCGCCGCCGCCCCTTTGCGAGCTGTCAGGACCGGTTGCCGCCGCGACAGCTGGCGCCCGACGCTTCCAGGGTCCCCAGCGGCTTCTTGCGCTGCCCCAGGTACGTCGCGCGGACGGTGCCGCCCTGGTACAGGATCGCGGCAAACGGTCGGGCCGCGCAAATCTCTGCAAATGCGGCCTGCTGCCAGTCAGTGGAACCATTGTAGACCGACGGGGCGGCATTGGCGGTGACGATCAGTTCCGTCCCCGCGGCCTGGTAACTCACCAGTGCCGTGCCGCTGTCCAGTTCGAACGGGCGCGGCATGACATCCACCGTACGGCGCACGATCCCTTCCATGTCCACATGCCGGGGAATGGCAGTGCGCGTGCCGGGGGCAGGGCCGGTGACAGCACTTGGGCGGGCCGCAGTCACCGCGCGTTGCGGATCGGCCACTGGCGTTGCGGCGGGCGCAACCGGCGTTCGCAGGACGATCGCGGGAGCAGGCGTACCCGGCTTGGCCAGCTGGAACGCAAACGGATATTGCTCGCCATTCCAGTTGACCGTGATCGACAACTGTTGCGGCAGTTTGCTGGTCCGGAATTTCTCAAGGATGATCTTGCCGGCATAGATTTCGCCCGGATCGACAGTCGTCAATTGCAAGACCTGATCGCTGAGCGCTTCGCGCGTTGCATCGAGCTGGGCCTGCATGGCCGACATGGTCATCACGGTCTGGTCTTCGATCCGGGCAGCCCTGATTTGCCCGGCAATGCTGGGCGCGCTGTAGTGGCTTTGATACGTGGTGTAGGGGGTGGAGAACGAGCCATAGTAATTGTCGCGCTGGCTGGATGCCGCAGCCGATCCCAGTCCGCCGAGCATCGCCACGCCAAGCTGCGACCACCAGGTGCGATTCTTCGCCTTCTTGATCAGGCGATCAACATGCATGATCCCGACCTGGTCAGCGCCGACCTGCACGGCAATATTGCCTATGTCGATGTTGGCGGGCAGGTTCGCATAATTGAACACTGTCACCGCGAAGACCAGGCTGCCATGTTCCATCGGCAAGGGGCGCAACTGCACCGCGCCATTGCGCTGTCCGATGTCGACTGTCGGGACGCCCTTGTCGTAACGGACGCTCTCATCGCCAACTTGTAGCGCCTGTACGACTGGCTCTGCGGCAAGGGCGGTTGCCGGAACAGCAATCAGGGACGCGGCGATCAATACTGTTGCCAGTGGGCTTTTCATGGTTTCCCCCATTTCAGGACGGGGGTTATTCGCCCGGAAAGTATAATCCGAGATCAGAGATCGTGGTTAACGCCGAATATAGCCGGATTTTTCAGTCTGGGCGCTCAGGTAAATCTTGCCGGTCAGCGTGACATGCCAGTAATTCTGACCTGACTGGACCTGTCGTTATCAAGGAAAACCCCCTCCCCGCAGGGGCGGGAAGGGGGCAATTTACTGCTTCGTCTGGCTGGATCAGGCGGGCAGGCCGCTGATTGCCTTCATTTCCATGAAGTCCTTCAGGCCAGCCAGACCACCTTCGCGGCCGTTGCCCGACTGCTTGTAGCCGCCGAACGGTGCGCCGGGGGTGGGGCCCCAGTTGTTGATCGCGACCATGCCGGCGCGCAGCTTCGGAGCGACTTCCGCCGCCTTGGCCGGATCGCCCGAAATCGCCGCCGACAGGCCGTATTCGGTGTCGTTGGCCAGTTCGATCGCCTGGTCGAGGTTGTCATAGGCCATCAGGGTGATGACCGGGCCGAAGATTTCCTCCTTGGCGATGCGCATGTCCGGGGTCACGTCAGTGAACACGGTCGGCTGGATATAGAAGCCGCGGTTGACGTTGGCCGGCAGGTCGGGGCCGCCAGTGACCAGCTTGGCGCCTTCATCGATCGCCGACTGGATCAGGCCGCGGACCTTTTCGAACTGGGCCTTGTTGACCACCGGGCCGAGGTGGTTGCCTTCGGCCATCGGATCACCCACCGGGGTGGCCGAATACATTGCCTTGGCGAATTCGGCGGCTTCGCCCATGCGTTCACGCGGGACCAGCACCTTGGTCGGCGAAATGCACGACTGGCCGGTGTTGACCAGCGGGCCCATCAGTGTGGGCGGCAGGTGCTTGGCGAAATCGGCATCGGGCAGGACGACGTTGGGCGACTTGCCGCCCAGTTCCTGGTGCACGCGCTTGACCGTCGGCGCGGCGGCAATCGCCACAGCGATGCCCGCACGGGTGGAGCCGGTGAAGCTGACCATGTCGACGTCGGGGTGGCTGGAAATGGCGTTGCCGGTGGTCGGCCCGTCACCCTGCACCAGGTTGAACACGCCCGGCGGCACGCCGGCGGCGTCCAGGATCTCGGCAAAGATCTTCGCATTGGTCGGGCATTCTTCCGACGGCTTCAGCACCATGGTGTTGCCACCGGCCAGGGCCGGGGCGACCTTCAGCGCGATCTGGTTGAGCGGCCAGTTCCACGGCGTGATCATGCCGACGACGCCAATCGGTTCATAGGCGATCTTGTAGCCGGGACCATCTTCCAGGAAATTGAAGTCCTGGAGCGCCGCAATGGTGCCCAGGAAGCCGCCGATCCCGGCGCCAACCTGCGCGGTCCCGGCGAAGGACACGGGCGCGCCCATTTCCTCAGCCATGGCGACCGAGAGGTCAGCGCCGCGCTTCTTGTATTCCTCGACAATGCGGTTCAGCACGGCCAGGCGTTCTTCGCGCGTGGTCTGGCTCCAGGTCTTGAACGCCCGCTTGGCGGCGGCGACGGCCTTGTCGACATCGGCCTTGGTGCCGACCGAGATGACCGCGCAGGGTTCTTCCGTGGCGGGGTTGATCACTTCGCGGCGCTGGCCGCCTTCGCTGTCCACCCACTTGCCGTCGATGTAATGTTGCAGCAGTTCGCGCATCCTCGAATCTCCCTTAATGGATCGATTAATTGCGTGATATGTCGGGTCGCGCGCGCCGGATTGCAAGTCGGTTTTTGTATGCCTTACTGACAATCACGCTAATTGCCTGCATAAAGCGCTGCTTCGGCAGCGCGGCGGCGGACCAGCCCCGTCAGCTTGCGTCCCCCGGCATGGACCCATTTGCCGAATTCCGCCACCGCCCCAGCATGGTCGCCCGCCCGGTGCAGCCGGGTCAGGGTGGCGCGGGCGATGGCACCAGTGTTGTAGTGAAAGCTGACGAGGGCATCGAATTGCGCCTGCGTGGTCGGGGCGTCGCCCAGCGCGCGAGCGACGTCTGCGGCAAAGCGCGTCAGGTCGGCCGCCAGCCGCGCATCGCACTGCGCCTGCGTCCAGACCGTGCCGGGACCGATGTCCGCGCCGGTGGCGCCCCAGCCGATGGTCCATGGATCGCCGCCAGTGCCCGGATCGGGATAGGCGGCGAACGTCCCGTCGCCCTGGGCGCGGGCGCAGCCTTCGAACTGCTTGATCAGCGCAAGGCCAGCGGGGCCGACCGCGCGCAAGGGCTGGCGCTGTGGCGGGGGCGCTGCGGACCGGTCCAGCGCCTCGTCAAGTGCTTGCACTTCACGGGCGGTGAAGCTGCGGCGCAGCATGCGGCGCACGGCATCGAACACGGGTTTGCGATCAATCTGGGGAATCATGGCTGGCCTCCGCACTCTGGGGAAAGGAGGCGATTCAACTAAGCCAGACAGGCCCCTGTAGGAAAATGATATGGCGTGCCCGGCGCAGCAAAAAGGGCGCCCGGATCGCTCCGGACGCCCTTCCTGATACCCTCTGACCGGGTCGCAGAGATCAGAGGCTGTAATACATGTCGAACTCGACGGCCGACGGCGTGGTTTCCCAGCGCATCACTTCGGGCCACTTCAGTTCGATATAGGCTTCGATCTGGTCCTTGGTGAACACGCCGCCCTGCAGCAGGAAGTCGTGATCGGCTTCCAGCGCTTCCAGGGCTTCGCGCAGCGAACCGCAGACGGTCGGCACTTCGGCCAGTTCGGCCGGCGGCAGATCGTACAGGTTCTTGTCCATGGCTTCGCCCGGATGGATCTTGTTCTTGATCCCGTCGAGACCGGCCATCAGCAGCGCGGCATAGCACAGGTAGGGGTTGGCCATCGCGTCGGGGAAGCGGAATTCCACGCGCTTGGCCTTGTCACCGGCACCATACGGAATGCGGCACGACGCCGAACGGTTGCGGGCCGAATAGGCCAGCAGCACGGGGGCTTCGTAACCCGGCACCAGCCGCTTGTAGCTGTTGGTGGTCGGGTTGGTGATCGCGTTCAGCGCCTTGGCATGCTTGATCACGCCGCCAATGAAGTAGAGGCACATGTCCGACAGACCGGCATAGCCGTTGCCCGCGAACAGGGGCTTGCCGCCGTCCCAGATCGAGATGTGGGTGTGCATGCCCGAACCGTTGTCGGCCTTGATCGGCTTCGGCATGAAGGTCGCGGTCTTGCCATAGGCATGGGCCACCTGCTGCACGACATAC
>ERZ1645187.4923-NODE-4923-length-10588-cov-7.330105_pt1 | contig 10588 bp, 9 predicted proteins | sample MGYA00575352_ERZ1645187 | MGnify/ENA primary metagenome ERZ1645187 (study PRJEB40837, sample SAMN11349314) | freshwater sediment metagenome | isolation source: river sediment | host: Sediment | place: India: Wazaribad , New Delhi | collected 2017-02-21 ...
GCCCCTCACAACTGGCAATAAAACACGCTGGCCAATCCCACCATCGCGGTGGTGATTATCTGACTCGAACACCCCGTCAAAAACCTCACAAACACTAGGTTTGCTGGCAAACAAAGCTAAAAATACCAGCAAAAATACCAACAAATCTTCAAGCGACCCCGAACCCCCACTAGGCTGGCGTTGGGAGTTCGATTTTAGCCAAATGTGGAACAGCTACCCGGTTCGGCTCCATCGATCTGATTGGCAAGACCCCGCTGGCATCGTCCAACGCACCCTTAGCTCCCCCGTAACCAACTTCCCAGCAGGTCTGAATGGATCGGGTCGTATAGAGCCACGCCGTCGAGCAAGACGTACTTCTGGCTGATCGAGCGCATCAGCTTGCGCTCCCGGTCACGAAACAATGCGCCTGCGGTGCGCCGGTGCCCAGCTTCGAGGTTGTAGCCGTAGCGTTCGTCGATGGACTGAAGCCGTGCGGCCCACCAATGCTCCACCTGATCGCCTCCGAGTCGAATACCCACCGACTCCGGCCGAATGGGCGCCAGGGCGAAGAAAAACGGGTCAAACCCGTGCAGCACCAGGTCGCGCCGCATGAGCATGTTGGCGGGTCGCCCGTCCCGGAGCTCGCTGCGATGGGCCAGGCAGCGCCGGTAGACGTTGATCGCCTGCCCGACATACCGCCTGCCGGTGACCCGGTTCAAGACGCAGTAGATCCCCGCTCCCCTCGGCAGTTGGTTGATGCCATCTTCCAGCGCGCGTCGGGGAAGGCGATCCGGGAGACCATGCTGAGGCTGGCCAGCTGATCTCGGATCGGTGGGCTTTTCCGCAGCCTGCGGGCTGGCGGTGGCTGGCGGGGATCCTGGGCGCCGGACGGTTTTCTTTGGTCCCATTGACTTTCCCAACACACCGCCATTCCTCGGCTGATGCACTGCCGACTTCGCCACCGGCTTACCTCGCCGCACGTTCAAGCGCCGCCTGGGCCAGTGCGCTGGCTTGGTCGAACGCAGACTTGAGCAGCGGGATCAGCGCATCGACGAATGCGGCGCTGCTGACCAGGTCCACATCGTGCCCGCCGAGTTCCCGGCGCACCAGCTGGATCAGATCCATCTCGTTGTCGGTGACCAGCTCTTTGCCCAACAGGGTCAGGATCGCTCGCCAGAGGTCGGGGTCTTTCTCCGCGACGACCTTGCCGAGCAGGAAGACCGGATCAACTTCAAGCAGCCGGGCGGCGTCGATCACCTTGTTCGCAGGCAGCTGCATCGCACCGCACTTCATCATCGCGATGACGTTGGCCTTGGGGTAGCCCAAGGTGCGCTGCAGATCGACGTTCTTGATGTCCAGCTCGTTCATGCGGATCTTCAGCAGATCCTTGGTCGGCAACGTCGAGTACCGGGCAAAGTCGAAGGCCCTCGCCTGTCTCGCGCCACGGGCCTGATTCAGCTCAGTCTGAGCAGAGTTGGCCACGGAGGGGGTGGCTGGCTGCGAGGTGATGTCTCCGTCCGGCGTGGACGCTGCCGATGTCGCGCCTCCAGTCAAGTCCCTGATGTGCGGATTGGTCCGGGACTGTTCTGTAGAGTCCGTCAGCATGGTGTCGATCGATGAGATGCTGTTCATGATCACCTCCATGCCTCAGGCCATCACCAGCATCAGCACCGATTCACCATCAAGCGGCAGCGGAATCGGATCACGGCCCACCGCGGCCCTGCGAACGGCCTGCAGCAGCTTGATTTCGGCAGGACTCATCGTGACCGGACCAAGAATCCGCTCGATGGTGGCAAGCAGGACCGGGTCATATTCGGCCAGCACCCGTTTCAACAGGTCAGCAGGATCGAGATCCAGCACCCCGGCCAGTTCGATCACCTTGTTCACGGGCAATTTCATTGCCCCCTTCTTGACCAACGGAATGACCTTCTCGAAGTCATCCCCGAGTGCCAAAGCGACTTCTTGATCGGTCTTTCCCAGTTCGGTCTGGCGAGCTTCGATGAACTCGGCGACTGATGCAAAGGCGGGGTTGAAAGGCAGATTTTTCATTCATGTTTCCCAGGTTAGCGGTGAGCGAATGCTCGACCGTCCCCATTACTTATAGTCATGGAAAAGTGACAAACGGGAGGCAATGTGAGGGATGACGGGAGGCAATGTGGGTCAAAGCTGACCATCGCTCGTTGGCCCGCATGGCAGGTGCCTCTATAAGCACTTTTTCGGGCCGAGCCAGGAAAAACACGGCGTCTTGGGCCTCAAGCCGTTGAGGATGACGCAAGGGGGCAAGGTCTTCGAGCGGCCCCGACCGCCCGCCATATTTCGATGCAGGAAAGCCTGCGCCGGCGCAGGCTTCGCAACAATGAAAATCGCTCGACGCCTTCGGTCGGGGATAAGGATTCGGATGGCGCCCAAAGCCGAATGCGAGGGATCAGTGATCGTGCCGAATGATGCTGATCAGGGAACCCTATCAGTTACCAACCGGGGAAGTGCCCGATGGTGGGAGCACATAAACCTTGGGATTGTCTGTATATACAAGCAGCTAAGGCCGGGATGTTTGAAGTGAAGGCAAGGGGCTGAATTCCCCCTTTTGCTTATAGAGGGACCGGGTGTTCCTCAGCCTCCGCTACCTTCCATGAATCAACGCAAGCCTTGAGCATGCGATTGATCAGGGTCTGATACTTCACGCCCTTCTGCTTTGCCTGGGCCTTCACCGCACTGAGGGTTGATGAAGGAATGCGTATCGCGATCAACCGAGACCTGTCAGATACGGAAGGAGTTGATGGTCTCGGACCTTTCTCGTCCCGAGTGGGGGCTGGCGGCAAGCCGTTAACATCGCAGTCCATATCCAAGGAGGCATCGAACTCGTCATAGAGCCCCGCAGCGATGTCTGCGTTGATGATGGCCTCGAAGTCAGCGCAGTCGGCCTTGAAATCGATTCGTGCCGGGAGTCGGTCCAACAGGGCACGGAAGCCTGGGATTTCTTTGAGTTCCGGGATGGTCTTCATTGCATCCCGGAGCAGCTTTTTTGGTTCTTCCATGGCAATTCAGATCTACATTATTGAATGGACTGATTACCGGGTGCCTGCCAAAGAATGATCAATTCATTGATAATAGGTGCACACAACGAAAATTGTTGGGAAACCATCATCAAAATTGTTAAATTTTTGATTTCCATGGGTATTTCCTTTGTATTAGATTTTCCCCCGAGATTTCCGGTAGAAGGTCATAGGTTCCCCCTCCCGTTTAACGAAACGGGTGGAGGCAGACCGTACCTACCGGAAGCACATTTCCGTATAGACATCTTCGCGTTGATTGGCTGCTCTTTCCCAGGGTACGGTGTCATCAACGCTTCGGCCTGACACCATACCCCCGCTGACCGGCTGCAGCACTCCAGGTCTTAACTGGGCGGTTCGCCGTTTGTCCCCGTCAGCCTCCTCTTGGACATGGTGATTTCATCACCGTCACCCAGGCCCGAGCATTTGGGGGCCGTCAAGACCTGGATCAGTCAACTTTCATTGACCGGGTGATAATATATCCACAAGACATAGCCGTCAACAAAATACCAATATATATTTACATTGAAGGTGGCTTTATAATGCTTATAGATGATTATACGTATAAGCACTTTCTTCTGCCGATGTGGAAAAAAACGCCTGACGAAGGGCCTCACAGGGGAGGATCGCGGCAGGGGGGTACAAGGTCCATGCAAGCCACGTGAGCGAGTCAATGAGTACCTGAACCCGCCTGGCTGCGCACCACGCACAATCGAGCGATACAGACGGACCAGATCAACTTCAGCGACCCGGTAGCCTGTGCCGACTGGCACCCGATTAACGACGCGGTCATGGGCGGGGCGTCCAGCAGCCGATTCCGGTATGACCCTGCTGGACACGCCGTGTTTGAGGGAATCGTTTCACTGGAGCACAACGGCGGTTTCGCGTCGGTTCGCGCCCCCCAGTTGGCTCTTGGGTCGCACACGGCCAATGGTTACACCTTGACGGTGCTGGGGGATGGAAAAAGATACAAGCTGAATCTTCGGACCGAGGACTGCTTTGATGGTGTCAACTACCAAGCCGAATTCCAACCCACTGCCTGGACAGTGGAGCGAGGTCTCGTTGCGGCTTTCTGAATTTGCACCAACCCTCCGGGGACGACACGTCCCGGACGCGCCGCCACTGAACCCCGCCATGATCAGGCAAGTAGGCTTGATGATCTCGGACCGGCAGGCCGGTCCCTTCAGGCTTTGCATCAGACGAATCGCATGCTGCTTTGTGTCGTGAACATTCCCTACTGGGCAAACAAGAACTCTGCCTGAGTGTCTGGAACAGGCTGGAAGTGGCCGGTCACTGTCCCCGTTCAAGTTCGGCGGCATGCTGCGTGCTGAAGTTCGTCCAAACCTTTCAGGTATCACCATGGTGGCCGAAAAATGATGATCGGGGGTTTCTAACCCCCATGAAAGTATGACCGTGAATGGTTGCGGTTCATTCAGCCCATTTGCCCTGGGGTTTCAGTAGTTAAGCTGTGCAACCCGCTATCGCATGGCCTTGTCGAGCCGGACCAAGGCGTCGACGATATTTGCGTGGATTCCACCCTCAAGGCCATCCGGAACGTCCGCCGCTCATTTCGAATACACCTCGTCCCTGTCCGGACGCGCAGACCGGCTGTCTGAAACGATCGCGCGATCATCTTCAACCTCCTTGGCGGGGACGATGCGACCGAGGGTAAACGCATCCTGGGCCAGTCCACAGGCAACGGAGATTCGCTGATATTCGTCTGGCCCGCCTGCGAACCCATCGAGGTTCTTGTGCGGCGGGAGAGGCATCAGCTGCAACCCCTTTTCGGACGGCACTTTCGCTGTCGTGACGGCGTCCCTGTAGAGCTCGAACCGCGAGCCTCCACCTGTGAAGAACGTTCGAACGCCAGTGCGCCAGGCTTCAGAGAGTCGATAGCGCCGGTTCTTTGTCGTGTCGAGGACGGCCCTTATCACCCTTTGAACTTCAGCCTTGAACAGAGCATCTCTCCCCGCGACATGCGCTACCGCCAACCCAGTCGCCTGCGCAAACTCCGGCGCGGAAGCGATCGGCGCCAGTTCATCCACCGCGTGCGTTGAAGCTGCCCCATCGATCCCTGCAAATCTGTTCTGAATCAGGCCGTGCGTTCCCAGCGCGTGCACCTGGGGCACAAGGAAAGGAAAGGTATCGTCGTCATCGACTTGGTGGACGATGAAGGTCACCACATCGAGGGTACCGCCACCTACATCAACAAGGGCATGCAGCCCGCGTTGCCGCTGCGGCGATTGCATGTACCCAGCCATCTGAGCCACGAACTCGGGTCGAACTTGGAGGTCAACGAGGTCTTGAAGTCCTGTGTTCTCGCTCCACAGCTCTGTCCCCGAGTTTGCAAGACGCTGCGGATTGGCCTCCAAGCCGCGCTGCCAGGCAGTGGCAGCGAGTTGACGGTATGCCTGTGCAAGCCGTGCGTTCTCAAGTCCATCACTCGGCGCTCCGATATTGAGCTGCCAACGCAGACGTGCCCGCCCGAGCTTGGATCCGTGGTGATGAAAGACCCATGCCCTCACATACCTCACCACAAGGGCGACAAAGCTGCTTGCCCGACCGATGCTCGCACTGGAGACGGCAGGATTGATGAACGGAAGCTTCAGATCGGCCCGGATATCGTCCTGACGCGCCGCAGCATGCTGTCCGATAAACACCGAACCGTCGTCCAACTCGGTGTACTCACTTGGCAACAGGTAGCTGGGCTCACATAGGGACACACCATCCCAGGTGACTGGAAAGATCTTGTCCCTGAATCCAACGGCAGCCTTCGTGTAGGAGGTGCCGAAGTCGAGCCCAATGACGATGTCGACCGCTCCGACATGCCATTCCGCTGACAGCTGCGTTCGTCCTCCTGCCGAGACCCACGCGTCCGGAGGGCGGAACAATGCCTGACGTGTCAATGCACCCTTGGGCAGCGGGCGGAACTGCTGAGACACAGGCTCAGGCCGCTTGACCGCGACAGCTGCAACTGTCGCAGGAAATGGCGTCGCAGTCTTGGGAGCAGGACTCGCGGCTGTCCGTTGTTCCTGAAGTGGCTGCCGCGCAGGGGACTTCCCTGCTGGTTTCGTAGGCCCAATGGCGGCCCTCGGGCCATGGCCAACCGCAGTTCGGGCATCAGTACGGGGAGCGACCTGCCGTTGGGAAACGGGTGTCGGGGCGTTGCGCCCAGAACCCAGTGACGATGATGTCTTCGCAGGTATGACTGCGCTAGCGACTGGCGATCGCGGCGCATGCACCGCTGCGTTTAGCAGCGGAGTAACACCAGCAAGACCAGGCTCCTGCTCTTTCGTGCGCGTTGGCGCGGGAGTCGCTCGACTATCCGGCCGATTCAGCGCTGCTTTGATGCGTTTGAGTTCAGAGAAGAGGTCCGGCATCACTCAAGCCTCCACGCGGAGCACGCCCGCGCAAACAAGAACATGGTCCGGAACCACCCGCTCGCGAAGAAGCACCTGCTCTCGCTTCAACCCCATGCGGGCTGCGAGCTTGTCAATTCGGCCCTGGGTCGCCTTGACAAGGGAACTTCGGCCAAGTTCAAGGTGGCGAATTCGGGTCGCCTCCAGAACCCGCAAACGGTTGATCAGGTGCTGCTCAATACCGTGAAGCTGGAACATCAAGCGATCGGCGTTCTCATCCTGCTTGCGCTTGCTGGCGCGACCATAGGCATCCGCCAAGTGAACTTCCAGTTGATCCAGACCGTCTGCAATGAACCCAGACTGGACTTCGCTGGTGGCCTCCAGCCAATCCTTGCCATGCAGCCGAGCAGCATTCACCAAGCTTTCTGCCGTGTCATCGGAAAGTACATGCTGGGTAGCCAGGTCGCACACGGCGGATTGAAGCCACTCCTCCTCCTTCACGCCCTTGAACGTCCACTTGCGAGTGGCGAACATGTAGTCGCCCGCAGCAATGTCCACCCCGTCGGGTCGTTGCAGTTTGACAGCAACCACGGGGTAGAAGGCTTCGTCCAAGTGCGTTAGCTTCTCACCGATGAAGCGGATGAATGGGTGGAACTGGTGGATCGGCTCCCAGGCCCGGTTACTGCCCGTCGTGACACTGTTCAGGAACTTGCACGTTCGTGGCATGCCTGACCCGAGCAAGGTCTGACCAATCTGCCCAGTTCGCCGGCAGAACTCCTCCAACTCAGCGGCCATGCTGACTGGCAGTTGGACGGTGAACTGACACGGATCCTCCGACTGCGTGAACTGGTGGCCCGGCGCATGACGCGACAAGAAGTCACGGACGTAGATGATCAGATCGGACTCGGTCACCCTTCGTGACAGCTCCTTGGCTTCGGCAATCCGATCCAGCACCAGGCCACCATGGGCGATCATCTGCGCGGCGTTCTTCTCCAGCTCCTCCTGACGGAGTCGCACGTTCTCCAGTGCCAGCCTGGCACGCTCAATCTCTGCTTCCTCCTCATCGGGGGTCAGCTTGGACGTCAGCAGCTTGGATTCAAGTCGCTGAATCGTTTCGCCAATCACCGGCTCAGGCTCGCCAAGCGCTTCCTCAAACACCTTGAGTCGCGTCAGCAGGCGCCCCAGGATCCGCTCATCGATGGTGTCCTGATAGAACAGGTTCCAGATGTTGATGACCTTGGCTTTTTGGCCCAATCGATCAATACGGCCGATCCGCTGTTCGACCCGCATTGGGTTCCATGGAAGGTCGTAGTTCACCAAGAGTCTGCAGAACTGAAGGTCCACACCCTCAGCAGCCACCTCGGTCGAAACCAACACCCGCAGCTCAGGGCGCTCCCTGAACTCGTTGATCAGGTCCTGCTTCGACTCTCGCATGTTGCCCCACAGCAGCATCGACTTCATGCCTGCGGAGGAAAGTCGTTCGGTCAAATAGTGCGCTGTCGCTCGAAACGAGGTGAACAGGATGACTTTCTCACCGGGATGATCGGAAAAGTAGCCAGCCAAGACCTCAAGCAGCCGGGCTAACTTCGAATCTGAGCGCTCCAGCTCGGCAGCGTCCAGGTCCCGAGGGCGATTGGCGAGCAGGAACTCTTTAAGAGTGGCGCTGATGTCTTCAAGCTCATCTTCATCGTCCGCCTCTTCCATGTCCTCCAGCACCAGCTCGGCCAAGTCGTCGGCCAAAGTGCTGTTGCCACCCAACCAAGCCCGAGCAAACGCTGCTGGACAACTACAAACTTGGCGTTGCGGCGTCGCCAACAAAAACCCATCCGAGATGCCGCGGCGCCATGCGTAGTCACGGGTGACCTCGGTCACATACGTGTAGAACTTGCGCTCCGCATCGGTCATTGGCACCTTCTCGGGCGTGACCACACGGCGTGGGCGCTCCATCTGGACGTCGCGCTTGCGGGTCCGGGTCACCACATGACCGAGCAGGTTCACGTGCTCCAAGCTCGACGCCAGTTCGGCCCTGTACTCGGCAGACTGAAGGCGCTCAGGTGTCGGTGGATCTTCGAGAATCGCCGCCAGCTGGCGTGACTGCTGGAGCAGGTCGCTGGACGCCGCAGCCTTGACAAGATCGATGATCTCCTCGGCATGGGAGGTTCGGCGCAACGCTGCATCTCGCGCCAAAACCAGCGGGCGGTTTGCAGTCAGCATGTCCTTAAAGCTCGAAGGGTACTGGAAATGATCTGGATCGCAGAGACGGAGGAGGTGATACAGGTCCTCATTCGCCAGATTGATCGGCGTTGCCGACAGCAACACCCGATAGTGCGACACCTCCCGCAGCATTTCGCCCAGCGTGTGGGCCGCACTTTCGGGGTTACGCATGTAGTGGGCCTCATCAAACACCACCAGGTCGATGAGCGGATCCTCGGCCGCGTTCTCGTCGAGCAAATTGGCGAGCGCCGCGCGCGCTGACAGCTTCTTGGTCGACGCTTCGGAAGACGGCTTCCAAGTCTTCGGCGGCCGCAATGCCTGGTAGCTGGAGATCCAAGCCTTAGCGGGACCAAAGCTGCTGCTCTGCCGCAGTTCGTCATTCAACGTGGCCGCGTTCACAATGTTGGCGTCAATGCCGAAGCGGTGCTTCAGCTCGTCTCGCCACTTCTCCCGCAGCATGGCCGGGCACACGATCAGCAAGCGCCGCATGTCCTCGCGAGCACGAAGTTCGGTCCAGATGATCCCCGCTTCAATCGTCTTACCCAGACCGACTTCGTCGGCAATCAGCAGCCCGTCGGCGGGCGATTCCAGCAGGGTGAGCAGCGGCTTGTACTGATGCGCGAAGAACTCGGTGTTGGTGACACCCATCGAATACACCAAATTGGCCAGCCGGCCCGACAGGTGTACGTGGGTGAGGCTGCGCCGGAGATCCTCGGATCGGCCAAAGCGGCCGCTCTCGATCACCGCGTACGGATCGTCGTTCTGCGCGGCGGACACAGCCTCTAGCTGATCTTCGGCCACGTAGTCACTCGTGCCGTCGCGCCACCGAATGCCGTAGTAATTGATCGATCCACGCGGCCGAATCTGCCCTGTGGTCGCTCCGACCTTGCCGGGGTTGTCGATACGACGAACCTCCGTCCCCTTCTCCCATTGCATGTTGTTCTCCCCCTGGGAATTCTTCCGATCATTGACGCTTACTGGCTCATGGCGCGAGCCAGTTGACACGAGGCTGCAAATGTCGACTTGCTCTTGGAGGCGCTGCCAACTCTTTTGGCGGATACAGATGATATGGCAGGGTCCAGCGTCCGCGAGAGCCGAAACTCAGTATGGTCACCGGGGTGTGTAGTAGATGGCGTCCGGGCAAGCTGTCCAAAGCCACGTGGCCTTCACTTGGCTAACTGAACGTTGCCAAACTGAACAGCCGCTACGTGGCAACCAGCTTGAGTCTCCCCGCCCACGCCCACTGGCGGCTTTCGCTGCATTTCTGCAACTCAAAAAAACAATGGTATTGAAGTCAAGGAGGCATTAATCATCAAACTTACGCCCTCGCCACCGCCAACTCCCCCCACCGGGTCGTATACCCCGGCGCGCGCCGCTCCTGTTTCATCGTCCAGCCGCGACCGTTCTTGTGGTCAGGCGTCCCCGCACTGGCCAGCTGCAGCGCCCCGCGCCCGTGCCGCGCATTGACCCCATCGAGCGCCCGCATCAGCCGCTCCCGGTTGAGATCGGGCTCTTCGCCGTCCAGATCCAGCTCGTGCTGGTTCTGGCCGGCCGGCCGGTCGCAGATTCACCCACACCACCCCGTCCATGGTGTTGTTGAAATACCCTGATAGATCGGGTTCAAGCCCACAAGAGCGGTCTGAGGTCCAGCATGGGTATTGTTAATTCCCTTGAGCAATGTCTTCCCCTCCCCTGATCTGTGCGGCCTGCTCTTGCAATTGCCTAGCGCAGTCATACGCCCACTGACCTATTTCTGCTCCCACCAAGGTATTGGCAAATCCAGAAAGGCGTGAAAGCACCACCTTTTTGGACGTCATGTCAAAGAGCGCTGTCGCAACACCTCTTCCAACACCCTCAGGACGGAAAGACACCATCACCTTCTCGACGCGCCCACACGCATCGATGTAAGTGGCCGCACAGTGGCGCATGTTCTGCCCCTCCTGCCACACTGCCAGCGCACTGTCCAGGATCACGGCCTGTATTCCG
>ERZ1645187.4924-NODE-4924-length-10586-cov-12.923844_pt1 | contig 10586 bp, 8 predicted proteins | sample MGYA00575352_ERZ1645187 | MGnify/ENA primary metagenome ERZ1645187 (study PRJEB40837, sample SAMN11349314) | freshwater sediment metagenome | isolation source: river sediment | host: Sediment | place: India: Wazaribad , New Delhi | collected 2017-02-21 ...
GGTCGCGGCGCAGCAGGTCGGTCGCCGCGTCCGCGCGCGCCAGCACGGCGGCGCGGAAGATTTCGGAGGCCGCGTTGCGCGTCATGCCGTGGGTGCGGATGCGCACCACGTCTTGCGCCATCCAGCGGCCGGGGGTCGTGCCGAGAATGCCGAATTCGGGCGGCAGCCTCTCGGGATCGTCTTCGCACACATCGATGAAGGCGTTGATCCCCACCACGAAGCGTTCGCAGATCGCCTGCGCGTCGGGCGCATAGGCCGCCCATTCCGCCGCCATGTCGCCGCGATAGAGAAACAGCCGGTTGGCGTAGTCCTGCGCCAGGAAACCGGGGCCGAGATCGGCGGCGAGCAGGCCGAGACCGCGCTTGCGCCAGATGTCCATGCGCCACAGCCGGTCGCGCGCGGCGACGAAGCCTTGCGCGAACCACAGGTCCGGCTCGCTCTGCGCGCGGATATGCGGCACGCCATGCGCGTCGATCAACACCTCGACCGGCGCGCTCAATCCCGCCGCCGCGATCCGTTCCGTCCGCATGGGCTTGCCTCCCCGTCCTTAAGGCCCGATGCTCGCCGCGAGAACGACGCCGCGCAAGCGCCTGTGGCGCATGGCGGGCAATCGCGTGGCGAGCCGGAGGCGCGCGGCCCACGGCCGCCGGCGCCCGAGCCTAAAGACAAGACGCGCCCTCGGCGCATCCCGGCCCAAGCGGGCCGGCGCGAAGCGGGCCTGTCGCCAAAGGCGGCAGGCGTCTAGCGGAGCGAGCCAAGGCGGCGGACGCCGCCGCCGGCGCTTGAGGCCAACAAGGACGCGCCCTCGGCGCGTCCCGGGCCAAGCGGCCCGGCGCGGAGCGGGCCTGTCGCCAAAGGCGGCAGGCGTCTAGCGGAGCGAGCCAAGCGGGCGGACGCCCGCGCCGGCTCCTGAGGCTAAGAAACAAGGACGCGCCCTCGGCGCGTCCCGGGCCAAGCGGGCCGGCGCGAAGCGGGCCTGTCGCCAAAGGCGGCAGGCGTCTAGCGGAGCGAGCCAAGGCGGCGGACGCCGCCGGCGGCGCTTGAGGCAAACAAAAGAGCCGCCGCAGGCGGCGCGAAGCGGGCCTGTCGCTGCAAGCGATAGGCGTCTAGCGTAGCGAGCCAAGCGGGCGGACGCCCGCGCCGGCGCCTGAGGCCAAAGACATGACCCATCACGACCTGCTCTCCGACAAGCTCGCGGCCTGCTACACCGGCGTCGTGCACGACGTGATGCGCGCCATGGGCGAGCGCGATTTCGTGCTGCCGCCCGAATTGCGCCCGCTCGCCCCCGACCGCGCGATGGCCGGCCCGGCTTTCACGGTCGCGGGCAAGGGCGGCGGCGGCTTCGATCCGCACGAGACGCTGCTGGCCTGGACCGGACTGCTCTCGAAGGCGAAACCCGGCCATGTCTGGTGCTGCCAGCCCAACGACCGCGTCTGCGCGCATATGGGCGAATTGTCGGGCGAGACGCTGAAGAACAAGGGCCTGCGCGGCGTCGTCGCCGACGGCTTCATCCGCGACGCGAATTTCCTCATCGCGATGCGGATGCAATGCTGGGGACGCGGCTTCACGCCGCGCGACATCGTCGGCTGGTGGATGCCGACCGGCGTCGAGGTCGACATCCGCATCGGCGAGGTCGTGATCGAGCCTGGCGATTATCTGCACGGCGACCGCGACGGACTGCTGCGCGTGCCCCGCCGCATCGTCGAGCCGGTGATCGCCGCCGCCGAAACCGCGATGCAGACCGAGAACAAGGTGCGCAGCGCGATTCTGGCGGGCGTTGACCCGCAGGAGGCCTATCTGAAGTTCGGGAAGTTCTGACCGGACCGCGCGCCTTCGGGCACCATTACGAGCGCGGCGAAGCAATCCATTCAGCCGCGGCGCCCTTCGATGGATCGCTTCGCTGCGCTCGCGATGACGTGCGTCGTGAACGCAGCATGATTTAACAGAAGCGCCTCTCCCCGAGCCTGTCGAAGGGTCAAGGCGCGTCGCGCTCCGGGCGTAGCCAGCGCCGCCGTGGTTCGACAGGCTCACCACGAGAACGAAGCGTTGGACTGATTCACGCGAACCGCCACACGCCCGACTTTTTCACTTCCGCGTCCTCCAGCGCCCGCGTCGTCGGCACGCGGTATTCGGCGATCCGCACGAGGCGTTCGCGTGCGAGATAGGCCCGGCCCGGATCGCCGATCAGCGTCGTCGCGCCGCGTCGATGCAGCGCCGCAAGCCAGTTGGTGACGGACTGCGCCATGTCGCGCTCGTAGGAGACGTCGCCGGCGAGCGCGACGTCCCAGCCCTCGTCGCGGCCGATCACGTCGCCGGAGATCGTCTCGATCGAGACGCCGTTCGCTTCCGCGTTGAGCGCGATGGCCGCGACGGCGAAATCGTCGATCTCGCTCGCCGTCACCTGCGCCGCCCCCGCCTTGGCGGCGGCGATGGCGACGAGGCCCGAGCCGGAGGCGAAATCGAGGACGCGCTTGCCCGCGACGATGTGGGGATGATCGAGAATGTAGCGCGCCAGCGCCTGCCCGCCCGCCCACGCGAAGGCCCAGAACGGCGGCGGCAGGCCGATCTCGCCCAGTTCCTCCTCGGTCTTCGACCACAGCGCGGTGGCCTCGTCGGCGACGTGCAGGAAAATCTCCGGCGCATGCGGGACGGGCAGCAGCCGGGTATGTGCGCGGATGAAGCCCTCGCGGTCGCGGATCGCGCTCATGCCCGCATCATGTCGTCGTAAAGCGCCACGAAGGCCGCCGTCACCTGCGCGCTGGTGTAGCCGTCGTTCAGCCGCGCCCGCGCCGCCGCGCCCATCGCCGCGACCCGCGCCGGATCGGCGGCGAGCGTCATGATCGCCTGCGCCAGCGCGCGCGCGTCGCCCGGCGCCGTCACGAAGCCCTCGATCCCGTCGCGCGCGAAATCGCGGCAGCCCGGCGTCTGCGTGGTGAGGATGGCGCGCCCGTGCTGGGCGGCTTCCAGCAAGGCGCGCGGCAGGCCCTCGCCGCCGCGCGAGGGCGCGAGCGCGGCGTGATGGTCGCGCCACACGGCGCCGACATCGCGCGTCAACCCATGCCAGGCGACGCCGGGCCGCGCCGCGAAGCCGCGCAAGTCCTGCTCGGTGAAGCTCTGCGGATTGTGCCGGTCCGGCTCGCCGTAGAGCGACAACTCGACCCGCGCTCCCTGCCCGCGCGCGAGGCCGACCGCCTCGACCGCCACGTCGACGCCCTTCGAGCGCACCATCCGCGCGATCAGCGCCAGCCGCAGCGGCGGCTGCGGCGGCGGGGGAGCGACCTGCGCGGCCTCCGGATCCACCCCCGCCCCGCCGACGACGATGTCGCGCCCCGGCGTGAGCGTCAGGCCGAGCAGCGCCGGATCGTCGCGATTCTCGAACACGAAACGCGCGCCCGAACCGCCGAGCGGGCCGGCGAGCGCGACGCCGATGGCGCGGCGCTTCGCCGCCGCCATGGCGCCCTGCGCCGCGCCGAGCGCGCCAAGCCCCGTCACCGCGAAGACGCGGCGGCGCACGCCCGCCATTTTCGCCGCGAGGCCTCCCAGACCGCAGAGCCGCGCCGAGATCAGATGGACGATGTCGGGCCGCGCGGCGCGCATCAGCCTCGCGTAATCGCGCGCCTGCGCGAAGGCCGAAAGCCCGCCGGCGCTGCGCAGATGGTCGACCGGGACGACCGTGACGCCGGCGGCGCGAATGTCCTGCGCCACCGCGCCGTCGCGCGCCCGCGTCGCCACCGAGGCCGTATAGCCCGCCGCGATCGCCGCGCGCGCGACCGGCAGGAAATGCGAGCGGAAGAACCAGTCTTCCGTGGCGAGATAGAGAATATGGCCGCGACCCGCGGAGCCGGAGGAAGGCGCGCTCATGGCGCGGGGCGTAGGCGCGGGCCCGGCTCGAGTCAATCGCGCCGCGCATCGCTTCCTTGACTTCGCCATGCGGCGCGATCAGGGTCCGCCCGGCTTTTCCGCCCCCCGACGGGGGCCACAAACCCGCAGGGCCCATGCGCTCTTATCTCGATTTCGAAAAACCCGTCGCCGAACTCGAAGCCAAGGTCGAGGAGTTGCGCGTCGCCGCCGCCAAGGGCGACGTGTCGATCTCCGACGAGATCGGCAAGCTGCAAGCCAAGGCCGCCAAGGCGCTGGCCGACGTCTACGGCGCGCTCACCCCCTGGCAGAAGACGCAGGTCGCCCGCCATCCCGAGCGGCCCCATTGCGTCGATTACCTCAAGGGTCTGATCGAGGATTTCACCCCGCTCGCCGGCGACCGGGCCTTCGCCGAGGATCAGGCCGTGATCGGCGGCTTCGGGCGCTTTCGCGGGCGCGCCGTCTGCGTCATCGGGCAGGAGAAGGGGGCGGACACGCCGACCCGCATCAAGCACAATTTCGGCATGGCCCGGCCCGAGGGCTACCGTAAGGCGGCGCGGCTGATGGAGCTGTCGGACCGCTTCCAGCTTCCGGTCATCTCGCTGGTCGACACCGCCGGCGCCTATCCCGGCATCGACGCCGAGGAGAGAGGGCAAGCCGAGGCCATCGCCCGCTCCACGGAAGCTTGCCTCGCGCTCGGCGCGCCCAACGTCGCGCTCGTCATCGGCGAGGGCGGCTCGGGCGGGGCGGTCGCCATCGCCACCTGCAACAAGGTGCTGATGCTGGAGCACGCCATCTATACCGTGGCCTCGCCCGAGGCCGCCGCCTCGATCCTGTGGCGCGATTCCTCGCGCGCCGAGGATGCGGCGACCAACATGAAGATCACGGCGCAGGATCTGCTGAAATTCGGCATCATCGACGCCATCGTGCCCGAGCCGGTGGGCGGCGCGCATCGCGACGCGCAGGCCGCGATCCGCGCGGCGGGCGACGCCGTCGAGGCCGCGCTGGTCGATCTCGACAGGCTCGACGCGGAGGGTTTGCGCAACCATCGCGCCGAGAAATTCCTCGCCATGGGCCGAAAGAAGGCGCCTTGACCGACCTTCGCCGCATTTCCGCCAGTCGGCGCGGGAAGGATCGCGGCCATGCCAGTCCGGCGCAAGCGGCCTGGTAACGTATGGTTGACCATACGCTTAACCCTCTGCCGCCGACGCCGGAAATGGTGTATGGATAACGAGCGTCAACTTTTTCCGGACTATTCGGCCGGACAAAAGCGCTTTGTCGACGCGAGGCCGCGGCCTCGTCGCGCAGGGAAACTGGTTTGACGGACGCGAGAGAGTTCGACGATGAACGTGAGCCGCCTTCTGTCCCGGAATGAAACGCAGCGGCCCGCCTTCGGGTTCCGCGCGGCGCCCGCGCTGATGGCCGTGAGCGTCGCCGCCCTGACGGCGGGATGCAACGACACCGGCTCGCGCGCCCTTCGCCCGCTCTCCTCCGAGACCATCGCCCTGTTCGACACCAAGGGCGTCTCCAAGGCCTCGCCGACGCTGCTGCGCGCCTACAAGAAAGAATCCGAGCTGGAGGTCTGGAAGCAGAAGGCGGATGGAACCTACGTCTATGTCAAGTCTTACCCGATGTGCCGCTGGTCCGGCCAGCTCGGCCCCAAGACGCGCGAGGGCGACCGTCAGGTTCCCGAAGGTTTCTACGCCATCACGCCGGGTCATATGAACCCGAACTCCAATTATTACCTGTCCTTCAACGTCGGCTATCCCAACGCCTACGACCGCGCCAACGGACGCGGCGGCGGGTTGATCATGGTGCACGGCGCCTGCTCGTCGGCCGGCTGCTTCTCGATGACCGACGACCAGATCGCCGAGCTTTACGCCATCGCCCGCGAATCCTTCGCCGGCGGCCAGCGCGCCATCCAGATGCAGTCCATGCCCTTCCGCATGTCGGCGGAGAACCTCGCCAAGCATCGCCTCGACCCGAACATGCCGTTCTGGCGCCAGATCAAGAAGGGCGTGGACATCTTCGAGGTGACGAAACAGGAGCCCAGCGTCGGCGTGTGCGGCCGCAGCTACGGCTTTAATCTCGGCGCCGACGCTTGCGCGCCGCAGCGCGATCCGGAGATCGCCTCCGCGGTGCAGGAGAAGGAAGCGCAGGACGAGACCAGGATCGCCGAACTCGTGAGCAAGGGCGTCGCGCCCGTGCGCGTCGTTTACGCCGATGGCGGCCAGCATCCGACCTTCCGCAACCGTTCGCCCCACGAGGTCAGCCGCCCCGACGCGCTGGCGCAGGAGCCGGTCGAGATCGCGCTGGAGGACCGGCGGGCGAAGCCGCTCGCCGTCGCCGCCGTCAAGGGCGGCGCCGATAAGTCCAGGCTCGCCGCGCGGCCCGGCCCGAAACCCGCCGACCTCGCCGCGCTCGACGACGAGCAGGTCGAGACCAAGGCCGTCTTCAGGAAGGCGCTCGGCTTCCGCGCCGCGCCGGGCAAGGCCGACGCCGCCCGCGCCATCGACGAGGCCGACGCGCCGACCCCGGCCGCGCGCCCGACCCGCTGAGCGCGGGGACGAGGAAGCCGCTGCGGATGCGAACATGAACATGCGAAGGCCCGGCGCGACGCCGGGCCTTTCGCTTTCGTCCCTCCGCGGCGCCGTGCGCGGCGTTCAGCCCGTGATCCGCGCACGGGCGAACGCAAGGATGGCCTCGCCTTCCTGGGGCCCGACGAGCGCGCGCTCGGGCAGCGCGACGCCGTCATTGGGGCCGGACCAGAAGGTCAGCAGTCCGCCCACGCGCCGCGCCTCGCGCAACTCGGCGAAGGACCGCGCGTCACGCGCCCCGCGCATCTCGATCGTCAGACCCGTCTCGTCGAGCGCCAGGCGGACGGGCTGGCCATAGGCCTCGCCTTCCTTGGCCAACGCGGCGATAGCCATGTCCTGCGAGCGGGCGATCTGGCGGCGGATCATGAAGCGGCCGATCAGGATCGCCCCCGCGCTCGCCAGCAGACCCGTCGTCAGCGTCGAGCCGTCGGCGACCCCGGACGCCGCCAAGCCGCCGAGAACCGCGATCACCGCGAGAAAGGCGAAGACGGCGAGGCGCCAGGACTTGGCGTCGAGCTGCCCCATCTGCCGCCGCGCCACCTCTTGCGCATAAGCGACGAACTCCTCTTTCGTCAGCGCGAAATCATAAGGTCCGAACCGTTCTTCGCTCATCGTCCGCCCGTCACGTCGAGAATGGCGCCGGTCATGTAGGAGGAGGCGTCGCTCAGCAGAAAAGCGACGGCTTCCGCCACCTCCTCCGCCCGCCCCGCCCGCCTCATCGGCAGGCCCGGCGCCATCCGCGCGGCGCGGTCCGGCTCGCCCGCGGCGGCGTGGATGTCCGTGTCGATGATCCCCGGCCTGACGCCGTTGACGCGCACGCCATCCGCGCATAATTCGCGCCCGAGGCCCAGCGTCAGCGTGTCGACGGCGCCTTTGGAGGCGGCGTAATCGACATACATGTCGGGCGAGCCGAGTCGCGCGGCCGCGGACGAAATCAGCACGACCGAGCCGCCTGGCCCGCCGCGCGACAGAACCATGCGCCGCGCCGCCTCCTGCGTCGAGACCATGAGACCGACGACGTTGACCTCGAAAAGGCGCCGCCAGCGCGCCGCGTCCATGTCGAGAAAGCGCCCGACCGGCGCGACGATCCCGGCATTGGCGACGAAGCCGTCGAGCGGCCCGTAAGCGGCGTCGGCGGCGGCGAACAGGGCGCGGGTTTGCGCCTCGTCCGACACGTCCGCCTGAACCGCGAGCGCCTGCCCGCCGGCCGCGATCGCGGCGCGGACCGTGTCCTGCGCCGCCTCGGCGTCGCGCGCATAGTTCACGACGACGCGCCATCCCCGCGCCCCGCAGGCGACGGCGACGGCGCGGCCGATGCCGCGCGAGGCGCCGGTGACGACGATATGCTTCGATGCTGCGCTCATCGCGCTGTCATGCCGGGGAATCGCCCCGCCGGCAAGCGCGCCTCAGCTCGCCAGCGCGACGACCGGATGCGCCCGCGCCGCGCGCCCGCCGGACACCGCGTCGGCCTCGGCCTCCCCCAGTCCGTGGGCCGGTTCTTGGACCGGTTCTTGGGCCGGTTCTTGGGCCAGTCCTTGGGTCATGCGCGCCAAGTACCATTGCTCCAGCGGGCCAGGCGCCATCGGTCTGGCGAAGAGATAGCCCTGCGCGCAGTCGCAGCCGTTCGCCTTCAGGAAGTCGAACTGCGCCTGCGTCTCGACGCCTTCGGCGATCACCCGGTCGCCGAGCGCATGCGCCATCTCGATCAGCGCCTTGAGGATGCTCTCGGTGCGCGCGCACACGCCGATGCCGACGACCAGGGAACGATCGATCTTGATGTCGTCGATGGGCAGCCGCGACAGATGCGAAAGGTTGGAGTAGCCGATGCCGAAATCGTCGATGGAGATGCGGATTCCCGCCTCGCGCAAGGTCTCGACGCGGCGCGTGGTGGAGGCGATGTCGGCCATCGCCATCGATTCGGTGATCTCGATCTCCAGAATCGCGGGATCGACGCCCTGCTCCGCGCAGGCCGCCAGCACCGTCTGCGCGAAATCGGGCGCCTCGAACTGCGCGGGGGAAACGTTGACGGCGATGTCGACCGGTCGTCCCGCGTCGAGCCACAGCCGCGCCTGCCGCGCCGCCTTGCGCATCACCTGCGCGCCGAGCGCCTGCATCAGCCCGCATTGCTCGGCGATGGGCACGAAAACGCCGGGCGGCACGACGCCGCGCGTGGGATGCGTCCAGCGCGCCAGCGCCTCGACGCCCGCGCAGCGCATCGTGCGCACCTCGATCTTGGGCTGGAAGGCGAGCTCCAGCGCGTCCTCCTCCAGCGCACGGCGAAGGTCGCGCTCAAGCTCGGCGCGCTCGATGGCCATGCCGCGCACTTTCGGGTCGAACACCGAGACGCGCCCGCGCCCGGCCTCCTTGGCGGCGTACATCGCCATGTCGGCGAAGGTGAGAATTTCCTGCGCGTCGACGGAATCGCGCGGAGCGCAGGCGATGCCGATGGAGGCGCCGATCTTCACTTCCTGCCCGTCGATGTCGAAGGGCCGACGCAGCGCGGCGAGGATAGCCTCGGCCTGCGCCATCAGCATCGCCTCGTCGTCGACGCCGGGGACCAGCGCGACGAACTCGTCGCCCGCGAAGCGCGCGAACACGACGTCCTGCGGGGCGCGGTCGCACAATTCGCCGAACGGATTGGAGCAGGCGTCGAGTTCCTCGGGCTCGCGTCCGAGACCCTCGCGGATCGCCCGCAGACTCGCCTGACGCAGCAGCTCGTCGCCCGCCGCATGGCCATGGGTGTCGTTGACGCGCTTGAAGCCGTCGAGATCGATGAACAGCACGGCGCCGCCCGCCTCGTCCGGCCCCACCATGCGCTTGAGCATGTGCTCGACGACGGCGCGATTGGGCAGGCCCGTCACCGGATCGACATAGGCCAGCACGTTCATGCGCACGATGTTGGCGTTGAGCCGGCCCACCATCTTGCGGAACGAATCGGCGAGGCCGCCGACCTCGCAAGCGCAATCGACCTCGACAGGCTGATCGAAATCGCCCGCCACCACCGCGTCGGCGCTGCGGCGCAGCGCGCCGATCTGCCCGGTCAGTTGCGTCGCCGCCCAATAGGTGAGGCCCGCCGGCCCGGCGATGGAGATCGCCGCCAGCAGGTCGCCTCTCCAGTCCAGCACTTGATCCGGCGCGAGGGCGCCCATGACGCGCCATGCCGCCACGCCCAGCGTGGCGAACACCGCCGTCATCAGTCCGAAGCGGACCGGAATGCTGTTGATGCCCGTGCCCTTGTCCATCTTCGCTCGCGTCGCGGCGTCCCGCAGATGTGCCGAGGACTGTGCGCGCCCCGGGTTAAGAACGAGAGTCTTGGTTCCCGCGCCCGCGCGTCGCCGGGACGAAAAAACGTCGACGCGCGCCTGTTTCGAGGCGCGCGTCGCGTCAAAACGATGGAAGGCTGAACGAGGCGTTGCGCGCGGGCCTGAAATCAGGCGCCGCGACGTCAACGATTGCGCGCGGCGGCGCTTATTTTTTCGCGCCGCCCTTGCTCTTGGCGGGTGAGGCTTTCGCGGGGGCCTTGGCGGCGGGCTTCGCGGCGGATTTGGCGGCGGACTTGCCCTTCGCCTCGGGCTTGATCGCGTCGCCCTGCGCGGCGTCGGCGTCTTCCTTGGATTTGTTGTAGCGCGCGATGCCCTCGCGGATCAGGCGCTTGGCCTCGTTGGAATCGCCCCAGCGGACGACCTTCACCCATTTGTTCGCTTCGAGATCCTTGTAATGCTCGAAGAAGTGCTCGATCTGCTTCAGCGTCTGCAAGCCGAGATCGGTGTAGTCGCGCACGCTGTCGTAACGCGGCGTCAGCTTGGATCCCGGCACGGCGAGGATCTTCTCGTCCTGTCCCGCCTCGTCCTCCATGATCAGCACGCCGACGACGCGGCAATTCATGATCGCGCCCGGCGCGATGGCGCGCGAATTGGCGACCAGCACGTCGCACGGATCGCCGTCCTCGGACAGTGTGTGCGGGATGAAGCCGTAATTCCCCGGATAGCGCATCGCGGTGTAGAGGAAGCGGTCGACGACCAACGCGCCGGAGGCCTTGTCCATCTCGTATTTGATCGGCTCGCCCCCGATCGGGACTTCGATGACGACGTTGACGTCCTCCGGGGGGTTCTTGCCGAGCGCGATGGCGTC
>ERZ1645187.4925-NODE-4925-length-10586-cov-6.449055_pt1 | contig 10586 bp, 12 predicted proteins | sample MGYA00575352_ERZ1645187 | MGnify/ENA primary metagenome ERZ1645187 (study PRJEB40837, sample SAMN11349314) | freshwater sediment metagenome | isolation source: river sediment | host: Sediment | place: India: Wazaribad , New Delhi | collected 2017-02-21 ...
CGCCGGTGCGGATGCGAACGACTTGTTCGAGGTCGAAGACGAAGATCTTGCCGTCACCGATCTTGCCGGTAGAGGCGGACTTTTCGATGGCTTCGATCACCTGGTCGATCTGGTCGGCCTTGACGGCGGCCTCGATCTTGACCTTGGGCAGGAAGTCGACGACATATTCGGCACCGCGATACAACTCGGTATGCCCCTTTTGCCGGCCGAAACCCTTCACTTCAGTGACAGTGATACCTTGCACGCCAATGGCGGACAACGCTTCACGCACTTCGTCAAGCTTGAACGGCTTGATGATGGCAGTAACGAATTTCATGAGTAGTTCCCCATTTAGGTTGAAATTTGTTTTCCCCCACCAGTGCCGGCCGGGTCACCGGCGGGGGAAGTATTAGGCTTGTTTAGAAAGTCTTGGAGACGGAAACGACAACGGTATTCTTGCCAGCGAAGATGGTCTTGCTGGAATTGTTGGCGTTGGTAAAGGTGTAGGAATCCCTCTTCGCATCGGTACCCACATAGGACAGACCGAATACGAAGCCGCCGACGTCCTTAGTCACGCCCAACTTCCAGTCGGTATAGTTGAAATCGTGGTTCACTTCGTGCGGAATCTGGGTACGGCCGATATGACCGTTGACACCCCAGCCATCACCCAGATCGTAAGCGGCGGACAGATCGAAGTACTTGGTGTTCTTGGTACCGGCTACGTTGAAGTAATCGGTCAGCGCATGGGAGTACTTGAAGGTGATGAACTTCCAGCTGACGCCGGCATAGAGTTCAAAGTTGTCGATGACCTGACCCTTGGCTGCATTGGTGCCCGGGTAGTAGTAGTACAAGCCGCCGACGTCGACACCGAAGTCACCGAAAGCCTGCTTGTAACCACCGTAGAAGTCCATTTCCAGATTGCCACCCGGATAATAGGTTTCGCTAACGTTGGAGTTCCAGTTACCCAGATAGACGCCGCTCGAATGCGAGTAGTCGAAGCCACCCTGCAGGGCCGGCTTGCCGAAGGTCTGGTCCAGACCACGGAAGCGGTAGCTGCTGAACAGGCCGACGTTACCGGTGACGGTGTGCTCGCTGGCCGGCGCGGCGGCTTCTTCGGCGAAAACCGGGGCGGCGAAGGCGCCGACGAGTGCCAGAGCGATCAGGGACTTCTTCATAATTTCTCTCCTACAGTTTGATTGAAGTAACAAAAGAAAATTGTGCATCACAGCAAAGCAGAAGGTGTGCCAACTCAAGTTTTTGATGTAAATCAAGGGAATCTGACCTATATCGATGGTGATACATCCGGAAGGCGCACCAAGTTTGTGCGGTTACAGACTGTTACGCACCATCGGCGGGCAACCCTTCGAAAATCCGCAAAATCTCGCTGTGATAGACTGTTCGCACTGGAGGAAAACCATGCTCGACCCCAAACTGCTTGAGGAATTCGGCGCGAAGATGAGCGCCCTGCTGGCCAATTCGCCGGCCAAGGACATTGAAAAGAACGCCAAGGCCATGATGGGTGGCTTGTTCGCCAAACTCGACCTGGTCACCCGCGAAGAGTTCGATATCCAGGCACAGGTGCTCGCCCGAACGCGTGAAAAGCTGCAGGCCCTCGAGGCCCGCGTCGAGGCGCTGGAAAAAGCCCGCGCCGGTCAATAACGGATGGCTCTGGCCGTCGCCCACAGCCGCGGGCTGGATGGCCTGAACGCGCCACCGGTCGTTGTTGAGGCGCATCTGGCCAGCGGTTTGCCGAGTTTCACGCTGGTCGGCCTGCCGGACACGGAAGTGAAGGAGGCCCGCGACCGCGTCCGGGCGGCCATCGTCAATTCCGGATTCGAGTTTCCCCAGAAACGCATTACCGTCAATCTGGCACCAGCCGATTTACCCAAGGAATCCGGGCGTTTTGACCTGCCCATCGCGCTTGGCATTCTCGCCGCCAGCGGCCAGATTCCCGCGCCACCGCTCGCCGACTACGAATTTGCCGGCGAGTTGTCGCTGTCCGGCGACTTGCGCGCGATTCGCGGTGCGCTGGCGATGGCCCTGCAATGCACCGACAAGGCCTTTATCCTGCCGGAAGATAGTGCCTGCGAGGCGGCCCTGACCGGCGCCACGCATGTCCTCGCCGCCCGCTCGCTGCTCGCCGTCTGCGCCCATCTGGCCGGTCGCGAATCGCTGCCCACCGCGATGCCGCCCGAGGAAACCACCCCGCTGTGCTCCGGCCCTGACCTGGCAGAGGTCCGTGGTCAGGCGCAGGCCAAACGGGCGCTGGAAATTGCCGCTGCAGGCTCGCATAGCCTGCTGATGATCGGTCCGCCCGGTTCCGGAAAATCGATGCTGGCCGCCCGTCTGCCGGGCCTGATGCCGGTCTTGTCGGCCGATGCCGCCCGTGCTTCGGCGGCCGTCAAATCGCTGGTCGGACAGTTTCGCCCGGCCGATTTTGGCCAGCGCCCTTATCGCCAACCGCACCATACGGCCTCGGCCGTCGCCTTGGTTGGCGGCGGCAATCCGCCCCGGCCGGGCGAGATCAGCCTGGCCCATCAAGGCATTCTGTTCCTGGACGAGTTGCCCGAATTCGATCGCAAGGTACTGGAATCCCTGCGCGAGCCCTTGGAAACCGGCCGTGTGCACATCGCCCGTGCCGCACGGCATGCCGAATTCCCGGCCGAGTTCCAACTGATAGCAGCGATGAATCCCTGCCCCTGCGGCCACCACGGCACACCGGACGGCAAGTGCCGGTGCACACCCGACCAGATCGCACGTTACCGTGGCCGGCTGTCCGGGCCTTTTCTCGACCGTATCGATTTGATCATTGAGGTTCCGGCTGTACCCGCAGGGGCTCTGGCCAGCCAGCCCGACGGTGAAACCTCCGCCGTCGTCAGGGCTCGCGTCGAGGCTGCTACGACCCGGCAGCTCACGCGACAAGGCAAACCGAATGCCCGCCTGAGCAGCAAGGATGTCGATGCCGGCTGCCAGCCCGATGCCACCGGGAGCAAGCTGTTGCAGCAGGCGACCGCGCAGCTCGATCTGTCGGCACGGGCCTGGCACCGCATCCTCAAGGTGGCGCGCACCATTGCCGACCTGGCGAACAGCGACGAGATCAGGGCCGCCCATATCGCCGAGGCCATCCAGTACCGGCGTCTGGCCCGTGTCTGACGCGAGCCCCCGCCTGTCCATGCGCGGCATGGCGATACTGCTTGCCGCCATGTCGGCGCTTGGGCCGTTTGCCATCGACACCTACCTGCCGTCCTTCCACGAGATCGGGGAACAGCTGAACGCCACACCGATCGAGGTTCAGCAGACCCTGTCGGCCTACCTGCTTTCCTTTGCGATCATGACCCTGTGGCATGGCGCAATCGCCGACCGCTTCGGGCGACGCAAGGTCATCCTCGTTGCCATCGGGTTGTTCGCCATCGCCTCAGCCGGGTGTGGCCTGGCGACACGCATCGAACACCTGTGGTTCTGGCGGGCCATGCAGGGCGTCTCGGCCGGTGCCGGCATCGTCGTCAGCCGGGCCATCGTCCGCGATCTTTACGATGGTGCCTCGGCCCAACGCCTGATGTCGCAGATCACCATGATGTTCGCCATTGCCCCGGCCATCGCCCCGGTCATCGGCGGCTGGCTCCACACCTGGTTCGGCTGGCGCTCCGTCTTCGCCTTCCTGGTCGTGGCGACGGGAGCGCTTTGGTTGGCCTGCTGGAAGCAGTTGCCGGAAACCCTGCCGGAGGCCAAACGCCAGTCATTGCGCCCGGCCTATCTGGCAACGACCTACCGGAAGGTGCTGACTTCACCGCCCTTTCTCACGGCTTGCGCAGCCTTGTCGCTCAACTTCGGCGGCTTTTTTCTCTATGTCCTGTCGGCACCGGTCTTCCTGATCAAGCACCTTGGGCTACCGGAAACCGCTTTCCTGTGGCTTTTCGGCCCCGCCATGGCGGGTCTGGTCGGCGGTTCATGGCTGTCGGGTCGCCTTGCCGGCCGCCTCTCGCTCGGCCGGACCATCGCTCTCGGCTACGCGGTCATGGCTACGGGAGCCGCCCTCAATCTCGGCATCAACTGGAGCCTGCCGCCGGGACTGCCGTGGAGCGTCGCACCGCTTCTGGTTTACACCATCGGCATGTCGCTGGCCATGCCCTGCCTGACGATCTTTGCGCTCGATCCCTTCCCGGCCCAACGTGGCCTGGCGGCATCCTGCCAGACTTTCCTGCAAAGCGGCTTCAACGGTCTGGCGGCAGCACTGATCGCCCCCCTGCTCTGGGCCTCGACGCAGACGCTGGCCCTCGGCATGGCCGGCATGATGCTGGCCGGCGGTCTCGCCGCGCTGGCACACCGCTTTCTCCGTACGACGGCACCGCCTGGCTGACCCCGACGGTCAACCGGAAAATTCGGCCAAAAACGAAATTCTGCCAATCAGGACTGTTGCCAGGGCAGGCCGTGGAAGCGCCAACCGCCTTGCGTGCCGCGGTGATAATCCTCATCGAGCGGGCCTTCAAAGCCCTCCAGAACGTTAATCACCTGCGCAAAGCCAGCCGCCTCAAGTACCTCGCCGGCATCGACCGAACGGCTACCACTACGGCAGATCAGCACAATCGGCCGTGCCAGGTCGCCACGTACCAGGCGCTTGACCTTCTCGGCAAAGGCCGGGTCGATCTCCCAATCCGGCGCCTCCTGCCAGGCAACATGCTCGGCACCGACCGGATGACCGACATACATGTGCTCGATTTCCGTCCGACAATCGACCAAAACGGCCGCGGGGTTGTCCTGAAGAAAGGCATGAGCAGCAAGAGGATCGAGATGGTGCATCGGCATATCCGAGAATTAGCGAGGTCGAATATTATGAAAGCAATTCCGGATCAGCGTAAACTTCACGCCATTGCCATAGGAAGTCGCCGATGAAACTGCCCGCCTGGATTGCCACCGCCGCTTCAGCCATCGTCGCCGCCGCGCTGCCCGCCTGCGACATCGTCAACCTGCCGCAGATCAAGCCAGGCGTCACGACGCAGGCCGAAGTCCGCTCGCGCATGGGCGAACCCGGCTTCATCCACTGGAACGACGACGGCACCGCCACCTGGGAATACTCCCGCCAACCGGCCGGCACCAACTGCTACATGATCAGCTTCGGCCAGGATCTCGTCGTCAGCAAGTTCGAACAGGTGCTCAACGATGCCAACTACGGCAAGGTACGCCCCGGCATGAGCAAGGACGACATCCGCCGGCTGTTCGGCGCACCGGGCAGCAAACAGGTCTTCGCCAACCTCGGCGAAGAAATCTGGGAATGGCGCATCGAAGGCATGCCGCCCATGGAAGAAACCTACTTCATGGTGCACTTCAACCTCGCCGACGGCGGCGTCAAGAAAACGTCGAAGCGCGTCCAGCCCAAGGCCTGACAGGTGTATCACCGACGAAAGTAAGCGGCCCTACCGAAAATTCCTGTGCCAAAAGGCGATAATTGCGATCGCCGTCCAGTCACCCCATCCGAACCCATTTAGCAAACATGTCCAGCGTCTCCGTCGTGATTCCGACTTTCAATCGGGAAAAATACATCCTGTCGACACTGGACTCCGTGGCTGGCCAAACAGTGCTTCCCGACATGGTCGTGGTGGTCGATGACGGTTCAACCGACAACAGTCTGGCAATAATCAATCATTGGGTAGCCCGGCATCCAGATCTGAAGATCGAAGTCATCCGCACCGACAACCGCGGTGCCTCGGCAGCGCGCAACCTGGGCCTCGAAACAATTCGTGCCGAGCACGAATATGTCGCTTTTCTCGACTCAGACGACATTTGGCCACCCGATTTCCTCGAGCGTACGCTCTCTTCTCTCAGTAATCAGCCCGACGCCGTCGCAGTCAGCACCGACCGCGAGTTCATCTTCCCGGCGGACAACACCCGCTCGTTCAGCAGCCTTGCCGACATCACCGCAAACCCTTGGCAATGGCTTCTTCTCAAAGACGCGGGAATCGGCTCCTGCACATTGCTGCGAACGACTGCCGTAGTCACCGCCGGGGGCTATCCGGTGGAACAGGCCACCGGCCATGACGTCATTCTGTTCGGCCGCATCGCCCTGACAGGAACATGGCTGCATGCCCCAGGCCAGCCCACCCAATTCACCCGATTCGATCCCAAGCACCATTCCAAGGTCGAGCACCATACCTTCCAGCGCTACACCGATCACTTGTACAGATGGGCCTGTGCCGCAACCCAATTGTGGAACGAAGCGCCACCCTTCGTCAGAAAGGACAGCGCCAGTCGGAAAGCCTTGGCGAACCGCTGGTATAAGGCTGCCGGGCAGTTGAGAAAGATCGGTGAGGTTCAGAAAGCCAGACTTGCCTTCAAACGCGCCCATACGCTACATCCGCTGAAAACCAAATACCTCAAAGCCCGTATTCTTTCCAAGTTCTGGTGACACCATGACTCAAACAACCAGCATCATCGTCGAATGGGAAAACGTCCTGTTGGCTGAAGACGAACGGTGCGTCGAAATGCTAAAACGGCTACGAGGCCAGATTCTCGAATCGGCGATGCCAACGGAGGTATTGATCGTATTCAATCCGGAGCAAGTCGCGGGAACGATCATCGAGGATGCGGTATCGACATACCTGAACCCGGCGCTTCAAGCCGATGGCGGACGCATCAACTGCCGGATCCTTCCCGGTCCGGGACTGCACTACTTCGACCTGAAGAACTTCGGCGCCCAGCAGAGCCAGGGAGATATCGTTGTCTTTATCGACAGCGATGTCATTCCCGAGGAGAAGTGGCTACAGAACCTGCTGGCACCGTTTCAGCAATTCGAGGGAATCCAGGTCGTCGGGGGCCAAACGCATATCGATACCGACACCCTGATGGCCAAGGCATTTTCGTTGGGTTGGTTCTTCCCGCTCAGGGAACCGCCGGGGAAAGTGACCCGAAACGCTCACGGGTTCTTTGCCAACAATGTCGCCTTCCGGCGAGATACTTTCGCCCGTTACCCATTTCCGCCGATGCCCCCGGGCATCACCAGGGGTGCCTGCGTGACCTTGGCGGAGTCGTTGAAGGAAGCGGGGATCGATATCCTGAAGACCAGTTCGGCCTGCTGCTCCCACCCGCCACCCAATGGGTGGCACCATTTCTTTATCCGTGGCCTGGCTGAAGGTCGCGACCGGGCATCCCGTCAGCTGGCCTCGGGAGACTCCAAACCACGAATAGCCTTCGCGTTTTTCCGCAACCAGATTTCACGCGTCCGGAAAAGCACCAAGAAAATCGTCAGACACCGTGCGACGGTTGACCTCTCCGGTGCCGAAGCTCCGCTGGCGGTCGTGCTGATGACGATGTTTCACATCAGCCAAATATTCGGCGCATGGATTTACCTGGCTTTTCCCGATTTTGCAAAACGCCAGTGGAGAATCTAGGGGCTCAATCCTCGACCATGCTGATTTCGACCGCGCTGGCCGGGATCTGGTAATCCGCTGCCAGCTGGGTTTTCGCCAGCTCGACGACTGCCTGCATTTCCATGGCCGGGAAATGGCGCGCACCGGCAAAGTTTTGCGGGATGCCGGCGCGATCCTGAGTAATGCGATAGTGAACCTTGACCTTCATTGCTGTTAACCTTTTATGTCCTGCTTTTTTTGATTCCTGCACGCTCAGTCTAGGGTGAGCATTGCTGCAGTGCAATAAGGGTTAACCACAATCTAAGCGTCTGTTCCTTCAGCGTTTTATGACAAATCGGCGAGGGTGTTGAAATTGCGGAAAGCGGCCGACTGGTCATCGAAATCGACCACCGCCGCCCCGGCGGCAGCACACCATTCGGCAACCCGCCGCCCGCCGCTCGCCAGATAAGCCGTCAGATCGGCCAGCAAGGCCCGGCGGCAAAGGCAGAACACCGGATGGACACGCCCCTCGGCCCGGGCAATCGCCAGTGGGGCGTCAGACTCGTTCATCCCCGCCCGCAGGCGCTCAGACAGATCGGCTGGCAGGAAAGGCGAATCGCAGGGAACCGTCAGCACCAGGGGCGTCTCGGCAAACTGTAGGGCAGCCTGCAAACCGGCCAGCGGCCCGGGAAAATCCGCGAGAGTATCGGCGAAGACCGGAAAACCGAAGCCCGCGTACTCGCTCTGGCTTCGATTGGCATTGATCGCTAGCCGCTCGACCTGCGGCCGCAGACGCTCGAGCACATGCGCCACCAGCGGTCGACCGCCGAGCAACTGCAGCCCCTTGTCGACACCGCCCATGCGCCGCCCCAGGCCGCCCGCCAGCACGACGCCGGTGATCGTTTCGCCAGCCATCAATACACCAGCGTCCGCCAGGCCGGGTCGAGCGTCCGGGCGACGAAGGCCGTCGCCCCGGCCGCCTTCGCCTCGGGCAGCAGCGTTTCGTCGTCGCCCACCCAGGCGGCGCGTGCCATGCCGCAGGCGTACAGCGAGACGCCCTCGGCGAGCAGTTCGTCGAGGAATGCGCCGACCGACTTTTCGCGCGCATCGTTGGCAAAACCGGCTGCGGCAACGCCGGCCACCAGCCAGCGCACGGCCGGGCCGGCGAAGTGGATTTCCACCTCGGCATCGAGCGCCCGTGCCGCCAGCGCGTGCACCAGCGGCGTCACAACGAGGTCGGGCCGCGCCGGTGTTGCCGCCCAGATCAGGATCGCCAGCCGGTCAGACAAAGCGTGCCTCCGGCTCGATGGCCAGAATCCGCGCCCGATAGTCTGCCGCATCGATCAGCCCGGCCTGTTCGGCCGTCCAGTGGGTCGGCCGCCCCCGCGCCATCCAACCGGCACCGTAGGGATCGACGTTCACCAACCTGGGCCGCTCCTCGGCATCATCGTTGCCCGCCAGCAGTTCGAAGGACACCGGCGCATGCACCGCCAGCACTGTCTTGCGGCACTCCACGGTGCCCATGCCACGATGGATTTCCACCATCGCCCCCTTCGGCTTACTGGTGAAGGCAATGATCTCGCCGGCCAGGAAGATGCCGAACGCCGTGGCCCCAATCAGCACCTCACCGTTGTCCTGCGCCTGCACCCACATATCGTGCTGGGGGCAGTACAGGCGGTCGTCGGGGATGGAGCCGGAAAAAGGGGTGTGGGCCATGGCAGTTGATCAGGGTAATTTCGTTGTCTGGTTGTTCGTGCCGCGAAGCGTAGCCGAAGACAGTGCTATTGCACGGCGAGGCGACAGCGACAAAGGCACGGACGGCCAGACAACGAAATTTGGCGGAAGGAAGCAGGAGTCGAACCTACCCAAACCTGTTTGACAGGTCCTGACGGTTTTGAAGACCGTCCGTCCCACCGGGGAACGATTCCTTCCGTTGTTCATTTCAATTTCATGCCCATGCGGCCAGTGACGCGAAGACGAGCCGCAGACAGTACGGATAGTACGGCAAGGCGACGTCGACAAGATCACGGGTGGCATGGGCATGAAATTAGCCGAATTGCTCCGGAGACCCGCGCAACACATGGGTATCGCGCACGCGGCGAGTGTAGCCGATGCGGTCGAAGAATTCGAGGATGTGGATGGCGACCTTGCGGCCGCCGCCGATTTCGTCGCGTAGCGGCGCGGCGCGGGCGCAGCCGTCGCGCACGTTGAGCGCGGCAACGCGGCGGGCCAGGTCGGCGACTGCCTCGGCGGTGAAGTAGTGGTCGTGCGCCACCGGATAGGCGTCACCGAAACGGGCAACGCGCTTGAACAGGTCGCGCACGGTGTCCTCGGCCACACCGGTGGCCTTGGCAACGTCACGCACGCGCGGCGGCGCGTAGGGCGCCGCATCGAGCAGCGGCTTCAGGGTCTGCCACAGGTCGCGATCGGCGGCGGCCAGTTGCACGCGGTGTTCCGGCAGGTGGAGCCAGGCATGGGTCTGGGCAATGCGGCCGTCTGCCAGCGGCGTCGCCAGCAAGGCGTCGAAGGCCGGGCGCGACAGCGTCGGCAGGGTCAGGCGGCGCAGGCGATCGCGTTCGACGCCAGGCATGTCGGGTGCCCGCTCGTGCTCGGTGGCCAGCGCGACAAGCAGCCTGCCTTCGAGTTCCTGCCAGCGGCTGGCGGCAAAGGCGGTGTCGCCAACGACCGTCAGCTGCAGTTGCCGGCACAGGCCGGCAAGCGACGCGCCATCGAGATTGCGGTTCAGTGCATACGGCGCGAGTTCGACGCCGGCTGGCTGCTGCTCGGCAGCAAGACGCAAGGCCGGGGCCGGATCGGGGTCGGCCAGCGCAGCGAGCATGGCCAGACGCTCCGGCGTGCGCTTCTTGCGGGCAGGTGGAAAGATGTCGAGCACGCTGCCACCGCCGATGGTCTGGCGGGCGGCGGCATCGCGCAGGATGAAACGGTCGCCGGCCAGCGCGCCGATCTCGCGTTCGAGTATCAGCTGCGCCCAAGCCTCGTTGCCGGGCGCGATTTCGTCGACTCCGAGCAACGCGATACGGGCCGGCACATCCTCGGCGCCGAGGTGCAGATGCACCTGCGTCCAGTGCCTGAGCGGCGGCTGGCCGCTCAGGACGCGCACGCGGGCATCGAAGCGGCGGGTCGGCGCGTGCAGTTGCGGTGCAACAAGCCACATGCCGCGCGCCACCTCGGCCTTCTCGACGCCGGCCAGCGCCAGCGCAATCCGTTGCCCGGCTCGGCCGACCTCGGCCGGCGCATCCTGGGCCC
>ERZ1645187.4926-NODE-4926-length-10585-cov-21.895916_pt1 | contig 10585 bp, 8 predicted proteins | sample MGYA00575352_ERZ1645187 | MGnify/ENA primary metagenome ERZ1645187 (study PRJEB40837, sample SAMN11349314) | freshwater sediment metagenome | isolation source: river sediment | host: Sediment | place: India: Wazaribad , New Delhi | collected 2017-02-21 ...
TGTCAGTATTAAGTAGCAGTTATTAAGCAATAAGACCGCGTCGCGGAGCCAATCAGCTAATCGGCTAATTATCTCATCATCTCATTTCCTAATTATTTTTCGTAACTTTGTCATTAAGATGAACCATTTTATCATAAATAAATTTTTCAACATTGGATTTTAAAGACTTTGGCTTTGACGCCTCTCTACTGGAAGGCATCGACGCCATGAATTATACCTCTACCACGCCCATACAGGAATTAGCCATTCCGGTCATCCTGCAGGGAAAAGATATCATCGCCACGGCACAGACCGGCACCGGAAAAACGGCCGCATTTCTGTTACCCATCATCCACGAACTCGTCACCGGACAACATGCGGAAGATACCATCAACACGCTCATTCTCGTGCCTACGCGCGAGCTGGCCGTGCAGATTACGCAAAACCTGGAGGCGTTCTCGTATTTCACGCCGGTGAGTTCCATGGCTATCTACGGCGGCGGCGACGGCATTTCCTACGAAGCCGAAAAGCGCGCGCTCTCCAAAGGCGCCGACATCGTCGTATGTACACCGGGCCGCTTAATCAGTCACCTGATGGCCGGCTACGTGCGCCTCGAAGGACTCCGCCACCTCGTGCTGGACGAAGCCGATCGCATGCTGGATATGGGCTTCCACGACGACATCATCAAGATTATTTCTTATCTGCCCAAAGACCGGCAGACGCTGCTGTTTTCCGCTACCATGCCACAAAGCATGCGTCAGCTGGGCATGAAAATCACCCGCGAGCCGGAAGAAATCAGTATCTCCATATCCAAACCACCGGAAAGAATCATTCAGCGCGCGCTGATTGTGTATGAACCGCAGAAAATACCGATGATACAGCATCTGCTGAAGAACATCAAATTCCATAAAATGGTGGTGTTCTGTTCGAGCAAAGACAGCGTGAAAAAGCTGAGCCGCGACCTGAACCGCAGCGGATTCAAAAATGAAGAAATCCACTCCGACCTTGAGCAGCAGGAGCGCGAGCAGGTGCTGGCACGGTTCCGCAGCGGCCGCACCAATATCCTGATAGCGACGGATATCCTGTCGCGCGGCATTGATATCGAAGATATCGATGTAGTCATCAACTATGATGTACCGCACGACGGCGAGGACTATGTGCACCGCATCGGTCGTACAGCCCGCGCGGAAACGGACGGCACGGCGTTCACACTCGTGAGCGAACGCGAACAGTACAAACTGAAAGTCATTGAAGACCTGTTGGGCTATCCGGTACCGAAAGGAGAGGTGCCAGCCGCATTGGGCGCTACGCCGGAATATAATCCCGTTAAACGAAAAGACAATCGCCCGAGAGGCGGAGGCAATGGCGGTGGCAATAGCGGAGGTGGCAATAAGAAAAAACGCCCTTTCCGCAATCGCAGACCATCGGGCCCCGGAAAACCAAAAGACGGCGGGGCGGCCTGACGCGGATTTTACGCAGCCTTAAAAAGCGGAATGAAATTAAATACCTATTTTTGAACAGGATTTTATTCAGAAAAAAATACAGCACATGACTCTCTTTGATACCGCCACGCAAGCACAGATACTGGACAGAATCAACAAGCTGAATGCCTCTTCGCAGCGCCAATGGGGCAAGATGACGGTATCGCAGATGCTGAAACACATGAGCACTGCCTTTGCCGTTCCGACAGAAAAAATCAAACTACCGAAAGACAAGTTGTATTATGTGGCAGCTAATCCCATTGCACGCTATCTGATGATAGAAGTATTTACGAAATGGCCGAAAAATATGGCGACCGTAGATGCCTTTATCGTTAAAAACGATCCTGATTTTGAGGCCGCAAAAGCGGATTTTATGGCCAACTACAACGACTTTCTGAAAGCCACTTCCTACAATGGCAGTCATCCCGCGTTCGGTGTGATGAGCAAAGAACTCTGGGGCAAAGCCATGTACTTACATTTAAATCACCACCTCACACAATTCGGAGTATAATATGTCGGACGCTAAACGCTATGATCAACGCGGTGTCTCTGCCACCAAAGATGAAGTACACGCAGCCATTAAGAATGCGGACAAGGGATTGTATCCGAAAGCATTCTGCAAAATCTTCCCTGACTACCTGACGAATGATGAGGACTATTGCTCTATCATCCATGCCGACGGTGCCGGCACCAAAAGTGTACTCGCGTATATGTACTGGAAAGAAACCGGCGACTTATCCGTATGGAAAGGCATCGCGCAGGATGCGATTGTGATGAATACCGACGACCTGATCTGTGTGGGCGCAACCTCCAATTTCCTGCTGTCCAGCATCATCAACCGCAACAAGCACCTGATTCCGGGCGAAGTGGTGAAAGCCATCATCGACGGAACGAATGAAGTGGTACAGATGCTGCACGACAACGGCGTGCAGGTGCATGCCATGGGCGGCGAAACGGCGGATGTGGGCGATACGGTACGTACCGTTATTGTGGATGCAGTGATGACCGCCCGCATGAAGCGCTCTGAAGTGATTACAAATGAGAACATTCAGCCGGGGGATGTGATTGTGGGACTTTGTTCTTACGGTCAGGCCAACTATGAACATGAATATAACGGCGGTATGGGCAGCAACGGACTCACCTCTGCCCGACACGATGTCTTTGCACATCAGTATGCCGAAAAATATCCGGAATGCTACGATCCGGCCACGCCGAAAGAACTGGTGTATTGTGGCAGCAAAAAGCTAACCGACACCGTGGAAGGCGCTCCGTTGGATGCCGGCAAACTGGTGTTGTCGCCGACCAGAACCTATGCACCGGTGATGCACAGCATTTTCAGACACCTGCGCACGCAGATTCACGGGATTATCCATTGCAGCGGCGGCGCGCAAACCAAGATATTACACTACATTGATGATAATCTGCATATCGTAAAAAACAACCTTTTCGAGGTGCCACCTTTGTTCCGCATGATACAGGAAGAAAGCAAAACTGACTGGAAGGAAATGTATCAGGTATTCAACTGCGGCCACCGGCTGGAATTGTACCTGGATCAGGCGCATGCTGCCGAAGTGATACAGATTGCAGCCTCTTACGGCATTCCGGCACAAATCATCGGCTATGTGGAAGCAGCTGACAAAAAACAGGTGACGATACAGTCAGACAAAGGCACCTTTGTGTACTAAAACAGCATTTAATACCAGTTACTCAAGAATCCGACCGTTCACTCATTTTATTTGTGAGTGATGTTTTTTTATATCAAATTGCAGTATCAAATCTACTTAAATGGGTAATTTGATAGTAGGGTTTTTATGTTTCTATGTTGTAAGGGGTTGTCGTGAGACACCCCCTTTATTTTTTCGAAAATTGTAAAATAACCATCCATTTGAGCTAAATATCTGGTAGTTTGTAAATGATAAACCACATAAGTAACTTAAGTAACATAAGTTAATCAGTAAAATAGCATCAGAAACGGCAGTACACACCGAGCGGTAATTTCTGTCCGGATGTGGACGGCAGAAACAGTTCTCCGAAATCGGCTTTCACCTCCGGCAATCCTGCTTTCTGCAGATTGTCATTCATCAGATTTTCGATAATGAGTGCCGAAAAGCCGAGCGAGTAGGTATTGAGAATAAAGAAATGATGTTCTTTATCGAGCAGGTGCAGCACATCTGCCAGCATCTCGTTGATTTGTTCCTCCAGTTTCCATTTTTCACCATCCGTGCCGTGTCCGTATGCCGGAGGATCCAGGATAATTCCCTGATAGATTTTACCGCGCTTGCGTTCGCGTTTCACAAACTTCACGGCATCTTCCACCACCCAGCGGATATCCTTCAGTCCCGATGATTCCATATTGCGGTTGGCCCAGCTTACCACTTGTTTGATGGAATCCACATGATAAGTTTCCGCGCCTGCTGCGCAGGCCGCCAGGCTTGCACCACCGGTGTAGGCAAATAAATTCAGTACCTTCGGCGCAATTCCCTTCGCGCGGATAGCCTGTGTACGTTCAAAAATAAAATCCCAGTTAACGCTTTGTTCCGGGAAAATCCCAACGTGCTTGAATTTCGTCAATGCCAGATTGAAAGTAATATCCAACTGTCCGTGCTGATAAGATAGCGCCCAGTTTTCCGGCATTTTCTTGTAAAACTCCCATTTCCCGGTAGAAGAGGAGAGGCCCACAAATTTGACATGCGCCAGCTTCTTCCATTCATCTTCCGATAAACGGCGCTCCCAAACCGCCTGCGGCTCCGGACGTATCGTGATGTACGGACCAAAACGTTCCAGTTTTTCAAAATTTCCGGAATCAATGAGTTCGTAGTCTTTCCAGTGTTTCGGATAGATGGTAGCGATGGTGTGCGTCATGTCTGCAAAAGTACAGAATTCGGAAAATATTGCCGCAATTAGTTTTCTTTCTTGTGCACGGCCGCTGCAATCAGGGCAGCAATGGCACCGAATACCAGTGTGCCGAACAAGGAAAAAGCAATCATCAATCCTGGCGTCATGAATTTCTTCGACATCTCCAGACCTTTTTCTATCTGCTCTTCACTCATGCCGCGTTTTTCCATTTCCTGCCGCGATATCTCCAGCAGATTGTCCACGAAATCGACATCAATGACATTGGTATATAACATGAAATAAGCAATGGAAATTACCGCGATGGTCAGCGTAATCAGCATGCCCGCTCCGAACAGCTTTCCGAACGTGGCACTGCCTGTTTCCTCTGCGAGCTGCAACGCCACCGCGCGCACGCCGATAAATATAGCAGCCACCAGAATGGCCGTTGACAACCACTTGGACCAGCTCGCATATTGCTGATTGGCAAAGAAAACAATCAGTGAAACGACTACCCCGGCCAATCCGCCCAATACTCCGTATCGGATGGCGGCAGCATTATGAGAAGAAGACGTAGAGTTATTCATCTTGTACTTATTTTATGCAAACTTACGCATTTTCCGCCATATGAACACCCGCGATATGGCCGGTCGTCCAGGCTGCCTGAAAATTGAATCCGCCAGTCACCGCATCGATATTCAGTACTTCGCCGGCAAAATACAAGCGTGGAAACAGTCTGCTTTGCATAGTCTTAAAATCCACTTCTTTCAAATCTATGCCACCTGCCGTGACAAATTCATCTTTATTCGTGCTTTTACCATCGGCACTAAGGATACAGGCTGTCAGCAACTGCGCCAGTTCACGAATATCTTCTTTGGATAAATCCGCATATTTCTTGTCTTCGCGTATGCCGGCAAAAGCGATACAGCTTTTCCAGAATCGCGCAGGCAATGGAAACGGACAGAAATTCAGCAGATTTTTCTTTGGCTGCGTTTGTTTGGCATCCGTTAATTTTGCTTTTGCCTCATCAGCGGTTTCCTGAATCCAGTTGATGCGGATATTAAAACGGTATTGTTTTTCCGCCAGCTCCAATGCGGCGAAAGCCGATAACTTCAGGATAGCCGGACCGCTGAGTCCCCAGTGTGTGACGAGCAGAGGGCCTTCGCTACTTTGTTTGCTGCCCTCCGGCTGCACCGTAACACGTTCCACGGAAACGCCTTCCAGTCCCTGCAGCAGCGGACTTTTGATATTGAATGTAAACAGGGAAGGCACCGGCGGAATAATGCGATGTCCCAACTGCTTCAGCAGATTCCACACGGTATTGCTGCTGCCGCTCGCGACGAGCAGATAATCCGCATGCTGCGGCCGATCGTGCACATACACCGTGAATCCATCGGAAAGTGCTTCCAGTCGTGTCACCTTGGCCTGCCGGACAATCCGGATATTGTACATTTTCGCCTGATCGAGCAGACAGTCGATGATGGTTTGTGAACTGTTGGTAATGGGAAACATGCGGCCATCCGATTCCGTTTTCAGCTCTACACCGCGCTGTTCGAACCACTCAACGGTATGCGCGCAATGGAAACGGTGAAAGGCGCCCAGCAGCTCCTTGTTGCCGCGCGGATAAAATCTGACCAGTTCTTTCGGATCAAAACAGGCATGCGTTACATTACAACGGCCACCGCCCGAAATCTTCACTTTTCCGAGTACTTCATTGCCCTGCTCCAGGATGGTAACAGCCAGGTCAGGCCGCTGCGCCGCGAGCTCAATAGCGGCAAAAAATCCGGCCGCACCGCCACCGATAATCACTACCTGCTGTTTCATCGTGCACAAAGATGCATTTTTATATTTACGGGTGCAAATACGCCGTCTTTCCTGCTATTTCAACACCCTTGCAATGTGGATATCTCAATAGGGTGTAAACTACGTTTTACCCTCAGAAATCCGTACCTTTGCAAGGTAAAATGTAACGTACATGTCAGAAGAATTAGAAGAAGAAAAAGGAGCGAGAATTGTCCCCATCAACATTGAAGATGAGATGAAATCCGCCTACATCGACTACTCGATGTCGGTGATAGTGTCCAGGGCGTTGCCGGACGTGCGCGACGGTCTGAAACCGGTGCACAGACGCGTGCTTTTCGGGATGAATGAGCTCGGAATGACCTCCAACAAACCGTACAAGAAATCTGCCCGTATCGTCGGGGAGGTGTTAGGTAAATATCACCCGCACGGTGACTACTCCGTATACGACACCATGGTGCGTATGGCGCAGGAATGGTCGCTGCGCTATCCGATGATAGACGGACAAGGTAACTTTGGTTCTATCGACGGAGACCCACCGGCAGCGATGCGTTATACCGAAGCGAGATTGAAAAAAATCGCGGAGGATATGCTGGAAGACCTCGACAAGGAAACGGTGGATTTTCAGCTCAATTTTGACGACTCTCTCGAAGAACCGACGGTATTGCCGACACGCATCCCGCAATTGCTGGTAAACGGTGCTTCCGGTATCGCGGTGGGTATGGCAACGAATATGCTGCCACACAACCTGTCGGAAGTAGTGGATGGCATCACCGCCTATATTGACAACAGAGACATCACGATAGATGACCTGATGCAGTTTATCAAAGCACCTGACTTTCCTACCGGCGGGATTATTTACGGATACGATGGCGTTAAAGACGCATTCCGTACCGGTCGCGGAAAAATCCGGGTAAGAGGTAAAGCACACATCGAAGATACCAAGGAAGGCAGATCACAAATTGTGATTACGGAAGTGCCGTATCAGATTCAGCCGAAGATGATTATCACGCGTGCCGCTGAGTTGGTGAATGAGAAAAAACTCGAAGGCATTTCAGAAATCCGTGATGAATCCGACCGCGAAGGATTGCGTGTGGTATTTGAATTGAAACGCGATGCAATTCCGAATGTCGTACTGAATAATCTGTATCAATTCACCCCACTGCAAACCAGCTTTGGTGTCAACAATATCGCACTCGTGGCTGGTCGCCCGCAAATGCTGAATCTGAAAGACATGATTCATCATTTTGTAGAGTTCCGACACGATGTAGTCACGCGCCGTACCAAATTCGAACTCCGCAAAGCGGAAGAGCGACTCCATATCCTGGAAGGTTATCTCATTGCTTTGGATGCGTTGGATGAAGTCATTCAGCTGATCCGGAAATCGAAAAATCCGGAAGAAGCTAAAGAGGGCCTGATGAGCAACTTCGGCATGTCTGAATTGCAGGCAAAAGCAGTATTAGCCCTGACTTTACAACGTCTGACAGGTCTGGAAATTGACAAAATCCGCGCGGAACACAAAGAAGTGAGCGACCTGATTGCACGACTGAAAGAAATCCTGGCGAATGAACACCTCCGGTTTGATATTATCAAAGAGGAATTGCAGGAAGTGAAAAAGAAATACGGTGACAAGCGCCGTTCAGAAATCGTGTACTTCGGAAGTGATATTTCTTACGAAGACATGATTGCGGAAGAGCAGATGGTGGTGACTATTTCACATTTAGGTTATGTGAAACGTACTTCATTGGATGAATATAAAATTCAGAACAGAGGCGGTAAAGGTTCTCAGGGCGGTAAAACAAGAGATGCCGATTTCATCGAACATCTGTTTGTCGCTTCGACCCACAACTACCTGTTGCTGTTCACGGAGCAGGGGCGTTGTTTCTGGCTGAAAGTATATGAAGTACCGGAAGGCAACAAAACCTCCAAAGGTCGACCGATTCAGAATGTCATCAACATTCCGCAGGATGATAAGATCAAGGCATTCATCAATGTTGCCAGTCTGAAAGACGAAGAATTCCTGGATACGCATTATATCATCATGGCCACGAAACGCGGTACGGTGAAGAAAACCTCTCTGCGCGAATATTCACGTCCACGTTCCAATGGTGTGAATGCCATCACCGTAAGGGAAGGAGATGAACTGGTTACAGCAGCACTCACCAACGGCAAATGCGAAATTATCCTGGGTTCCAAAAACGGCTATGCCGTTCGTTTCAATGAGGAAGAAGTACGCGCTATCGGCCGTAACGGCTCCGGTGTACGCGGTATCACCCTCCGCGGAGAGGACGATGAACTGATTGGCATGGTTTGTGCAGATACAACCGCAGAAGAAAAAGAAGATATCATGGTGGTTTCTGAAAACGGCTTTGGTAAACGCTCCGCACTGGATGACTACCGCATCACATCGCGGGGTGGCAAGGGCGTTATCTCGCTGAATGTAACGGAAAAAACCGGCAATATGATTGCCATTGACGGCGTTACGGATGCATACGACCTTATGATTATCAATAAATCCGGACTCACCATCCGCATCGGACTGAATACGCTGCGTACACTCGGCAGAAACACACAAGGCGTCAGCTTAATCAAACTCAAAGGAGATGATGCTATTGCGGCCGTGTGTAAAATTGAACACGAAGAGGAAGAGGAGGAAAACGCGGCAGACACCACAGAGTCTGGGGAAGGTGCGGTGCAGCCGGAAAACAATGATGATGTAAACAACAATCATATTGACGAACAAAAAAATGAAGAATAACATGAAACACTTAAAAACGTTGGTGGTGCTGGTAGCCGCTTGGTTATTTGTACAACCTGCTTTCGCTCAGAAAGGTAAAATCACCGCCGCTCAGTTGTCCTTGCAGGATGGCAAGGTAATGGATGCCAAAAAAGAAATCGATGCAGCCCTGCAGGATGCGGAAGTGCAGAAAATGGTAAAGGCATGGAGCACCAAAGGAGATGTGTACGCACAGATTTATGAAACGAAATTATTCTACGCCCAGAATCCAAATTGTCTTTTTGAAGCGAAAGACGCTTATATGAAGGCATTCGAGCTGGAATTGAATCCTAAAAAACAGAAAGACTACTCAACACCATTGTCCAATGTATCGGGTTATTTGTTCAATGAAGGTTTCGATCGCTTCAACAACAAAAAATACGACGAAGCTTACAAACATTTTGAGGCCAGCAGAAAAGTGAATGAGTTTTTGCTCTCCAAATCGCTGATTTCCAGCCTTGACACCAATACCATCTTTGCTACTGCCATGGCAGGTACCAATGCCAATAAGATTGACGAAATCATGCCTTTGCTGGAACAACTGGTAGGCATGAATTACAACAATCCTGCGGTATATGAAACATTGGCACAGGTGTATGAAATGAAAAACGAGAAAGCAAAACTCGCTGAGGTCATCAAAAAAGGAATGGCAAAATATCCGGGCAACAAAAACCTGCAGATTTATGAACTGAACGCAACGCTGGACAGCGATGATTTTCAGGCGTCTATTGATAAGTTTGAGAAGGCAGCAGCCAACGACCCGAAAAACTCTTCCATCCTGTTTAACTTAGGTGTATTGTACGACAAAGCCGGCAACCTCGACAAGGCGAAAGAAGCTTATGAAAAAGCAATCGCTATCAAACCGGACTACGGTGACGCGCATTTCAACCTGGGCGTTATGTTCTTCAACAAAGGCGTTGAAATCAATAAAAAGATGAACGCTGAAGATGATTTGAAAAAATACGATGCGCTGAAAAAAGAAAGAGATGCCTTGTTTGCAATCGCTTTGCCAAGTCTGGAAAAAGCGTATCAGACTGACCCTAAAAATCCGGATTACAAACAGAATCTGAAAAAAGTATATGCCAGCATGAATATGCTCGACAAAGCAAAAGCTTTGAGCGAAGAATAAGCTTACTGAATAAATAAAAAACAGCCTCCGCATGGAGGCATTTTTTATTTAATAGCTGATGTCTATCTGATATCTGGCGAGTAATCCGGGCAAACCGGAAATGGAAAATTTCGCATGGCGAATACTGTTTTTATCCGGATCTATCTGATAATTTATCGCGGAGCGGAAATCCGCTTTATCCAGTTTGGTGTGTTCAAATACCGCGCCGCTCAAATCGCAATCCTCCAGCAGTACACCCGACATGTCCGCCTGTGTAAAGTCGGTTTCCGTTAATCCGCATTTGCGAAAGACCGTTTTGGAAATATTGACTGTATAAAAGGAAGCATGCTGCAACTGACAATGCTCAAAACGCAGGGAAAGGCCGAAAGGATTGCATGTATCAAATTGCAGCCCCAGCATTTTGCAGTGCAGAAACTGAACATCCCGGAGCAAAGTGCGCTGCAATTTTGCGAGACTCAGATTGCAGTTTTCAAATACACAATCAATGAATTTGCAGTCGGATAAATCCGCATTTTCGAGTATCAGATTACGGAAAGTACATTGCTCGTAGGTTTCCTTAGGTAAAGTAGCATCCGGAAAATCCTGTTT
>ERZ1645187.4927-NODE-4927-length-10585-cov-21.623172_pt1 | contig 10585 bp, 10 predicted proteins | sample MGYA00575352_ERZ1645187 | MGnify/ENA primary metagenome ERZ1645187 (study PRJEB40837, sample SAMN11349314) | freshwater sediment metagenome | isolation source: river sediment | host: Sediment | place: India: Wazaribad , New Delhi | collected 2017-02-21 ...
CTGCTCTTCTCCAAGCTCTCCGGCGGTCTGGTGCCGGTGCGCTTCCTGATGTTCCTCGCGGTCGGCGCGTCGGGCATCGTGGTGCATCTGGCGACGCTCAAGGTGGCCCTGCACGCCCTCTCGACCACCTTCGCCTGGGGCGAGTTCTACGCCACCGTGGTGGCGATGACCTGGAACTTCGTGCTCAACAACCAGCTGACCTATCGCGACCGCCGCCTCACCGGCTTCAAGTTCGTGTGGGGCCTGATCACCTTCTATCTGGTGTGCTCGCTCGGCACCGTCGCCAACATGGGGGTCGCGACCGGGCTCTTCGAGATGGTGAACACCGGGCCGTGGCTCGCCGGCTTCGCCGGCGCGGTGATGAGCGCGGTCTTCAACTACACCGTCTCGGCGGTCTTCACCTGGCGCAAGTGAGGCCATGACGGGGCCGGACGCGACCTCTCGGGCGACGGGTCTGCCGCCGGGCGGGCTCCTCGCCCTGCTGCTGCTCCTCACCGCGATCCGCCTGTCGGTGGCGGGCCTGACGGGGCTGATCGACGACGAGGCCTATTACCGTCTGTGGTCGCTCCATCCGACGACGGGCTATCTCGACCACGCGCCGATGGTCGCCTGGGTGATCGCCGCGGGCCGCGCGATCGCCGGCGAGGGATCGCTCGGAGTGCGGCTCCTCGCGCCGATCGGCACGCTCGCGGGATCGCTCCTCCTCTGGCGCACCGTCGCGCTGTTCGAGGGACGCGCGACGGCGACCCGCGCCGTGGTCTGGTTCAACGCGATGATCCTCGTCGGCGCCGGCTCGGTGCTGATGACGCCGGACGGGCCGTCGGTGTTCTTCTGGGGCGCGACGGTGTGGGCGCTGGCCGAGCTCACCGCCTCGCGCAATGCCAACTGGTGGCTGGTGGTCGGGGTCGCGGCCGGGCTCGGTCTGCTCTCGAAATATTCGGTGCTGTTCCTGGGGATCGGCATCGTCCTGTGGCTGATCTCGACGCGCGAGACGCGACGGTGGTTCCTCACCCCGCAGCTCTTCCTCGGCGGCGCGATCGCCGGGCTCCTGTTCCTGCCGGTGGTCCTGTGGAACGCCGAGCATCGGTGGATGTCCTTCGCCAAGCAGTTCGGACGCACCTCGGTCTCGGAATGGCGGCCGGAACTGGTCGGCGAACTCGTCGGCGTCCAGCTCCTGTTGATCGGCCTGCCGATGGTGCCCTTCGTCGGCCTCGGGGTGGCGCGCTTCCTGGCACGACGCGACGCGGCCGGGTTGTTGCCGATCGCCACGAGCCTGCCGTTCGTCGCCTATCTGCTGTTTCATGCGTTGCACGCCCGCGTCGAAGGCAACTGGCCGGCGCCGCTCTATCCGACCCTGGCCTGGGCGGCGGCGGTCGGCGCGAGCACCCCGCTCGGGCTCGCGGACCGCTGGGCGGGACGGCTTTCGAAACTGCGCGGGGTCGTCGCGCCGTTCGGCTACGGCGTCACCGCGCTCCTCTATCTGCACGTCCTGGTGCCGCTCGTCGTGCTGCCGCCCAATCGGGATCCGACGGCGCAGATGAAGGGCTGGGGCGACTTCACGCGGGATCTCGCCGCCCTCGGCGAACAGGTCGGCGCGCCGGTCTTCGGCGGGCGCAACTACACGCTCTCGGCGCAGCTCGCCGCCGGGCTCGGGGCGCGCCGTATCGCCCCCTTCGACGAGCGCGAACGCTACCTCGACCTGCCGGTGCTCGATCCGCGCCGTGTCTGCGCGCCGATCCTCTACGTCGAGCGCGACGGCCACGGGGCCGAGCCCGATCTCGGCGGCCATTGGCGCAGCGTCGTCTCACTCGGCACGCTGCCGCGCGGCGCCGGCGGACGGGTGATCGAGAACCACCCGATCTGGCGGCTCGCCGACCCGATCGACTGCACGCCCTGACCGGACCGTCTCCCCTCGCTCAGGCGCCGCCGGCGACGTGGCGCTTCAGGAAGAAGGCGCTGCGCTCATAGGCGAGGTCGGCGGCGGTCGGCGACCAGCGCGGCGAGTTCGGCTCGGAGGCGAAGCCGCTGCGAACGTCGGGGTAGACATAGGCCTCGAACACCTTGCCGGCGCCGATCAGCCGCTTCTCCATGCCGTCGACCACCGGCGCGGTGCGCGGGTCGTCCTCGCCCCAGTGGAACAGCACCGGCACCTTGATCTCGGCGACGCGCTCGGGCGAGGGCGGCAGCGCGTAATAGGCGACCACCGCCTTGGCGCGGGCGCCGCTCATGGCGAACTGCAGCGCGAAGCTGCCGCCCCAGGAGAAGCCGACCACCCCGACAGCCCCGGTGCATTCGGCATGACGAGAGAGGAGATCGGCGGCGGCCTCGAGCGCCTGCATCGCTTCGGCCGGGGCCATGCGGGCGAGCGCGCCCTGCGCCTCCTCCGTCGCTTCGGGCGAAATGTTCTGGGGCGAGAGCAGATCGGGCAGCATCACCAGAAAGCCGTCGAGCGCCAGCCGCCGCGCGTAGCCGCGGAAGAAGGCGTCGGGGCCGCGCTGGTCATGGATCAACAGAACCCCGGGACGACGTCCGCCGGTGCGCAGGCGCAGGAGACGCCCCTTGTAGACCTGCCGGCGCAGCTGGAAGGTCACGGTCTCGACGGTGAGGCGGGGATCGGCGGCCTCGGCCTCCTGCGCGGCGGCGGCCGTGGGCAGCGCCGCGAGCCCGACAGCGGCGGCGGCGAGACGCAGGAGACGACGGCGGTCGAGCGAAGGGAGATCGGACATCGGCGGTCGGGAGTTCCTTCGGGCGGAGCGGAGGCGCCGATTCGATCGGCACCCTCGCCACCATGCGGCGATCGGGCGGGAAAGGCAAAATCGGCGGTCAACGCGGCCGGACGAAGGCCGCGCGTTCGGCTTCGACCTCGGACCGGATCGAACACCCGTCGAGATGATCGTTCACCACGCCCATCGACTGCATGAAGGCATAGCAGGTGGTGGGACCGACGAAGGCCCAGCCGCGACGGCGCAACTCCTTCGACAGAGCGGTCGATTCGCGCGTCGTCGCCATGGCGCAGACGGCGGATCTGGTCACGCGCGGGGGACGCGACGCCGCGTCGGGCTCGAAGCGCCAGACGAAGCGGGCAAGCGACCCCTCCGTCTCGATCAGGTCGAGACAGGCGCGCGCGTTGGTCACGACCGCGTCGATCTTGCCGGCATGGCGGACGATGCCGGCGTCGGCGAGGAGACGGGCGCGGTCGGCGTCGCCGAAGCGGACGATCGCCTCCGGGTCGAAGCCGGCGAAGGCGCGGCGGAAGTTCTCGCGTTTGCGCAGAATGGTGAGCCAGGACAGGCCGGACTGGAACCCCTCAAGACAGAGCTTCTCGAACAGGCGCCGGTCGTCGGCGACGGGGCGGCCCCATTCCTCGTCGTGATAACGGCGGTAGAGCTCGTCGTCGCCCGGCCACCAGCAGCGGACGGCGCCGTCCGCTCCCAGGCGCAGCCCGTCCTCCAGAAACATCCCCTCGGTCATCGCGCGTCTCCTCCCCTCGGATCGGGGAGCCTGCCCGAGCAGGAACAAAAAGTAAACGGGCGCCATGTGCCCGTTCTCGTGTTCGTTTCGAAGGGAGGGTCAGGCGAACAGCGCGTCGATGTCGTCCTGAGAGGCGATGCCGCCGTCGCTCTCCAGCGCCGGGCCGTTGAGCAGGGCCTGATCGCCCATGCGGTGCTCGAGCTCGACCTCGATCTCCTTGAAGCTCTCCACGCCGCCCCAGATCTCCATCATCTTGATGATGCGCTCCTCGACGAAACGCAGGGTGCCGACCACCTTGGTGATGCGCTGGCCGGTCAGGTCCTGGAAGTTGCAGGCCTCGAAGATCTGGACGATCTGTTCCTGGATGTCGTTGGCGAGGCCCTGGTCGTCGCCCTTCAGCTTGGCGGCGAGCAGACCGGCGCGTTCGTCGATGCTCTCGGCGGAGGCGAGGATCTGCTCGGTCGCGCCCTCGGTGCCGAGCACCACGGCGTCGAGTTCGTTGGTGACGCGGGAGAGTTCCTGGCCGTTGCAGCCGGAGACGTGGAGGGTCGCGATCTCGCGCTTGGTGCGGTTGATCGCCTCGTAGATCAGGTCCATCTCGGCCTTGATCTTCATCGCCTCGGCCTGCTCGCGGCGCAGCTGCTCCAGCGCCTTCTCGCCCAGTTCCTGGGTCGGCTGCACGAGACGGCGCAGGGCGCGGATCTCCTCGAGGATCTCACGATGACGATCGTCGCCGAGGTCGGGCGAAGCGGCTGCGCTTTCCGCGGCATTGAGAGCCTCGATGCGGAAGATCTTTCTCGCAGCCATGTCGGAACGCCTCGTCCTCGTCTCACTCGTCGCTGGGTCCATGATCGACCGCCCGTCGTTAAGGAATGGTTTTGGCGGCGACGACACTCGCGCGGATTCCAGAGACTTTCCATGCGCTCCGACGTTTCAACGCTTCGGTAACCATGACGAAATCTTTCCGAACCGGATCGGAGACCGCGGCATCGCGTTCACCATTCGGTGGCGACGTCGCGCCATCATGGTGAACGAAAGCTCCTCGAGCCGCGAGGTCTTCCCTCTCCTTCGTCTTCGACCGGGTGTGTCTCATGTACCGTTCGATCTCGTCCGCCGTGCTCGCGTCCATCGCGATCGGCGTCGCCTGCCCCGCTTCGGCCTTCGACCGCTACGTCGACCGTCCCCCGGCGGTCCTGTCGCCGGATCGCGCCGAGCCGTGGATCAATCAGCTGCGCTCGCGCCCCGTGTCCTATCGCGACGTCACCGGCCCGGTGGTCATGGCGCCGGGGCGGGCCGATCTCGAACCGCCCCGCAGCCGCTACGCGCCGGGCGCCGAGGCGCGCACCGCCGCCGTCGCGCCGCGCGAGGCCAGCCGGCCCGAGCGGGAGATCGACCCGCGCTTCCTGCCCACCGAGGTCGACTACGCCACCCGCGAGGCGCCGGGGACGATCGTGGTCGACACCTCGAGCCGGCACCTCTATCTGGTCCAGCCCGGCGGCAAGGCGCGGCGCTACGGCGTCGGCGTCGGTCGGCCCGGCTTCCAATGGGCCGGCATCCATCACGTCACCCGCAAGGCGGAGTGGCCGGACTGGACGCCGCCGCCGGCGATGCTGAAGCGCAAGCCCGATCTGCCGCGCCACATGGACGGCGGCCCCGACAATCCGCTCGGCGCCCGCGCGCTCTATCTCGGGTCGACCGAATATCGCATCCACGGGTCGAACGAGCCGTGGACGATCGGGCAGGCGGTCTCCTCCGGTTGCATCCGCATGCGCAACGAAGACGTCACCGATCTCTACGGACGCGTACCGACCGGCACGAAGGTCGTCGTGATGTGACGGTCGGGTCTCCGGTCGGCCCCGAAGCTGAAAGACACCCCCGCGCGGTCCCGCACGGGGGTGTTCTTCCATGTGCGCCGTCCTCGCCCCTCACGCGACGGCGCGACGATAGAGATGCCAGCTGGCGTGGCCGAGCCAGGGCAGGACCACGATCAGGCCGAGGAACATCGGCACCACCGCGATCGCCAGCAGCGTGGCGACGAAGATGCCCCATCCGAGCATGACCGGCGGCGCCGCCAGGACGGTGCGGATCGAGGTGATCATCGCGGTGACGAAGTCGACGTCGCGATCGAGCAGCAGCGGGTAGGAGACGACGCTGACCGAGAAGACGATCGTCGCCAGGACCGCGCCGAGCAGATTGCCGGCGATCAGGAAGAACACGCCGCGCGGGGTCGAGACGATCATCGACACGACGTCGTCGATCGGCAGCGGCCTCAGACCGAAGAACAGCGCGTAGACGAAGCCGGCGGCGTAGATCCACACGATCAGGCCGAAGGCGGAGACCAGCGCCATGTAGGCCAGCTCACGGCGCGCATGGGCGGGCACGGCGCCGACGAGATCGGTCAGGCGAATGCTCTCGCGCTTCTCCATGCGCCGGCTCTGTTCGTAGATGCCGACCGCCGCGAAGGGCGCGATCAAGGCGAACCCGGCGGCGAGCGGATAGACCAGGAAGATCAGGTCGTAAGAGGCCGCAAGCGCATAGAGCAGATTGCCGCCGAGCGCGTAGACGAGGCCGATCAGCAGACCGAAGGTCGGGGCGGCGCGGAAGTCGCGCAGTCCGTCGCCGAGGGCGGCGGAGACGTCGTCCACCGTGATCGCGCGAACCGTGGGTTCGTCGACCGGGCGGGATGGGGTGAGGGAACCTGCCGTGACGTCCATTCGCGCCTCCCGAAGCGGTCGCCGTTTTCGACGATGACGAGTTTGTGCGACAGTGTGCCACAGCAAGGAGCAATTTCAACCGATTTGATCCGAGAAAATGCGTAGTTTCCCGAAGTTTCAATTCTCAAATCCACGACATCAGCGACGTGGCCCTGCCGATCCGTCACCGTTTCGGTGTCAAAATGTCGTTCTCGCCCCGCGCCATCTCCGGCGCCCCCGCCTTCGAGAGGCCGGCGTCGCTCACGATGACGTGCTTTGGCCAAATTTCGGGGTAGGAGTTCCACGTGCCGTCGTTTAGACGAGTTCTCGGGTATCCCGATGATCACGCCCAGCGGAGATTGTACAATGAAGAAAGTCGTTCTGCTCGCCGCCCTCGGTTTCGTCGCTTCGACCGGCGCCTCGTTCGCCGCCGACGCGGCCGCCGGTGAGAAGGCGTTCGCCAAGTGCAAGGCCTGCCACATGATCGGCGAAGGCGCCCAGAACCGCGTCGGTCCGGAACTGAACGGCATCGACGGCCGCAAGATGGCCTCCATCGACACCTTCAAGGGCTACGGCGCCGACCTCAAGGGCATGGGCGAGAAGGGCACGGCCTGGAACGCCGCCGAGCTCGACAAGTACCTGACCGACCCGAAGGCCTACAACCCGGGCACCAAGATGGCCTTCGCCGGCGTCAAGGACGCCGCCGAGCGCGAGAACCTGATCGCCTACATCACCTCCTTCGGCGCCGACGGCAAGAAGAAGTGATCGTTCGCCCGAGAGCGACGCGGCCGCGCCGCGACGTTCGGGCAGACACGGAAAAGCCCCGGGAGACCGGGGCTTTTTTCGTCTTCGCGCGGCGGTGACGGGCTCAGTGCTCCTCGTCGGGGGCGTGGGCGTTGCGGATCGAGCGCACCAGCAGGAACACCCCGGCGAGGACGACCGGCACGGCGAGGCCGGTGGCCAGCCCCGGATCGATCGGCAGGAAATGCGCCTCCTTGGCCGCCTTGAAGACGTAGCCACACAGGCCGACCACGTAATAACTCACCGCGGCGACCGACAGGCCCTCGACCGTCTGCTGGAGCAGCAGCTGACGGCGGGCGCGCTGGTTCATGCTGGCGAGCAGATCGCGATTCTGTTGCTCGACGTCGACCTCGACGCGGGTCCTGAGCAACTGGGCGGCGCGGGTCAGCTTGCGCGACAGATCGTTCATGCGATCCTGGATCGAGACGACGGTGCGCATCGCCGGTTCCGAGCGCCGCGCCAGGAAGTTGGTCCAGGTGCCGTAGCCGGGCACGTGGTGCTCGTGCAAGGCGGCGAGGAGATCCTTGACGATCTGGTCGTAGGCGCGGGTCGCGCCGAAGCGATAGGAGACGTCGGCGGCGTGTGCCTCGAGGTCGGCGGTGAGGCCGGACAGGCGCTCGAGCAGACCGCGATTGGCGGCGAGCCCGGCCGAGGAGCGAATCTCGGCGGTGATCTCGGCGAGCGACCGTTCGATCCGGCGCACCTCCGGCGCCACGCCCTGCGCCATCGGCAGGCCGAGCATGGCCAGGGTGCGATAGGTCTCGATCTCGAGCAGCCGCTGCACCAGGGCACCGGCCTGCTGGGCGTTGAGGCCGCGATCGCGCACCAGGATGCGCGATCGGCCGTCGCCGTCCTGGCGGAAGTCGGTGATCGCCAGCCCCGCCCCGCCATAGGCCTCGGCGACGCAGCGGCTCGCCGGATCGAACCGCTCGACGTCGCTCTCGATCCCTTCACCGTCGGGCAGGAGATCGAGACGGACCGCCACCAGCAACGGGCCGGGCTGGACGAAATCGACGCCGAAGGGGTGACTGGTCGGCAGCGTGCCGAAGGGATGCGCGGGATCGGCGTGGGGGCCGTCCCAGGTGTAGGCGACGAATTCGGCGTGGCGCTCCCACTTGAGGGTGCCGCCGCCGAAGGGCAGGACGTGATGGCGCGCCGTCGGTCCCGGACCCGGCTCGCCGCGGGAGCGGCAGAGGCGGTCGAGGGCGAGGCGGTCGGCCTCGATCTGCTCGCGGTCGGCGGCGAAGGCATAGGCCAGCAAGACCCGCGGGGTCGCCACCGGCCGGAACGGGCGGGCATGGACCTCGCCGAGGATCTCGGCCCTCAGAGGATGCGGCGCGAACCCGCGCGCCGACGACTTGTCCACCTCTGCGCTCACGACGAACCTCCCTCGACAGCATCGCGACCTTGCGGCCTCGCCGCGCAAACCGCAACCGATCCCGCGCGTGCCGGACCCATCGGCCTCGAAAGTCCCATAGCCGAGACGGGCGACGGCGTCCTCCGCCCCCCGCTGCGACGCAACATCGCGGACGAGGTCTTACCGGCCGGGGGATGTGGTCAACAATCTTGACCACGGGACTTGACCCGATCGACGCCGCCCGTCACCCTCGTCGCCGTTTCTCCGAGCCGGGACCTCCGCCTTGCCCTTTCGCCCGATCGAACAGGACCGCGCCGCCGACGTGGTGATCCGCCGCCTCGAGGCGCTGATCGTCGACGGGGCGCTGCGGTCCGGCGACCGGCTGCCGGGCGAGCGGGATCTGGCGCGGCGTCTCGACGTGTCGCGGCCGGTGTTGCGCGAGGCCCTGAAGCGGCTCGAGGACGAGGGGCTGCTGGTGGGCCGGCAGGGCGAGGGCACCTATGTCGCCGATCTCGTCGCGCCGGCCTTCGCGCCCGCCCTCACCGGGCTGCTGGTGCGCGACGGGCGGGCGGCGCGGGACTTCCTCGAGTTTCGCCGCGCCTTCGAGAGCTGGACGGCCGACATGGCGGCGCGACGCGCCACCGACGACGATCGCGCCATGCTCGCCCGCCTCGTCACGGCGATGGGCGCGGCGCACGAGGCCCACGACACCCGGCGCGAGGCCGAACTCGACGTCGAGCTGCACATGACCATCGCCGAGGCCGCCCACAACGTCGTCGCGCTGCACGTGGCGCACGCGCTCTATCGGCTGCTGGTCGACGGCATCTTCGTCAATCGCCCCAAGCTCTACCGGATGGCGCGCGCCCGCGACGCGCTCCTCGCCCAGCACGGGGCGATCGTCGAGGCGATCCTCGCCGGCGCCCCCGATCGAGCCCGCGCGCGGGCCGAGGCGCATGTCGACGCGGTCGCCGCCGATCTCGCCGAGATCGAGGCTCACGATGCCCGCGAACGCAGCTCGCGCGACCGGCTCGAACGTTTCGACACCCGCGCGGGCGCGCCCGAACGGCCCGCCCCGCTTCCGACCGTCCCCTCCCCCGCCGACGAAAGTGCCGCATGACCACGCCCGTTCCCGCCCGCCGCCCCAAGGTGGCCCTGTTCGTCACCTGCCTCGTCGACGTGATGCGGCCGACGATCGGCTTTTCCGCCGTGAAGCTGCTCGAGGAGGCCGGCTGCGAGGTGGTCGTGCCGCCGTCGCAGACCTGTTGCGGCCAGCCGGCCTTCAATTCCGGCGACAAGGCGGATGCGGCCGCCCTGGCGAAGAAGGTGATCGCCGAATTCGAGGGCTACGACTTTCTGGTGGCGCCGTCGGGCTCCTGCGCGGGCATGATCGCCACGCACTATCCCGAACTCTTCGCCGAGGGCGACCCGTGGAAGGCACGGGCGGTGGCGCTCGCCGCCAAGAGCCGCGAACTCGTCTCCTTCCTGGTCGACGAGATGGGCGTCACCTCGACGGGCGCGCGGTTCGAGGGCTCGGTCACCTATCACGACAGTTGTTCGGGCCTGCGCGAACTCGGCATCAGGGATCAGCCGCGCAGGCTCCTCGCCGCGGTCGAGGGGCTGACGCTCACCGAGATGAAGGATCCGAACGTGTGCTGCGGCTTCGGCGGCACCTTCGCGGTCAAGTATCCCGATCTCTCGGGCACCATCGTCGACAAGAAGGCCGACACCATCGAGGCGACGGGAGCGGCGACGCTTCTCGCCGGGGATCTCGGCTGTCTGATGAACATGGCCGGGCGGCTGACGCGGCGCGGCTCCAAGGTCGAAGTGCGCCACGTCGCCGAAGTGCTCGCCGGTCTGGCCGACGGGCCGGCGATCGGTCGCGGGCGAGGAGAGTGAAGCGATGAAGGTCACGTCCCCCGCCTTCAAGGAACAGGCCGCTCGGGCGATGCGGGATCCGGTCCTGCAGAAGGCGCTCGGCAACGTCGAGCGCGGCTTCGTCGCCAAGCGCAAGAAGGGCGCCGAGAGCCTGCCGGAGTTCGAGGCCCTGCGCGACGCCGCCCGCGATCTCAAGACCCACGTGCTGAAGCACCTCGATCTCTATCTCGAGGCCTATGAGCGCAAGGTGATCGCCTCCGGCGGTCAGGTGCACTGGGCGGAGAGCGCGGAGGACGCGCGGCGCATCGTCACCGACATCTGCAAGCGGCTGGGCGCGAAGACCGTCACCAAGGGCAAGAGCATGATCACCGAGGAGATCGCGCTCAAC
>ERZ1645187.4928-NODE-4928-length-10583-cov-15.822283_pt1 | contig 10583 bp, 9 predicted proteins | sample MGYA00575352_ERZ1645187 | MGnify/ENA primary metagenome ERZ1645187 (study PRJEB40837, sample SAMN11349314) | freshwater sediment metagenome | isolation source: river sediment | host: Sediment | place: India: Wazaribad , New Delhi | collected 2017-02-21 ...
GTCCCTCGCGAAGACGAAGGATTGGTCTTTGCGAGCGAAGCGCGGCAATCTGCCTTTTTGACCACTAGGAGAAGGATTGAAGGGCAGGTCGCCACGTCGCTTCGTCCCTCGCGAAGACGAAGGATTGGTCTTTGCGAGCCCCGCTGCAGATATCGCGCAAAAGCTGAACGTCAGGAAGGGGGCCCGGCAATCTGTGTTTACACCTCGGATATGTCCTCGGGAAATGCCTAATCACCCCTTTGGTTGTGGAGATGCAGGTTTATCCTGTTTAGAAGATTCTCCAAGGCTTCTGAAAGGCAGACTGCCACGTCCCTTTGCCAATCAGCACTAATGGTGACACATCTGTGATTGATAGTAAAGGGTCTCGCAGTGACCGCAGGGAAACGTATATCATAACAGCAAGACTCGTTACGTAGTAAATACAAGGCGGGGGAGCATCTCAGCTTGTACTTCAGTACTGACCGGCATAAGCCTTCGTCTTGCGGAAGTCAACTTTTTACTTAACACAAATTCCAAGGCTTATGAAATCTTGAAGGAGACTGCTGTTCAGCCTGCGCTCAATCCGCTTTCTCTGCCAGATTCTCGCGCCTGTAATCCACAAAACGGTATCCCACCCCCCTTTCCGTCAGGATGTAGCGCGGGTTGGCAGGGTCCTTTTCAATTTTCTTGCGCAAATAGTTGATGTACAGCCGCACGTAATGGGGTTCGTCCTCATATTCGTAGCCCCAAACCTTGCTCAGGATCTGGTCATGCGTGAGCACCCACCCGGCATTTTTCACGAGGTGGTAAAGCAGGCGGTATTCGGTCGGGCGCAGCTGCACCAGCTCGCCGTCCACCCACACTTCGTGCCGGTCAAAGTCAATCTGCAGGCGTCCGTCCACGTCGATTTTACCGGTATCGGTCTGGTCAGAAAAGCTGCCTCTGCGCAGCACAGCGCGGATGCGGCTGGTCAGTTCGCGCGGGCTGAAAGGTTTTGTGACGTAATCATCCGCGCCCAATTCCAGGCCCCGCACCTTGTCGTTTTCCTCTCCCTTGGCGGTCAGCATAATTACCGGCGTGCTGCCGACCTCACGGATCATGCGCAGCACCTGAAAGCCGTCCAAATCAGGCATCATCACATCCAGCAGTACCAGGTCCGGAATCACCGCGCGCAGCCTGTCCATCGCCTGGGCGCCGTTATTCGCCTCAAATACCTCAAATCCATCGTGCTCAAGGTTGAGCCTGATTATCTTAACCAAACCCTTCTCATCATCAACCACTAAAATCCGGTTTTTCCTGGGTGTCCCTTCCATCACTTTCCCTTTCTATCAGGATATCTTGACAATAATCACGCTGATATTATCGCTGCCGCCAGCTTTATTGGCTGCGTTAAGCAGGCTTTGCGCGCTCACTTGCGCGGATTGCCCTTTTTCCAGCGTCTTCAACAAGGTTTCTTCAGACAGCAGTCCCCACAGTCCGTCCGAACACAGCAGCAAGGTGCAGGGGTCTCTCAGCTCCCGCAATCCGAGGTCAACTTTGAAGCCTTCGCCTTGCCCCACCGCGCGAAACAACTGGTTGCGCAAAGGGTTGCTGGATGCTTCATCCGCCGAAATTTGCCCCAGGTCCACCAGCCGGCGCACGACCGTGTGGTCTTTGGTCAGGGTTTTCAGACCCTCCTGCGGGGAGTACAGGTAGATGCGGCTGTCGCCCACATGCGCGAAATGGAGCATATTGTTAATCACCAGCGCCGCGCTCAAAGTGGTGCCCCCGCCAGGGACCACGCTCAATACTGCTTCCTGGGCGGATTGCGCCGCTGATTTCAACGCGTCTTCCACCTCCTGCGTTGTCGGCAGGCTGGAGCTGTGTTGAATCCGCGCGAAAAGCTGCTCTTGGATCACCTTAACCACCGCAGCCACCGCCGTGCTGCTGGCCACTTCACCGTTATCGTGTCCGCCCATTCCATCCGCGACAACAAACAGCCCGTAGGAAACCTGCAATTCATAGCTCAGGCTGCGCGTGTGCATGGCAAAAATGGTATCTTCGTTTTGCTTGCGCACCTTGCCGATGGATACTTCCGCGTGGCTCTCAATGATGACCAACCGGGAGCTATTGCTGCTTTCCGCTTCCCGTTCGTTCGCTTGCTTACTGTTTTTTATGCCCTTCTTGCGTTGAAATACAGCCAAACTATGTGCTCCTTTCCTATGCCGCGCATGCGCTTATGGCGTCGGGGTGGCCGTCTCCACCAGGTTCAGAAATGATTCCGCGGACCATCCGGTGCGGTTAGCGTCGTAAGAAGCTTTAAGCTGCCACCAGACGTAGCCGTCCTTCTCCACCGGTCCGCCGATAACCAGAAAGACCTCTTCATCCATCGCCATGAAATGAATTTCGGCGTCGGTGCCGGGTTCCGCGCGCATGCGCAGCCCCGCGCCGCCTGTGCCGGTCACCTTGACATAAGTACCCACCCCGATAGTCCCCGGCGGAAGCAAGGGTGCTGCAGTTTGTGTTGCCGCTTCAGGCGGCAGCGTGGGCGCCAGCGTGGGGGTATGGGTCGGGGCCGGTATCACGGTCAACGCGGCAGTCGGGATAGCTTGCTCGGCGGCGGGTTCCTGGCGGGTCATGCGGAACAGCAGATAGACCAATCCTAAAATTGCCGCAGCTAAAAAGACTGCCGCTAATACAGTCAGCGGATGAATACTGGAGTGTGAAGGCTTTGTTTCCATACAAACCTCACTTTACGGGTAAATCCAACGTCGTGCTTAACCCTGGCGTTTGTCCTTTGCCTTCAGAAAATCTTCCAGCACATGGAAAAATTCACCAGGGCGGTCAAAGTGGGGCATCCCGCGCGATTGGCGGATGCGTTTGACCGACCAATTCGGGTGAGCCCGGGTGGTGGAGAGCAGCATATCAAAACTTCGGTCAGGTTCGCTGTCATAGACGACCAGCACAGGTTGGGTCAGAGTATCGTACACTTTTTCGCGCACATCGTGTACGGACAATCTGCCGCTCGCGAAGACAATCGGCGCGAAATGCGCCCCAGCCTGGTGCGCGCTGGCATACGCTATGCTGACCAGTTCTTCGGGCACGTCCGCCTCAAAGCGTTTGCGGTAATACAAGCTGAGCCGCGGGCGGCTGGAAAGGATGTCGAACAGGGGCAGGCTCCACAGGGGTACAGCCATCAGCGCGTAAAGGAAGTCCGTTAGGTTCGTTTTCCCGATTTTTTCGCTCAGGTTCCCGACCCGGGGCATTTCAAAGCCAGTCGGGGAAATCATCACGAGCGAATGAATCCACTCCGGATTAGCCTGCGCCGCCAGTGCCGCGAATTCCGAGGAAAGCCCCTGGGCGATAACATCAGCCGGCTCACCCAACTGACCGCGGATAAACTCGGTCAGCGCAGCCTGGTACATGCTCGGGCGGTAAGGCCTGTCGCTGCGCTCGGAGCCGCCGAATCCAGGCAGGTCGAGCGCGTACACCGGCCGCTGGGAGCGGAACGCATTGAAAATCGGGGCAATGTCATGCGCTCCAGCGGCGGCATGGATGCCGTGCAAAATTACAAGCGGACGCCCGCTGCTGCGCTTGTCCGCAAAGAAACGCAATTTTCCGGCAGTCGGGGCTTCAAAGAAAGCTTGTTCCGCATCCAGCACGCCTTGCACCTTGGCGTGATGGTCAATATATCGGCGGCTGTATAAAATCCAAGCCGCGGAAGTCAATATCCCGGCGGTCACTAAACCGGATATGCCCCCGGGCAGGAGTCCAAGTTTCTTCTTTGGTTTTTCAGTCATGGTAATCTCCAGGCTTTATACTGTTAATCCCATTATAAATGACTTTGGCTGACATCCCAAATTGGCAGGCCGTACGGACTACGCGGAAACAGGTTCTGATTCTGGTAAAATCACTGCAATGAAAATAAAAGCCCGCCGCTCGAGAGTCGATCCGCTGCGCTGGTTGATTGCTGGATTTGGTCTCTTTTTTTTACTTTTCAGCCTCTTCATCCTGCTGAAGGACTACACTGCGTACAGAGCTTCTTCCCGGCTGTATCCCGCCGGCGTGAGCGTCGCTCAGGTTCCCATTGGAGGTCTGACGCGCGAGCAGGCAGAACAGCGCCTGATTGAAGTCTTTAGCATGCCTGTGGAACTGCGCTACAGCGGCGCGCGCATGCAGTTCGCGCCCGCGGAGCTTGGTTTTTCGCTCAACGCGCAAGCCTCCCTTGACCAGGTGGACCAGGACATCCCGCGCGGCGGCTGGTGGCGGCACCTGTGGGGTCAGAGCGCACCAGCTTATTCGCAGGACTTTCCGCTTCAGGCCAGCCTGGACACAAGCGCTGCGCGCATGTTCCTGACCGAAACAGTCGTACCGCGCTACGACCAGGCCGCCAGCGAAGCCCTGCCCATCCTTTATAGCACCAATTACGCGCCCGGGCAGCCCGGTTACGCGCTTGACCTTGATGCCGCGCTGGCCGCGCTTGAACCCGCTCTCTTTTCCGCCTCCGACCGCACTGCTGATCTGCCCGTCCTGGAAACACCCGCGCGCGGGCTGAACCCCCGCAACCTGGAAGTATTCCTGCGTCAGACCATCCTGCTGGACGGCTTTGACGGCCTGGTGGAAATCTACCTCCAGCCGCTTGCTGATGATGAACCACTGCACTTTGCCGTGCTTGCTAACCAGACGGTCGCGCCGGACGTTGCCTATTCCGCGGCAAGTACCATAAAAATCCCGATTATGACCTCTGTTCTGAAACGCCTGGCAGAGCCCACGCCCGATACCGCGCGTTTTTGGATGGAAAGGATGATTGTTTATTCGGAGAATCCCCCCAGCGACTCGCTGATGAGCACCTACCTGGACGAAAGCCTGGGACCACTGATTGTGACCGAAGACATGCAGTCGCTCGGTTACCAGAACACCTTCCTTGCCGGCTACTTTTACTCCGGCGCGCCGCTTCTGCAGCGCTTTAGCACCCCCGCCAACTCCCGCACGGATGTATACCTGGACCCGGATTTCTACAATCAAACCGTGCCCTCCGAGATTGGCGATTTGCTCACGCGTATTTACCACTGCGCGCACGCCGCCGGCACCCAAGACTCGCTCTTTGACGGACAGGTGAGCCAGACGGAATGCCAGCTGATGCTGGACTTGCTCGCTCAAAACCAAATTGGCGCGCTGATTGAAGCCGGCCTGCCCCCGCAAGCATCCATCGCGCACAAACACGGCTGGACCTCCGACCTGGACGGTCTGCTCCACACGATGAGCGACGCCGGAATTGTATCCACGCCGGGCGGGGATTACGTGCTCATTATCTTTGTTAACTCCAGCAGACAGTTGGTTTTTGATGAAGGCAACTGGCTTTTTGCGCGCTTATCGCAAGTCATTTATAATGCCTATAATCTGGAGCAGCAGGCAGCCTGGCTGCCTGGCAATTAGGCCGGGTAATTTACACCCCCCCTAAATAGGACACTGGCAATGAGAGTCATCTTAACCCACGAGCAAGCCGATTTGGACGCATTGGCTTCCCTTGTGGGCGCCCACCTTTTGGATAAGGACGCTTATGCCCTGCTGCCCCGTCAGATCAACCGCAACGGTCAGTCCTTCCTCCAAAAATTTCAGCAGGAACTGGGCTTAAGCACGGTAAACGACCTTCCGAACGAGCCGATTGACCAGGTGATGCTCGTGGATACCCAGTCGCTGATAACCCTCAAGGGACTCTCCACGCGCACCAAAGTGAGCGTGATAGACCACCACCCGCGCAAAGCGCATACGGACCCCGAATGGACGGTGGAATTACACAATACCGGCGCCTGCACAACCGTTCTGGTGGAAAAGCTCCAGGAAGCGCAAATTCCGCTTTCAACCAGCCAGGCAACCCTGCTCCTGCTTGGTATCTACGAAGACACCGGCTCGCTCGGCTACGCCACCACCAACTCCCGGGACCTGCTCGCGGCGGCTTATCTGCTGGAGCACGGCGCGGACCTGACGATTGCCTCGCGCTATCTGAACCCCCCGCTCTCCAACGCCCAGATGGTCCTCTACGACCGCCTGATGAAAGACATCACAACTCACAAAATCCACAACCTGACTATCCTCGTAGCCAAAGCCAACGCGATGGATATCCAGGACGAAATCTCGACCGTAGCGCACCACATGCGTGAATTCCTGAACCCGGACGGACTGGTGCTGCTAGTATCCACCCGCCAGGGCATCCGCCTGGTAGCGCGCTCCACCACGGACGAAATTGACATGGCGCAGTTGGCGCACCGTTTTGGGGGCGGCGGACATAAGCGTGCCGCTTCCGCGTTGATCCGTTCCGAAAGCCGCCCGGCGCCAAACGAGGTGCCGGTATTCTGGAAGAAAACCTACCAGCATGTGGTTGAGATTCTTCCCGAAATCGTGCATCCTTCCGTGAGAGTGCAGCAAATCATGTCCCGCAATCCCCTGCTTCTTTCCCCGGACATGCCGGTGGAAACCGTTGCCGACCTGATGAAACGCTACGGCTTTGAAGGCTACCCGGTGATCGAAGAAGGCAAGGTTGTCGGTCTGATTACCCGCCGCAATGTGGACCGCGCGCTGAGCCATAAAATGATGGCCAACGCCGGCATCCTCATGGACGCGGGCACAGTCTTTGTTACTCCCGGCGATACCCTCGATTACCTGCAGGAAGTCATGGCGTCCAGCGGCTGGGGGCAGGTGCCGGTCCTGGACCCGGAAAGCAATGAAATCATTGGCATCGTGACGCGCACAGACCTCATCAACACGCACATGTTGCAGAACAACATCCCCACGCAGGAGGAGATGGTGCGGCGGCTGAACAACGCCATCCCCTATCCGCGTCAGATTCTGCTGCAGGCGATCGCCCGCCTTGCGAGCACGCTGAACATTCAGGTTTATATTGTCGGGGGCTTTGTGCGGGATTTGCTCCTCAAGCAGCCCAGCCAGGATTTTGATATCGTCGTGGAAGGAGACGCGAGCGTTTTCGTATCCCAGTTGGTGGAGAATTTCGGCGGTAGAGCGGTCACGCACCCCCGTTTTGGAACAGCCAAATGGTTGATTGGCGACGAGCGCGAAGCCCTGGCGCAAAAGCTTCTGCCCAACCAGCCGATGGACTTTCAAGCCCTGCCCCAACACCTGGATCTGATCACAGCGCGCACCGAATTTTATGAGCGCCCGGCTGCCTTGCCAACTGTCGAGCGCAGCGGCATCAAGATGGATCTGCACCGGCGCGACTTCACCATCAACACCATGGCGCTGCGCCTGGATGCACCCTACTACGGCAAGTTGTATGACTTCTGGGGCGGTTATCACGACCTGCAAAACCGCATTATCCGGGTGCTGCATGCGCTGTCTTTTGTGGATGACGCCACGCGCATCCTGCGCGCCGTTCGCTTTGCCAACCGGTTTGACTTTAAAATGGACCCCAGAACGCTCAGGCTGTTAAGCTCCAGCCTCTCGCTCCTGAATGAAATCTCTGGACCGCGGTTGCGCCACGAATTGGACCTGATCCTGCTGGAATTCAACGTCGGCACAGCCCTGAGAGCCATGGACCGCTTAAGCATCCTCGAAGTGATTAACCCGAACCTGACCTGGAACCCTGCTTTGGAGGCACGCCTCGCGTACCTGAACCAGCCTGCAGCCCGCGCGGAATGGAAAACGGAGACGCATGAGAGCCAGCTGAATCTCCGCCAGGTGCTGGGCTACTGCTACTGGTTGGAAGACTTCGCGCCGGAGCACCTCGAACAGCTCAGCTCGCGGCTGCGCATTCCCACGCGGGTCGTCGCCGCGGTCAGAGATACCGGAAAACTGCGCCGCTTACTGCCGGAGCTTACAACATTGAAACCCAGTCAGGTCGTGCGCACACTCAAGGACGTTTCTCCATTGGCGCTGACTGCTGTTTACCAAAGTACGGAGGACCCTGCCCTGCGCGAGCCTCTGCGCTTGTACATGACTCAATACTTATCTGTCAAACCGCTCCATACCGGCGACGACCTGCGCGCGCGGGGGCTTTCACCCTCGCCGGAGTTTCAGACAATCCTAAACGCGCTCCGGGATGCCTGGCTTGACGGCAGCGTCTCCTCCGCGGAGGAAGAAAACGCGCTGCTTGATCAACTTCTGACCACCAAATGAGTTCCCAACCTGCAGTGGCAAGCGCTTACCGGCTTCCGGACGGCGAAGAAATCCTCATCCGCCCCATCCGCGAAGCCGACCTGCCCGCGTTGGAATGGGAGGGGGAATACCGGCACTTCAGAAAGCTGTACGCTGAACACTTTGAAGCCTTCCGGGCCGGCACCACCCTGATTTACATCGCCGAAAGCAGCGCCGGCGTGATGATTGGACAGGTTTTTATCCTGCTTTATTCGCGCAACAAAGAAGTCGCTGATGGGCTGCACCGGGCGTATCTGTTCTCGTTCAGGATTAAGCCGGCTTACCGCAACCAGGGCTTGGGCAGCTACATGCTCAAATTCGTCGAGGACCAGCTCCTGCTGCGCGGCTACACCACTGTGCGCCTGAATGTGGCCCAGGACAACCCCAAGGCGCGCGCCTTGTACGAGCGCAACGGCTATGAGGTAATCGGCTACAGTTCTGGCGTCTGGCAATACCAGGACGACCAGGGCGTGTGGCAAACCATGCGCGAACCCGCCTGGAAAATGTCGAAACGCCTGCGCTGAAGGGCGCAAGCCTCGAGAGGTCCACGCTGTTTCAATCGAAAGCGCTGGCCATAAAAATGAAAAGACCGGTCCGCAGAGGACCGGTCTTTCTTAAGGTAAGGAATTCTGCTACTCCTGCTCCGGCAGGTCTTCTTCTTCTGCAGGCTCAGCCGCGGCCTCTTCAACGACAGCCTGGGGATGCTTGTTTTCATCAATCCAGCGCAGCATGGTGGCGCGCAGTTCCGCGTAATCCCCGTCCGGGAAAAGCTTGGTAATCGCGAACAGCCGTCTCCCGCGCGTGGTTGAGACGTAGGTCCCGTTCTTGACGTCCTCAATTTCCGTGATGTCAGCCTTGGAGAGCTTAAGCTCAGGATACTTGGGTTGGTGCAGCACCAGACCGTCTTCCGAGACCGAGAAAGCATATTCTTCCCAAAGTTGCTGGCGCTGTTTGTAAGCCCGCAGGCCGGAATAGACAAACAAGGCGGCAATCAGGGGGATCATCCAGACCAGGGACTTCATGCTGTCGCGGTTCCAGTTGAGTCCCACGGAGATAGCGGCCATAATCAGGAATGTGATGCCGTATACAAGGATAAGCGTTTTCTTTTGGGCGGGTAATTTCGCCGGGTCCAATTTATAGGTTTTCATTTATTCTCCTTATTAATTTACTTTACAATTATACCCTCGAACCGGGTGTGTTCTCCACTATCAACGCACTATCAACGCACCGCATAAAGGACGCAAGGCTCATGAATACCAATCCATACCGCAGGCACCAACTCCCAACTTTATCGGGTTTACAGGAACGCAAGCTGGAAGTCTGGCTGCCCTCGCAATACTTTGAGCAGCCCGACGCGCGCTTCCCGGTGCTGTACATGCACGACGGGCAAAACCTGTTCAAGCCGCGCCCGCGCGTCTACCCCGGTTGGCAGGTCGCAGAGAGCATCAGCACCTTGGCTGCCAAAAACGCGCTAACGCCCCCATTGGTGGTAGGTTTGTGGAACACCTCCAACCGCCTGGGGGATTACCTGCCCGCCAAACCTGTTCAAACCGATGCCGGACGGGCATTCCTGAAAGCCTACCTGCGTAATGCGCACCGGCGCGTCAAACAGGTAAGCTCGGACCTTTATCTGCGCTGGATTGTCGAGGTGGTCAAACCCTTCATTGACGCGAACTACCGCACGCATAGCGGGGCTAGCCAAACCTGTCTGATGGGTTCCTCCATGGGTGGGCTGATTTCCCTTTACGCTGTGTGCGAATATCCGCAGGTGTTTGGCGGCGCGGGCTGCCTGAGCACCCACTGGCCCATCTGCGGGGACCCATTTCTTGAATATCTCGAGGAAAAACTGCCTGCCCCCGCGGAGCATATGTTGTATTTAGACCGCGGCACGGAGGGTTTGGACGCAGAGTACGTCCCCTGGCAGACAGAAATGGACGCGCTGGCGCTCCGACACACCTACACACCCGGAATAAACTACCTGAGCCTCGTTTTTCCAGGAGAGAGCCACCACGAACGTTTTTGGGCTGGTCGGCTGCACATTCCACTGACCTTTTTATTCGGCTCGAGCGCGAAAAGCACTGCATGGGCACAATAACCGTCTAATCCGCGCGGCAACGGTCTTTCGGTTCAGCCATCCCAGTATCCGCGCCCAAGCTCAAGCCAAGCCCTCGACAACTGGTTTGAGAGCCTGCTGCTTTATGAATTCCAATTCCAAAAAGGGATTTTCGGACCGCGGACGCGCTCGGCGCTGGAAACTGGAAGAACTGAACCTCCAATCCAAACACGCAACGCTTCGCTGGCAGATTTGAATAACGTTAGATTACCGCCTGCTGACAAGCTATTAAAATTTAAGTGCGAAGGTTATGCACAGCCGAAACAGCCAGGCTGTCATGGCTTGCTGGGAACTGTTCGCCGCAGTCCTGCTGAGGTCCAGAAGTTTGTGCACACCTTTTAAGTATAGTCTCGGTTTTTTCCAA
>ERZ1645187.4929-NODE-4929-length-10580-cov-4.675629_pt1 | contig 10580 bp, 11 predicted proteins | sample MGYA00575352_ERZ1645187 | MGnify/ENA primary metagenome ERZ1645187 (study PRJEB40837, sample SAMN11349314) | freshwater sediment metagenome | isolation source: river sediment | host: Sediment | place: India: Wazaribad , New Delhi | collected 2017-02-21 ...
ATTTAAATGCATTAATCTACAACTATCATATGGTCCCATGGGAATTTCACCACAAGGGTTAGTACTTACTGCTCTAAAATCATCATATGTTCCATCTGGTGAATAATTATGAATTCTATCAATAAACATAATTCCAGGTTCTGCAGTATTATGAGCACAATGAATCAAAGTATCCCATAATTCTTTAGCTTTAACTCTTTTAATATACCCTTCACCAAATATAATTAGTTCATTATAAGGATTTTTAAATAATTCAACACCTGTAATATCTAAGTCTATAGGCCATCTAAGAATATAATCTTTATCTCTTTCAACAGCATTCATGAAGTCATCAGTAATTTGTACTGAAACATTTGCTCCTGTTACTTTTGATAAATCTTGTTTCTTTGTAATAAATTCTTCAATATCAGGATGATTTATATTCATTGATAACATTAATGCTCCCCTTCTTCCATTTTGAGCTATTGTATTAGTAACATTACTAAATAAATCCATGAAAGATGCAGCTCCAGTTGAAGTTTTAGCAGCATTTGATACAGTTGAACCCATTGGTCTTAATGTAGAAATATCAAATCCTACACCACCACGATATTTCATCAATTGAGATTGATTATTTAATTGATTCATTATTCCTGAAATAGAATCTTTAGGACTATCAATAACAAAACAATTACTCAAACTTGATAATTTATCACTACCTAATGTAGCCATTACAGAACCACCAGGAATAACATATTTAAAATCTTTAAATAATTGATATATTGTATCTTCATCTAAAAAACCTATTTTTTGCCCATGAGGAGAAAGATCTGTTAAAAGTGTTGGACGATTGAATAATTCATATGTTTTCTCAATTTTAGCAAATTCTTTAGCCATTCTACGATGCATATCATCAGGTGTTAATTCACCATTAATAGCATATTTATTAAACCATGTTGAAGCTGCTAATTCATCTCCATTAAAATATTCTAATAATTTATCATTCATGTTTTAACCATTTTATTATATTATTAATTTTCCCAATGCCAATTGGAAGAATGGGCTTTATTGTTAAATAATAGTTTAATTCTTTAACTATTTCTCTCCAATTTTTACATTCAATTTCACCATTAACACCATAATAGCAATTCACAAGTGCTTTTGTATCAGGATATTCCCAAACTAAAGGAATTTTACTATTGTTACTAATTACGATAAATTGATAATCTAGTAATTCATAATCTTTATAAATAATACTATTATCAAGATTTTGTCTAATTATATACCAATATAATTGAGCTTGAATCCAATAACACCATTGTAAAAAAGATAATGGAAAATTCCATTCTTTTTTAAAAGAAGTTTTTAAATCTATTGGTCTGATTGTTTTATTTTCATGATTTACAATTATTAAATCAGCCATACATCTCAATTTTATATTTTCATATTCTCCCTGAAATTTCAATTGATAAAATTTCTCAATTGTTTTATCAAAAGGATTATCTGGTTCAAAGAATTCTGCTGTAAAACTACTAGTTTTTAAAGCATTTACACATTCTTGAGCATCTTGATAATCTTTTGTACTAACTAATGTTTTACCTATTGAAATATATAAAAGATTATAATATTCAACACCATTTTCTTTTATTACTTTAGACCTTGTTTCAGGTTTCCAATTTTTTTGAAATTCTAATACTTCTGTAGCTGCAATTATTAAATTATCAGGAATATCTAATAATTTATTATAATTTTCTGAATTATATTCAAATAAATATTTAATTACATTTATTTGACTATCAGGTAAACTGGGAAATTCTGCAACAACAAAAAGACTATCAAATTCTTCTTGTCCTCCTGTTATTAAAACATCTACCATAGAACCAAATATTAATGATGGACTTTCTATTTTATCAAATAATTTATCTAATCCATCAAAACCATCTCTATGAAATCTAGCAATAGTTGAATAACTTAAAGCAGGGGATTTTCTATATTCTTCTTCAGTTACTTTCCAACTAATATCATATAAACTTTTTTTTTCTTCACTCATTATATTTATTTTGTTCTGGTAAATTTAATTGCATTAAATACACATCAACTTCAGCTTTTAATATATTTAAACGCTCTAAATCTACATTAAGGTACTCTTGTTTAGGAAATTCGCTTCTGATATTTTTTTTAGTTCGGATAATAGCAGAATCAACTAAATCTTTAAGATTTTCAAAATCTCGTTTTTCTAAAAATTTAAACCCTATTTGAACATCTTTTGATGGCAGATAGTTAATAAACTTTTTGATATTATTTAAAGGCTTACTCATAATTTTTTAATTATATCTATTGTTTGAACCATTTGTTTAACAGAATGTGGCTCAAAAAATAAATGTTTTACTTTATTATTTAAATATTGTAAAAACATCTTTTTTTTAAGTGGATATACATCATTAACATGTCCTTTTGAATCAATATAAATAGTATATCCTTTATAAACTATTTTAAAATCAGGAGTATATGTTATATCTCTTAATTTATAATTAGTTTTAGGTACAAGCATTTTATTTTTATCAGGAAAATAACCAACAGTATTTGTTATTTTATTTCCCCGCCATATAATGATTGTTTCAGGTTCATAAGCAAAAGATAAACCTGAAGCCGCTAGTTTTTTATAACAAGCGACTTCGAGTTTACTTTTAAAATTAATATCATTATAAGAAGTTGATTTTGCATTTAATATCTTCTTATTTGATATTTCAGCCATATCAATTAAAATATTTTTTAGGAATTAATTCATCTATTACTTTTATAGCAAATTCTGCATCTTCTTTAGTTCTAAATGCTGCAAAAAACTTAAATGTTTTAATATTAGCTTTATCCAATTGTACTATTTTTCCACTATTCATGTTAAAAACATATATTTCTGGACTAAATCTTATATGATCAGGATACTTTTTATCTAATTCAATAGCAATTTCTTTAAGCATAATAGATATTACAGCTCCAGGATTAATTTCATATACTTTTCCTAAAAAGCCATTCATTTTATCTTCTTTCCAGCCATGTTTATCTGCTAATAATTTAACATAATATTTAATATCTCTATTTTCATCTTTTGAAGAATGTTTATTAAAATTTTCATAAATGATATAAAGGCCCATATCTTCCAAAAGTTCTTTGAGTTGTATCATTTCTGATGTTATCATTTTTCTTATTATTAAAATTGTTTATACTAATTTATTAATTCCTGAAACGATATTTAATAGTCTATCATTTATTTTAGATTTATCAAGTTCTGGTATATCTGGGATATTTAAATAATAAGGATTTGCATCATTATTATTTTTCTTACCTGAATAACAGATTTTATCTATAAAATCATCTTCAAATCCATCTTCAATACCCATATCTATAATATCACCATTGTCATCAAATTCTATTACACTTACTGGATAATACGCACAAGTTCTCATTTTTCCATAATCATCTATTGGAGGTACAGCGACTACATCAGCAGGATTAACTAATACCATTAATCCAACGTCACCGAAATAGTTTTCTTTAAGCCATGTTTTACCAGCTACATGTAATCCCTTACTACAAGAATTTTCTTGTACTAAATCACAATTTTCTCTTGGCATAGATACAACTTCTCCAAGTTTAATTTCAAATTTTCTTGAATATTGGTCTGTATATATTGTAGCTACATCAACATCAGATAATTTCTTATATAAATCATCTAAGTTACCAACACCATTATCTCCTGACATATCACATTTTTTAGTAACATATTTTGAATTTTCTTTGTAAATACAATAATTCTTTGGAGATTTTTTATTTACAAATTTGATTCTTGTATATTCAGATGATATAAAATTTGCAAAATCGGGTTCAATATCAGAACCTATTTTCTTAATATTTACATTTCTGTATGCTACAAATAATCCACTCTTAGATATTGTCATACCATATTTATTTAAAAACCAAAATAGATTCTGACGACATCTACTATCAGGATTTAAAGATACTAATGTCCAAAAGTTAAAATAAGTTTGAAGTAAATCTTCATTTTCTTCTTTTTCAGCTAATAAAATAGCATCTACTAAATCTTCAGGTATGGAAAGTTCTGAAATATTTAATAAATATACACTACTTCCTTTTACAGTAAGATATTTTGAATTTTTAGCATTAGTTACAAAATCTTTTCTTTGTTCAGCTATAGCAACTTTTGTTGCAAATTCAGGAATTAGTATACTTTTTACAAAATCTTCATCATTTTGATTATTGTAAATACTTTTAAACATTTCATCAGTACAATTATCTGAAGAAATTATTTCACCACTATTAAGTACAACAGTGATATTATTCATTATTCTAATTATTTTCATTTTCTTTTTTATTAAAAATTGTTGTTTCTTTTAATTTCTTTACCGCATCTAAATTTGGCATAAAAAGTTTTCTTGCTAATACATAATCTGTTATAAAATTAACAGTTTCATCACGTACAGATGATTGAATTAATATTATAAATTTAGAATTTTCTAATAACTTATGATGTTGATTAAAATAACCTAACATTTCTTCATCATAATAATTATGATCTTCACATAATTTATCAATATCGTTTAATAAATCAGGAGTATAATTACAATAATATGTATTTAAATCATTATTTTTTATATAATTATATAATTTTTCAACAACTTCATCTAAAGTAGTAGATATTTGCGAAAGTTGATACCTAATATTATATAAAGTATCAATATAAGGATATCGTTTTTTTAATAATCTTGCTGTAGCAAGTATTCTTATCTTTTTATATTCTACATTCATAAAATCTTTAAATTCAATAAAATTAGGGAATTGTTTAAGTAAATGTTTCTTGGTAGAAGCTATTTCTACAAATCTGTATTTACTAAAATCATTATTCTTAATATATTCAAAAATGTAAAATAATTCTCTAAATGATACATCATCTTTATCAGAATATATTATAGGATACTTTTTCCATTTATTTTTCAAATCATCCATTGATACTCTTTCAGAATCACTTGTTACAGAAATATTTCCCCAACTTGTTCTATCACTTCTTCGTAAAATATATAAATTTAGTTCTTCTTTCCAATTTATACTAGCAACATTACCATTTTTACTTTTTTGAGATTTAATTAAAGCTGTTCTATTTGCAATAAATGTTTTTGAAATTTTTGAATTATCAAATGATTCTATTTTACTAAGTTTTTCAAATAAATGTTTTATAACGATTTTTAAGGTTCTATTATCATATGATATATTACTAAAAGTATTACGATTATTATGTTGTTCTAATTTAACAAGAAGTTTTCTTATTATAGTGTATGGTTTAGTTTTTTTAAAGAAAAAAGTTACATGATGAGCTGTTTGTCTAATATAATCTTTAGCCATATTACTCATTTCTGAATAATTTGCAACATATGCTTTTCTATTTAATTCTCCACCATAATCTGAGATAGCATTATTATATATATCATTAATACTAGGAATATAAAAATTATCAAGTTTTGTAAATATTTTATTATCAGACATTCTAAAACTTAAAAATTCTCTTATGAGACCACTATTATCAAATATAAAATTATGAAGTTTTATTAAATCTTCTTTATATTTTTGACCATTAAAGGTAATATTAAATGAGTTAATTTTACAATTAAATGATATTATTTTATCACCTTCTTCAAATAATATTATTTTAGTATTTGAGTTCTTTAATACCTCTATGTATTCGCTATAATCTGTAAAATCAGTTTTAATTTGAGACTTAATAATTTCATCTAATTCATCTTGAACAGCATCTAATTTTTTACATATTTTATCTACATTAGTTTTAGAATATAATATCTGTTCTCTATTTGGAGTTACTTCTAAATCACCAATTTCAAAATTTACACTAATTGGATAATATTTATCAAATTTAAATTTTGTATTTGAAAGAGAATATTTATTTAATGGATATTGAATTTTACCTAAACACAATGTAGTATCATTATTAGTACTAAAAGTATTTACAGAAAAATTCTTATATTTTTTAATTTTTAAATTATTAAACTTTTCAGCAAATTCAATATTACTCTTTTGCCAATGTCTATCAAATGAAATATATAAATTTTCAAAAAATATAAGTTGATTTTTAATACCATCTTTAAAATCTCCTACATCCCCTGGTTTAATATAAACCATTACTTCAAGACCGTCTCTATCAGTTGTAGGTGCATTAAATAATTCATCTATTTTAATAATATTTCCATCTTTATACATTAAATATTTATATTTAACACCTTTATAATTTGATGTTAAGTATACTGTTCCTGAATATGCTAAAGCTGAGAACCTTCCTATACCAAACCCGCCAATTTGTGTATTATCCCCTCTTTTAGTAGAACTACCTATATTTTTATAAATTTCATTAAACCTTTCAGGAGATAATCCTATACCAAAATCTTGAATTCTACAATAATCTCTATCTTCTGTATCAGTACCTATTTCTAATAAAATTGGTTCATTATTACCAACTTCTACATGTGAATCCCAAGCATTTGATACAATTTCTCTTAAAAATGAATCTATTGGTTTTGAGTATAAGTTTGTAGAAAGTAATTGAGTTATAAACCCAATATTATTAATATCTATTGATACAGCATTTGTTTGAACATCACCTACGATAACAGCTGTACTCTGTGCGTCATTTATTTTCATTTATTATACTATTTTTTTCTTTTATTAATTGAAAAATTACTTCTTTAACTTGTTGTCTTCCATAATTTTTACATAAATCTGAAGTATCCTTTGATTTATACTTTATTGGTATTTCTATTTGTATCAAATTGAATTCATTAGCCATCATTTCACCTAATATTTTACCATGATTTTCATCTGACTGAAAATCATTATCATATAAAACATATATATATTTAAATCTATTTTTTAATTGTTGGACAACATGTTGTTTTGGTAAATAACTTTCAGCTTGTAAAGATATTGCTGGTATTCCAGTATTTTCCCAAATACAAAGTGCATCTTTTCGTGATGATGTTATTATTAAATGTTCACCTTTTTCAGGTAATTTAGTCCATAAATCCCATACAGATCCATCATGTTTATTAGACCATTTGAAGTTAGTACTATAAGGTTGATATATTTTAAGAGAGATATTTCCATCTTTTCTTTCAACATAAGCATATGCATATTTTTCTGCTGGTATTGAAAATCTATTACCATTTTTAGTTAAAATTAAATGTGATATAGGATATATATCACCAAATTTCAACCATTTTTCAGATATGCCGTATTGTTCCCAATATTCAAAATCATAGTCTTTCCAAGGTCTTACTTTACATTCAAGATTAGTATCTTTATTATATGTTTTACTACTATTATTAAGTGTTGTTTTTGTTATTGAAATATTATTTTTGCATGATGGTATTTTAGATAAATCTTTGTCAATTCGTTGTAGCATTTCATTATAATCAACATTCCATAATTTCATTAATAGTTGAAAAATACTACCTCTATCCTTTGTAGCAAAGTCATGATAATATATTTTTTCACCATCTCTTGAATAAATTCCAAATGAGGGATGTCTATCTAATCTTAATGGACTTTTAATTATACATGGTACATTAGAAATACCTAAATAGTATGAGAGAATATCAATTTCTCTCACACTATTAAGTATTGTCTCAAGGTCTACTGTTTTTAAACCTTGACTAAATCCCATATTAATTAATTTTTATTTTCCAAATGGAAAGCCTGCTGTTGCAAATGGATCATCACTACCAGAAGGTGTAGATGAAAAGTTTGTAGCTTCCAATTCATATTCTTTTAAAGGACATATTTCAAATTCAGTATCTGGATAAGCACCCGCTGCTTTTCTTTCTTGAACTTCTTTTTCAAGTTTTGAATAATCATTAATACTATTCTTAAGAAATTTCTGAGTATAAATTGCCTGATATTGTTTATTATCAGCAGTAGTCTTAACACCAAATAAAGCTTTAACTTTATTATTAGGTTGATAAGAAACAATCTTTTTCAATTCTTTGAAATCACCTTTGAAATAACTATCAATATTATCTAAACGAGCTTCAGCTTCAGCTTTTTCAGCAGGAGTTTTATCAACCCAAGTACCATTTACATAGTTCATTGGATTGGGAATATTCAAATATGCTTTAATGAATTCAGTAAGTTCTTCTTCGCCAATAAATGCAGGACGATAATCAACATCAATGTTAGCTGGTCCACTAGCATATTGAGGAATAGATTTTGATTTTACTTCTTCTGGAGTAGCCCATGCAGTTCTACCATATTTATCAATAATTTGAACTTTAGTTTGATCTTTATTAAATCTATAATCCTGACGTAAAAAGAATGTAGCTTTAGTTGTTGTTTCAATACCATCACATTTTTCAGGATCTGTTTTAATAATAAAATCAAGTCTCACCTGATTAACTTTCTTTTTATTTCCTTCTGGTCCAACTTCAGCTGTTCCAAGATACTCTGGTTCATTATCAATATTTGCACCATTATAAAGTTTTGATAATTCTTCTTTTGTAGGATTAATAGCTAATACATGTACTGGTCCAATACCAATATATCGTTTAATACTAGCACCTTCTGTACTTTCTTTACCTGTAGCAAATGCCATAAATACTTTGTTTAATTTTTTAGACATAATATGTTTATTTTAAATTTTAATTAATTTTATTACTAATATGGAAAATTATTATTCAATAAATTTGAATCTTTTATTGATTCTTCAAATTCTTCTTCAAATTGTGCATTTTGAATTCGAAATTCATCCAATGGAGAATCATCTACTGTGCTATCTTCTGGAATTTCTTCATTAATAACATTCATTTCACCATTTAACACCTGTTCTGATGTAAATCCACCAGTCATCTTAATAATTGGTTGTTCCCAATCATAAATTAATTCTGATAAACTATTAACTTCTTTTGTAATCTCTGCTTGTTGTGCTTCAAGTTTTTCAAGTTTACGACGCATTGTTTTTACATTCTGTGCTGTTCTTTTAACAGCTGCCATTTCAAATCTGCTTAGTTCTTTCATTTCAAAATATTTTTAAAATTTTATTTGTTTTTATTTCTGTTAATATGTTAACACTAAAGTGTTTAGATAATTCTTGTAAACTTATAGTAAGATATTCATTAAACAAAGTAGGAATATCAAGTAATAATTTAATAAAAATTTTTATTTGTTTTTCATCTTTATTATTAATTTTACAATATTCTTCTATTATTTTTACACCATCTTTAATAGATATGCTATCTTTTTCTATAAGATTATTATAAATTTGTATAAACTCATTTTTGTCCATAAGTATTAGGTTCCATATTATAATATTCTCTAATAGTTTTATCAACTAAAGCTAGTGAATTTGGAATTTCAAAATCTGAAAACATTCCAATAGGAGTTTTAGCTGATGAATGATTAGCTTTAGTTTGAAACCAATATTCATTTTCACCACTATCTCCATATTCAACTCTAGTCATAAGAATGATAGGATAAAATCCTTCAGGTTGTGTTTTAGTTAATTTTTTACCTGATACTGAAAATACTATTTTTTGTGAACCATCTGTTTGATCCTGAAGCATTGTGTGTCCAAATACATAAGCTATTTGATCATCTCTAAGAATAGTATTACACATTGAATTTAATTCAATAACATCATTAGCATAATCAGCCCATTTATCAAAGGTCATTTTCTTTCTTTCATTGTATTCCTTCATAGCTAAATAAATATTGATTGTATCAATACTAACTGATTTAATATGTTCTTGTTTTGATATCCAAGTTAACATATTTTTAATTGAAGGAAAATCTACAGGCTCAAAATAATTTTGTTTATCAGTATCCCACATACCAGCTGGAAAAGGTAATACTTTTCTATCTAAATTAAGAATGAAATGATTTTTGGGATTCATACCTTGATAATCATCTGGTTTATAAGTTCCATCTGGATTAATAATTGTTGAAGTAGTTTTACCATCTCCACTACTTCCTAAAATTGCTACTAATTTACCCATTTAATTTAATTTGTTTTTTAGTCCAAGCAAAAAATGATTTACTTGTGTTTATTGTTTTATTTATAAAATTATAAATTTGTTGAATAGCAGCAGTATTTGTAGGTAAAGGTAACTCACTAAAATAAGTTACTGCTCCATCTACATATAAAGGTGCTACATTATTACTTTCCCCATTTCTATTTACTAATACTTCAAGAAATGTAATGTTCTTTTTAAATTTAGTAATATCATAACCCATATACTCACGTAATTCATAATTAAATGGAGTAAATAATGATAATACTAAATTAGCATCTCTGGCAACATACTTTGAATCACTTAATCCAGTTACAGTTGGTTTAAGTTTACCTATTTTAAATGCATCTATGGTTTCATTAAATACTTGTTGTTGAATAACTATTGGTGTAAAGTTATATCTATTACGAAGCATTACAAGATATTCTGATAATTTATTAATAGATTCTCTTAAATCCATCCCTTTTTCAGTACTTATTAAACTAATATGATCTATATAAATAAGATTATATTCATTCT
>ERZ1645187.4930-NODE-4930-length-10578-cov-19.416896_pt1 | contig 10578 bp, 12 predicted proteins | sample MGYA00575352_ERZ1645187 | MGnify/ENA primary metagenome ERZ1645187 (study PRJEB40837, sample SAMN11349314) | freshwater sediment metagenome | isolation source: river sediment | host: Sediment | place: India: Wazaribad , New Delhi | collected 2017-02-21 ...
CGTTCACACCGAAGGGGTCACAGGTTCGATCCCTGTCGCGCCCACCATTCCCTCTCCGACGACGAACGAGTGAAACGGACCTCGACCGGATCGAGGGGCCGTTTCGCGGTCTCGGTCGCTCGCGGGGGGCGAGCGGCCGAACGCTTCCGGAGGTTCGGGCCGGCTCAGCCGGCGATGCGCACCACCGTCACCAGAACCGCCGCGAAGATCGCCGAGGTGATGACGCCGGAAATGTTGGCGCCGAGGGCGTGCGGCATGATGATCGAGCGCGGATTGCTCGCCGACACCAGCTTCTGAGCGACCTTGGCGGTGGTCGGCACGCAGGACACCGCCGCGATGCCGATGACCGGATTGTACTTCCCGCCCGACAGGAAATAGAGCACGTAGCCGCCGATCAGCCCGCCGATCGCCGAGAAGGTGAGGGCGAGGATGCCGAGGACGAGCAGGATCAGAACCTTCGGATTCAGGATGGTGCTCGCCTCGCACAGCACGCCGAGCACCAGACCGAGGAAGAAGGTGGCGCCGTAGAGCATCTGATTCGAGAACAGCTCGTAGAAGTATTTGAGCCCCGCCTCGCGTACCACCACGCCGACGAAGAGCGACAGGAACAGCGGCGCGGCCACCGGGAACAGCAGAGACAGCACCACGCAGGAGACGACGGCGAAGACCATCTTCTGGCCGGGCGAGATCGGCTTGACGGGTTCGGGCGGCATCTCGATCGCCCGCAGCCGCGCCGGCACCAGCGCCTTCACGATGTAGGGATAGCCGCCGTAGGTCAGGCCGAGGTAGAGGTAACCGACCACCGTGATCGGGACGAAGATCTCGGGCGCCAGCACCAGTGAGGCGAAGAGGACCATCGGTCCGTCGGCGCCGCCGATCGTCGCCGTCGCCGCCGCCTGGTTGATCGGCAGACCCATGAGGACGCCGAGCGGGAAGGTCACCAGCGTGCCGAGTTCGGCGCAGATCGCCAGGAACATCGACCGGAACGGCCGCACCATCAGGAAGCCGACGTCGAGCAGGGTGCCGATGCCGAGGAACACCAGACAGGCGATGAGACCGTTGGAGAAGGTCAGGGAGTAGATCGGCTGCAGCCAGTCGATCTGCATCTGCGTCATCACCTGATCGTTGGTGGTGGCGAGCGGGTCGAGGAACAGCGTGCCGCGCCGGCCGTGACCGAAGTCGAGGACGCCGGCGTTGACGGTCGCCATGCCGAGCCCCATCGGGATCATCAGGAGTGCCTCGAGGACGCCCTTGTAGCCGAGGTACATCAGCAGGAAACCGAGCAGCATCAGGCCGATGCGGCCGACGATCAGATGCGGCTCGGACGACACCAGCGTCGCGATGCCCTGGAAGAGATCGAGGATCTGGATGTCCGGCACGTTCGCTCTCCTCCCCTGCGAGAGCGCGATCGGCGCGCCCGCGGCCGCACGGTGATCATGAGTGGGGTCGATGCGACCCGTGATGCTTCTGGCGGACTTCGCTGGTCCATCCGCCGGCCGACGGCGCTTCGCCGATCCACACGATGTGGTGGGCGCCCACCGTGGCCTGAACGGCCGCGGAGATCGCGGCGACGACGGCCGGATCGATCTCGTCCGGCTCGACCGGCGTCGCGGTGGCGGGCGTCGCGACCGTCTGCGGGCGGCGGGCGGCGGCGGAAAGGCCGGCGACCAGAAGGGAGATCATCCCCGCGGTCGCCACGGCGATCACCGCCATCAGGCCGTAAGAGAAGAGGGACAGCGCCAGGACGACGGTCGGTGTGCTTCCCGTCATGGTCGAGCAGCCTCCGGATGGACCTGCCGTGTACCGAGTGATTCGTTCGGGTCCGTTTCGGACCCGCGAATCGCCGCCGGGCGGACGGTGTGCCGCCCGATCGGACGAGGGGACCTTAGGGTCCTTTCGCGATGCCACAAGTCGTGTTTCTCCCACCGCCATCGTCCCGCGCCGGGCGGAGAAACGGGGTGCGGATCGGCGAGATGCTGTAATTTCAACTTGTTGTGACCGCTCGACCGCCGCCGTGCGGCCGCCGGGCGGAGACTTCCCATCGGGATTGATACGGGGCCGGATCGGGGTTCGAGACCGCTGGTGACGCGGCGGTACACGGGAAATGCCCATCAGGGCTGACCCAAAGAGAAGTTTTCGCAATTGCGAGCTATCAATGCGACCTCGGAACCGCGCGGTGACATTTCGCAGCGGCGTGGGGAGGAGCGGCGGCTCCCGGTGAGGGAGGTCGTTCCGGCCGCGTTCCGACGGCGCGGCGCTGACGAGGAGGCACGTCCGAGCGATGGCACTTTCTCCCGACAAACTCGCCGAACTCATGCGCCGGCGAGACGCCGTCTTCGCCGGCGGTGGACACGACAAGCTGGCCAAACGGCGCGAGGAGGGGCGGATGACGGCGCGCGATCGTCTCGCCGCGCTGTTCCAGCAGGACACCTTCCAGGAGATGGGCACCCATGCCCGTCATGCCGGCCGCCATTTCGGGACGGCCGACAAGGACTATCCCGCCGACGGCGTGGTGGTCGGCACCGGCTATGTCGGCGGCCGCCTCGTCGCCGCCTTCGCCCAGGACTTCACCGTGGCCGCCGGCACCGTCGGCAAGCGCCATGCGCAGAAGATCGTGGCGGTGATGGACGCGGCGGTGAAGCTCGGGGCGCCGGTCGTCGCGTTCAAGGATTCGGGCGGCGCCCGCATTCAGGAGAGCGTGGACGCGCTCTCCGGCTACGGCGACGTGTTCTATCGCAACGTGCTGCTGTCGGGCGTGGTGCCGCAGATCGCGGTCATCTGCGGGCCCTGCGCGGGCGGTGCCGCCTATTCGCCGGCGCTGATGGACTTCGTCGTGATGACGCGGAAGAACGCCTTCATGTTCATCACCGGACCGGAGGTGATCAAGGCGGTGACCGGGCGCGCGGTGACGATGGAGGAGGTCGGCGGCGCCGACATGCACGCCACCGTCTCCGGCAACGTCCATTTCCTCGCCGAGGACGACGCCGAGGCGGTCCGGCTGGTGCAGCGTCTCCTGACCTATCTGCCGGCCAACAACACCGAGGATCCGCCGCATCGTCCCTCGCCGGCGATCGACTTCACCGAGGACCACGGGCTGCGCGAGCTGGTGCCGGACGATCCGAGCCGAGCCATGGACATGCGCCGGGTGATCGAACGACTGGTCGATCCGGGCGAGTTCCTCGAGGTGCATCGTCACTTCGCCGAGAACCTGATCATCGGCTTCGGCCGCATCGAGGGCACCGTCGTCGGCATCGTCGCCAATCAGCCGATGGTGCTCTCCGGCGCCCTCGACATGGACGCCTCCGACAAGGGCGCCCGCTTCGTGCGCTTCTGCAACACCTTCAACATCCCGCTGGTCACCCTCGTCGACGTGCCCGGCTTCCTGCCCGGCGTCGAGCAGGAACGCGGCGGCATCATCCGCCACGGCGCCAAGATGCTCTTCGCCTACGCCTCCTCGACGGTGCCGAAGATCACCCTGATCCTGCGCAAGGCCTATGGCGGGTCCTATCTGGCGATGTGCAGCCAGGAGATGGGCGCCGACTTCGTCTTCGCGTGGCCCTCGGCCGAGATCGCGGTGATGGGCGCGGAAGGCGCGGTGAAGATCCTCTACAATCGCGAACTGAAGGCGGCGGAGGATCCCAGGGCGCTCGCCGCCTCGCTCGCCGCCGACTATCGCGCCGAATTCGCCTCGCCTTATCTGTCGGCCGGTCAGGGTTACATCACCGACGTGATCGATCCCGCCGTGACCCGCTCGACCATCGCCCTGTGCCTGCGCAAGGCGCTGTCGAAGCGCGAATTCCGCCCGCCGAAGAAGCACGGCAACATTCCGCTGTGATCCCCCGTTCGACGCGCCGCCTCCCGCGGCGCGTCACCTCCGACCTTCCCGAGAGGACGCCATGCAGAAGAGATTCCGGGTGAACGTCGACGGTCGCGATTTCGACGTCGTCGTCGAGGAGATCGCCGGCGAAGGCCCTTCGGTCCTGCCGCCGACCACGGCATCGATCGCCGCCCCCGTGGTCGCGCCGCCGCCGCGGGCGGCGACCCCCACCGTCCCGGCCGGGGCCGGCGAGCAGACCGCGCCGCTCGGCGGCGTGGTCGAATCCCTGCCGCTGGCGGTCGGACAGGCCGTCGCCGCCGGTGACGTCGTCGCCGTCATCGAGGCGATGAAGATGAAGACGGAGATCGTCTCGAACGTCGCCGGAACGGTTCGCGCCGTTCCGGTCGCGGTCGGACAGGCGGTCGAGGCCGGGACCGTCCTCGTCGTGATCGGCTGATCTCGACGCCCGCCCGAACCTCCGTCCCGGACACGGGGTCGGGACGCACGGAACGCTTCGGGCGCCCGAGACGTCGTCGCGGCGTTCGCGCCCTACGCCGTCATCGGCGTCTCCGGTCTCGAACGGGTCGAATCCTCGGTCCGAGGGCGTATGGGAACCGATCGGGTCCGTGGGCGTTCTCTCCTCGAACGTCACTGAGAGGAGATCACGTCATGTCCGAGAATTCCGGTGGAGCTTCGAGCATTCTGGGCGTCCTCGTCGGCGCCTTCATCGTCGTCGGCCTGGGGTGGTTCTTCATGGCCGGGGGCCTCGGTGGACACACCGACAAGATCGACGTCCAGATCAAGCCGCCCTCGGTGTCCGCACCCGCCAAGTGATCGGGCCGAGTGGTCGGGCCGAGTGGTCGGGCCTCGGCCCCTCATCGACACGGCCGCCGTTCGAGCTCGAGCGGCGGTCGTTTCGTTCGGGCGGCACCTGCGTGGGAGACGAACGATCCTTCGTCTTATTGCGGCGCAACATCAAATCGATATGATCCGGCGACACGAGCGTCCTGCTCGGACTTCGAGGCGCCCATCCGATCATGTTGCCCGTCGCCCCCACCGTCGAAGACGTCATGCGCCGATTCAAATGGATCGTGCCGACCGTCTACAACATCGCCGTCGATGCCTGTCACAAGTGGGCGAGCCACGATCCGGATCGGCCGGCGATCCTGCACGTCCATCGCGACGGTTCGGTCGACGGGTGGAGTTTCGGGCGACTGTCGAAGGCCGCCAACCGTCTCTCCAACGTGCTGACGGCGCGGGGGATCGGGCGCGGTGATCGCGTCGCGATCCTCCTGCCGCAGTCGCCGGAGACGGCCTTCGGGCACATCGCGATCTATGCCATGGGCGCCGTCGCGCTGCCGCTCGCCGATGTCTTCGGGGTCGAGGCGCTGATGCACCGGCTGACGGATTCGGGCGCGCGCGCGGTCGTCACCAATCGGGTCGGAGCGGCGAAGATCGCCGAGATCCGCGATGCCCTGCCCGCGCTCGAGGCGGTGTTCTCGGTCGAGGACGGGTCCGAGGGGGCGATCGATCTGGTGGCGGCGCTCGCGCGGGCCTCGGACGTCTTCTCGCCGGTGGCGACCCTCGCCGACGATCCGGCGCTGATGATCTACACCTCCGGCACGACCGGGGCGCCGAAGGGTGCGCTGCACGGGCATCGGGTGGTGCTCGGCCATGTGCCGGGCGTGCAATACGCGCACGAGTTCCTGCCGCAGCCGGGCGATCTCGCCTGGACCCCGGCGGACTGGGCGTGGGCCGGGGGGCTCCTCAACATCCTGTTGCCCTGTCTGACGCTCGGTGTGCCGGTGATGGCGGCGCGGTTCGAGCATTTCGATCCCGAGTTCACCTGGGATCTGATCGCCCGGCACCGGGTCCGCAACGCCTTCGTGCCGCCGACGGCGATGAAGCTGTTGCGCAACGCCGGCAGTCCGCGCGGACGCCACGCGCTCGCTCTGCGCACCATCGCCTCGGCCGGCGAGGCGCTGGGCCGCGAGACCTACGAGTGGGCCAAGGCCGAGCTCGGCATGACGATCAACGAGTTCTACGGCCAGACCGAGTGCAATCTGGTGCTGGGCTCGTGCGCGAAGCTCGGCGTGACCCGGTCGGGGGCGATCGGGCGGGCGACGCCGGGCCACCGGGTCGCGGTCATCGACGAGGAGGGGCGGCCGGTGCGTGCCGGCGACACCGGGCAGATCGCGGTGATGCGCCCCGATCCGGTGATGTTCCTGGGTTACTGGAACCAGCCGGAGGCGACCGCCGCCAAGTTCCTCGGCGACTGGATGATCACCGGCGATCAGGGTCTGGTCGACGAGGAGGGCTACGTCTTCTTCGTCGGACGCGACGACGATCTCATCACCTCGTCGGGCTACCGCATCGGCCCGGCCGAGATCGAGGACTGCCTCGCCGGCCATCCGGCGGTGGCGCTGGCCGCGGTGGTCGGCAAGCCCGACCGTCTGCGCACCGAAATCGTCAAGGCCTACGTGCGGCTCGAACCGGGCGTGATCGGCAGCGAGACGCTCGCCTCCGAGATCCGCGCCCATGTCCGCAATCGTCTGTCGGCGCACGAATATCCGCGCGAGATCGAGTTCGTGACCGAGATTCCGCTCACCACCACCGGCAAGGTGATCCGGCGCTTCTTCCGCGAACGGGCGCGCGACGAGGCGGTGCGGGACGGGCGCGTGTGAGGGTGCTCAGTAGGTGACGATGATGCGGCTGTTGTTCATGCCGTGTTGACGCACCAGTTCGAACAGCTCGGCGGCGGCCTGGGGATGCATCCGCACGCAGCCGTGCGAGGCGGGCTTGCCGAGGCGGGCCGTCTCGTAGGTGCCGTGAACCGCGATGCCGCCGTTGAAGAAGATCGAGTTCGGCATCGGCGAGTTGTGGTACTTGTGCGAATAATATTTCTTGTGCATCCGCTGCGGCTGGAAGGATCCCGTCGGCGTCCGATAGCCCTTGCGGCCGGTGGATACGGCGTATTCGCCGGTCTTCACGCCGTCGACCGTCACCACCATGCGCTGGGTGGTGATGTCGATGCGGGCCTCGACCGCGGCCTGCGCATGACGAGCGGGGCCGAGAAGGGCGAAGAGTGCGAGCAGGGTCATGGCGAGAAGACGCATCGCGAGGATCCTTCTGCGTACCGGGACGGGCCCTCGGTCGGGTGGCCGGTGAACGAGTTCCGGCTACCCTAACGGAAATGTCGTCGTCTCTGCATCCCTCCGCTCGTATTAATGTTAAATCGCAACCGTGACGGTTTCGCCCGAGTCGGGCGGCCCCGTCCTTCCTGCTCCGGAGTCTTCGTCGCCGTGTCTCGTTCGAACCTCTTCTTCCTGCTCTTCGCTCTGCTCGCCGTTCCCGCGTCGGCCGCCGACATGCCGCGTCAGTTGGCGCCGGAATTGATTCGGACCGAGCACGAATACTGCAAGACCTCCACCGGCTACGGGATGGAGTTCGTCCGCTTTCAGGACATCGACGGCGACGGCCATGCCGACGTGATCCTCGACTACGCCCAGGCCCAGTGCGGCGGCGAGCCGGAACCCTACTGCACGTCGGAAGGCTGCCTCCTCAAGGCGTGGCGCTCGGAGAAGGGCGGATGGCGCAAGATCTTCGAGGGGCGCGCCAAGACCTGGAGCGTCGGCGAGGCCGGTGGCCGCAGAGGGTTGGTCGCCGACGGGCGCGTCGTGGCGCCGTGAGGCTCAGGCGCGACGGACGGCGCGGTGGCCGCATCGGCCGAGCAAGGCGTCGAGGTCGCGCACCGAGAACGGCTTCTCCAGCCAGTCGACGAAGACCGGCGGCAGCTCCTGGGGGCGTCGGCGCCCGGTGACGGCGACGATGCGCGCCTGCGCCGCGCCGCGGGTGCGGGCGAGATCGGCGGCGAGACGTTCGCCGGGAACGTCGGGCAGGCCGAGGTCGACGAAGACCACGTCGAAGCTCTCCTGCTCGGCGACGCGCAGGGCGGAGAGGCCGTCGGCGACGACGGTGGCGTCGACGCCGAGGGGGGCGAGCATCGCCTGAAGGAGGACGCGACCGATGCCGTGATCTTCCACGGCGAGCAGACGCAGGCCGTCGTGAGGCGGGCGGGACGGGGTCGAGGTGGTCGGATCCATGGTCATCTCCCTCGGGATCGGACAACCCTAGATCTTTCGCGTTAACGCCTCGCTAAGGCTGTCGAGCCGGGGCTCGAAGGCGGCCCAGCCGATCAGCCGGCGGACGTCGGCCGGGGTGGCGCCGTCGGCCCTGAGGCTCGCGAGCGCGGTGTCGGCGGCGGACTTGGAGAGTTTGCGCCCGTCCGCGTCGCAGATCAGCGGGTGGTGGCCATAGACCGGCGCGGGAACGTCGAGCAGCGCCTGCAGGACGCGGTGGACGCTGGTCGACCAGAACAGATCTCGGCCGCGCACCACATGGGTGATCCCCTGCGCGGCGTCGTCGACGACCACCGAGAGGTGATAGCTCGTCGGCGTCTCCTTGCGGGCGAGCACCGGGTCGCCCCAGTCGGCGGGACGGGCGGCGACGCGGCCGGTCTCGCCGTTCGGACCCTCTCCGGCCTCGATCCAGTCGAGCGGGGGCAGGAGGGCGCAGGCGCGGGCCATGTCGAGACGGTGGGCGACGGGCACGCCGGGGCGCGGGCGGGCGTCGTCGGGAGGGGGCAAGGGAGCGCCGTCGGGATCGCGGGGCCAGACCCGGCCCTCCGCTTCGGCGGCGGCCACGGCGGCGCGGATCTCGGCGCGGGTGGCGTGGCTCGGCCGCAGCAGGCCCATCGCCTCGAGCCGGGCGAGGGCGGCGGCGTAGTCGGCGAAGTGCTCGGACTGGCGGCGGATCTCGCCGTCCCAGTCGAGGCCGAGCCAGGCGAGATCCTCGCAGATGCCGGTCTCGAATTCGGGACGGCAGCGCGTGCCGTCGATGTCCTCGAGGCGCAGGAGAAAGCGGCCGCCGAGGCGGCGGGCGAGGGCATGGTCGATCAGCGCCGAGAAGGCGTGGCCGAGATGGAGCCGCCCGTTGGGCGAGGGCGCGAAGCGGAACACGGGTCTGGACATCGATCGACTTTCCGGCCGACAGTTCCGCCTTCATAGCCCGGTCGGGGCCGCGGGGGCAGAGGCGATGCGACGGATCGAAACCGACGAGGACGTCGCCTTCGGGCTCGCCGCCCTGATCGAGATCGATCCCCGTCTCGGTCCGATCGTGGCGATCAGCGGCGCGGTGCCGCTGCGGCGTCGGCCGCCGGGCTTCGCCGGGCTGGCGCGGGTGGTGACGGCGCAGCAGGTCTCGGCGCAGGCGGCGGCCTCGATCTGGACCAGGGTCGAGGGGGTGGTCGGCGCCGATCCCGATCCACGGGCCTTCGCGTCGCGGACGGACGCGGCGTTGCGCGCGGCCGGGCTCTCGGCCGCCAAGGTGCGGACGCTGAGGGCGGTCGCGGCGGCGATCGACGACGGGCTCGATCTCGAGGCCTGCGCGGGCCTCGAGGAAGCGGCGGCGATCGAGCGGTTGACGGCGATCAAGGGGATCGGCCGCTGGACGGCGGAGGTGTGGCTCCTGTTCTGCGCCGGTCATCCCGACGTGTGGCCGGCCGGCGATCTGGCGCTGCAGGTCTCGATCGGCGAGGGGCTCGGCCGGCCGGAGCGCCCGAGCGAGCGGGAGAGCCGCGCGGTCGCCGAGGCGTGGCGGCCGTGGCGCAGCGTGGCGGCGCGGCTGTTCTGGGCTCATTACGCGGCGCGGCGCGCGGGGCGCGAGGGCATGGCGCGCTGAGCCTCTGCGGCAGGGCTGCAACACCGCAGCGTCGACACCGGCGGCGACCTTCACACGAGCGACACGAGGCCTGTACACTGTCCTCGTCGTTCGTGGTGCCGGGTTGGTCGGCCGATTCGATCGTCCTCACGTCTCGCGCACCGTCTCTTTCGGGAGTCGAGAGCGAGGTGCGCCTTGACGATCCACGTGACGCCGCGGTCCCATCCGGTTCTCGTCCTGAACGCCGATCTCCGGCCGCTCAGCTACTATCCACTGTCGCTGTGGTCGTGGCAGGAGGCGATCAAGGCGGTCTTCATGGACCGCGTGACGATCCTCGCCAACTACGACGTCGCGGTGCGCTCGACGCGGCTGTCCATGCCGCTGCCGTCGGTGGTGTCGCTGAAGTCCTTCGTGCGGCCGGCGCGGACGCCGGCCTTCACCCGCTTCAACGTCTTCCTGCGCGATCGCTTCCGGTGTCAGTATTGCGGGTCCGCGCAGGATCTGACCTTCGACCACGTGGTGCCGCGCTCGCGCGGCGGGCAGACCACCTGGGAGAACATCCTGACCGCCTGCGGCCCTTGCAATCTGAAGAAGGGCGATCGCTCGCTCGCCCGCGCCGGCCTCCGGCCGCGCCATCTGCCGTGGAAGCCGAGCGTCCACGACCTGCACGAGGCGGGACGGCACTTCCCGCCGAACTTCCTGCACGAGAGCTGGCTCGACTTTCTCTACTGGGACACCGAGCTGGAGCCGTGAGCCGTGAGGGCTCGGCGGCGGCCTGCGGCGCGCAGCGCGGCGAAGAGCGTCACCGCGATCAGCCCGGTCGAGGCCAGCACGTTCCAGCCGGCGAAGGAGAGGCCGAGGATGCGGATCTGCGGCTTGGTGCAGTCGACCGCCTTGACCTTGTTCAGGTTGGCGAGCAGATCGCCGGCCGCGGGCATCGCGTCGAGACGGGTGCCGGAGCAGTCGGCCGGGCCCGGCCACCAGCCCCATTCGGCGCCGGCCTGAAAGGCCCCGACCCACAGCCCCCAGGCGAACAGGCCGGC
>ERZ1645187.4931-NODE-4931-length-10578-cov-9.526561_pt1 | contig 10578 bp, 12 predicted proteins | sample MGYA00575352_ERZ1645187 | MGnify/ENA primary metagenome ERZ1645187 (study PRJEB40837, sample SAMN11349314) | freshwater sediment metagenome | isolation source: river sediment | host: Sediment | place: India: Wazaribad , New Delhi | collected 2017-02-21 ...
ACAGCTCGCTGCTGGTGTCGGCAACGGCGGCCGCGTAGGAGAAACAGATGCCGACCAGCAGGCCGAGCAGCAGCACGACGCAGCCGTGGAACGCCAGTCGGGCCTGGGTGTGTGGGGCAGTGTTCATGGCGCGGTTCTCCCGGGGTGAGGTCTGGCATGGGCCATGATAATGGCATCGCGTTACGACATTATCAATAAATATGTCGCATCAATATGACATTAATCTGTTTATGTCATATCATGGGCCTTCCCCCAGACCTGCAGATACCTGGACATGACGGCCGTTGCCCCCCTGCCGGTGGACCGCTACCCCAGCCACGACGAGCAGGTGCGCCAGCGCCTGCAGGATGCCGCGATTGCCTGCCTGCGCGAGCAGGGCTTCAACAAGGTGACGATGCGCCACATCGGCGAGCGGGCCGGGCTGGTGCGGCAGACGGTGTACAACTATTACCGCAGCAAGCACGAGGTGCTCGCCGCCGCCTTCATGCGCGAAGGCATGGCACTGGCGCAGGACGTGGCCCGGCATATCCGGCAGATCGAAGGCGTGGACAACCGGTTTGTCGAGGGATTCCTGTACGTGGTGGAACAGTTCCCGCGCAACCCGGTGCTGGCCCTGGTGCTGGAACCGGGCAGTGATTTCCTGGCGCGGGTGGGCATGAGTTACTGGCCCTTCAGCGAGATCGGCCGGGTGGCGTTTGCCGAGATTTTCCAGCAACATCCGGCGCTGGCGGCGCAGGCCGAGGAAATTTCCGAACACTGGTCGCGCAACGCCATGTCCTTTCTCACCTTGCGCGGGCCCACCGAGCGCAGCCGCGAAGCGCTGGCTGCCTATGTCCGGCGGCGGCTGTTGCCGGGATTGCAACTGAACGTTTGACACACCGAGGAGACGCACGATGGCCCAGTTCGATTACGTGAAGAAAAAACGCGAGGAAGTGGACGAGATCCCGGCGAAGGCCGTGCCGTTCGTGCGCAAGGTGATGAAGTTCTACACCCGCCTCAACGTATGGGTGTTCAAGAAAAGCAACGGCCGGCTGATGAACAAGTTTCCCGGCGGCGCGCCGATCTGCCTCGTCGGCATGACCGGCCGCAAGAGCGGCAACCGCCGCGAGGTGATGCTGATCCACCTGCCGTACGGCGAGCAGAAACTGCTGGTGGCCTCACAGGGTGGCCTGGATTTTGACCCGGTGTGGTACAAGAACATCATGGCCAACCCGCAGGTGGACATCATGGCCGATGGCGTGCAGCGCCATTACAGCGTGAAACAGGCCACGCCGGACGAAAAGCGCGCGCTGTGGCCGCACCTGCTGTCGCTGTACCCGGATTTCGACGAGTACCAGGCGCGCACCGATCGCGATATTCCGGTGCTCATCTGTACGCCGGTGTAATCATGCGCAGTCGCAGTCAGGCGGCCATTCCACTGGCCATCATCGCTTTGCTGGCCGGTTGCAGCACCGGTGCCGGGTTCGAGCAGACAGCATTGCCGGAACGCATCGACTACCAATGTGCCAACAGCCGGGTGCTGAAAGTCAAACGCCTGCCGAAGCAGCGTGCGGTAGCGGTACAGCTTGGCGAGGCGCAGGTCGTCACATTGCCGCGCTTGCAGAGCGCCGCGCAGGAAAAGTATGGCGATGGCCGCTACACGTTGTACCTGCAAGGCGAGCGCGCGATGCTGGAAGACAGCGGACAGGTGCTGTTTGGCCGCTGCCAGGCCGGTCCGTTACCGAAACGGGTAGTCGACGGTTTCACGCCTGACTGACGCTGTCCAGCCTTCTCAACACCAGCGTCAGGATCTTGTATTCGGTGACGATGGCATCGTCCTGGTTCAGCAGGGTGATCAGGGTGGTGACGATGCCGCGGTCGGGTTTCGACTGCGACACGCGCTTGTCGATGATCTCGGTGCGCAGGCGCAGCACATCGCCGGCGCAGACCGGCAGCGGGAAGCGCACGTCCTGCCAGCCGAGCCCGGCAATTGCCGCGACCGGGCGCTCCATCATCGTGTGGCTCAGCTTGATGCTGATGGCGATGTTGTGGGCGCCCGACGAGAACAGCTGGCCGATCGGTGTCATCGCCGCCACGGCCTCGTCGAGGTGGAACGGCATCGGGTCCCATTCGCCAGCGAAACGCTTGATGTCGTCGGCGGTCACCGGATAGGTGGCGGACGATTGCATGACCTCATGCAGCTGGATGTCTTCGAAGTACAGCATCGCGGGATTCCGTCAGGACAATCCGGCATAAATACCGCAAGCCTTGCCTTCTGTCATTCCATCCCCACTTTCCCGCTAACGAGGAAGCCGTGGAGCGCCCATGCCTGACAGCCTGCATATCGTTTGCCCCGCCTGCCTGGCCGTGAACCGCGTGCCGGCGGCGCACTGGGCGCGCAGGACATTGTGCGCTGGGTGCAGCAACAGCTTTAATGGTGGGATCCGGAGGCTGCCGCCAGGCAAAGAGGTCCCGTGAACAACCCCGTCTGTTTCATTTCCCACGGCGGCGGCCCGCTGCCGTTGTTTGACGATGCCGCCCACCGCGAGCTGGTGGCCGTGTTGCAGCAACTGGCCGGGTGCATCGGCCGGCCGTCAGCGATCCTCATCATCAGCGCCCACTGGGAGGCCGCCCAGCCGACCGTGACCACGGCTGTCCGGCCAGGCCTGTTGTACGACTACTACGGCTTCCCCGACGAGGCCTACCGCGTGCGCTACCCGGCACCGGGCTCGCCGGCGTTGGCGGAAACGGTGTGTGAGTGCCTGCATACAGCCGACTTCACGCCGGCGCGCGATGCACAGCGCGGGCTGGACCACGGTGTGTTCGTGCCGCTGACGCTGATGTACCCGGCGGCCGATATCCCCTGCGTGCAGCTGTCTCTGCTCGGCGACCTCGACCCGGCGCGGCATATCGCCCTCGGCCGCGCGCTGGCGGCGCTGCCGCCGTCCAACACACTGGTGCTCGGTTCCGGTTTCTCTTTCCACAACATGCGCGCCTTCATGGCGGCCTCACCCGACACGCAGGCGCAGAACCGCGCCTTCGAGGACTGGCTGGTGCAGACCTGCAGCAACCCGGCGCTGGACGAAGCGACCCGGGCGCAGCGGCTGGCGGGGTGGGCGCAGGCCCCGGGCGCACGTTTCTGCCACCCGCGCGAGGAGCACCTGCTGCCGCTGCATGTGTGCTATGGCGCGGCCGGACGGGCGGCGCGCGAGGTGTTGCGCTTCCGTGTCTACGGTGTCGAGACCAGCGCCTACCTCTGGTAAGGGCGCTGGCGGCGGAGCTCAGGGATTGGCCGGGGCTGCGGCGGCCGGCGGCTCGGGCAGGTCGATGATGCCGAAGTGGTCCAGCGCCAGCAGCCAGCCGACCGACAGCACCATGAACAGCACCAGGTGGACCAGGCTGAAACGCAGCAGCTGGCCGGTCGGCATGAAGGCGAGCTGCTCGTCCTGCGCGATCTGCTCGCGTGAGCGCTGGCTGCCCTCGGCGATGCCGCGTGCGGCAAACGAGTAGGCCAGCGGGATCACCATCTGCGGGAAATCCTGCGGGATGAACGGGATCAGTGACAGCAGCGCGATGACGAAAGCGATGCCCCAGCGCACCACCAGCTCGGCGCCGACGGCGTTGCCGAGCGCGTCGTAGTTGTGCTTCAGCGCCAGCACGGTGGCCACCGGCCCGCCGATGAAGGCGACGGCGAGGATCTGGTTGGGCGAATACAGCGGCGTGGGCATGGTGACCTCGGCAAACGGCGAGGCCGCCATTGTAGCGGCTCAGCGCTGCCGGCCGCGTGGCGGCTTGCCGAACAACAGGCCGTACACCTCGCGGAAATGACCGGCGAAATGCACTGTGAGCCCCTGGCGCAGATAGTCCGGCAGTTCGTCGAAGTCCTTGCGGTTGGCCGCCGGCAGCACCAGCGTGCGCAGCCCGGCGCGGCGCGCCGCCACCACCTTTTCGCGGATGCCGCCCACCGCCAGCACCTGCCCGGTCAGCGTCAGCTCACCGGTCATCGCCACCGGCTGGTTGACGGGCCGGTCGAGCGCCAGTGACAGCAGCGCCGTGGCCATCGTCACACCGGCGCTGGGGCCGTCCTTCGGCGTGGCGCCTTCCGGCACGTGCAGGTGGATCATCGATTCGTCGAAAAATTTCTCGTCGGCGCCGAAGTCCGCGAGGTGCGACATCACATAGCTGTAGGCGATCTCGGCCGATTCCTTCATCACGTCGCCGAGCTGGCCGGTGAGGCGGAAGCCGCGCGTCAGCGTGTGGATGCGCGAACACTCGACCGGCAGTGTCGCACCGCCGAGCGCTGTCCACGCCAGCCCCGTCACCACGCCGACCGCGCGCGCCGGCACCTCCGGCTGGAAGCGCGGCTGGCCGAGCAGCGCGAGCACCTCGGCCGGCGTCAGGCGGATTTTCAGTGCCGGGTCTTGCAGCAGTTTGACCGCCGACTTGCGCACCAGCGCGGCGAGCTGCTTCTCCAGGTTGCGCACACCGGCCTCGCGTGCATAGCCCTCGATCACCGCGCGGATCGCCGGCGTGGTGATGGTGAGGCGGCCTTTCGGGATGTGGTTGCGCGCCAGCAGGCGCGGCCACAGGTGGTGGCGGGCAATGGCCAGTTTTTCCTCGGTGATGTAGCCGGCGAGGCGGATCACTTCCATGCGGTCGAGCAGCGGCGCCGGGATCGTGTCGAGCTGGTTAGCGGTGCAGATGAACAGCACCTGCGACAGGTCGAGGCGCAGGTCGAGGTAGTGGTCGAGGAAATCGCTGTTCTGCTCCGGGTCCAGCACTTCGAGCAATGCCGAGGCCGGGTCGCCCTGGTAGCTCGCGCCGAGCTTGTCGATCTCGTCGAGCATGATGACCGGGTTCATCGTCTGCACGTCTTTCAGTGCCTGCACCAGCTTGCCGGGCAGCGCGCCGATGTAGGTGCGGCGGTGGCCCTTGATCTCGGCCTCGTCGCGCATGCCGCCGAGGCTGAAACGGTAGAACGGACGGCCGAGTGCGTCGGCGATCGACTTGCCGATCGATGACTTGCCGACACCGGGCGGGCCGACCAGCAGCACGATGGTGCCGGCGAGGCTGCCGCGGAAACGGCCGACGGCCAGCAGTTCGCTGATGCGTTCCTTCACGTCGTCGAGGCCGTTATGCTGCGCGTCGAGCACCTGGCGGGCGCGCGCGATGTCGAGGTGGTCCTCGCTGGTGACACCCCACGGCACACTGGTTGCCCAGTCGAGGTAGTTGCGCGTCACCGCGTATTCCGGTGAACCGGTTTCCAGCACCGACAGTTTCTGCAGCTCCTCGTCGATGCGGCGCTGCGCGGCGGCCGGCACCGTCTTGCCTGCCAGCCGCTGGCTGAAGGTGTCGGCGTCGCTGTCGCGGTCATCGCGGGTGATGCCGAGTTCGCGCTGGATTTCCTTCAGTTGCTCGCGCAGGAAAAACTCGCGCTGGTGTTCCTGGATATTCTCGTTGACCTGTTCGCGGATGCGACTCTGCAGCTCGGCCACGTCGCGCTCCTTCTTCAGCAGCAGTAACACCTTTTCCAGGCGCGGCAGCAGCGGCACCGTGTCGAGGATGTGCTGCAGCTCCGGGCCTTTGGCGCTGGTCAGCGCGGCGGCGAAATCGGCCAGCTGCGCCGGCTGGTTCGGGGTGAAATGGCCGATGTACTGCTTCAGTTCCTCGCCGTACAGCGGGTTCAGTGGCAGCAATTCCTTCACGGCATTGATGATGGCGAGCGCATAGGCGCGCACTTCGTCGCTGGCCGGGGCCTCGGCATTCTCCGGGTAGTCCACCTCGACCAGGTAGGGCGGCACTTCGCTGAGCCAGCGGCGGATGCGGAAGCGCTTCAGCCCCTGCACGATCATCTGCAGGTGGCCATCGGCCGTCTGCGCGCGGTGGATGCGCACGGCACAGCCGATCGCCGGGGTGGAAGCGGGGTCGATATGCTCCGGGTCCTGCTCGTCGCAGAACAGCAGGCCCATGAACGGCGTCCCGGTGTCGCGCAGTTTCTCCACCGTGCTGTCCCACGGCTCGCGCTTGAGGATCACCGGCTGCACCTGGCCGGGGAACACCGGCCGGCCGGACACCGGCAGCAACACCAGCGTGGCAGGCAGCTGCTTGTCGGGGATGATGAGGCCAGTCTGGCCGGGGCTGTTGCTGTCAGCCTCGTCTGGACGGATCAGTTCACCGTCCTTTGCTTGGTCGGGCATGGGGATGTCCTGTCAGTGCCGGGTACACCAGCAATGTGTAGGCGCTGGGGCGGGATTTCAATCGCAGCGCTGCGGCGGCCGGCAGGGCAGCTGGCAGGGGGGAGCCTGTGATACGCTGGCGACGGTTTTTCCCCTGACAACAGGCTCCGACGTCGCCATGTGGTTCCAGCAGTCCCTCAGCCGCAAGATCTTCCTGGTCAACTTCACGCTGATCGTGGTTTGTGTGGTGGCCGTGGCGTTCATGACGATGCGCATGTCGCGCAATTTCGTCATCGACAACAGCCTGCAGGCGCTGGCCGAGATCTGCGACCTCAAGCTCGCCGAGCTGGAACGCTACAGCGCCGCCAATCCCGATGCGTCGCTGGAGCCGCTGGTCAACACCAATGGCGAGGGCGAGCGCAGCATCCGCCTGCTCGACATGGCCGACCCGCTGGTGGCCGCGCTGGGCGGCGAGGCACAACAGAAACTGCAGGCCGGCGAGCCGGGCACCGCACGCTACGACAGCGCCGACGGCAGCGAAATGGTCGCCGCCTATGCCATGTTCGATAACGGCCTGACGCAACAAGTGCTGCTGGTGGAGCAGCCCTACGCCGTCATCATCGAGCCGGTGGCGCGTGTACGCCGCTACGTGGCCGCGCTGTGCATTGTGCAGATCCTGCTGATCGGCGCGATCACGCATTATTTTTTCCGCCGCACCGTGTTGCGGCCGGTGCTCGCCCTGCGCGATGCCGCACGCGACCTGCATGCCGGCGAGGGCGATGTGACACGCCGCATCAGTTTCAGCGCCAGCGATGAGCTTGGTGACACCGCCGCTGCGTTCAACGGCTTCCTCGACAAGTTGCAGAACGTGGTGCGCGACGTGGCGGAGAGTGTCGAGAGTGTCAATGACGCCGCCGCGCGCATCCGCATCAACATCGTGCACCTGACCGACAGCGCCACCGCCCAGGCCGCCAGTGTCGAACAGACCAGTGCCTCGCTGGAGGAAATCGGTGTGACGATCAGCCAGAACGCGGACAAGGCGGGCGACACCGGCGCGATGGCGACGAGTGCAGCTGATGATGCCCGCGCGGGGCAGGATGTCATCCGCCGCGCGCTGGACGAGATCCGCGACATCGCCGGCAAGATCCGCATCGTCGACGACATCGCCTACCAGACCAACCTGCTGGCGCTGAATGCCGAGATCGAGGCCGCGCGCGCCGGTGAGCACGGGCGTGGTTTTGCCGTGGTGGCCGGCGAAGTGCGCAAGCTCGCGGAAATGAGCAAGCAGGCCGCGCGCGATGTCGGTGAGCACGCCAGCAATACCGCGCAGGTGGCCGCCGAAGCCGGGCGCCTGCTGGAGCGCATCGTGCCGCAGGTGGTCAGCACGGCCGAGCTGGTGCAGGACATCAGCAATGCCTCGGTAGAACAGCTGGAAGGCGTCAACCAGATCACCAGCGCGGTGATGCATATCGAGGCGGCCACCGAAGCCAATACCCGGCTCGCCAGTGAACTGCAGGAAGCCGCCGACAGCATCGTCGCGCGCATCGACGCGCTGCGCGAGCAGGTGGGTTTCTTCCGCTACTGATCGCCGCCCGCCACGCGACAGGAGAACCGTATGGCCCGCTACCAACGCATCGTCGTGCTGACCGGCGCCGGCATCAGCGCTGAATCCGGCATCCGCACCTTCCGCGCGGCCGACGGCTTGTGGGAAGAGCACCGCATCGAGGACGTGGCCTCGCCGGAAGGTTTCCGTCGCGACCCGGCGCTGGTGCAACGCTTCTACAACCTGCGCCGCCGCCAGCTGCAGGAGCCGGCCATTGCGCCGAATGCCGCGCATGTCGCGCTGGCAGAATTTGAAAAAGCGTTCGGCGGTGATTTCCTGCTGGTGACACAGAATATCGATGACCTGCACGAGCGCGCCGGCTCGCAGAACCTCATCCACATGCACGGTGAACTGCTGAAAGCGCGTTGTGTCATCAGCGAGCAACTGTGGGAACAGCGCGACGACATCACGCCTGCCACACGCTGCCGCTGTTGTGACCTCACCGGCACCTTGCGCCCGCATGTGGTGTGGTTCGGCGAGATGCCCTTGCAAATGGAAGAGATCCACGACGCGTTGATGCAGTGCGACCTGTTTATCAGCATCGGCACCTCCGGCAACGTATACCCGGCGGCAGGATTTGTGAAACAGGCAAGCTATGCCCGCGCGCACACCGTCGAGCTGAACCTCGAGCCGTCGCTGACGCATTCGGATTTTCGCGAGTCGATCCACGGCCAGGCCACCGATGTGGTGCCGGCGTTCCTGGCGTCATTGCGGCCATGAATATCGTTTTTGCGATGGTCGAGCCTGCGCGGCCGGCGAATGTCGGTGCGGCGGCGCGCGCGCTGAAGACGATGGGTTTTGCGCAGCTGGCGATCATCAACAGCAATGCGCATCGCACTGACGAAGCGCGCTGGGTGGCGCACGGTGCGACGGAGATCCTCGACAACGCGCTCGAGTTGCCCGATCTTGCGGCACTGCGTGCGCAGTGCAGCCTGCTCATCGCCAGTACGGCGCGTGAGCGCGGCACCATGCGGCACTATCACACGCCGGAGGCGCTGCGCGCGCAACTGGTGCAACAGCAACACACGGCTGGCACCGTCGCCATCGTGTTCGGCCGCGAGGCGAGCGGGCTCAGCAACGATGAGCTGGCGCAGTGCGAGTTGTGGAGCACGGTGCCACTGGCGCAGGACTACCCGTCACTGAACCTCGGCCAGGCGGTAATGGTGTATGCCTACGCACTCAGTGCACTGGCGCCGCAGTTGGGCCTGCAAGACAACGCAGCGGATGCCGGCCAGTTGCAGCACCTGTTGCAACGCGTGCGTGCGCTGCTCGACAGCCAGATGACCGACTGCGATCCCAAGCTCCGCGAGTGGCTCGATGAACGCCTGCCGCTGCTCAGTGACCGCGACGTGAAGCTGGCGCACCAGTTGCTGAACCGCTGGCAGCGGGGCAACCCGGCATGAGGCACCTGCCAGGACGCAGGGCGGCAGCACTGGCAGTATTGCTGTTGCCATTGCCGGCACAGGCCGAGGCGGCGCTGGCCGATTTTTACCTGCTGTTACCGAAAATGCTGTTGGTGCTGGTCTACATCGGCCTGCTGCGCTACGGCTGGCTGCTGGCCCTGGTGGTGGCACTGGGTTGGTTGATGCACCTCTCGGCGCGCTATTACCGTGCGCACCATGATGGCGCCGACAACGACGAGCTGATGCAATTGTTGCGTGTACTGCCGTCGCTACGCGCGCTGACGGGCCTCGGCATTGCAGCGCTGGCCTGCTGGCTGCTGGCGCGGTTGCTGATCGGTGCGGAACAGCTGGACTCGTTGGAGGCGCACATGGCGCAGGCGGGAAAGCCGGTGCAGCAGGCACCGCCACCGGCCACCCCGCCGGCACTGGCCAATCCATTCGGCGGCCAGTGGCCGGACCGCATGGGTTACCTGACCGGTGCGTCAGTGCTGGCGCGCAATGGCCGCACCACGCTGCTGGTCAGCAACGAAAGCTCCGGCTACCCGGTGTATGTCAAGCTGTGCCGGTTTGGTGTGCCGGCCTGCACTGGCTTGCGCCATGCCTATATCGATGCCGGCTGGTATTTCCGCTTCGAGCAAGTCACGCCCGGCGATTACGAGCTGCGCTACCAGCGCACCTATCCGGCCGGGCTCGCGGCCCGCAGCGGGCGCATCACCATCGCCAACGGCCGGGTGGGTGACGAAGTGAGGGTGCAGATACCGACCGTACCGGCGGCAACCGCCGAGGCGGGCGCTGCCTTCACCCGCATCGACACCGCCGCGTTCTGACGGCAGTGCCACTTACGCGCCGCTTCAGAGCGTGGTGAAAACCTGCTCCGCCGCCACGCGCGATTTCGGCAGTGATGCGTTGAAATCCTTGTCACTGCGGTAACCGAGCGCGACCAGCACAGCACCGCGCAGCCCTTTCTCCTGCAACCCGAGTGCCTCGTCGAGCGCCTGTGCATCGAAGCCCTCGATCGGGCAGGCGTCGATGCCGAGCACGGCAGCACCCTGCAACAACATGCCGAGCGCGATATAGGCCTGCTTCTCCAGCCACTGCGGCACGTCCTGATAATCGTTGCGGTGCAGGTTGACGTAATAGGCGCGCGTGTCGCGCTGCTTGGCGATCGCCTCGTCACCGGCCAGGCGGCCGTCGGCGATTTCCTGCGCGAGCAGCGTGTCGAGCCAGGCATCGTCCAGCTCGTTGCGCACGCAGATCGCTACGGCATGCGAGCAGTCGAGCAGTTTCGGCGTGTTGTAGCTGTAGGTGCCGGGCGTGGCGCGGGCGACGCGCTGCTTGCCCTCCGCGCTGCTGGCGACGAAGAAATGCCACGGCTGGCCGTTGACGGACGAAGGCGCCAGCCGCAGCACTTCGGCCA
>ERZ1645187.4932-NODE-4932-length-10578-cov-7.814407_pt1 | contig 10578 bp, 10 predicted proteins | sample MGYA00575352_ERZ1645187 | MGnify/ENA primary metagenome ERZ1645187 (study PRJEB40837, sample SAMN11349314) | freshwater sediment metagenome | isolation source: river sediment | host: Sediment | place: India: Wazaribad , New Delhi | collected 2017-02-21 ...
GAATACTTGATGACTTCGCTTTGCGTCACGCCTTCCAGATCATCGGCCGTGCCGACGATGGTATAGGCGATCAGGTGCGGCAGGTGGCTGGTCACGGCCAGCACCAGATCGTGGTGCTGCGCGTCCATCAGTTCGACCTTGGCGCCCAGCGCTTCCCAGAACTGGCTGAGCGCGGCGACTTGCGCCGGGTTTGCGTCAGCGGGCGGGGTGATGATGCACCAGCGCTTCTGGAACAGCGTGGCAAAGCCCGCGTCCGGCCCGGACCGCTCCGTCCCGGCGACCGGGTGGGCGGGGATCACGGCCACGCCGGGCAATGCCTCGGCCAGCGCCTTGGCGACGAACTGCTTTGACGATCCGACGTCGCTGACTACCACGTCCGGGCGCAGCGCGGGGGCGATTGCGGCGGCGGCTTCACCCATCGCGCCGACCGGCACGCACAGGATCACCAGATCGGCATCGCGTACCGCGTCCTGCGCGGTGTCGTAGACGGTGTGGACCAGCCCGCGCTCGCGCGCACGGGCGCGGGTTGCGGGGTTGGCGTCCCAGCCGGTGGTTGCAACGTCGGGCAGGAACGCTCGCACGGCCAGGCCGGTCGAACCGCCCAGCAGGCCCAGCCCGATGATCGCGACAGTGCGAAAGCTCACTTCGCGCCCTCGGCCATTTCGCGCAAGGCAGCGGCGATGCCGTCCATCTGCTCCGCCGTGCCGATGGTGATGCGCAGCGTTTGCGGCAGTCCCTGACCGGGCAGCCAGCGCACGATATAGCCGCGCTCTGCCAGCCCGTTATAGGCCGTTTCCGCCGTCAGCGCGCCGCTGAACAGGATCATCACGAAGTTCGCCTCGCTCGGCAGCGGGCGCAGGCCGTGGTTGCCCAGGGCCTCCAGCGCGGCGACGAAGCGCGTGCGTTCCGCCCGGTTGTGATCGCGGGCGTGGGTGACGAAGGCCTGATCGGCGACAGCGGCCTGCGCCATCGCCTGTCCGGTGTTGGAGACGTTGAACGGCCCGCGAATCCGGTTGAGCGTGGCGATCAGCCCCGGCGCGCCGGTGGCCCAGCCGATCCGCTCGCCCGCCAGGCCATAGATCTTGGAGAACGTGCGCGTGACCAGCACGTTGCCGTGCGCTTCGGCCAGCGCCAGTGCGCCGTCGTCGTCTTCAGGCGCGAGGTATTCGGCATAGGCCTGATCGACCACCAGCAGCACATCGGTTGGCAGCGCAGCGTGGAGCCGGGCGATCTCGCCTTTGGGCAGGAAGCTGCCGGTCGGGTTGTTCGGGTTGGCGATGAACACCACGCGGGTCCGCTCGCTCACCAAGGCGAGCAGCGCATCGACGTCCGCGCCGAAATCGGCATCGGGGGCCACCACCGGGGTCGCGCCGCAGCGCCGCGCGGCAATGTCATAGACGGAGAAGCTGAAGCGCGAGAACAGCACTTCATCGCCCACGCCGGCATAGCCCTGCGCGGCGAGGTTGAGCAGCTCGTCCGAGCCGGTGCCCATCACCACGCGGGCCGGGTCCAGCCCGTGCACTTGCGCAATCGCGGTGCGCAGCGCGGTGCTGTCCGGATCTGGATAGCGCTGCGGTTCCACCGCGCGGGCCGCCAGCGCCGCCGGGCTACAGCCCAACGGGTTTTCGTTGGCGGAGAGCTTGATGAGCGGGCGCCCGTCCGCGCCGGTGCTCTTGCCGGGGACATAGGCATGGATCGCGTCGATCCAGGGCTTCGGGGTGGGTGCGTCAGCCATGATGGCGCGCCTTTAGCAGGCTTGTGGCCGATTGACAGCCCGCTTGGCGTCCCCCAAGTCGGCGGACATGGCCACTGCCGCAATCCTGACTTCCAGCCACGTCCTCGAACTGGCTCATCCGCTGCCGCTCGACGGCGGGCAGAGCCTTGATGGCGTGCGCATTTCCTATGAGACGTACGGTGAACTGAACGCCGACAAATCCAACGCGATCCTGATCTGTCATGCGCTGACCGGCGACCAGCACGTCGCCAGCCCGCACCCGATCACGGGCAAGCCCGGCTGGTGGATTCGCATGGTCGGGCCGGGCAAGCCGATCGACACCGACCGGTTCTTTGTGATCTGCGCCAACGTGCTGGGCAGCTGCATGGGCAGCACCGGCCCCGCCAGTGCGGCGGCGGACGGGCTGCCCTATGGCATGCGCTTTCCGGTCATCACCATCCGCGACATGGTGCGCGGCCATGTGGCGCTGCTCGATGCGCTGGGGATCGTGCAACTGCACGCGGTGGTGGGCGGATCGATGGGCGGCATGCAGGCGCTCAGTCTGGCCGCGAACTGGCCGCAGCGGGCGCGGGCCGTGCTGGTGATTGCCTCTACCGCGCGGCATTCGGCCCAGAACATTGCGTTCCACGAAGTCGGGCGGCAGGCGATCATGGCCGATCCGAAATGGCAGGGTGGCGATTACTATGGCGCGGGCAAGGGACCAGAGGCGGGCCTGGCCGTGGCCCGGATGGCCGCGCACATCACGTACCTGTCGGAAGAGGGGATGCACGAAAAGTTCGGGCGGCGGCTCCAGAACCGCTCTGCCAAGACGTTCGGGTTCGATGCCGATTTCCAGGTGGAAAGCTATCTGCGCCACCAGGGCCTCAGCTTTACCGACCGGTTCGATGCCAACAGCTATCTCTATATCACCCGCGCGATGGACTATTTCGACCTGGCCGAGGAACACGGCGGAAGGCTGGCCGATGCGTTTTCCGGCAGCGATGCGCGGTTCTGCCTGGTCAGCTTCGATACCGACTGGCTTTATCCCACCACGGAAAGCCGCACCATCGCCCATGCGCTGAACGCGGCGGGTGCGCCGGTCAGCTTTGTCGAATTGTCCGCGCCGTTCGGGCATGACAGCTTCCTGCTGGACGTGCCGGCGCTGGACCGCGTGATTGGCGGGTTTCTCGGCCAATGAGCGCGCTGCGTCCCGATCTGGCGGTGATTGCCGCCAACGTGGCCCCGCGCAGCCGGGTGCTGGATGTGGGCTGCGGTGACGGCGCACTGATGGCGGCGCTGCGCGATACCCGCGCGGTCGATGCGCGCGGGCTGGAACTGGATCCGCTGAACGTGGCCGAATGCGTCGCGCGCGGGCTGTCGGTGATCCAGGGCGATGCCGATACGGACCTGGGCTATTACACCGACGGCGGGTTTGATTATGCGATCCTCAGCCAGACGCTGCAAACCACCAAACGCCCCGATCTGGTGCTGGACGAATTGTTGCGGGTTGGGCGCAAGGCGTTCGTCAGCTTCCCCAACTTCGCGCACTGGCGGGTGCGGGCCAGCTTGCTGTGGCATGGGCGGATGCCGGTGACGCGGTTGTTGCCGGTGGCGTGGTACGAAACCCCCAACATCCACCATGTCACCGTGCGCGATTTCCGCGAGCTGGTCGCGACCAAGGGGCTGACGGTGGAAGGGGCATGGTTCCTGTCCGGTGATAAGCGGATCAGCGATGCGGCGGCCAACTGGCGCGCCGAGCATGCGGTGTTCCTGCTATCGCGCTGAGCCGTCGTTCACCAGCAGGACGCTGTCATCGCGGGCCAGCGCCCACAGGCTGAGGCCAGCGGCGCGGGCCCGCTCCATCGCCATCGATGTTGGCAGCGATACGCAGACCAGCGTCGTCGCTCCGCCGCGCACCGCTTTTTCTACGATTTCATAGCTGCACCGGGCACTCGAAAGCACGAAACCGTGGGAGAGCGGCTGGCCGCCGCGTGCACAGGCGCCGACCAGCTTGTCGAAAGCATTGTGCCGCCCGACATCCTCGCGCACGCAGCCGATCTGGCCAGCGGGATCGATCCACGCTGCGGCATGGGCTGCGCCGGTCACGCGGGTCAGCGGCTGATGATCCCGCAAGGCAGCCAACGCGGCAAAGATCGCCGCCGGATCGATCGGGTCATGCGCGGCCACCGGGGGCAGGGCGACGTTGAGCGCGGCCAGATTCTCGATCCCGCACAGTCCGCAGCTCGATTCGGCGACGCGGGTGCGGACCCGTTCGGTCAGCTTGTCGATGTCAAGGCCGCTGAGCGCCGCGCGCACGATCCAGCCTGCTTCGACCTGGGCCACGGCGATGTCGGTGCAATGGGCGGCGCTGCTGATCAGCGCTTCGGCCATGGCAAAGCCGATGGCAAAATCTTCGAGGTCCTGCGGAGTGGCCATCATCACCGCATAGGCAAGGCCATTGAATTCCAGCGCGACGGGCACTTCCGGCACCCAGCGCCGCGATGCCGCGCGCCGGGTGCCGTCCGCCAGAAATTCAGTCAGCGCAGTGCTCACATCCGCTTGAGAGCGCAGAGCTTGTTGCCATCCGGGTCGCGCAGATAGGCGAGGTACAGCGTCATCGTGGCGCTGTCGCGCACACCCGGCGGGTCTTCGATCGCCTTGCCGCCATTCGCCACACCGGCCGCGTGCCAGGCATCAGCCTGCTCGGTGGTTTCCATGGCAATGCCGATGGTCATGCCGTTGCCAGGGCTGGCCGGTGCGCCATCGATCGGTTTGGTCACCAGGAACAGGCCGTCATTGTACATGTAGATCAACCGGCCCTTGTCATCGACAATGCCTGGCTGGCCGCCGATAGCGGTAAAGGTCGCATCATAGAACTTCTTCGAACGCTCGATGTCGTTGCTGCCGACCATCATGTGTGAATACATGCTCGCCTCTCCTTTTTCAGTTGCGATTGGCAACGTGTAACGCCGCGCCGCGCCGCGTCAATCGTTCCGGAACTTGAGTGCGCCCAGCATTACGGCCGCGACGACCGATCCGCAGGCCATGATGGCCGAAACGCCGAGCAGGCTCATGCCGCCCTGCTGGAACAGCACCCCGGTGAGAATGGGAGAACCCGCCGCCCCGATCCGGCCCGCGCCAATGGCAAAGCCGGTGCCGGTGGCGCGAACGTGCGCCGGAAAGCCCTTGGCAAATGCGGAATAGAACCCGACAATTGCGGCGTTGGTGGCAAACCCGGTGCAGAATACCGCGAGGCGCCAACCTTCCAGCGTCTGACTGCCCAGCCCGAACACCGCGACGGCAGCCGAACCCAGCAGCAGCATGGCAATCGTCGGCGCCTTGATCCCGAAGCGGTGCATCAGAAACCCGAACAGCGCGCCGCCGGTGGCCCCGCCGATGTTGGCCCAGACCAGCACGCTGGCGGCTTCGGGCTGCGAATAGCCAAAGTCGGCCACGATCTTGGGCGACCATTTCAGGATGTAATAGAACGTGATCGCGTGGAACGAATAGCCAATGGTCAGCAGCATCGTCGTGCGCAGCAGGCCCGGCTTCAGGATGTCGAACACGCTGGGCTTTTCGGCCTGCGGCGTAACCGGCGGCAGGCCATCAACCGCGGGCAGGCGCAAGGTGGCCAGCGACTTGTTGATCCGCGCCAGCGCATCGGCGGGACGGCGGGTCAGGTAATAGTCTGGCGATTCCGGAACGAGAAACCAGACCAGCGGAATGAACGCGACCGTCGCGATCGCGCCGAATTCGAACACCAGCCGCCAGTCGCCGCTTTTCAGCAGCATCCCGGCGATGATCCCGCCAACGGTCGCGCCGATCGGATAGCCGATCACCATCAGCGACATCGCGATGCTGCGGCCCTTCAGGCTGGACAGTTCCGCCGTGACCGCGTTGATCGCGGCCAGCATCCCGCCGATGCCCAGGCCCGTGATAAACCGCCAGACGCCCAGTTCGGTGAGGTTGCCGGACGTGGTGGCCATATACATGCCCACGCTCATCACGGTCAGGCAGCCCAGGATCGTCACCCGGCGGCCGAACCGGTCGGCCGCGCCGCCCAGCAGGATCGAGCCAAAGCCCATCCCCACCAGTTCCATCGCCAGCACCACGCCCAGCGCATCGCGGCCGATGCCCCATTCCTTGGCAATGCCGGGGGCGGCAAAGGCAATCGACAGCACGTCGAACCCGTCGAGCGCGTTAAGCGCAATCATCAGGATGACCGCGATCCATTGCCGCACGGTCATGGTGGTGTGGTCGATCAATGCGCGCGGATCGTTGGCCATTCCTGCTTCCCCATAAATTTCGTGCCGATTGGCTCGGCCTTATCGTTCAAACGTCATTCGTGGATGCGTGACAGCAGTTCCACCAGCGTCTTCACTTCCGCATCGGTGAACCGGCTTTTCACCCAGTTTTCATGTTCTCGGATCGCCAGCTTGGCTTCGCCCAGCACGGCCTGGCCCTGATCGGTCAGATAGAGCGCCTGCTTGCGGCCATCGGTGGGCGATTTTTCACGGCGCAGGAAATGGCGCGCTTGCAGCCGGTTGATGATCGTCATCGTTGTCGCGCGGTCCATCCGCAAGCGCTGGCCCAGGTCGATCTGCGAAATGCCGGGATGATCGGCCACCAGCCACATCACCGACACCTGCTTTTGCGTCAGTTCCAGTTCGACGAAGGTTTCAGTGAAATGGCGATAGCAAGCGCCGTGGGCCAGGCGGATATGGAAGCCGACGATATCCTTGATCTCACCGATGTCGCCATCGTCGTGATCGACTGTCGTCACCGCGTCCAAATCGTCGTCCCTCACCCGCATAGCACTTGCCTATTTGTTAGCACTGCATACAATCCTATCAAAAGAGAGGATGCAATGGCTCATTTCCCGGATACCCCCAGCTTTACCGGATTCAACACGCCTTCGCGGATCGAAGCCGACATTGCCGACCTGGTTCACACCGGGGAAATCCCCCGTGAACTGAGCGGAGCCTTCTACCGGGTTCAGCCCGATCCGCAATTCCCCCCGCGTCTGGGCGATGACATCGCCTTCAACGGCGACGGGATGATCACCCGGTTCCACTTCCACGATGGCCAGTGCGATTTCCGCCAGCGCTGGGCCAAGACCGACAAATGGAAGCTGGAGAACGAGGCCGGCAAGGCGCTGTTCGGGGCCTATCGCAATCCGCTGACCGATGACGAGAGCGTCAAGGGCCAGATCCGCTCCACCGCCAACACCAACGCCTTCATTTTCGGCGGCAAGCTGTGGGCGATGAAGGAGGACAGCCCGTCGCTGGTGATGGACCCGGCGACAATGGAAACCTTCGGGTTTGAAAAGTTCGGCGGCAAGATGACCGGCGAGACGTTCACCGCCCATCCCAAGATCGATCCGAAGACCGGCAATATGGTCGCCATCGGCTATGCCGCCAGTGGCCTGTGCACCGACGACGTCACCTACATGGAAATTTCCCCGTCGGGAGAACTGATCCGCGAAGTGTGGTTCAAGGTGCCCTATTACTGCATGATGCACGATTTCGGGGTGACCGAGGATTATCTGGTGCTCCACATCGTGCCGTCGATCGGCAGCTGGGAACGGCTGGAGCAGGGCAAGCCGCACTTCGGGTTTGATACCACGATGCCGGTCTATCTGGGCGTGATCCCGCGCCGCGATGAAGTGTCGGCAGGCGACATCCGCTGGTTCAAGCGCGACAACTGCTTTGCCAGCCACGTGATGAACGCCTGGCAGGACGGCACCAAGATCCACTTCGACATTCCCGAAGCGAAGAACAACATGTTCCCGTTCTTCCCGGACGTCCACGGCGCGCCGTTCAACGGGATGGAGGCGATGAGCTATCTCACCCGCTGGACGGTCGATCTGGCCAGCAATTCGGACGAGTTCGAAAGCGTGACGAAGCTGACCGAGACGGCGGGCGAATTTCCCCGGATCGACGATAGGTTCACCGGGTTGCCCTACCGCTACGGCTGGATGCTGGAGATGGACTATCGCCGCCCGGTGGAACTGAAGGGCGGCAGCGCGGGCGGCTTGCTGATGAACTGCCTGTGCCTGATCGATCACCAGACGGGCAAAGAACAGCACTGGTGGTGCGGGCCGGTCTCATCCTTGCAGGAACCCTGCTTCATCCCGCGCAGCGCCGACGCGCCCGAAGGCGACGGCTGGATCGTGCAGGTCTGCAACCGGCTGGAAGAACACCGCAGCGACCTGTTGCTGTTCGACGCGCTCGACATCGCGAAAGGCCCGATTGCGACGATCCAGGTGCCAATCCGCCTGCGCTTTGGCCTGCATGGCAACTTTGCGCCGGCGCACGCAATCGGTCTGGTGGCATGATCAAGCCGGGGCTGGAGTTCGTTTACGAAGCGACGGGTGATCTGGGCGCGCCAGTGCCCATCGGTGACACCACCGATGGCACGCGGCGGATCATCCCGATCTTTTCGGGCGGGCGGGTCGAAGGCCCGCTGATCAAGGGGCAGCTGATGGGCAATGCCGCCGACTGGCAGCTGACCCGGCCCGACGGCGTGACGGTGGCCGACGCGATCTATGCCCTGCAAACCGACGACGGGGTGATCATCCAGATCCGCAACAAGGGCCTGCGCCACGGCCCGCCCGAAGTGATGCAGCGGCTGGCGGCGGGCGAGGACGTCGATCCGGCGGAATACTATTTCCGCACGGTGCCCGAATTCATTGCGCCCATTGGCAAGTATGACTGGATGAACCGCTCGATCTTCATCTGCTCCGGCGCGCGCTATGCGACGGGGATCAAGCTGTGGGTCTGGCGGGTGACCTGATTGCCGTTTGAGGTTGCGCCGATTTTGTCTTAGCTTCGGTCGCCATGAAGCTGATCCTGATCGTTTTAATCGTCGCCGGTGTGATTATCGGTTGCGTTGCCTTTGGCCCAAAGCGGGCGGCAGCAGCATCGCCGCTCAAGCCGCTTGCCGCGCCGCTGAGCGACGCAGACTTCAAGCGGTTTCTGAACTGGCGCGAGGCGAACGCGCTGCCCGCGATCAACCTGGCTCCGGCTGGCCCGGCGCCGCGTGAGCCGGGCGGCAACCGTTATGGCGGCCCGGTCTGGCTGGCCGAGGGTGAGGCCTGGCCGACCGGGCGCAATGGCCAGCCGCTCAGCTTTCTGGCGCAGATCGACTTTTCCCGGCTGCCCCCGCTGGAAGATTACCCGACCAAAGGCGTGCTGCAATTCTTCATCGGCCGTGACGACCTGTACGGCGCGGACTTCGACCATCCGGAGCGCGGCGATTTCAAGGTGATCTGGCGCGAAACGCTGGATGGGCCGGGGCGCCTGCACGATTCCAAACCACGCGGCGAAGGCGGGATCGATGACTATTCGCCGCTCTATGGCAAGACCGTGCCTGCCGGCGTGGCGCTAACCGGCCATCCCGACCGGCATTTGCCCGACATCACCCACTGGACCTTCGACCGCGACCTCAAGGACCTGCTCGACCGCGATCCAATCAACCGCATCTACGACCATGTCGATGCCGAGCGCGAACGGCAGGGCGATGCGCATCACGTTGGCGGGCATCCCGGATTTACCCAAAGCGATTACCGCGCCGTCGAGCGCTATCAGGACGTTGACCGGGTGCTACTGCAACTGTGGAGCGACAACGACACGATCATGTGGGGGGATTCCGGGCAGGGCCAGTTCACCATTCGTCGCGCCGACCTGCTGAAGCGGGACTTCAGCAAGGTCCTGTACCAGTGGGACTGCTACTGACTGCGCTTATTCGACCAGCAGTTCCACCAGCGTTGGCCCGGTTGCGGACAGGCTCCATTCCAGCGCGGCGTCCAGGTCCGCCACATTGCTGACCCGCCGCGCTGCCACGCCCATGCCGCCCGCCAGCGAAACGAAATCCAGCCCGCGAATGTCGGTGCCGGGCATCTGGTTCATGGCGAACACCTTGGCGAAGTGATCCAGCGCGGCGTAGCGGCCGTTGTTGAGGATCAGGAAGCTGACGTTGGCGTTCTGCTCCGCCGCGCTCCACAGGCCCTGGATCGTGTACATGGCCGATCCATCGCCCAGCAGCGCGATGACCTTGCGGCTAGCGCTGCCGCGCGCCACGCCCACGGCGGCAGGCAGGCCATAGCCCAGACCGCCGCTGGCGCAGGTGAAGAACCCGGCCTCGCGCGTCACGGGCAAGTGATCGTGCATCGGTCCGCGCGCGGTGGGCGCTTCTTCCACCAGCATGGCATCGGCGGGACGCAGCGCGGCGAGGCGGCTGAGCACATAGGGCGCGGTCATCCCCGGCAGCGGCGCTGCGACGCGCGGGCAGGGCGGCGGGGCGGGGCGGGGGGTGATCCCGTCCGCGATGCCGCGCAGCCCCGCGCCGACGTCGCCCAGCACGCCGAAGCCGCCGGGCAGGAATGACAGCTGCTGCGGGTCTTCGGACAGCGCGCCCAGCGCCGCTCCTTCCGGCCAGTACGGGCCGTCGCCCTCGGCATGGTAGGTGAACACCGGCGCGCCCGCGACGAGCAGCGCGTCATAGGGGGCAAGCAGCCGGACGATCTGATCGCGGAAGGCGGGCAGGAACCCGGCGAAGCGGGGATGATCCTCTGGGAACACCTCGCGCGCGGCGAAGGGCGCGGCCCAGACGTCGGCCCCGGCAGCTTCGGCCAGATCGATCGCCGCCTGCCAGCCGCCACAGCGCGCCACGCCCGTGCCTAGCACCAGCGCGGGGCGACTGGCGCTGTCCAGCATCATCCCCAGCCGCGCGAGGCCAGCGGGATCGGGCAGGGTTTTGAGGCTGAGCGCCGGGAGCGCGGGCATTTCGCATTCCCGGTCCCAGTCATCGACCGGCACGGAGACGAACACCGGCCCCATCGGCGGGGTCAGCGCGATGTGGAA
>ERZ1645187.4933-NODE-4933-length-10577-cov-7.131439_pt1 | contig 10577 bp, 12 predicted proteins | sample MGYA00575352_ERZ1645187 | MGnify/ENA primary metagenome ERZ1645187 (study PRJEB40837, sample SAMN11349314) | freshwater sediment metagenome | isolation source: river sediment | host: Sediment | place: India: Wazaribad , New Delhi | collected 2017-02-21 ...
GAACGGCGTGCGCAAGATCAACATCGACACCGACAACCGCATGGCGATGACCGGGCAGATCCGCAAGGTGTTCGCCGAGGCGCCGTCGGAGTTCGATCCGCGCAAGTATCTCAAGCCGGCGCAGGATGCGATGACCGCGCTGTGCAAGCAGCGCCTGCAGGAGTTCAACACCGCCGGGCAGGCGTCGAAGTTCAGGAAGATCTTCACCCTTGCCGAGATGGCCAAGCGCTATTCGTCCGGCGAGCTGGATCCGAAGTTCTCGTAAGTCCGGTTTCCGGTTGAGCAGGGGATGGCCGGGCTTTTGTCCGGCCATTGCCGTTTTCCGGGGCCATCGCCGAATTTTCATCGCTTGCCTTGCCGCGCGGGCGCCCCGCGCGTATGTAGGCCCGCCATGACCACCCAGATCTATCTCATCACGCCGGCGATCACTGACGCCGCCGCGTTGCTGCCCGGCCTTAACGCCGTGCTGGAGGCCGCGCCGGTCTCCGCCGTGCTCATCGATGCGCGGGCAGGCGACGACAAGGCGCTTGCGGCCCTTGCGAAAGAGATCGTCGCCGCCGTGCAGGCGTCCGGCGCAGCCGCGCTTCTCCCCCCGCCGCAGGATCTGCGCACCGTCGCGCGGCTCGGGGCGGACGGGGTGCATGCCCTCGGCCTTGCCGCGCTGGGCGAGGCGGTGGAGGCGCTCAAGCCCAAGGCGATCGTCGGCGTCGGCGGGCTGAAAACCCGGCACGAGGCGATGGAGGCGGGCGAGAAGGACATCGATTATGTGATGTTCGGCGCCCCCCGGCCCGATGGGTCGCTGCCTGATTCCGCTACCACGATCGAGCGGGCGCAGTGGTGGGCCGAGATTTTCACCCTGCCCTGCGTTGCCTATGCGCCGGGGCTGGAGGAGGCGGCCGTCCTCATCGCCACCGGTGTCGAGTTCATCGCGCTCGGTCCGTGGCTGTTCGAAACGGCCGATCCCGCCCTAACCATGCGGCAGGCCTTTGCCCTGTGCGCCGCCGCCCGAGGACCGATAGCATGATCAATACCCCGCTGATGAATGTGATGACCGCCGCCGTGATGAAGGCGGGGCGCTCGCTGCGCAACGATTTCGGCCGCGGCCCGGCGCTCGGCATCACCAAGAAGGGCCCGGGCGATTTCGTCTCGCAGGCGGACAAGAAGGCCGAGGATATCCTCTACCGCGAGCTGGAGCGGGCGCGGCCGGGCTATACCTTCCGCATGGAGGAATCGGGCACCGTCGCCGGGCAGGATCTGACCCATTGCTGGCATATCGATCCGCTCGACGGGACCACCAACTTCCTGCATGGCATCCCGCAGTTCGCCGTCTCGGTCGGGCTGGAGCGCGAGGGCGCGCTGGTCGCCGGCGTCGTCTACAATCCGATGACCGATGACATGTATGTGGCCGAGAAGGGGCAGGGCGCCTTCCACAACAACCGGCGCATGCGCGTGACGATGACCAAGGAGCCGGCGGATGCGCTGATCGCGATCGGCATTCCGCATATCGGCAAGGCGGGCGGGCCGCAGTTCCTGCGCGAGCTTGCCGTGCTGATGAGCCGGTTCGGCGGCCAGCGGCGGATGGGCGCGGCGGCGCTCGATCTCGCCGGCGTCGCCGGCGGGCTCTACGACGGCTATTACGAGCGCGGGCTGAATTCATGGGATATCGCGGCGGGTATCGTGCTGGTGCGCGAGGCGGGCGGCTTCATCTCGGATGTCAAGGGCGGGCAGGACATGCTCACCCACGGCTCGATCTGTGTCGGCAACGAGACGATGCATCGCGAGTTGCTCGCCGCGCTCGACAAGGCGATCTGACGGGCGCGATGTCGCGCCCCGCTTGATCTTGCCGGCCCGCTGGACCAGACTTGGCCCCAGGCCCCTGACCGGCGAGGCGCGATGACCCTTTCAACCGATGCTTTGCGCCTCACCCCGCCGCGCGCCTATCTGGTGTGGATGGTGGTGTTCCTGGTGCTGACGGGGCTGGTCGCCGCCGTTCTCTACAAGCAGATCGCCACCGCATTCATGGCCAATCCGGCGCTGAACGGGCTGATTTTCCTCGTTCTGGCGGTGGGGGCGATCCTCGCCATCACGCAGGTGGCCAAGCTGTTCGCCGAGGTGCGCTGGGTCAACGGCATCCGCCGGGGCGACCAGCGAATCATGCTCGACGAACCGCCGGTCCTGCTGGCGCCGATGGCCTCGCTGCTCGGCGAGCGGGCGGGACACGAGATCATCTCGACGCTGACCCTGCGCTCGGTGCTCGATTCGATCGGCGCCCGGCTCGACGAGGCGCGCGAGACCACGCGCTATCTCACCGGGCTTCTGGTGTTCCTCGGCCTGCTCGGCACCTTCTGGGGGCTTCTGGAAACCGTCGGCTCGATCGGCAAGGTCGTCTCCTCGATGCCGACCGGCGGGGATGCGACCGTGCTGTTCGACGAACTCAAATCCGGCCTTGCCGCGCCGCTCGCCGGCATGGGCATCTCGTTTTCCTCCTCGCTGTTCGGCCTTGCCGGCTCGCTGATCCTCGGGTTTCTCGATCTTCAGGCCGGGCAGGCGCAGAGCCGCTTTTTCTATGAACTGGAGGATTGGCTCTCGACCATGACGCAGGATGTGGCGCCGCTCGCTGCCGGGGGGACGGACCTCAAGCCGGTGCTCGACCGGCTGCTGCATGCGGTCAACGAGGCGGGCGGCGGCAAGGCCTCCTCCGCCGCTATGGTCAACCTCGCCGAGGGGATCCAGGCGCTGATCCAGCACATGCGCTCCGAGCAGCAGATGATCCGCAACTGGGTCGAGTTCCAGGCCGACCAGCAGCAGGAGGTGAAACGCCTGCTCGAACGGCTGGCGCGGGACGAGACGAGGCGGCCCTGATGCGGCTGGGGCGCGCGCGCGGGCAGGACCGGTCGATCAACTACTGGCCGGGGTTCGTCGATGCCCTGTCGACGCTGCTGCTCGTCTTCACCTTCCTGCTGGCGGTGTTCGTGCTGGCGCAGTTCTTCCTCACCCGCGAGGTGACGGGCAAGGACGAGGTGCTGACCAAGCTGAACCGCCAGCTGCAGCAGCTGACCGAATTGCTCTCGCTCGAACGCTCGGCCAAATCCTCGCTGGAGAGCGAGCTTGCCGGTGTGGCGGCGACGCTGAACGCGGCGCGTGGTGAAAACGAGCGCCTGAAGGGCGCGGCCGCCGGGGCCGGGGCGGAGGCGGCGCGCGCCGGTGCACTGACCCGCGAGATCGAGACCGAGAAGCAGTTCGCGGCGCGCGCACTGGCGCAGGTGGAAGCCCTCAACCAGCAGATCGCGGCGCTGCGCCGCCAGTTGCAGGCGCTGGAAGAGGCGCTCAACGCCTCGGAAGCCAAGGACAAGGATGCGCAGGCGCGCATCGCCGATCTCGGCAGCCGGCTCAATGTCGCGCTCGCCCAGCGGGTGCAGGAACTCAATCGCTTCCGGTCGGATTTCTTCGGCCGGCTGCGCCAGATTCTCGGCAACCGGCCGGATATCCGCATTGTGGGTGACCGGTTCGTGTTCCAGTCGGAGGTGTTTTTCGAAACCGGCGCCTCCGATCTGTCGGCCACAGGGGGGGCGGAACTCGACAAGCTCGCGGCCGCGCTGAGCGATCTCGAGCGGGAAATTCCGCCGGAAATTCCGTGGATCGCCCGCATCGACGGGCATACCGACAAGCGGCCGTTCCAGGGCGGGGCGGGGCGTACCAACTGGGAACTCTCGGCCGCCCGGGCCATCTCGGTGGTCAAGTATCTCGTCGGCAAGGGGGTTTCGGCCAACCGGCTGGCCGCCACCGGGTTCGGCGAATTCCAGCCGATCGACCTTGGCGACAGCCCCGAGGCGCTGGCGCGCAACCGGCGGCTGGAACTGAAGGTCACCGAACGGTGATGATCCGCGATTTTGCCGAGGGCGATCTCCATGCGCTGCTCGACCTGTGGCAGGAGGCGTGGCAGGTGACGCTGCCGGCCATCGATTTTGCCGCGCGCCGTCCGGGTTTCGGCGAACGGCTGATCGGGTTTGTCGCTGCCGGTGTGCGGCTGCGGGTGGCCTGCGGGGCCGATGGGGCGCCGCTGGGGTTCTATACGCTCGACAGTGACGGCTATCTCGATCAGGTCGCTGTCGCCCGCGCCCATTGGGGGCTGGGGGTGGCGGCGGCGCTGATCGGGGATGCGAAAGCCCTCGCCCCGCAGGGGCTTGTGCTCCGGGTCAATCAGGCGAACGGCCGGGCAATTGCCTTCTACGAGCGGCAGGGGTTCGTGCGCGGTGCGGCAGAGATCAGCCCCGTTTCCGGCCTGCCGTTGTGGAGCTACCGCTGGAGCGGCGCGCTATAGCCCGGGCTGGAGGCCGTAGCGGTTGGCCCCGTCCGTGCCGGGCAGGATGCCGAGCGCGAGCGTGACCACTGCCAGATTGGCGTTGGAAACATGCATCCAGACCTGCGCGAGCTTCATCGGAAAGCCGGGGCGGGAGGCAAATCCGGTCAGCCCCATCACCAGATCGACCGCGCTGATGCCGACGATCAGGATCGCCCATGCGCCGGAAATCTCGATATCCTGCAACCGTTTGGCGAAGACGCAATAGCTCGGGTAGATCATCAGGATGCCGAACAGCGTGTGCGCCAGCACCATGCGGCGCGGGCCGACGACCAGCAGCACCAGAATGGCAAACCCGACAGCGGTGAGCGCAAACGCCCAGAAGCCCTTGCGGCCGAGCCGGCCCTCATCGGAAAAGAACAGCGCAGGGCCATAGCCCTCCGGCACCGTCATCCGGCGGCCCCGGCGCCGAACTGCAGCGCGGCGAGACGGGCATAGAGCCCGCCGCGCGCCACCAGTGTGGCGTGGTCGCCCTCCTCGACGATGCGGCCGTCCTCGATCACCACGATACGGTCCGCCGCGCGGATGGTGGCGAGGCGATGGGCGATGACGAGGCTGGTGCGGCCCTGCATCGCAGCATCGAGCGCGGCCTGCACCTCCTGCTCGTTCTCGGCATCGAGCGCGGAGGTCGCTTCATCGAGCAGCAGGATCGGCGCATCGCGCAGGATGGCACGGGCAATGGCGATGCGCTGGCGCTCGCCGCCCGAAAGGGTGACGCCCCGCTCGCCCACCAGGGTATCGTAGCCCTGCGGCATGCGGGAGATGAACCCGTCTGCCGCCGCCAGCGCCGCGACGCGGCGGATATCGCCATCGCCCGCCGCGGGATTGGCGAGGCGGATGTTCTCGGCCACCGAGGTGGCGAAGATCACCGGATCCTGCGGTACCAGCGCGATCAGCCCGCGCAGGGCGTTCTGCGTCATCGCGTTGATCGCCACGCCGTCGATGGTGATCGTGCCGCCCTGCGGATCGTAATGGCGCATCAGCAGCTGGAACAGCGTCGATTTGCCGGCGCCGGAGGGGCCGACGATGGCCAGCCGCTCGCCCGGGCGGACGGCCAGCGAGAAACCGGCCAGCGTGGTTGCCTCCGGCCGCATGGGATAGGCAAAGCGGACCGAGGAAAAGGCAATGGCGCCCCTGGCCGGGCTTGCCGGCGGCACGGGTGCGGCCGGATCTTTCACGCCCGGCTCGGTCGCCAGCAGCTCGGAGATCGAGGCGGCGGCGCCGGCGGCCTGCGAAATGTCGCCGTAGACATCCGAGAGCTGGCCAAGCGCGCTGGCCGCGAACACGGCATAGAGCACGAACTGCGACAGGCGGCCGGCACTCATCTCGCCGGAGATGACCGATTGCGCGCCGGTCCACAGCACGGAAATGACCGAGGCGAAAACAAGGAAGATGCCCACCGAGGTGAGGATGGAGCGGGCGAGGGTGGAGGCGCGGGCCGCATCATAGGCGGCATTGGCGGCCTCGGCGAAGCGGGCAACGGCGGCCTTCTCGCCGTTCAGCGCCTGAACCGCGCGGGCCGCGCCGATGCGCTCGGCTGCAAAGCCCGCCGCCTCGGCCAGCGTATCCTGCGCGGCGCGCGATTTGCCGCGCACGCCCCGCCCGGCGACGACCAGCGGGATGACGATGAGCGGAATGGCGATGAGCACGAGGCCCGAGAGGCGCGGCGAGGTGATCGCCATCATCGCCACCGCGCCGAGGAACAGCAGGATGTTGCGCAGCGCGATCGAGGCGGAGGCGCCGAAGGTCGACTTGATCTGGGTGGTGTCGGCGGTCAGCCGCGAGACGATGTCGCCGGCGCGCGTACCGTCGAAATAGGCGCCGTCCAGCGTCATGATCTTGGCGAAGATCGCGGTGCGCGTATCGGCGACAATGCGCTCGCCCAGCGTCATCACAAGGTAGTGGCGCAGGCCCGAGGCGAAGGCCAGCGCCGCCACCACAAGGACGAGCATGAAGAAATAGGCATCGACCATGCCGTGCTGATCGGCCCGGAAGCCGAAATCCACCATCCGGCGGATGGCCAGCGGAATGGCCAGCGTGGCGCCGGAGGCGAGGATGAGCGCAAACAGCGCCGCGAGAATCCGCCCGCGATAGGGCCGGACAAACGGCATCAGCCCTTTCAGGGCGGAAAGGGGCGCTTTCTTCTTGCCGGGTTCGGCAGTCGCAGTCGAGGAGGCCATGCAGGGTTCCGAGGTTAGACCGCTTTCGCTATCAGGTCCGGGCCGCGCATGAAAGCCTCGTGAGGCCCTCCCGGCGCGGGCAAGCCCGGACGCGGGGCGTGGCGCCGCCCTTGTCAGATATCGAAGAAGATCGTCTCCTTCTCGCCCTGGAGATGGATATCGAAGCGATAGACCACTTCGCCGCCGCGCTTTTGCCCGCTGGCCATCAGCGTGGCGCGCAGGGGTTTGAGTTCGATGCTGTTGAGGATCGGGTCTTCGGCGTTCGCCGCCTCTTCCTCGGCAAAATACATCCGCGTGTGCAGGTGGATGTTGATGCCGCGGGCAAAGACCAGCAGCGACAGGTGCGGGGCCTGCAGGCGGGTCGCATCGAACGGGGTGCGGCCGGGCTTGATCGTCTCGAACCAGAATGCGCCGGTCTTGAAATCCGCGCCCGCCCGGCCCCAGCCGAGAAAGCCCGGGCCGTTATGTCGGCCTTTGGCGTCCGCCTGCCAGATTTCCACCTGCGCATCGCGCACCGGCAGGCCGGCGCCGTCAAAGACCGTACCTTCGACGCGGATGCGCGTGCCCTCGACGCCGGCGGCGGTCAGCACGTTGAGCTTTTCCTGGCTGCGCACGGTCAGGCCCGCCTGCGCCGGCAGCATGCCGATGTGCAGATAGGGCCCGGCGGTCTGCGAGGGGGTTTCCTTCAGCGTGTCCACCGGCATCACATGCCCTCCGTCAGGTTTTCGAAGAAGGTCTGCCGCCGGCCGCGCAGCACGATGTCGAACCGGTAGGCGAGGCAATCGAACGGCACCATGTTGGCCATGTCGAGCCCGGCGACCAGCATGTTGCGCGCCGCCAGCGTGGGAATGGTATTGACGATCGGGCAGAGGGGAATCAGCGGGTCGCCCTCGAAATACATCTGGGTGATCAGCCGCTGGGCAAAGGCCTCGCCGAAAATCGAGAAATGGATGTGGGCGGGCCGCCAGTCCGAGCCGTTGTTGCGCCAGGGATAGGGGCCGGGACGGATGGTGCGGAAGAAATAATAGCCGTTGCCGTCGGTCAGGCAGCGGCCGCAGCCGCCGAAGTTGGGATCATCCGCCGCCTTGTAGCCATCGTTGACGTGGCGATACTTGCCACCGGCGTTGGCCTGCCACACCTCCAGCAGCGTGTTCGGCACCGGGCGGCCGAATTCATCCAGCACCCGTCCATGCACGATGATCCGCTCGCCCACCGGCTCGGCGGTGGTCATGTAGTTGCGGATCATGTCGTTGTCGAGCGGATCGAGCATGCCATGGCCGAACTTCGGCCCGTTGCGCTCGCTCGATGACATTTCCATCGACAGCAGCGCCCGGCGGGGCGAGCGCAGCACCGATGTCTTGTAGCCCGACTCGTATTGCGGCGGATGCCACAAGCGGTTGCGGCGGACAAAACTGCCCCCTTCGGCCATCGCGCGGTCTCCCCCGGCTCGTCGGTGTTGTTGGGCGGATGATTGACCGTTCACCGGCCGATGGCAAGAGATGTCGCAGGGGTCCGTGCGGGGCGACCCGCGTTTTTCCGCTATTGGATTGCAAGTCCACGAACAATCGCGTATGGGCAGGTCTTCCCGTACATTCAAGAGTCGCTGCTGCTTTGGCCGGGTTCCGAAGACCAGCGGCTTTGCCGAAAAGGGGCCACTGGCCCCTTGCCCCCGGAGGAAACGATGGCGACGCTTCTGATGCCCAAGGCGACTGCGGTCTGGCTGGTGGACAACACCCCGCTGACCTTCGACCAGATCGCCGATTTCTGCCGGCTGCACCCGCTCGAGGTGAAGGGCATCGCCGACGGCGAGGTGGCCACCGGCATCAAGGGCTATGATCCGCTCGTCGCCGGGCAGCTGACGCGCGAGGAACTCGACCGCGCCATCCGCGATCCCGAATACCGGATGCATGTGGCCGAGCCGAAGGTCCGGGTGCCGGAGATGAAGCGCACCAAGGGTCCGCGCTATACCCCCGTTTCCAAGCGGCAGGACCGGCCGAACGCCATCCTTTGGATCCTGCGCAACCATCCCGAGCTGAAGGATGCGCAGATCATGCGCCTCGTCGGCACCACCAAGACGACCATCGCCTCGGTGAAGGAAAAGACCCACTGGAACGCCACCAACCTGACGCCGATGGATCCGGTGACGCTGGGCCTGTGCTCGCAGCTCGATCTCGACTTCGAGGTGCAGCGCGCGGCCAAGGAGCGGCCGGCCCCGGTGGAGACCGGCGCCACGCTGCTGCCCGCCTCGGTCACCACCGCGCCGGAGATGGCGGACGAGCCGGTGCGCTCTGCCGCCTCGGTCAAGAAGGAGGAGGACGAGGAGATCGCCTCCGTCTTCGCCAAGCTCAAGGAACTCAAGTAACCACCGCCATTGCAAGGTGGCCTGCCCGGCCCGGCGCCTCCTGGAGGCGCCGGGTTTTTTATGGCCTGGCGGGCGTTTCCTCCGGCTCCACCAGCCGGCGATAGAGATGCCAGCTGGCATGGCCGAGCAGCGGCAGGACGAAGATGATGCCGAGGAAGAACGGCATCGAGGCGGCGAGCAGCAGCATCGCGATCAGCACTGCCCAGATCAGCAGGGGCCCCGGGTTCTTCGATACCGAGCGCACCGAGGTGATCATCGCGGTGATGAAATCCACCTCCCGGTCGAGCAGGATGGGGAACGAGACCACGGTGAGGGCAAACAGCACCACCGACAGGATGGCGCCGATGACGTGGCCGACGGCGAGAAAGGCCCAGCCCTGCGGCGTCGTCATCACCACCGACAGGAAATCGCGCATGGTCGAGATCGATTCATTGCCGAGGAAAATCGCCAGCAGCAGACGCACCTGATACATCCAGACGATCAGCACGAACAGGACGACAAAACTCATCCAGCCGATTTCCTGCCCGGCCTGCTGGAGAATGGCGGTGCGCACCTTGCCCCAGGTCGGTGTTTCGCCGCACTCCATCAGGCGGCTGACCTCGTAGAGCCCGATGGCGACCAGCGGGCCGACCAGCGCGAAGCCGGCCGCGATCGGGTAGGTCAGATAGGTCATGTCCAGCGCCGAGGCGGTGAGCACCGTCGCCATGCCGCCGAGCGCGTAGAGAATGCCGAAGGTGAGGCCGAAGACGGGAGCGGCGCGGAAATCGCGCAGGCCGTCGGCAATCGATTCGGTGACCGCGGTGAAGGTGATCGATTTCACCTTCGGTTCCGGCTTCGGCGGCGTCTCCTCCACCGGCTGGCTTTGCGCCAGCGCGTCCTGTCCGTCCATGAGCATTCTCCCGTCATGCCTGCCGGGGCCTTGTTGTCCCTCTGGCGTCGTTGCCATTATGAAATGGCATGGATTGATCTAGGTCAAACGAAATTGCCGGTGTATTTTGCCGGATAGTCTCGGGATTTCGCTGCTTTTCTGCGCAATCCGGCGCGTGGAGTGGGTGCATCCTGTCAAAATGGCAGAAATGATGGAGGCGGTATGATCAGGCGGTGGATTTTGGCCGGTGCTCTGGCCTGCTCGTCAATGGCAGCCTGCGGGGCCGAGATCGTGGCGCTGGGCGCCAGCAATACGGAAGGGCGCGGACGGGGAGCGACAGCCGATGGCGTGCCGCGATCCCAGGCCTTTCCGGCGCAGCTTCAGGCAATGCTGAGGGCGGAGGGGTGCCGGGCCCGCGTGCTGAATGCCGGTGTCGCGGGCGATACCACGGGCGGCATGCTGCGCCGCCTGCCGCGTGTGCTGGGCAAGGAGACCCGGGTGCTGATCCTGCAACCGGGGGGAAACGATGCCCGGCGTGGTGAAGGCGCGGACCGGGCGGCCAATATCGCAGCGATCCAGCAGTATGCCGAGCAGCGGGGCATCACCGTTGTCATGCTGGAGCGATTGCAATCGATCGCCGGGCCCTATCTGCTCGGTGATGGCCAGCATTACAGCGCCGGGGGGCATGCGCGGTTCGGTGCCTACCTTCTGCCACAGGTGAGGGGCGCCGGCTGCGGGCGGTGAGGGTACTGCTTGACAAATATGCTTTTATTCCTATTATTGCTCCCGCTCCGCCCGATATCGGGA
>ERZ1645187.4934-NODE-4934-length-10576-cov-7.216614_pt1 | contig 10576 bp, 9 predicted proteins | sample MGYA00575352_ERZ1645187 | MGnify/ENA primary metagenome ERZ1645187 (study PRJEB40837, sample SAMN11349314) | freshwater sediment metagenome | isolation source: river sediment | host: Sediment | place: India: Wazaribad , New Delhi | collected 2017-02-21 ...
CGGCACACGCGCGACGGTCAACCGGAAAAACCACCCAAATTTGAAATTTCCCAACACCGCTCAGCGACGCTTGGTTTTCAACTTCCCGTGGAAGGCGCCGAGTAACGCAGAAGCCAGCGGATAAAGGGCGAGGACTGTCTGAGCCGCGTAGCGGCGAGTTCCGCAGCCCCCGCTGGATTCGAGTAACACAGGGCCCCGGCGAAGCCGGCGCCGACCCCGGGTCGCCTTCTTCTTTGGCTACTTTCTTCTTGGCGACGCAAGAAGAAAGTACGCTCGCCGGTCGACGGCGAAAACCAGCGCTTCAGAACCCCCTGAGCGACACCAGACGAACCCGAAAAACCCCGCCATGCAACACCTCATGGCCCGCCCGAAAATTTCAAAATTTGGCCGGTTTTTCCGGTCGACCGTCACCGTTCCCATCGGCCCGCCAATCGAGGCAGAGCCAGCCCTTACGCCGGAATCTCCTGATTCCGATGCAGGCGCGAATAAGCGCCACCGGCCGCCAGCAACTCGGCATGCGTGCCGGATTCGACGATCTGCCCCTGGTTCATCACGACGATGCGGTCCGCTCGTTCGATGGTCGACAAGCGGTGGGCGATGATCAGCGTCGTCCGGTCGCGCATCAGTTCCTCGAGCGCCGCCTGCACCAGGCGTTCGGACTCGTTGTCCAGTGCCGAGGTGGCCTCGTCGAGGATCAGGATCGGGGCATTCTTCAGGATGGCTCGGGCAATGGCCAGGCGCTGGCGCTGACCGCCGGACAGCCGGCTGCCGCTTTCGCCGATCAGCGTCTGGAAACCGTTTGGCAGTTCGCGGATGAACTCGAGGGCATTGGCTGCCCTGGCAGCGGCCTCGATGGCCTCCTGCGAGGCGTCAATGCTGGTGCCGTAGGCAATGTTCGCTGCGACGGTATCGTTGAACAACAAGGTTTCCTGCGAGACGGTCGACATCTGGGCGCGCAGGCTGCTCAGCTTGAGCTCCTGGATATCGATGCCATCGATCAGGATGCGCCCGGCGGTCGGCGCGTGGAAACGTGGCATCAGGCTGGCCAGTGTCGTCTTGCCGCTGCCGGATTCGCCGACCAGGGCGACGGTCTGGCCGGCCTCGATGTGCAGGTCGATCTGGTGCAGCACGTCGTGCTCGCTGGTCGGATAGCGGAAAGTCAGACCTTCGATGTCGATGCGCCCGCTCGCGCGCTCGATGGTCTTTGTTCCCGGGTCGGGCTCGGTCGGTGCATCGAGCAGATGGAAGACGCTTTCGGCGGCGGCGAGGCCGTTCTGCAGCTGGGCATTGACGTTGGCCAGCATCTTGACCGGCGAGAGCAGCATCAGCATGCCGATGATGAAGGACACGAAGCTGCCAACCGTGGTCGCACCTTCACGTGCCTGCAGGAGCGCCATGTAGACCACGGTGGCGATCGAGATCGAGACGAAGAGATAGACCAGCGGTGTGTTGGCCGCCGAGGCCACGGCGGCCCGTATCTGATAGCCGCGCAGTTCGTCGTTGACCTTGCCGAATCGCCGGACCTCCTGCGCCTCGCCACCAAATACCTTGAGCACTTTCTGGCAATGAATCGCTTCCTGCAGCGATTGCGCCATCAGGCCGACGCCCTTCTGCGACGAGCGGCTCATCTGCCGCAAGCGCCCGCCGACACGACGCGTCACGAAGGCAATGAAGGGCGCGACGGCCAGCGTTACCAGCGTCAGCTGCCAGTTCAGGTAGAGCAGCCAGACCAGCAGACCGATGATGGTCAGGGATTCCCGGATGATGGTGATGCCGGCCGAGGTGGTGGCCTGGCCAATGGCGCCAACGTCGGCGATGATCCGCGTCATGATCCGGCCGGACGGATTGGCTTCGAAATAGCTGATCGGCAACCGCGTCATGTGATCGAACATCGAGACACGCAAACCGTTGAGCATGCGGATCTGCACCCAGGACATCGCGTAGCTGGCGGCAAAGGTGATCATGCCGCGCACGGTCATGATGCCGACAATGAACAAGGGCACGATCCACGGCGAGCCGTGCAGCAACTGGTCGGACCAGGAACCGTCGCCCTTGGGTGCGAAACCGCTGTCGAGCAAGGTCTTCATGAAGGCCGGCAGCAGCGGCTCCATCGCCGCCGCCATGGCCGAGAGCAGCAAGCCCAGCGCCAACATCTTCCAGTAGGGCCGGACGAAGCCCATCATCCGGAAATAGATCTGGCGGCTGGTCATGGTGGACGGTTGTGGATTCACGGGGGCTCGGCCGAAAGTAAGCCGTCGATTATACGTTGCTGCCGGAATGCGCTCCAAGGTCGACGCTCACGCACTCGCACCAGCCGACTTGAATCTCGCACCAGCGCGCCGGCGGCAGACCGCGCCAGTGGGCGAGCAAGGTGCGGATGACGCCGCCGTGGGTCACCAGCACGGCCTCCGGCACGTTCAGGGAAGCGACGAAGGCCAGCGCCCGCTGCTGCAAATCGCGGGGCGACTCGCCGCCGGGCGGCGCATAGCCGGCGACATCGGCCGCCCAGGCATCGAGTTCGTCGCGGGGAACAGCGTCCCACGGCTTGCCCTCCCAGGCCCCGAAATTCAACTCGGCCAGCCGTGGATCGACCGTCGGGCTAGGATGCAGGCACTGCGCCAAAACCAGGCACCGCGACAAGGGGCTGCTCCATACCGGCAAACCCGGCGGCAAACTGGCACGCAACCGCTCGACCAGGGAAATTTCGATTTTGGCGGGAATTTCCAGTTGACCGTAACAGATGCCGGCGGCGATCTCCGGCCTCGGATGCCGAACGAGATGTAGGCGCAAAGCCGCCTCTGCCCTGCTGACCGTTGTTCAGCGGCCGAGCGCGGCGTTGATTCGCGGCTGGTCGATATAGCGCTCGAAAACCGCCATGGTGCCCATAACGTCCTGGTCCCCCATCAGTTCCCTCATCGCCAGCTGACCGAGCACGTTGAAGGCCGGCTGGATGGCCTGCGTACCGCCGCCCTGCATCGCAGCCTTGACCTCCTTGGCACAGGTATCGGCGAGCAGGCGGTTGAACAGCGCCGCCGTCCGGCGCGAGGACTCGTCCACCGCCGCCGGCGTCGCATTCGCCAGCTGCTTCATTTCCGGATGGGCCGCCATCGCCAGGAAGACCCAGCGGGCCAGCTCCTTGCGATCCTTCCCGGTCGTCCCGTCGGCCAGGCAACGCTCCAGCGCATTGGCCTGGGCGAACGCCGGCCCCGCCAGCAGGGTGAATAACAACAGGCTCGACAACATTTTATGCAACATGGGCATCCTTGATCTCCTCTGATCCACATACCGGTGACCATCAGCGCCGTCCCCGGTAATGGCGCCAATTCGAATCGAGCGCCAGACGCTCAATCATAGTGCATCACCCCAGAGATGCCGATGCCATCTCCGGAGTCTGCCATCCGCTACCCCTGAACGCCGCCCATTGCCGCTGCCAAGCCGAGATAAAACGCCAGCTCCGCAAGCTGCTGCACCGCCCCCAGGCAGTCGCCGGTGTAGCCCCCCAGCCAGCGGCGGAACTTGGCGGCCAGCCAGAACGTCGCCAGCGCCGCCAGCACCGCACCGGCCACGGCCTGCCACAGGGGCAAGGCCAGCAGCGGTACGCCACCGAAGACGGCGGCAACGATGAACGCGCCCAAACCAAGCCGGGTCGCCACCGGCCGGGATTTGCTGCTGGCGTCGTCGCGCACGTAATCCAGCGTTGCCATCACCGCCGTGGCGCACAGGCGCGACAGCGCGTGGCCGGCGATCAGCGCCGGCGGCACCAGCGCCGGATCGAGACTGGCGAGCAAGCTGAACTTGCCGAGCAGCGCCAGCACCGTGGCGATGACGCCGTAACTGCCGACCCGCGAGTCCTTCATGATCTCGAGGATGCGCTGCTTGTCCCAGCCGCCGCCGAGACCGTCGGCCGTATCGGCGAGGCCGTCCTCGTGGAAGGCGCCGGTGAGGTAGATGGTCGTCGCCATGGCCAGCAGCACGGCCACCGGCTGCGGCCACAGCACCGCGGCCAGCCAGAACACCGCCGCGCCGATACCGCCGATCAGCAGCCCGACCGCCGGGAAATAGCGCGCCGACTGCGTCAGCCGGGCGGCGTCGTAACCCACCCAGGCCGGCACCGGCAGGCGGGTGAAAAAGCCGAGCGCCGAGAAGAACAGCGCCAGTTCGCGACGGAGCATGAGGATCAGAGCCTGTGAATTTCTCGGGAGCGCCCGAGGAACGTGCCCCAGCGCGCCCGATCAAGGCGCAAAGCGCCGCCATGGTGCGTGCCATGGCGAGCATTTGCAACGCCGAGCGGGCGCGCTGGGGCGTGGGCAGCGGGCGTTAACGGGAATTTCACAGGCTCTCGGCCTTGTCCGACACGCCCGCCGATTCGAAACTCGCCATCTCGTTGAGGAAGGCGGTGGCGGCCTGGACCAGCGGGTAGGCCAGCGCGGCGCCGGTGCCCTCGCCGAGGCGCAGACCAAGGTCGATCAGGGGCTGCGCCTGCAGGGCCGCCAGCTGGGCAGCGTGCCCCGGCTCGGCCGAGCGATGGCAGAAGACGCAATAGTCGCGCAGGGCCGGCGCCAAACGGCTGGCGACCAGCGCCGCCGCGCCGACGATGAAGCCGTCGATCAGCAGCACCATCTTCGCCTCGGCGGCAGCCAGCATGGCACCGACCATCGTCGCGATCTCGAAGCCGCCGAACTCGGCGAGCACGCGGAACGGCTCGTCGCCGCCACCGGCCGCGCGGTAACGGGTCAGCGCCTGCTCCAGCAGCGCCTGCTTGCGCGCCAGGCCGGCATCGTCCAGCCCGGTGCCACGCCCGACGCAATCGGCCAGCGGCGTGCCGGTCAGGCAATGGGTGATCAGCGACGCCGCCGCCGTGTTGCCAATGCCCATCTCGCCAAAGCCGACGACGTTGCAGCCGGCTGCCGCCAGCCCGAGCACGACGCCGGCGCCCTGCTCGATGGCCTGGGCGCACTGGGCCGCGCTCATCGCCGGTTCCTCGAGGTAATTGGCCGTGCCCGGAGCGATCTTCAGGTCGATCAAACCTTCCCGCTCGTAAACGAAATCGTGGGCGACGCCGGCATCGACGACCGACAGCGCCAGCCCGTTGGCGCGGGCAAAGACGTTGATCGCCGCGCCGCCGGCCAGAAAGTTCTCGACCATCTGCCAGGTCACGTCCTGCGGATAGGCCGAGACGCCCGCCTTGGCGGCGCCATGATCGCCCGCGAAAACCAGCATCTGCGGGTTGGCGAGCGTCGGCGCCAGCGTCTGCTGGATCAGGCCGAGTTGCAGCGCCAGCCCTTCGAGCTGGCCGAGGGCGCCAAGCGGCTTGGTCTTGCGGTCGATCTTGTTGCGCAGCGCGGCTTCGAGCGCGCGGTCCGGCGCGACGATGTTGAACGGGGGCTCAAACGAATGCATCCGATTCTCCAAAAAGCAAAAGGGCTCCGCCGCCCCGTTTGGCCAACTCGGCGGCGAAGCCCTGTCCACAGGCTTCTATTGCAAACATCCGACAGGTCTTCTGGCTTCCGGATCGTCCCTCGGACCGCGCCTTCCCGGCGGGTTTGTCTCCCCGCGTAGTGGCATGTTGCAGTCGAAGTCCCCGGTTACAGCGGCGGGCCCGCCCCGGAATAGAGATCACTCGCACCGGGTTCCGTTTTGTCGGATAGGGTGGATTATCCGGATCGGCAAACCTTGGCGCAATCGACAAAAGCAGAACTGCGCACCAAGCCGATCCTGCGATTTCGACATGCGATAGAGTGGACCGATGTATGAGAACTTGCCTAAGAGGTGCTTATGAAACTGGCTTTCGTTTTATCCATTTCATTAGGCGTTCTGGCTGGATGTGCGAGCGGTAAAAAGGTGGACTCTCTGGAGCAAGGGCAAACAGGTTGGCTTTCTTACCCGTCGTCCGTTGAGAAGCTTCGCCTGACTGGGCAACTGTTATTGCCCACAATTGGCACACCACCTTATCCGGCGATGATTCTGGCTCATGCCAGCGGGGGGCTGGATACCCGGGTAGATCGATGGGCTGCCTTCTTTCGCGAACAGGGCATTGCGACGCTGGTCATCGATTATTTCGGACCTCGCGGTGTAACAGCCAACTCCGCAACCCAACCGATACCCACTCACGATGTGTACGATGCTCTTCGTTTGTTAGGGACGCACCCGTTGATCAATCCTGAACGCGTAGGAATAATCGGTTTTTCCCGGGGCGGCAATGTGGTTCTGAACGCAGCTGATATGGGAGCCTACGACGCCGGTGGTCGACAGTTTGCCGGTTACGTCGCGCTCTACCCGTCTTGCGGTGTAACGAGTATCCGCAAGGGTAACGGAGCGCCTGTGCTGATCATGCTGGGCGACCGCGACGACCTGGTGCCAGTCGTTCAGTGCGAAACATTGGTGGAAAATGCCCGGAGCAAGGGCCGGGAGGCTCGGCTCAAGGTTTTCGAAGGCGGATACCATGGCTGGGATGGCGACTTTAGTGGCATTTGGTACCACCGGGCGCTAAATACCTCCTACACCCTGCAAGCCGATGATCGAATTACTGAATTGTCACGACAGGAAGCGCTAAGCTTTTTGAAACCCTTGTTACGTCCCTGATGATCCGAACAATGTCCTGCCTTACTTCACGTCCGAATTTTCTCGGGACCAATCAATGAACGAACTGATCCTCGGCGGCGCGCGGTCCGGCAAGAGCCGGCTGGCCGAACAGCGCGCACTGGAATCCGGCCGCAAGGTCATCTACGTTGCCACCGCGCAGGCGCTCGACGGCGAGATGGCGCGCCGGGTCGCCCACCATCGCGAACGTCGCCCGGCCGACTGGGGCTGCGTCGAGGAAACGCTCGAACTGCCCGCCCGGCTGCGCGAACTGGCGGCGCCGGACACCTGCATCCTCGTCGACTGCCTGACCCTGTGGCTCTCCAACCTGGTCTTCGCCGGCCGCGCCACGGCGCAGGCGGAAGCCGGCGAAGCCATCGACTGCCCGCTGTTCCGCAGCCACACCGACGCGCTGATCGACACCCTGCCGAGCTTGCCCGGCCAGGTCATTCTCGTCTCCAACGAAGTCGGCTGGGGCATCGTGCCGATGCATCCCGTTTCCCGCCTCTTCGCCGACGAACAGGGCCGCCTCAACCAGCGCGTCGCTGCGGTTTGCCAGCGGGTCACGCTGGTCGCGGCCGGACTGCCGCTGGCGCTCAAGGGCTGAGCCGGGAAATTTCGGTTTTGGCCGGAATTTCCGGTTGACCGTCGGCCCCTCGTCGGCTGCAGCCGACCGGCGTATGCTTGGCGCCAGGAGACAAGAATATGCAGACACTGCTCGACATCCTGGCGTCCGGCGTCCATGACGCCAAGAACCAGTTGTTCCAGGCCGAATCGTTGCTGGTCGCGGCGGAAACCCGGCACGGCATCGACCTCGGTGAAGCGCGTTACGCCATCGAAGCCGCCGCCCGCCGCCTGAACCGGACGCTGACCGCCTATCGCCTCGGCCGCCACGAACAGGCGCTGGCCATCGTGCCGACTGTCGTCGGCGACGTCTGCGACGAAGTCCTGCTCGCCCAACGTCCGCACCTTGCTGCCGCCAGCAAGACGCTGGTGGTCGACTGCCAGGTCTTCGACGAATGGCCGCTCGACCGCGAACTGCTGACCGACATCCTCAACAACGCCGTGCAGAACGCCGGCCGCTTCGCCCGCAGCCAGATCCGCCTCAGCGCCGGCCTCGAGGACGGCGGCTTGCGGCTGACGGTGGACGACGACGGCCCCGGCTACGCCAGCCTGCCGCCGGCCGGCGGCACCGGCCTGAAACTGGCCGAGACACTGGCCCGCCTGCATGTCAGGCACGGACGCCACGGCCGCCTCGAGCTCGCCAATCACGGCCCGCTCGGCGGTGCCCGCTTCGCACTATGGCTGCCCTGAACGGCAACCCTTACGCGAAGAAGCGCTTCCTCGTCGTCGACGACCAGCCGACGGCACGCGACGCGCTGCGCACCATCGCCCAGAACATCGGCGCCTTCGCGGTCGAGTTTGCCAGCAACTATCAGGATGCCCTCTACCGCATCCGCAACAACGCACCGGACATCATCCTCTGCGACTACATGCTCGGCGAAGGCCGCTCCGGCCAGCAACTGCTCGAGGAACTGCGGCGTTTCGAGCTGCTCTCCGACGAAAGCATCTTCATGATGGTCACCGGCGAGCAATCCTACGAGCAGGTTGTCTCCGCCGTCGAACTGGTGCCCGACGACTACATCATCAAGCCCTTCTCGCCCGACAAGCTGGTGCTGCGGCTGGACCGCATCGTCGCCAGGAAGGCCTTCTTCGCCGATTACTACCGCGAGAAGCGCAAACAGGAATACGCCCGGGCGCTGGAGTTGCTGGCCCAGAAGCGCGACAGCGAGGCAGGCCGACCCTACCGCTTCGAGATCCTGCGCCAGCAGGCCGAGACCGAACTGGCCAGCGGCGACGCCGAGCGAGCCGAAGCCACCTACCGCGCCATCCTCGGCAACTACGAATTCCCCTGGGCGCGGGCCGGCGTTGCCCGCAGCCTGCACAAGCAGGAGAAACTGGCCGAGGCACGCGAGGAAATCGAGCGCGTCGTCGCCGGCACGCCTAATTACTTCGACGCCGCCGACCTCAAGGCCAGCATCTGCATCGACCAGGGCGAAGCCGACGAAGCGCAGCGCGTGCTCGACGAGGTCGCCAAACGCACGCCGCGCAACTACCTGCGCAAGCGCCTGCTCGCCGAGGCCGCAACGCTGAACGGCGACATGGACACGGCGCGCGCCGCGATGGCCGACGTCATCGCCAACGACAGCATGCCCGGCGCCGTGCAGCCGGAAGACCGGCTGGCCCTGGCGCGCAGCCAGGTCATCGCCAACGAACTGATCGCCGCCGAGAAGACACTGCTGACACTCAAGGAATCGGAAGTCCAGAATTTGACGCTCGACCTCCAGGCCGGCTTTGCCGCGCTGCTCGCGCTGGCCGTGCCGGAACGCGGCAAGGCGCGGTTTGCCGGCCTGCGCCCGGCGCTGCTCGCCGCCGAACTGTCATCCACGGCCCGCCTCGACGTGCTGCGCACCGCGCTGCGCCTCGGCGACCACGAACTGGCCGACCACCAGGCCGAACTACTGATGGAAGCCGACGATGCGAAAAAGACCTTCGCCAGCACGCGCAGCCTCTATGCGCTGCACGGCCGCGAAGTCGATTTCCGCAATCTCCAGAAGAAGGTCGCGCTCAAGCGCATCAAACATTGACCCTTGGCGGCAGCGCCAGCGACGGCCGGAAATTTCGATTCTGGCGGTTTTTTCTCCCCCAAGGGGACTTCCTTCGGGCGCGGTTGACCGTCGGGTTCGACACAGCGCCTGCGTCGGCCACGCGGGCTAGCCACGTCATTCCAAAACCTGCGGGAATCCAGTCGCTGCCCGAACAGCAGCGCCACCGGGTCGCTCAGCCAACAGCGCGGGGTGGCAACCAGGGGGCCAGCTTGTCCCAGTCCAGCGCCGCCGCCACCGCATCGGCCAGACGGTCGATGTCGGCCTCGCGGCGGGCGGCAAAATCGACGCGTTCGGTGTCGCTGGCGCCGGCCCAGCGCAGCAGTGCCTGCAGCGCATCAGGGTGATCGAAGAGGCCGTGGCAGTAGGTGCCGAGCACCTGACCGTCGGGCGACAGGGCACCGTCCGGGCGTTCGCCGGCGCCATCGGCCAATGCCACCGCCGGCTGCGCCAAGCCATCGCCACGCGTCACGCCGAGGTGGATTTCGTAGCCGTGCATCGCCGGCGCGCCGGGCAATTGCAAGTGACCGCTCACATTCCGTAGCTGCTTCTCGCTTTCGAGCGTGGTCTCGACATCCAGCCAGCCGAGGCCGGGCGTCGAACCGGGCGCCCCCTCCAGCCCCAGCGGGTCGTGGATGGCACGACCGAGCATCTGGTAGCCGCCGCACAGGCCGACGACCTTGCCGCCATAGCGCAGGTGCCGGGCGATGGCCACGTCCCAGCCCTGGCCGCGCAGCCAGTCGAGGTCGGCGCGCACGGCCTTGGAGCCGGGCAGGACGATCAGGTCTGCCGCCGGCAGCGCCTCGCCGGGGCCGACCCAGCGGAAATCGACTTCCGGATGCAGGCGCAGCGGATCGAGATCGTTGTGGTTCGACGTGCGCGGATAGACCGGCGCGACGATTTTCAATTTTGGGGCTTTTTTGCCGTCGACCGTCGCCGTCGCGATCGCGTCCTCGGCATCGAGCATCAGGCCGTGCAGGTAAGGTAGCACGCCCAGTACCGGCTTGCCGGTGCGCTGCTCCAGCCAGTCGAGCCCGGATTCGAGCAGGCCGATGTCGCCGCGAAAACGGTTGATGACGAAGCCGACCACCCGCTGCTGCTCCGATGGCGACAGCAGGTCCAGCGTACCGACCAGATGGGCGAAGACGCCGCCGCGGTCGATGTCGGCCACCAGAATCACCGGGCAATCGACCGCCTCGGCGAAGCCCATGTTGGCAATGTCGCGGTCACGCAGGTTGATCTCGGCCGGAGAACCGGCGCCCTCGACCAGCACGGCCTCGTTGGCCGCCGTCAGCCGCCCCCACGATTCAAGCACCGCGCCCATCGCCCGC
>ERZ1645187.4935-NODE-4935-length-10575-cov-6.528897_pt1 | contig 10575 bp, 11 predicted proteins | sample MGYA00575352_ERZ1645187 | MGnify/ENA primary metagenome ERZ1645187 (study PRJEB40837, sample SAMN11349314) | freshwater sediment metagenome | isolation source: river sediment | host: Sediment | place: India: Wazaribad , New Delhi | collected 2017-02-21 ...
CACCAGCATGTCGCCACGGGAGACGTCGATCTCGTCTTCCAGGGTCAGGGTGATCGCCTGGCCCGGACCAGCCTGCTCCAGCTCGCCCTCGAAGGTGACGATGGACTTGACCTTGCTGCCCTTGCCCGACGGCAGGGCGACGACCTCGTCGCCCTTGCGCACGATGCCGCTGGCCAGGGTACCGGCGAAGCCGCGGAAGTTCAGGTTCGGCCGGTTGACGTACTGCACCGGGAAGCGCAGGTCGTCGAAGTTGCGGTCGCCGGCGACTTCAACGGTTTCGAGGATTTCCATCAGCGACTGGCCGGTGTACCAGGGCGACTGCTCGCTCTTGTTCACCACGTTGTCGCCCTTGAGCGCGGACATCGGCACGAAGTGCAGCGAGGTCGGCTTGAGCGCGATGCCTTCGGCGAACTTCAGGTAGTCGGCCTTGATCTGCTCGAACACGCCCTGATCGAAGCCCTTGAGGTCCATCTTGTTGATGGCCACGACGATATGCTTGATGCCCAGCAGGCTGGCGATGAAGCTGTGGCGCTTGGTCTGGGTCTGCACACCGTAGCGCGCGTCGATCAGGATGATCGCCAGGTCGCAGGTCGAGGCACCGGTCGCCATGTTGCGGGTGTACTGCTCATGGCCGGGGGTGTCGGCGATGATGAATTTGCGCTTGGCGGTGCTGAAATAGCGGTACGCCACGTCGATGGTGATGCCTTGCTCGCGCTCGGCCTGCAGACCGTCCACCAGCAGGGCCAGGTCCACATCATCGCCGGTGGTACCGACCTTCTTGGAGTCCTTGGTGATGGCTTCCAGATGGTCTTCGTAGATCATCTTGGTGTCGTGCAGCAGGCGCCCGATCAGGGTGCTCTTGCCGTCGTCGACGTTGCCGCAGGTGAGGAAGCGCAGCAGCTCTTTGCGTTCGTGCTGGGCCAGGTACGCAACGATGTCCTGGCTGATCAGATCGGATTGATGGCTCATGGTGCGGAATCCTTAGAAGTAGCCCTGACGTTTCTTTTCTTCCATCGACCCGGCCTGATCGTGGTCGATCACGCGGCCCTGGCGTTCGGAAGTTCGGGTCAGGAGCATTTCCTGGATAATGTCGGTCAGCGTGGTCGCCGTGGACTCCACCGCGCCGGTCAGCGGGTAGCAGCCGAGGGTGCGGAAGCGCACCATCTTCTTGGTAATGCGGGCTTTCTCTTCGTCCGACAGGTGCTCGAGGATACGATCGTCGTCGATCATGATCAGCGTGCCGTTCTTCTCGATCACTTCACGCTCGGCGGCGAAGTACAGCGGCACGATAGGGATCTGTTCCAGATAGATGTACTGCCAGATATCCAGCTCGGTCCAGTTGGACAGCGGGAAGACGCGGATCGATTCGCCCTTCTTCACCTTGCCGTTGTAAATGTTCCACAGCTCGGGACGCTGGTTCTTCGGGTCCCAGCGGTGCTTGCTGTCGCGGAAGGAGTACACGCGCTCCTTGGCGCGGGATTTCTCTTCGTCGCGACGCGCGCCACCGAAGGCGGCGTCGAAGCCGTACTTGTCCAGCGCCTGCTTGAGGCCCTCGGTCTTCATCACGTCGGTGTGCTTGGCACTGCCGTAGGTGAAGGGGTTCATGTCCTGCGCCACGCCATCCGGGTTGACGTGGGTAATCAGGTCAAGACCGTACTCTTTGACCATCTTCTCGCGGAAGCTGTACATCTCCTGGAACTTCCAGCGAGTGTCCACGTGCATGACAGGGAACGGCAGCTTGCCAGGGAAGAACGCCTTGCGCGCCAAATGCAGCATCACGGCGGAATCTTTACCGATGGAATACAGCATCACCGGGTTGTCGAATTCGGCGGCCACTTCACGAATGATGTGGATGCTTTCCGCCTCAAGCTGTTTCAGGTGCGTCAGTTTGTCGAGCATGGCTACTCTCGAAATACAGGATAACGGCCGGCGGGCCGTGGACGAGCGCGCACTCTACCACAGCACCCTCTTCTAATCAGGCCGCCTCTTAGATCAAAACGATCTGCTTATATACCCATCAAATCGGGTTCGGGCAGTCGATAAACAGGTGCTCCAGGGCAAAGCGCCGGGCCAGATAATCGCCCAGCGCCTGCACCCCGTAACGCTCAGTGGCGTGATGTCCGGCGGCGATGAACGAAACGCCATTTTCACGGGCGCTGTGGAAGGTCTGCTCGGAGGCCTCGCCACTGAGGAACAGGTCAACCCCGGCGGCAATCGCCTGATCGATATAGCCCTGCCCGCCCCCGGTGCACCAGCCGATGCGCCGCACCGTGCGCGGCCCATCGATCAGCAGCGGCTCACGACCGAGCACCTCCTGCACGTGCCGGGCAAAATCGCTGGCCAGCATCGGCTCGGCCAGCGCCCCGACCAGCCCGACGGTGCGCGGATTACCGGGCTCAAGCTCACCCTCGACCTCGATACCCAGCTGCGCAGCCAGCTGCACGTTGTTGCCCACCTCGGGGTGCACATCCAGCGGCAGGTGGTAGGCCAGAAGGCTCAGGTCATTGTTCAGCAATGCCTTCAGGCGGCGCTGCTTCATGCCCGTGATGCAGGCATCCTCGCCCTTCCAGAAATAGCCGTGATGAACCAGCAGCACATCGGCCTCGGCTTCGATGGCCGCCTCGATCAGCGCCAGGCTGGCGGTCACGCCACTGACGATGCGGCGCACCTGGGGCCGCCCTTCGACCTGCAGGCCATTGGGGCAGTAGTCCTGGATGCGCGCGGCATTCAGGTAACGGTCGGCCTCATCCACCAGGGCGCGCAGGGCAATCGCCATCTTCGTCTCCTCATCTTGCGCTGCGGGCGCTGTTGCGCGCCCGCGCAGTCTCTATAATGGCCGCCACCTTAAGGGGCCATGCCGGCTCCGACAACCCCAAGGATTTCCCATGCCCAAGGCCCTGCGACTCTATGGCTGGCCCCTGGCTGCCGGTCTGCTGCTGGCACTGCTGATCATCCAGCAGTTCCCCCAGTGGGTCGGCCTGCCGAACAATTCGGTGCACCTGCGCCAGGCGCCGCAATACCAGCCTGGCATGCAGGGCCCGGTGTCCTACGCCGACGCGGTGAACAATGCCGCGCCGGCGGTCGCCAATCTGTACACCACCAAGCTGGTCAGCAAACCGGTGCACCCGCTGTTTGCCGATCCGCTGTTCCGCCGGTTCTTCGGCGATAACCTGCCGCGCCAGCAACGCATGGAGTCCAGCCTGGGCTCGGCGGTGATCATGAGCCCGGAAGGTTACCTGCTGACCAACAACCATGTGATCGCGGGTGCCGACCAGATCGTCGTCGCCCTCAAGGACGGTCGAGAAACCCTCGCCCGCGTGGTGGGCAGCGACCCGGAAACCGACCTGGCGGTACTGAAGATCGACCTCAAGGACCTGCCGGCAATGACCCTGGGCCGCTCGGAGAAAATCCGCATCGGCGATGTCGCACTGGCCATCGGCAACCCCTTCGGCGTCGGCCAGACCGTTACCCTCGGCATCATCAGCGCCAAGGGCCGCAACCGCCTGGGCCTGAACACCTACGAGGACTTCATCCAGACCGACGCGGCCATCAACCCGGGCAACTCCGGCGGCGCGCTGGTGGATGCCTACGGCAGCCTGATCGGCATCAATACCGCGATCTTCTCCAAATCCGGCGGTTCCCAGGGCATTGGCTTCGCCATTCCCACCCAGCTGGCGATGGATGTGATGCAGGCGATCATCGAACACGGCCGGGTCATCCGCGGCTGGCTGGGCATCGAGGTGCAACCGCTGACGCCGGAGCTGGCCGAATCCTTCGGCCTGGAAGGACGCCCTGGCATCGTGGTCGCCGGCCTGTACCGCGATGGCCCGGCACAGAAGGCCGGCCTGCAGCTGGGCGATGTGATCCTCACCATCGACGGCGAGGAAGCCGGCGACGGCCGTCGCTCGATGAACCAGGTCGCACGCAACAAGCCCGGCCAGCAGATTGCCCTGGACGTGCTGCGCAACGGCGAGGTCATCACCCTCAACGCCGAGGTGGGCGTGCGCCCGCCGAGCAATCCGGTCAGCCCGCAATAAAGAATGTGGACATGAAAAAAGGCACCCTCGGGTGCCTTTTTTCATGTGCCTGTCCCACGGTCAAACCAGAGGCTTGAGCGCCTCCAGCAAGGCCTGGTTCTGCTCCGGCGTACCGATGGTGATGCGCAGGAACTGGGCAATGCGCGCCTGCTTGAAGTGGCGCACGATCACGCCCTGCTCGCGCAGGCCGGCCGCCAACCCCGCCGCATCCTTGCCCGGGTGACGGGCGAAGACGAAGTTGGCCTTTGAGGGCAGCACCTCGAAGCCCAGCGCTGCAAGCCCTGCAACCACCGCCTCACGACTGGCGATCACCTGCTGGCAGGTCTGCTCGAAATAGGCACGATCCTCGAACGCGGCCGCCGCACCGGCAATCGCCATGCGATCCAGAGGATAGGAGTTGAAGCTGTTCTTGATCCGTTCCAGCGCCTCGATCAGGTCGGGATGACCGACCGCGATGCCGACGCGCAGCCCGGCCAGCGAACGCGACTTGGACAGGGTCTGGCTGACCAGCAGGTTGGGGTAACGACCCACAAGGCTGATCGCCGTCTCGCCGCCGAAGTCGATATAGGCTTCGTCCACCAGCACCACGGTATCCGGATTGGCCTGCAGCAGACGCTCGATGGCCGCCAGCCCCAAGGCACAGCCAGTCGGCGCATTGGGATTGGGGAATATGATGCCGCCATTGGGCCGCGCATAATCCTCCACACGAATCTGGAACTGCTCGTCCAGGGCGACCGTCTCGAACGGAATGCCGTACAGCCCGCAGTACACTGGGTAGAAGCTGTAGGTCACGTCGGGGAACAGCAGCGGTTTGCCGTGCTGGAACAGGCCATGGAAGGCATGCGCCAGCACCTCGTCGGAGCCGTTGCCGACAAAGACCTGCGCCGCGCTCACGCCGTAGTAATCGGCCACGGCCTGCTTCAGGCGGTCACTGTTCGGGTCCGGGTACAGGCGCAGGCTGTCATTCAGCTCGGCCTGCATGGCCGCAATCGCCTTGGGCGACGGGCCATAGGGATTCTCGTTGGTGTTGAGCTTGACCAGCTTGGCCAGCTTGGGCTGCTCACCCGGCACATAGGGCACCAGGTCCTTGACGAAGGGGCTCCAGAATTTGCTCATGCGGTTACCCCTTGATCCGGTATTCGGCGCTGCGCGCGTGGGCGGTCAGCGACTCGCCGCGCGCCAGCACCGAGGCGGTCTTGCCCAGCTCGGATGCACCATCGGCCGAGCAGAAGATGATCGACGAGCGCTTCTGGAAGTCATACACGCCCAGCGGCGAAGAGAAGCGCGCGGTGCCGGAAGTCGGCAGCACGTGGTTCGGCCCGGCGCAGTAGTCGCCCAAGGCTTCTGCCGTGTAGCGCCCCATGAAGATCGCTCCGGCGTGACGAATTTGCGGCAGCCACTGTTCGGGATCGGCCACCGACAGCTCCAGGTGCTCGGGGGCGATGCGGTTGGCCACCACCATGGCCTGGGCCATGTCCGTTACCTGGATCAGCGCGCCACGATTCTGCAGCGAGGTGCGGATGATCTCGGCGCGCTCCATGGTCGGCAGCAGTTTCTCGATGCTCGCGGCGACCTTGTCGAGGAACTCGCCATCCGGGCTGAGCAGAATCGACTGGGCATCCTCGTCGTGCTCGGCCTGGGAGAACAGGTCCATGGCGATCCAGTCCGGATCGGTCTGGCCATCGCAGACCACGAGAATTTCCGAGGGGCCGGCGATCATGTCGATGCCGACCTGGCCGAACACGTGACGCTTGGCGGTGGCCACATAGATGTTGCCCGGCCCGACGATCTTGTCCACCTGCGGCACGCTCTCGGTGCCGTAGGCCAGGGCGGCCACGGCCTGGGCACCGCCGATGGTGAATACGCGGTCGACGCCGGCGACACAGGCCGCCGCCAGGACGATCTCGTTCAGCTCGCCACGCGGGGTCGGCACCACCATCACCACCTCGGCCACGCCGGCGACCTTGGCCGGAATCGCGTTCATCAGCACGGAGGACGGATAGGCAGCCTTGCCGCCCGGCACATACAGACCGGCGCGATCAAGCGGCGTGACCTGCTGGCCCAGCACGGTGCCGTCAGCCTCGGTGTAGGTCCAGGAGTCCTGCTTCTGCCGCTCGTGGTACAGGCGCACGCGCTCGGCGGCCTTTTCCAGTGCCGTACGCTGCTCCGGAGTAATGCGGGTGAGCGCCAGCTCCAGACGCTCGCGCGGCAGGATCAGCTCGGCCATGGAGGTCGCCGTCACGCCATCGAAGCGCTGGCTGAACTCGACCACGGCGGCATCACCGCGCTCACGAACGGCCTTGATGATGTCCAGCACACGCTGGTTGACCGCGTCGTCGGACACGCTTTCCCAGCTCAGCAGATGATCCAGATGACGCGCGAAATCCTGGTCAGCGGCATTGAGACGACGGATAGCGATAGGAGCGGTCATAGCGGGCCTCTTGATTTGGCGATTGCTCAGGTGTCCGTAGACTAACAGCCGGCCCGCGCGGACACCTGACAATTCTGGCTATGACGCGGATAGGCTTCCGCGACCCGTTGTCGCGGACTCAATCAGGCGTGCTGATGCGCCTCAACGGCTTCGCGCAAGGTCTCGATCAGGGCCTGGATGCGTGCATGCTGCATCTTCATCGAGGCCTTGTTGACGATCAGTCGCGAACTGATGGTGGCGATCATTTCCTGCGGTTCCAGACCATTGGCGCGCAGGGTGTTGCCGGTGTCGACCACATCGATGATCTTGTCGGCCAGGCCGACCAGCGGTGCCAGCTCCATGGAGCCGTACAGCTTGATGATGTCGACCTGACGGCCCTGCTCGGCATAGAACGCCTTGGCCACGTTGACGAACTTGGTGGCCACGCGCAGACGACCCTTGGGCTCAGGCGCGCCGACCTTGCCCGCGGTCATCAGCTTGCAGTTGGCAATCTTCAGGTCCAGCGGCTCATACAGACCCTGGCCACCGTACTCCATCAGGACGTCCTTACCGGCCACACCCAGGTCGGCGGCGCCGTGTTCGACATAGGTCGGCACGTCGGTGGCGCGCACGATCAGCAGGCGCACATCCTCCTGGGTGGTGGGGATGATCAGCTTGCGGCTCTTGTCCGGATTCTCGGTCGGCACGATACCAGCCGCCGCGAGCAGCGGCAGGGTGTCGTCGAGGATGCGGCCTTTGGACAGGGCGATGGTCAGCATGACGCAATTTCCTTAGAACAGGCGCCAGCCCTCACGGACTGACAGGCAGACAGCGGGTTACGCGGCCTTGCCTTAACCCGGCACGCGGCGAATCTTGGCGCCGAGCAGCTGGAGTTTCTCTTCGATGCACTCGTAACCACGGTCGATGTGGTAGATGCGGTCGATCAGGGTATCGCCCTCGGCAACCAGCGCCGCGATCACCAGGCTGGCGGACGCACGCAGGTCGGTTGCCATCACCGGAGCGGCCTTGAGGCCGGGCACGCCGGTGACGATGGCGGTATTGCCCTCGATCTGCACCTGGGCACCCATGCGGCTCATCTCGTAGACGTGCATGAAGCGGTTCTCGAACACGGTCTCGATCACCGTGCCGGTGCCTTCGGCAATCGCGTTCAGCGCCACAAACTGCGCCTGCATGTCGGTCGGGAACGCCGGGTATGGCGCGGTACGCAGGTTGACCGCTTTCGGCCGCTTGCCATGCATGTCCAGGGCAATCCAGTCGTCACCGGAGGTGATTTCCGCGCCGGCTTCCTGCAGCTTGGCCAGCACCGCCTCAAGGATGGTCGGATCGGTATCCTTCAGCTTGACCTTGCCACCGGTGGCGGCTGCCGCCACCAGGTAGGTGCCGGTCTCGATGCGATCCGGCATCACCTTGTAGCGCGCGCCATGCAGACGCTCGACACCGTCGATGGTGATGGTGTCGGTGCCGGCACCCTGGATCTTGGCGCCCATGGCGATCAGGCAGTTGGCCAGGTCGACCACTTCCGGCTCGCGCGCGGCGTTTTCCAGCACGCTGCGGCCCTTGGCCAGCGCAGCGGCCATCATGATGTTCTCGGTACCGGTCACGCTGACGGTGTCGAAGAAGAAGTGCGCGCCACGCAGGCCGCCTTCCGGTGCCTTGGCCTTGATGTAGCCGCCTTCCACGTCGATCTTCGCGCCCATGGCTTCCAGGCCACGGATGTGCAGGTCGACCGGACGCGAACCGATGGCGCAACCACCGGGCAGCGCTACTTCGGCCTCACCGAAACGGGCGACCATCGGGCCGAGCACCAGAATCGAGGCACGCATGGTCTTGACCAGCTCGTAGGGGGCTACCAGGGTCTTGATGGTGCGCGCATCAACCTCGACGCTGAGCTTTTCGTCGATCACCGGCTGCACACCCATACGACCGAACAGCTCGATCATGGTGGTGATGTCATGCAGGTGCGGCAGGTTGCACACGGTCACCGGCTCATCAGCCAGCAGAGTCGCGGCCAGGATCGGCAGCGCGGCGTTCTTCGCCCCGGAAATGCGGATCTCGCCCTCGAGAGGCTGCCCGCCGGAAATAATCAGTTTGTCCATATCTCTCTCGTCGCCCGCAGGCTCAGGAACGCTCGGCCCAGGCGGCACGGCTGAAGAATTTCATGGTCACGGCGTGGATGCTGCCATCGGCAATCCACGGATTGAGGTGCGCATAAACCTGTTGTTGGCGCTTCACCGGGCTCAACGCCACCAGTTCATCGCTGATCAGATTGAGCTGGAAATTGCAGCCTTCGCCTTCCACCTCAACCTGTACATCCGCCATTTTGGCTTCCAGAAAGCTCTTCACTTCAAGCGCCTGCATGCTCAACCTCACAATGGCGAACGGGAATTCATGTGCGAGCGGACGCTCACGAGCCGGGCATCATACAAAAAACCCCCCGATCTGCGAACCCTGCACAGGTGTTCGCTGACGGAGGGCTATGCCGGCGTCAGGCCTGCAACGGCAACAAATCGCCCAGACCGGAAACCTGGGCGATCTCGCGCATGTCCTCGGGCAGGTTGCGCAGCGCCAGCTGTTTGCCGGCGCTCCTGGCATCACGCATGAACGCCAGCAGCAGCGCCAGCCCGACACTCGATGACTTGCTCACGCCGGCGCAGTCGAGCAAAACACTGGCCTGCGTGCAGCCCGTGATCAGTTGCCGGCCCTGCTCGCGCAAGGCCGGACCACTGCGATAATCCAGTACACCGACCAGACTCAGAACGCCGTCGGCGGCCAGTGTCAGGCTCGCCTCACTCATTGCGCATCGGCCTGGGCAGTCTGCTTGGCCTTGGCGACAACGTCAGCCCAGCTGGCAATGGTCTTTTCCAGGTCGTTGCCATTGCGCTGCATGCTGTCGGCGAACTGGTCACGGAACAGCTTGCCGATATTGATGCCGTTGATGATCACGTTGCGCATCTTCCAGCCACTCGCCTGGCTGACCATGGTGTAGGAGATCGGGTAAACCACACCCTTGTGATCGACGATTTCCATGTTGATGCTGGTACGCGCCGGATCAACCTTGCCACTGGACGGCAGCACGCGGATGGTCTGGTTGTCGTATTCCAGCAGGGCATTGCCGTAGAACTGCATCAGGCTGCGCTTGAACTCCTGCTCGAAACGCTTGATCTGCTCCGGCGTAGCCTTGCGGGTGAACTTGACAGTCATCACGCCCTTGGCAATGCCCTCGGAGTCCACCACCGGCCCGAGAATGCGTTCCAGCGCATCATAGAACGCCTGCGGATTGCTCTGGTAACCGGCCTTGTTGGCCTTGAGATCGGCCAGCAGGTTGTCGGTGGTCTGCTGCACGACCTGCTGCGCACTGGGCATGGCCACGGCCATCAAAGGGAATACGGCCAGCAGTGTCAGCAGGCTGCGACGCAATGTCTTCAACATGGAAAAATGCCTCGTTACGGAGAAATGCCTTACTTGCTTTCTTCTTTATTGACCGAGTTCAGCAGGAACTTGCCAATCAGGTCTTCCAGCACCAGCGCCGACTGGGTATCGGAAATCTGCCCGCCTTCGCCCAGCACTTCCTCCTCGCCACCCACGCTGATGCCGATGTATTTCTCACCCAGCAGACCGGCAGTCAGGATCGACGCCGTGGAGTCGACCGGCAGGTTGTTCACCTGTTTCTCGATATCCATGGTGACCCGACCGGTGTAACTGTCACGATCCAGATCAATCGCGGTGACCTTGCCGATGGTCACGCCGGCCATGGTGACCTTCGCACGCACGGTCAGCCCAGCAATGTTGTCGAAGTTGGCGTAGACCTTGTAGGTCTCACCGGCACTGGACACCGACAGGCCACTGACCCGCAGGGCCAGCAGCAGCAGCGCCAGCAGTCCGGCCAGCAGGAACAGGCCGACGCCAATTTCCAGGGTGCGGATTTGCATCAGAAATCTCCAAACATCAGGGCAGTCAGAATGAAGTCCAGACCCAGTACAGCCAGCGAGGCATAGACCACGGTCCGGGTAGTGGCATGGCTGATGCCTTCCGAGGTGGGCTCGCAGTCAAAGCCCTGGAATACCGCAATCCAGGTCACCACGAAGGCAAACACCACGCTCTTGATCA
>ERZ1645187.4936-NODE-4936-length-10575-cov-6.082890_pt1 | contig 10575 bp, 10 predicted proteins | sample MGYA00575352_ERZ1645187 | MGnify/ENA primary metagenome ERZ1645187 (study PRJEB40837, sample SAMN11349314) | freshwater sediment metagenome | isolation source: river sediment | host: Sediment | place: India: Wazaribad , New Delhi | collected 2017-02-21 ...
ATCAGGCGCGAGGTCAGCGTCTCCTTCTCGGACGGACGGCCTTCGCGCTTGAAGAAGCCACCGGGAATGCGGCCGGCGGCATAAACCTTCTCGACGTAGTCGACGGTCAGCGGGAAGAAATCCTGTCCGGCCTTGGCTTCATCCTTGGCGACGACGGTGGCGAGCACGACGGTGTCATCGACGTTGACCATCACGGCGCCAGAGGACTGGCGCCCGATCTCGCCGGTTTCCAGCGTGACGGTGTGTGCGCCGTAGGCAAAACTTTTCTTGAAAGGTGTGAGCACGGGATGTCCTTTTATTTGCGCAGCTTATTTGCGTAAACCCAGGCGCTCGATCAGCGCACGGTAGCTGTCGGCGTTCTTGCCCTTGAGGTAATCGAGCAGTTTGCGGCGCTGGCTCACCATCTTGAGCAGGCCACGGCGGGAATGGTGATCCTTGACGTGGGTCTTGAAGTGACCGGTCAGGTCATTGATGCGCGCAGTCAGAAGTGCGACCTGCACTTCGGGGGAACCGGTGTCACCCTGCTTGCGCTGGAAATCGGAAACGATCTTTGCCTTGTCGGCGGTTTGGATAGCCATGGAATTTTCTCTCAAACGCTTGGTTGGAAAATCGGCTGCGGCCCCGGTTTGATAGAGCGCACAACCACGAAAATGCCGCGAAAAAAAAGAGGGGCGGATTATAGTCGAATCAGGCAGTTGCAATCAGTCTTTTTGGTTTCAGCCAGCCATCCTCGCCGCATTCACCGAGGCCGATGAAACCCTGCGGGCCGAAAAGTCGGCGCTGGCAGGACGGCACACCGTTCCAGCGAATCGGCTGTCCCCGCAACAGGCGTTCGGCATCTGCCTCGTTCAGATGTTCGGCGGGCAATTCCGCCAGCAGGGCGTCGGTCGACTGCAGCAGGCTGTCACGCATGTCGGCGGCTGTTGCTTCGAGGACGGCGAGGGGCGTTGCCTGTGCAATTTCCAGCCCGCCCACCCGGGTTCGGCGCAAGGCCGACAGATGCGCACCGCAGCCGAGCGCGCTGCCAATCTCGGCGGCCAGTGTCCGGATATAGGTGCCCTTGCTGCACGACACGCGCAGTTCGAAGCTGTCGCCGTGCCAAGCAAGCAGTTCAATGGCATGGATCGTCACCTTGCGTGCCGCGCGTTCGACTTCGATGCCCTGACGGGCGAGTTCGTAGAGCGGCTTGCCATCGCGCTTGAGCGCAGAGTGCATCGGCGGGATTTGCTCGATTTCGCCGATGAAGCGCTCGCTGGCGGCGCACGCCTGCGCTTCGGTTACATTGACGGGATGCGTTTCCAGCACCTTGCCTTCCGCATCGGCAGTGTCGGTGACGATACCCAGCCTCACCGTCGCTTCGTAAGTTTTATCGGCATCGAGCAGCGTGCTGGAAAACTTCGTTGCTTCGCCGAAACACAGCGGCAGCAGGCCAGTCGCCATGGGGTCGAGCGTGCCGGTATGGCCAGCCTTCTCGGCATTGAACAGCCAGCGCGCCTTCTGCAGCGCGGCGTTGGAACTCATGCCCGGCGGCTTGTCGAGCAACAACACGCCGTCGACACGACGGCGTGGGGCACGGCGCGGTTTATTCACCGTGCCTGTCTGATTCGACTGCTGCGTCGATCAGTTGCGACAGCCGCGTGCCGCGCTCGACCGAAGCGTCGAAAACAAAGTGCAGCTCGGGGATGTGGTGGATGTGCAAGCGGCGGCCGAGTTCCCGCCGCAGGAAACCGGCGGCATGCGCCAGGCCCTTGGCAACCTCCGCGGCGCGCTCCTCACCCGCCAGCGAGGTATAGAACACCTTCGCGTGTGCGTAGTCGGGCGTGACCTCGATATCGGTGATCGTGACCAGCGGCAGCAGCTGCGCCACGCGCGGATCCTTCACCTGTCGCAACAGGTCGACGAGATCGCGGCGGATCTGCTCCGCCACGCGCTCGCCGCGCGAAAAACCTGCTGACTGGTGCCGTCCCGCCATCGCCGATTTTTACTGGAGCGTGCGGGCGACTTCCTGAATCTCGAAAACCTCGAGCTGGTCGCCTTCGTTGATGTCGTTGTAGTTCTTCAGTGACAGGCCGCACTCGAAGCCTTCCTTGACTTCACGCACGTCGTCCTTGAAGCGCTTGAGCGAATCGAGTTCGCCGGTATGGATGACCACATTGTCGCGCAGCAGCCGTACCTGGGCGTTGCGCTTGACGATGCCGGACAGCACCATGCAGCCTGCCACCGCGCCGACTTTGGAAATACGGAACACCTGGCGGATCTCGACGAGGCCCAGCACGTTTTCCTTCTTTTCCGGTGCGAGCATGCCGGACAGCGCCGCCTTCACCTCATCGACGGCATCGTAGATGATGTTGTAGTAGCGGATGTCGACACCGAAGCTCTCGGCCGCTTTGCGCGCACCCGCATCGGCACGCGTGTTGAAGCCGACGATGACGGCGCGCGAGGCCTGCGCGAGGTTGACGTCGGACTCGGTAATGCCGCCGACGGCAGCATGGATGACGTTGACCTTGACCTCGTCGGTGGACAGCTTGGCCAGTGCGTGGGCCAGCGCTTCCTGCGAGCCCTGCACGTCGGCCTTGATGATGATCGCCAGCGTCTTGGCCTCGCCCTCGCCCATCTGCTCGAACATGTTCTCGAGCTTGGCGGCCTGCTGCTTGGCGAGGCGTACGTCACGGAACTTGCCCTGACGGAACAGCGCGATTTCACGCGCCTTCTTCTCGTCGGCCAGCGCCATCGCCTCGTCGCCGGCGGCCGGCACGTCGGACAGGCCCTGGATTTCAACCGGGATCGACGGGCCGGCCTCCTCGATCGGATGGCCGTTCTCATCGAGCATCGCGCGCACGCGTCCATAGACTTGTCCGACCAGCAGCACATCACCGCGTTTCAGCGTGCCGGACTGCACGAGCATGGTCGCGACCGGGCCCTTGCCCTTGTCGAGGCGCGCCTCGATGATCAGGCCCTTGGCCAGCGCATCCTTCGGCGCCTTGAGTTCGAGCACCTCGGCCTGCAGCAGGACGTTTTCGAGCAGATTGTCGATGCCGGTGCCCTTCTTCGCCGACACATTGATGAAGGGTGACTCGCCACCGTATTCCTCGGGGACGACGCCCTCTGCCACCAGCTCCTGCTTGACGCGGTCCGGGTTGGCTTCCGGCTTGTCGATCTTGTTGACGGCCACGACCAGCGGGACGCCCGCTGCCTTGGCATGGTGAATGGCTTCCTTGGTCTGCGGCATCACGCCGTCGTCGGCGGCCACCACCAGGATGACGATGTCGGTTGCCTTCGCCCCGCGCGCGCGCATCGCCGTGAAGGCGGCGTGGCCCGGGGTATCGAGGAAGGTAACCATGCCACGCGGAGTTTCCACATGGTAGGCACCGATGTGCTGGGTAATGCCACCGGCCTCGCCCGCTGCGACCTTGGCACGGCGAATGTAGTCGAGCAGCGAGGTCTTGCCGTGGTCGACGTGGCCCATGACGGTAACGACCGGCGCGCGCGGCAGCGCTTCGGCATCCTTGTGTTCGTCCTGCGCCTCGTCGAGGAAGGCGTCCGGATCGTCGAGCTTCGCGGCGAACGCCTTGTGACCCATTTCCTCGACCACGATCATCGCGGTTTCCTGATCGAGATGCTGGTTGATGGTCACCATCATGCCCATCTTCATCAGCACCTTGATGACCTCGGTCGCCTTGACCGCCATCTTGTGCGCCAGATCGGCCACCGAAATCGTTTCGGGAACGGACACATCGCGCACGACCTGCTCGACCTGCTGCGGCGCGGGACGCTCCTCTTCATGATGGCGCCCGTGGCGACCCTTCGGACCACCACGCCAGCCGGAGGCGCCACCGGTATCGCCGCGCGTCTTCAGGCCGCCGCGGCGGTTGCGACTGTCATCACCCTTGGGCGCCGCCGTTGTTCCCTTCTTTTCACCCTTGCGCTGTCCCTCGGCGGGTTTCGCGCCGGATGCGGGCTTGTGCAGCGTACCGCTCACGCCTGCGGGTTCGGCTTGGGCTTCCTTGGCCTTCTCCGCCGCGGCAGTCGCTTCGGTCTGGGCCTGCAGTTGCGCCAGGCGCGCTTCGGCTTCGGCACGTGCCTTCGCCTCGCGCTCCTGCTTTTCCTTCAGCTCGGCAGCCTGGATCGCCGCCAGTTCAGCCTGGCGCTTGGCCTCGGCCTCGCGCAGCGCCGTCTGCTCGGCATCGATAACCGGCGCGGACGGTACGGCAGGTGCGACCACCTCGGGCGTCGGCGCTTCCGCGTGCATCTCTGCATCGCGCTTGATGAAAGTGCGCTTTTTGCGCACCTCGACCTGGATCGTGCGCGCCTTGCCGGAAGCGTCCGCCGACTTGATCTCGGTCGTCTGCTTGCGCGTCAGGGTGATCTTCGCCTTCGGCGCGGTCTCGCCATGCGACTTGCGCAGGAACTCGAGCAGGCGGGTCTTGTCCTGTTCGGTCAGGGTATCGGTACTCGTCTGCTTGACGACACCGGCCTTGGCCAACTGCTCGATCAGGGCCACCGAGGGCATTTTCAGCTCGGCGGCGAATTGGGCAACACTCATTTGGGCTGACATGTCGCCTCCTTATTGTTGCTCATCGGCGAACCAATGCGCACGCGCCACGGTGATCAGGGCCTTGGCCCGCTCTGCGTCGATACCGGTGAGCTCGATCAACTCGTCGACCGCAAGGTCGGCAAGGTCGTCACGAGTGCAGATGTTGCCTTTGGCCAGCTTGGCCGCGAGCGGCTTGTCCATGCCCTCGAGTTCAAGCATGTCATCGGCGACTTTTTCCAGTTCTTCCTCATTGACAATGGCCTCGGTCAGCAGCACGTTGCGCGCGCGATCGCGCAGCTCGTTGACCGTCGATTCGTCGAAGGCTTCGATCTCGAGCATCTCGGCGAGTGGCACGTAGGCCACTTCTTCGAGCGTCGAGAAACCTTCCTGCACGAGGATTTCCGCGACTTCCGCATCGACGTCGAGCTTGTCCATGAACAGCTCGCGCGTGCTCGCGGTTTCCTGTTCCTGCTTCTGCTGTGACTCCTCGACCGTCATCAGGTTGATCGTCCAGCCGGTCAGCTCGGAAGCGAGGCGCACGTTCTGGCCGCTGCGGCCGATGGCGATCGCCAGGTTGGCTTCGTCGACCACCACGTCCATGCTGTGCTTTTCCTCATCGACAACGATGGAACTGACTTCGGCCGGCGCCAGCGCACCGATCACGAACTGCGCCGGGTCGGCCGACCACAGCACGATGTCCACACGCTCGCCGGACAGTTCGTTGGTCACGGCGGTGACACGCGAGCCGCGCATGCCGACGCAGGTGCCGATCGGATCGACGCGCGGGTCGTTCGACTTGACGGCGATCTTGGCGCGCACGCCGGGATCGCGAGCGGCGGACTTGATCTCGAGCAGGCCGTCCTCGATCTCGGGAACTTCCAGCTCGAACAGCTTCATGATGAACTGCGGCGCGGTGCGCGAAAGAATCAGCTGCGGGCCGCGGGCCTGGCGGTCGATCTTCATCAGCCAGGCGCGGGCGCGATCGCCGGGACGGAGGTTTTCCTTCGGGATCATCTGGTCGCGCGGCAGCAACGCCTCGATGCGACCGGCTTCGATGATGGCGTTGCCGCGCTCCATGCGCTTGATCGTGCCGGTGACCAGATGCTCCTTGCGCTCGAGGAAATCGTTGAGCACCTGCTCGCGCTCGGCATCGCGGATCTTCTGCAGGATCACCTGCTTGGCGGTCTGGGCGCCGATGCGGCCGAAATCGACGGCTTCGAGGGATTCCTCGATGTAGTCACCGATCTGGACTTCAGGATCATCCTCGCGCGCTTCGGTCAGGCCAAGCTGCTGGGCGGGAATTTCGACCTCCTCGTCGTCCAGTACCAGCCAGCGGCGGAAGGCCTCGTATTCGCCTGTTTCGCGATTGATTTCGACGCGCACGTCGGCTTCGTCGTGGATGCGTTTCTTGGTGGCGGAAGCGAGCGCCAGCTCGAGAGCGCCGAAGACGATGTCCTTGTCGACATTCTTTTCCCGCGCCAAGGCATCGACCAGCAACAGCAATTCACGACTCATGGTTTTCTCCAATACTGAAATAGCTTTAAAACTTCGGCACCAGACGGGCCTTGTCGATATTTTCAAAATCGAATTCGCGTTCGCCTGCGGTGGTCCCGATCCGCACGCAACACTCGGTGCAGCCAAGGATCGTTCCGGAAAAATTACGCTGCACACCTTCGGGAATGCGCAGCTTGACCTGCACGTCCTGACCGGCAAAACGGACAAAGTCTTCCAGCTTTTTCAGGGGGCGATCCATGCCCGGCGAGGAAATCTCGAGCCGGTCGTAGTCGATGTTCTCGACCAGGAAAAGGCGGGTCAGGTGGTTGCTGACGGCGGCGCAATCCTCGACGGTAATGCCGCTGCGTGTTTCAGCCGCATCGCCCGCCCCGGCCGGCCTGTCGATGAACACACGCAACAGGCGCGCGCGCGGGCTCGTCTCGAAATCCACGAGTTCGTAACCCAGCCCGATAACTGCCTGTTCGATGATGCCTGCCAGATCCGCCATTACTTTTTTGTCTATCCTGTTGTGCCGCAACAAAAAAAAATGGGCCAACCGCCCATTTTCTTGTTTTCGCGCCAGCCACCTGCAGCATGGCCGCCGCGAACTTTTGAAGCCGCGCATTGTACAAGTCTTTGCGCGGCAAAGCAATTTTTATCGCTCCTCAGTCTGCACTTTTCCTTTCCAAGGCCTTCAGCAAAGCCTGCACCTCACCCGGCTCAAGCTCATAGCACTGCCCGCGCTTGAGGCTGGCGGGCAGGAGGATCGGCCCATAACGCACCCGCATCAGGCGGCTGACGGTCACGCCAACCGCGGCAAACATGCGCCGCACCTCGCGGTTCCTGCCTTCCTCCAGCGTGACGTGGTACCAGTGATTGGCGCCTTCGCCGCCCGCCGGCTGCAGGCGAATGAACTTTGCGAAACCGTCTTCCAGTTCAATGCCTTCGGTCAGCTTCTTCAGCGCATCTTCGTCGATCTCGCCCAGCACGCGTACCGCGTACTCGCGGTCGATGCCGTAGCGCGGATGCATCAGGCGGTTGGCGAGCGCCCCGTCGGTCGTAAACAGCAGCAGGCCGCAGGAGTTGAAATCAAGCCGGCCGATGGCGATCCAGCGCCCCCCGCGCAAGCGCGGCAAGGCATTGAAGACACTGGGGCGCCCCTGCGGATCATCGCGCGAGACGATTTCGCCTTCGGGCTTGTGATAGAGCAGCACACGCGGCACGCGACCGGCAAAATGCAGGTTGACCAGCCGCCCGCCGACCTTCACCTTATCCGTAGCGGCGACACGCTGGCCGAGATGGGCGGCTTCGCCATTGACCTGAACGCGGCCGGCGGTGATCCATTCCTCGATCTCGCGGCGGGCCCCCAGACCGGCATCCGCCAGCGCCTTCTGCAGCTTGACGGTTGCTTCCGCCGCAGCCGGTGCAGCAGGAGAAGCGGACTTAACCGGCCTGGCAGGCTTGGTCGGCGGCCGGAAAGGCGTCGCTTTGCGCGGGGTCCGCTGCGCTGCCGGCCGAGGCGACGGGCTGCTCGCCGGGTGCTGCGGCGCTTTCCGGGATTTCGCTGGTTTCGTTGGGTTGGGCATCGATCATCCGTTCGATCTCGGCCAGCGGCGGCAACTCGGAAAGGCTGCGCAGGCCGAGATCATCCAAAAACTTGCGGGTAGTGGCATAGAGCGCCGGGCGGCCGGGAGAGTCGCGATGGCCGACCGCATCGACCCAGCCGCGGCCTTCGAGGGTCTTGATGACGTTGGGCGACACCGCCACGCCGCGAATGTCCTCGATGTCGCCGCGCGTCACCGGCTGCCGGTAGGCGATGATCGCCAGCGTCTCCATCACGGCGCGGGAATACTTCGGCGGCCGCTCGTTCTTCAGACGGTCGAGGAAGACCTGGTACTCGGGACGGGTCTGGAAACGCCAGCCCGAGGAAAGCTGCACGAGTTCGACGCCCCGCTCCGCCCAGTCGCGCCGCAGGTCGTCGAGCAGCGTGCGCCAGGTATCGTCGTCGAAGGGGTCGTCGAAAAGCTTCTTCAATTCGGCCAGCGGCAACGGTTCGGCCGCCGCGAGCAGCGCCGTTTCGAGCACGCGCTTGTAATCTTCAGGCTTGTAGAGTTGCAGCATCGCGCAATTTTACATAGATGGGTGCCAGCGCCTCGCTCTGCGTCAGTTCGACGAGGTTCTCGCGCGCCAACTCGAGGATGGCGAGGAAACTCACCACCATTCCCGCGTGGCCGATCGCGGGTTCGAACAGGTCTTCGAAAACGACGTAGCCACGACCCTGCAAGCGGCGCATGATCTGGCCCATGTGCTCGCGCACCGACAATTCCTCGCGCTGGATGCGGTGATGCTGTGTCATTTTCGCCTGGCGCATCAGGGCGAGCCAGACGACCTGCAAGTCATGCACACTGACATCGGGCTGGCGCGCCGCAACCTTATCGGCGATCCAGACCGAAGCCCATTCATAGTCGCGATGCACCTGCGGCAGCGCATCGATCCGTGCCGCTGCGAGCTTGATGCGTTCGTACTCCATCAGGCGGCGCACCAGTTCGGCGCGCGGATCCTCCGGCTCACCGGATTCCGCCTTGGGCGGACGCGGCAGCAGCATGCGCGACTTGATCTCGAGCAGCATCGCCGCCATCAGCAGGTAGTCGGCCGCCAGTTCGAGGTTGGTGCGACGCATCGCCTCGACATATTCGAGGTATTGCGCGGTCAGCGGCGCCATCGGGATGTCGAGGATATTGACGTTCGCCTTGCGGATCAGATAGAGAAGCAGGTCGAGCGGTCCTTCGAAGGCATCGAGGAAGATCTCCAGCGCATCCGGCGGGATGTAGAGATCGCGCGGCAACTCCGGCAGCGGTTCGCCGTACAGTTTGGGGATGTGATGCTCGACGAGTGCCGTCCCGTCAGCGCCGACTTCTGTCTCTTCGCTCATCATGACACCGTGTATGCCGCCGTGCCGACCGCGATCAGGTCGTCCTTGTCGTTGAACAGCTCCATGCGCGTGACCGCGACCCGGTTGCCGGTACGCAACGGGAAACCGCGTGCGAGAAACCATTCGCCCAGCCCCGGGCGCAGGTAATCGATGCGCAGGTCGATGGTGCCGATGCGGGCGAAGCGCTCCAGCACTTCTTCGACCGGCTTGCCCTTGAGTTTCTGCTGGACGCCGAGGAAGGCCACCAGTCCGCCGGTCACGTCGAGCACCGACGAGATCACCCCGCCGTGCAGCATGTTGCGCACGTAGTTGCCGACCAGATCGGGGCGCATGTCGAAGCGCAATTCAGGCCGATCGTGGTGCAGCGAAAGGACTTCAATGCCGAGGATGCGATTGAACGGCATGCGCTCGACAAAACTCTCGCGGATGATCGCGAGCAGCTTCGCTTCGTCGTCGCTCTCCGTCGCGGCCGGTTTTCTCACGAGTAATCCAGTCCGATCGCCGCCCGCACGTCGCGCATGGTTTCCTGCGCCAGCTTGCGCGCCTTCTCGCAGCCGTCGGCGATGATGTTCTTCACCAGTTGCGGATCGTCCTCGTACATCTTCGCGCGCTCGCGCATCGGCTCCTGTTCCTTCAGCACGCTCTCGATGACCGGCTGCTTGCACTCGATGCAGCCGATGCCGGCCGAACGGCACCCGGCGCCGGCCCAGCCCTTCACCTCGTCGTTCGAGTAGATCTGGTGGAACTGCCAGACCGGACACTTGTCGGGATCGCCCGGATCGGTGCGCCGCACGCGCTGCGGGTCGGTCTGCATGGTGCGAATCTTCTTGCGGATCGACTCCTCGTCCTCGCGCAAGGCGATGGTGTTGCCATAGGATTTCGACATCTTCTGGCCGTCGAGGCCAGGCATGCGTGACGCCTCGGTCAGCAACGCACCCGGCTCGGCGAGGATCATCTTGCCACTGCCTTCGAGATAACCGAACAGGCGCTCACGGTCACCGTGCGAGAGGCTCTGTGCCTCGTCGAGCACCGCGTGGGCCTGCTCGAGCGCCGCTTCCTCGCCCTTCTCCTGATAGCGCGTACGCAACTCCTCGTAGAGCTTGGCGCGCTTGCTGCCGAGTTTCTTCACCGCTTCTTTCGCCTTCTCCTCGAAACCCGGCTCGCGGCCATAGAGGTGGTTGAAGCGGCGGGCGATCTCGCGGGCAAACTCGAGGTGCGGCACCTGGTCCTCGCCGACCGGCACCTTGTCGGCACGGTAGATCAGGATGTCGGCCGCCTGCAGCAACGGGTAGCCGAGGAAGCCGTAGGTCGTGAGGTCCTTGTGCGTCAGCTTCTCCTGCTGGTCCTTGTAGGTCGGTACGCGTTCGAGCCAGCCAAGCGGCGTCATCATCGACAGCAGCAGGTGCAGTTCGGCATGCTCGGGCACGCGCGACTGGATGAAGATCGTTGCCTGCGCCGGATCAACGCCGGCCGCCAGCCAGTCGACCACCATGTCCCAGGCGTTCTGCGTGATCGTGCCCGGCTCATCGTAGGACGTCGTCAGGGCATGCCAGTCGGCGACGAAGAACAGGCAGGGGTATTCGTGCTGGAGTTTGACCCAGTTCTTGAGAACACC
>ERZ1645187.4937-NODE-4937-length-10571-cov-39.538988_pt1 | contig 10571 bp, 13 predicted proteins | sample MGYA00575352_ERZ1645187 | MGnify/ENA primary metagenome ERZ1645187 (study PRJEB40837, sample SAMN11349314) | freshwater sediment metagenome | isolation source: river sediment | host: Sediment | place: India: Wazaribad , New Delhi | collected 2017-02-21 ...
TGATACTCTACAAGAAGCGTACCACCCGCGCCAGGAATAGCTGAAACAGTCAGCGGATACCCAATCGTATCAGGGTTTAGCGAGTCAGTACCGCCGCTTGTATACGCTACCGGCGAAGCGGCTACTGTTACTGTAATTAGTCTCAATCTAATTCTCCAGCATCTTCATCTAATACTTTATATTTGAGTCCACGATAGCGGTACTCGTCGCATAACCCTGCAAATTCCGGCCTGTCAATGTTGCAATAGAAAATATCCGGGTCATCATCTCGGAAGTTAATACATTTCGCACATTGCAAAGTAGAAGCAGCAATACTCTTGGGAAGGGCACCTTTCATTATGTCGCACTCGTATTTATTGTGGGTGGCGCTGATTTAGCTGGTTCAAAAACAAATCCCCTAGGCAATTCCATTAACCTTACTTGCCGGCGAAGATTCGTTCGTAAGTTATTTTGAGCTTCTGCTAAACCCTGATACCACTGTGCACCATAAACCTGGGCTTTACTTGAATCAAAAATATCAACATCAAATAAAGAATATAATCTTAATAAAGTTCCAGACACTAATAATTCATGATACATTTCTGGAATAGTTGGTGACACCAATGCAGTTATATCAGCCGGAACTACATACCCTTCTAAACTTACTGTACCATTTGCACTAGGAGTAGGAACAAGACGTATTTTATCAGGGTACATATCTACAACTGCAAACTTAGGCGTACCTGAAACACTTCGCCAATTAGAGAATCGAGTAGAATTCTCTGTAGTGCTTAAAGTAAAATACCCATAATCCAATTCGCTAATTGTAATCGGACGTAACTGTAATCCATCAAGGATAACAGTTTTTAATACACAAAAATTACTTGGTAAAGTAAGCCATGGATCACCAGCAGTTACACTACTTGCAACAACATCATAAAGAACTAAAGTAGCTCTAGCAAACTCAGTCTGAGTAAACGAGGCTTGCTCAAAAATCGTCGCATCCGAAACACGAGTTGGAATAGTAACATCATCAAGGCGAATACGAACTGCGGCAAGTAACTCTGTTGAGTTCATATTAGTGCCCTAGCGCCGCCTTTTGAATCTAAATACTCATAATTAAATGCCCGGCGCATTGGAATCAAATTTGCAACAAGATTAGCCTGTATTCGCCTTGAATTTGTGTGCAACTTATCGCCATCTTGCCATTCCATTGCAGCAACTTTTAACGCTTCCCAAACCACCAGATTATGATACTTAGCGTCCCAAATCGGATAACTGGTAAGTGTGGTAAACCCTGTGGGCTTGTACCAAATATCCCCCCAAATTTCCCACGCAGCAGTCGGCTCTGGTTCAACCCGATACGTATCATCAGGCAATTTAATAAGAAACATTGGATCACCAGCACGTTGCAGGTTTATCTGCTCCTCTCGTACCCAATCAATATATTCCATAAGGTACATCGGGAATCGTGCCGTTTCTCCAACTTTATTACAGTATATCGAATCAGCACTAATTGCTTTACAATTAGTTACTGTATAAATCGAAATCCCACTAGTTGTAGTTAAAAGCTTTCCCCGATTATGGAAAAACTTCCACTGTTCAAACTCTAATTGAATCCGCAAGTAAGCGTCAGAAAGCCACTCAAAAATGGTTTGAGTCGAAACTGCATAGGGTTCTACATCATCACCCATTGCGATTCGTAACTTTGTTACCATCTCAGCGGCTGTAGTCATTATTAAACTACCTGATCCTTAATGGAATCATACCATGCCTGGCCTTTTGGATTCTTATCCCGATAATGGTGAGGATAGCGAAGCACGTTGTAAGCATTAGAGGTTTCAAACGTACTACCATCAGCTGCTTTACGATACCCAAAGCTCCACGTTTCACGCTTGGCTTGAGCAATTATTTGAAGAACAAACCTTGGGACCACTTGCCACTCACCGCGCAGCAAGTAATAACTTTTCCCATTAACCGACACACTCACCAAACGAGTAGTGTCATTTTTATCATGACTGGGAAGAACCATTACCTCAACAGGCTCAGCCATGAAAGCCAGGTCACGAGCATAAGAAGCAACAGCATCGTTTTCAACAACAAGAATAGGAGACTCAAAAGAATCTTCTTCTGGTTGCTCGTATGTAAATACCTTAACGGGGTCTTTAGGCTCTGACTTTGTAGTTTGAATTGCCATCCTTATTACCTTTAGGGGGAATTGTATTTATAAAACTAAACGGTTATTTTGTATTGTCGTTAAAATGTGTGCCAGCCGGCCCTGAGCCGGCAATGAGCTGTAACTCTGGCACACATAATTATTAACCCCTGTTAACCCCAAGCGAACCAAACAGTATCGTCATTATCCGTTTCCAACGTCTTAGTAGCTACCGTAACGGTAAACCCAAGACCATCAGAGGTCAACGCAATACCAGCCGCCTCATAAGTACGAGTACCATTAGCAATGGTCACCAAACTCTTCGCGTTCGCACCAGCATCCAAACCGTAAGTAGTAGTTCCAGTAACCGGGGCCGGATCAACGTAGTGCGTAGCTTCGATCTTATTAGTTAGATTAATAACCTGAATCTTGATAGGCTTAAAGCCCAGCTTAATAGTGAAATCCGCCGCAGTCCGCACACCAGTCCTAATACCGTAAGCAAACTTAGGCGCTTCCTGAATAGGATCAAACTTTTTCAAATAACTAGCATTAGCCATTTTAAATCACCTTACCCGTTAAGTAGTAGCTTAGTGTATTCAAGCCAAATGCTATAAATATACACTGCGTCACCATCATTAGTTCCGCCGAGCGTCAGCACAACCGACAACCCGCCCTTAGTAAATTCAGCAGGCACTCCGCACTTAAACGTAAGTTCCGAGCCCGCTGCAACAATAGCAGTAGCCGCCGTTAGCTGAATATCCGAATTGGCTACATTAGCAACTCCCGTCGGATAAACCTCGCAATCCAACGTAAGTGCGTCAGTGTTGGCTGCCTTCCCTACCAGCACATGAACTTCTACTGGATAAGCAGGGTCCATGTCAATAGGAAGTGCAGTAGTAAAACCTAGTGCAAGGCCATTAGCAGGATTTGTATTAACAGGGATATTGATAACAATTTCTTTGTTAGCAATTTGCGAATAACCAGTTACCGCATTGGCCTGCTTTAGAAGCGCAGTACCATCTTCACAGGTAACAGCACCCAGCGGAATTGAAACAGAACCCTTTGAGGACAAAAGCGCTTTAACAGCATCGGCACCAGGGGCACTAATAAAGCGTGCAACTTCGTTAAGTACACCGCTCATACACATCTCCTAAAAAGGCGGGGCACAGTGTTTATTCTGTACCCCGCAACCCCTACCACTGTTAAGCCTCAGTACCGACCCAGGCTAGCGCCATCCAATCGTCATTGAGAATCGCTTGTGCCTGCCAGGTCATTGCACTAACATAACCCCGCTGGCCCAGCGGGTCTATCTTGGATTTCTCCGAAGGGGGAAAATGGTTAGCGTCGATGGAATTAAATCCACGCAGCGGAACCTGCCCAAAAGCCTCACCACCACTATTACCACGGCCCATAATAATAAGCGGGTAAACGTCAATGTTAGTGCCGCCATTAGATTTTGGAGTAAACCCGGCAACAGCCGCACCGACCAACGCACCTGCACCTGGACGATACGTCAGAATCGGATTAACGATAATCCGAAACCGGCCAATCGCACCAATTTCATACTCAGGGTCAAGCAGACCCATCTGCCCGTAATCCTGCACCTTGGTAAAGCCAGGAATGTTCTCGAAAGTCTTTTCCATATCAGTATGGCAATAGACCGGCCAAGACGCATTAACCGACTGCATACCAAACATCGGACCAGACTTCAACATCTTGTTGATGGTCGTAGCGTGCTTGCCCAACAGCGCCCGCGAAATGTTCTGGAACATCGCCTTAGTAGGCGGACCATTCACAGTCTGAACCGTAGTACCGGTGCCACCAAAGAAATCATTGGTACAGGACTTCAATTCCCCATACACCATCATTTCCCGGCACAGCGCGATACGAGTCGCAGCCTGCTCTTCCATCTCCCGAGGAATCGTTTGACCCTCTTCGTGCAAATACCGCAGGCGATTAGAATAGCTGTACAAACAGCCAATTTCCTGCAACGTAGTAGAGAACGTAGTCCACGAAATCGAGTCCGGCGTAGGCGTTACGCCTTCCTGAATAGTATGTTTAGCGATAAAAGCAGTATCACCACCAGCCGCGATCCACTCATTATCGACACCACCGTAGGGCAGGAACCGCATCCACTCAATCGTCTGCGAGACGTTCTGCGGAAAAGGTTCCATCGCGCCCAACTTCGTGAGCATTTCTTTAGTTTGTGCTTTAGCAAGGATTCGTCCCTTATATTTTTCAAGACGACCAGCTTGCGTACCGTATTGCTGACCAGCCATGTTTTATCTACCCTCTGAGGCAACTTCTTCAAATGCAGCCAAAAACGCATCTTCAGCAGATTGCGCACCGGCATCTCTATTACGTCGAGATTGGCTTGTCGGGAGTTGCCCCTGAGCCAAACGAGAAGATTTATTACTCGCACTTCTCGTCTTATCCTGTTTTTTACTCTGCTCCCACCCCTCGAATTTACGAAGTGCGTTGACGTATGGAGCACCAAATTGCAAAAGTGCTTGTTGAGTTTGGTATCCCTGTTGAGAGTACCACTCAACAAAATTCTTGTGCCGCTGTCCCTCGGGCGCAAACTTACCATTCTTTACTGGAGGGATAATTTCCTCTAGTGTTTCAGGCGGAAAAACTGACAAAACCAACTGTTGCCCAAAAGCCTCAGTTAATTTACTTGAAATTGGGTCTAGGTGTGGGCGAAGGGTTGCTTCGTCCAACGGTGAAAACTGAATCGCCTCGGCCAAAGCTGGCACCAAAACTTCAGCCAGTTTAGGATCATAATCCTCCAAAACCTTTTTAAGCTTATCCGCATTAAAAGAGGTTCTTGACCCAAGCGACTTCTCTAGTCCAGTTAATCTATCCTGAAATTGTGAAAGATTTCCATTAAACCTAGACTCAAGCCCATTGATGTAATCAGGAAATTCTGAAACACGTTGAAGCCTAGAGTAAACATCGTCTTCTGTAAGGTCACGAAGATAAGTAGCGGTTTCACTATCACCCTCGCCACCCTCGTCAGGAGTACTATTTTCGTTTACGTTTTCTTCAAATTCGTTAGGGGTATCATCATTCATTTACATTTTCCTTAAGTTGCTGTATTAGATTTAATAATTCACCAAGCCGGCCACGTAAAGCTTCAGTTGTTGGGTGGTCAGTCCCTGGTACAGCAATCCTCTCACTAATGATACTAGCACGTTCTTTTAAAAAGTGCAATAAGCGTACAGGATCAATATACCAGACACCTCCTAATTGAATTAAAAACTCTTTCATTGTAGCCCCAAAATATTAAGTGCAGACTTTACGTCTATTGGATTTTCTTCTTCAATACTTTCTCCAAGGTCTTTAGGAACCGCCGGCGTATTTGGAGAAATTGCTTGAGCAGTATTACTTCGCAACTTCTCTTGTACAAGGGCAGTATCTGATTTAAGTTGAGCCGCAGCCTGTGCCTGTTCTAGTGACAACTTTTTAAATTGTGCCTCCAACGCTAATTTAAGCGTATCAACCTCTTTCTTTAGGTCTGCTTTGTAAACTTCTGCTTGTGCTTCAATTTGTGCTGCAAGCACTTTGGGGTCAGGCTGTTGTGCAGCTTGCTCTAACTGGGTCCGTTCTTCTTCAGTAATTGCCAAGGATTCAATATCAATCTGGAAACCCTCTAAATAAATCTGCATCCATTTCTTAGGCGATATTCCATAAACAGGTTGTAATACCTGCTGGCCAATTTGCAATAGTGCTTGCTGTTGTAATTCTTTAACAATAAGAGTAGTTGAGCCTAAAGGTTCTACTACGGCGTCACCCTGTGCCTCTTCAGGACCATATAATTGTACCCACTCATAAAAATCTTCCAACAACGGCTTGCAAACTTTATCATCCCATTCCTTAACAATAAGTCGCAAGTTAGTAGCAGAATTATTCATTAACTGTTGAGACACACCTACAGCATCTGTTACTGGTTGGCCCTGCAACAGTAAACTTAATCCGGTTGTGCTTTCAGCCATCTCTAACCAATACCGAATTACCGGCATAATAGTGTTAAGGTAATTAGGAAACTCTAAAAACGACATTGCGTTCTTAGCTTCCGTCATGGCATCTATACCCGGCAGACCAGACTTAACCCGCCACCGCTTATAAGGACGGAGCTTCGTATCCTCCCCGTCGATTGGCTCAATAAGCCCGTCCATTTCCAGCACCTGTGGCCCAATACTGTACCCCATATTATCCATAAGGGCTCGAACAGAAGCCGTTAGTCCGCGTTGGGGAGTCTCCATTTGCTCAGGGATTCCAATCCCCGCCCAAGAATCATCGCGAGGTTCCCAACGCAACATTCTATAGGGGAAACGCACCTTTTCCAATGGGTACGGTGCGATCTTTATAATCCTATCATTTACCAACGTTACAACACCAAACCCCAAAGAAATTTCTTCATCCTTGTCTTTCCATTCAATCATGCCAGTTCGTATCCACAAAGAATACGGTTTGTTAGTTTCTTTACTTTTATGCGCCCCATCTCCCGCCGGCCCTTCTTCAAGTGCCAACTTTATAGCATCAGGAATGTAATTAGGGTCTTTTGCCATATCCTGTAACTGGTGCCGAGTTACTTCGGGAATTTTCTCAAAGAAAAACTTCCCATTTTGAATATCAGTTCCACACTCAGGGTCAGGATAACAATTCTCTACCCTGATACATTCAATTTGTGGAGTATAAAACAACATTGTTTCCAATTCTTTTAACAGCAGATTTGCTGTTACCTCATCCGTAACAAGCGGAAGAAGGTCGAGTATTTTTTGAGTATCATTCCCAACAGTTCGTTCCTTCGGAAACGGCCCTTTAATTACGCCAACCCCAACAATCCCAGATTCAATTAACTGCCGACGCACCACACCGGCCCAGTCAGATTCTTTAAGCCAATCTTTTATAATTAATTCTGCTTTGGCTATAGCAGCCTTTGCAGCTTCAGAGTCCTGTACCTTTACAGCAACCTCCGGCAATACCGTTAAAATTTGCTGAAGTACATTTGGGTATTTATTAAGTACGCCCAAAGTAGTTTGCAAATCACTTACTGGCGTAGCCCGTAATGACCACGGCATCTTGCCTGTTGGGAGTAAAATATCAGCCACCCTGGCGGTGCCAGCGTTGGTATACGGGCGGGTAATGTTTACTAAAACCGTAGACCGATCAGAGTCAGTGTTTAACCGCATAGCCGTAATAGACGAGTTTAGCGTTTCGCCTTTCTCGTACTCACTTCCCCCTTTAACAGCACCGTCTACCCCTTTGTACTGGTTACGAGCTGCCCGCCAGATACTATCAAGGTCTTTCCTACCATTAATGGCCTTTCTTCTTTCGTCACAAAGCGTAGAGACAAGTGCAGCTAAAGAATCATTCTCAGGTAATTTCATAATAATTTCCAATTAGTTAAAACAGTATTTTATTTCAGCACGCAGTGCACTCGCTTCGCTCGGAGGCTCACTCGCTTCGCTCGGAGTTAATAGCCCATGACCCCATCGAGTGGTCGCCAACCAGCCCTACCCTGATTTAGCCCTAATTCATTGTGATTGTTTTGCATTGAGATTGCTTTTGCCCTTGTAGGTGTAAATGTTAAGACAAAGGCATCAAAGTGGTCTGGCGATCGCGAAGCATTTTTTTCCGTTTTTGACCGTCCAGTTGCAAAACGTGCCCGGTACTCGTCTTTAGATTCAATTAACAACAACCCACCTTTACTCTCAAATTGAATTGCACCAGCCTGTGTAATAAAAGTTTGATTATTGGGGAGAGAAATTTCTAAATCCTCTATATACTCTACTGCTTGGGTATGTAAAAACGCCCTTAAGTTATAATGTTTACCGTCTGCTAATTTTGCGCCCGTATGAATAGCCCTTGTAATTGCAGCAAACGGCCCATATTTTAACTGGTCAGCGGCTGAACCGCCCGGCCCATCTCGTTCAATCGCAATAAGCTCAACCGGCCCGGTGTTTAACAACCGGCGAACTTTTTGCTCAATAATTCCAGCTAACTGTACACCATCCATTTTCTTGTATGTTTCAGGTTCAACCGAAAGTCGGCCACGTCTTGCCCAAAGCACAATCTCGTCATTACCCATTCCCGCCGCGTCTACCCCAAGCCGCCACGGTGTCGTGTTCGGCTGAATTATGGAACCTGGCGGACGGGCAATAGCTTCTTTAAGTTTCTCTTGATTGATTAAATTGTTTGATACTGAAGCAGCATAATTCCGATCCACCTGGGAGGCCAAGGTAGTAGGTAATAGCTCAAGTTTTTGTTTTTTGTACCAAGGTTCTTCTTCTGGAGGAAGCGTTGGGTTTTGTCGTTTACGGGGGTCATCTTTCCAGTCAAATACAAAAACCTGCTCTTTAGGTAAAAATTGGCGCAACCTGTAAAATAAATTCCCAATTCCATTAACAGTTGAAATATAAATTCGGCAATTAGTATTCGCTGATAACGCTGACTCCGCCATATCAGGATGCTCTAAGTGGGCGAATTCGTCCACGAAGTAGCAGCCGGCCCGGCCACCTCTACCAATCTCATCACCAATCTCACCTTTAATAACAGAGTTATTATTTAGGTTTGGAACTGTTCCCCACTTACGGCCAGCCGTGTGGTTAGGGGCGAGGAACTCCAAAGGTAAATGGTCAATAAAAGTGCGAACCTTCCAAAATATTGAATCAGGGTCGTGGTCCCCATTATCCACCAACTCCTTTTTTCTACTCCCAAACCCCACAACACTTGAAGGATAGAACAGCCAAATGCACACAGCACACGCAGCACAAAGCCAAGTAAATCCTACGTCACGAGACTTCTCGCCCAAACCCCGGCGGGATTGAATATAAGACTCATACACCCAATTAACAAATTCCTCTTGGCGAGGAAAGAGGATAAAGGGGGTGTATTTTTCTGTTTGATTTCGTGGGTCGTAAGTCATTCCCCAGTCATTTATAAAATCTACCCAATGAGTTGAGTAGTACTTCATTAGTCTGTCAAATGAACTTGGGTTCTTACGAAGGCGCGTAAGAGCCTCAAGACGAAACTCAAACACAGACTTATAATCAGGATTTGTCCAATCAAAACTTTTAGGGTCAAAGGCACTACTCATCTTCCCAGCCTTCTGTTATAATTGTTAAGGCCCGGCGGGGTGCGTTTCTTTCTGTTGTTCTTAATACATTTGATGCAGGTTGTTCATCGCTTTGAATATACCCACGCTGTTTAATTAAACGAATATAAGTTTCTACTGGGTCTTCTTTGTCATGCTCAGAATCTGAACGTGCTGCGCCAGCTACATTAGATGATAATAAAACTTCCTTTCTATCGTTAAAGAATTGCACAGAAGGAGACCCGATAGGCTCATCTGGGTCAAAATCGGGAATGTTTTTTAACATAAACATCGGCCCGGCAGCGTTGCCAAACCCAATCATCTCCTCATAACAAGAGGAAACTGTCATCATACAACGACTTATCACATAACGTAATTCGGGAATACGCTGCCCCAACCGAATTAACGAAGTCGGGCCGGGTAAACCTACTGCAAGCGCAAAACCAGTTATTGTTGGCCGAGTGTCTGTATCAGCACATTCTTCGAAGTACTGGTTTGCAAGCTCTTTAAAATGGTCTACGTTTTTCGGCGGGGTCACGTCTGCCGGGCGGCGTTGCCAAGCGGGAACGTGCTTAGTGCGCGCTTCTATTACATCCATAAATGCAGTACCGAATTGGGTTTTATTTCGTTAAAATTATTTATGTATTCTGGTATGCCTGGCACAAGATTACGGACTATTGTAACAGGGAAACAATTTATTCCAAAAATGCCCAAAAACTTCAAGTATTTATTTAATTGTTCTTTTGTGTCTATGTAAGTTAATTTTACCTCAATTAAAATCCCATCTTGACCTGGCCGCTCTATAATAAAATCTGGTTGGAAGTGGCAAACTTTTTCTTCTTTTCCTTCTTTATTTTTGTACTCAAACCACTGGTGATCCCACAGCTTCCAACCTGCTGCATCGCAAGCCCGGCGAAGGAATTTACCTACTTTCCGCTCGTATGTAAATCCTTTGGCGCGGGTTCCGGTTGAACAGCTTTTGCTGAACGGGGGTGCTGAACAGGGAACTACAGCACCAGACGGAACAGTTTTTGTTATTCTTTCCTCTGTTCCTCTGTTCCTCTGTTCCTCTGTTCCTCTTTCCTCTGTTCCTCTGCTTCTTTCTTCTGTTACGCGGCGACGCAGGGTGGCCAACGCGGGAGCCCGCCGGGCTTCAACGGCGAGGCTTTCTGGTTTGGGGGCTGTTGGGTGCATTTTGTTGGGGCCTCGTTTGTTGGCCGGCCGGCTGGGGGTGTTTCTTTTGTACATTGTGCATTGTACCATAATTTTAGGAAAAGTCAACTAAGTAATTAACAGTTAGTTCCGGTTAATTGTTTGGGGTCCAATTAGTTTAGAATT
>ERZ1645187.4938-NODE-4938-length-10571-cov-22.337105_pt1 | contig 10571 bp, 5 predicted proteins | sample MGYA00575352_ERZ1645187 | MGnify/ENA primary metagenome ERZ1645187 (study PRJEB40837, sample SAMN11349314) | freshwater sediment metagenome | isolation source: river sediment | host: Sediment | place: India: Wazaribad , New Delhi | collected 2017-02-21 ...
TCATGGACGCCCTCCAACTCTTCACCCGTGCCGTCAGCCTGGGGGATGCGGAGAGTCTGGCCCAGCACCCGGCCAGCATGACCCATGCCGTCTACAGCCTTGAGGAGCGGGCCGCCCACTTCATCAGCGAGGGCCTGGTCAGGCTATCGGTGGGCCTGGAGAACAGCCAGGACCTGCTGGCTGACCTGAAGCAGGCGCTGGGTTGAGACGGGACCCGTGATCCCGTGGGTCTTCACCTCCCTGGCCTACATGCCTGGGTCTGAATACCATCTTCACAGCATCCTGGCTGACAGGAAGATCGTGGCATGAGCACCCGGGCATGAGCCATTTCCCCTTGCTCAGTACCTTGCTGCTGCTCCCGGTATTCGGGGCCGCCGTGCTGGGGATGCTGCCCCGAGGGCGCATCCAACTCGTCCGTTGGACCGCCATCGCCTTTGCCACCCTGACCCTGCTGCTGGCCTGGGGCCTGCTCCTTGGCTTCGATGCCCGGGCCCCGGGCCTGCAATGGTTCGAGCGTTATAGCTGGAATCCCCTGGTGGGTTCCGCCGTGGCCTTGGGGCTGGATGGCTTCTCCCTGCCCCTGGTGCTGTTGACCAGCCTGCTTGGCCTGGTCGCCCTGCTCGCCTCGCGGGGCATCCGCGCGGGGGTCAAGGGCTACTATGCCCTGATGCTGATCCTGGAGGCGGCCACCCTGGGGGTCTTCATGGCCCAGGACTGGTCAATCTTCTATGTCTTCTGGGAACTGGTCCTGATCCCGCTCTTCTTTCTCATCAACCGCTGGGGCGGCAGGAATCGCCAGGGCGCGGCCCTGAACTTCGTCCTCTACACCATGGGCGGGTCGGTGTTCCTGCTCATCGCCATGCTGGTGGCCTTCGACGCCATGGGCCTCCACTCCTTCGCCATGGCGGACCTGGCCACCGGCGGACCCAGGCTGGACCAGGAGACCCAGATCCTCATCTTCCTCGGCCTGCTGATCGGCTTCGGGGTCAAGATGCCCGTCTTCCCCCTCCACGGCTGGCTACCCCTGGCCCATGTCGAGGCGCCGAGCCCGGTGTCCATCCTGCTCTCCGGCATCCTGCTCAAGATGGGGTCCTACGGTCTGATCCGCGCCGCCCAGATGTTGCCCCAGGCGGTGGTCGCCCTACAGACCCCGCTGGCGGTGCTGGCGATGATCAGCCTGCTCTATGGCGGGCTGCTCGCCTGGCGGCAGACCGATCTCAAGGCCATGGTAGCCTACTCCTCGGTGAGCCACATGGGCGTGGTGTTGCTGGGGATCGCCGCCCTCAACGTCGCCGGCCTGACCGGGGCCCTGGTGCAGATGGTCGCCCACGGCCTGGTGGCCGGGGCCCTCTTCCTGCTCATCGGTCTCCTCTACGAGCGCACCCATACCCGTGAGATCGGCCACTACAGCTCCCTGGTGCGGATCATGCCGCGCTTCGCCTTTTTCACCATCCTCGCCTTCGTCGCCGCGGTGGGCCTGCCGGGGACGGCGGGCTTCATCGCCGAGCTGCATGCCCTGGTCGGGGGGTATCAGGTCTGGGGGGGCTGGGTGGCGGTCCTCAGCCTGGGCATGCTCATCAGCGCCGCCTATGCCATCCGTACCGTCGGGCGTCTCTTCACCGGCCCGATACGCGCCGAGATGGCCGGGGTGCCGGACCTCAGGCCCACCGAATTCATCGCCGCCGGCCTGCTGACGACCGCCGTCCTGGTGCTGGGTTTCTTTCCCGCCGCCCTGCTCCAATTGCTGGGGGCCAGCGTGGCCCGCTTCGGCGCCTTGTTTGGGGCTAGCTGAAGGGCCGTGACAAGACCTCTCTCATCGAACTTGAAAAGTTTTACCAACCATGAGATGTCAGGCGTAGGCCATGAATAACACCGTAAATCTTCACCTGCGCTGAGGGGAGCGATGCGTGTCCCAACCCCATGAAGCGACCCGAACCGAGGAGGGCGGCGATGTCCGCGCCCGCCTCCTCGCCGCCATCGACCACCTGGAGCATGTGCTGCCCGGCCAGGCGCCCATCCGCGACTTCGTCCATCACAACACCCTCCACGGCTTCCAGCACCTGCCCTTCCCCCGGGCCCTGGCGGAGGCCAGGCGCCTGACCGGCGCCGCCGGCTATCTTCCCCTGGCGCGTTTCCGGGAGTTCTTTCGCCAGGGTCGGATCAATCGGGAGGATCTGTTGGCGGTACTGGAGGCCGAGGAGGCCCTGGCGCCCGCCACCCCCCTCTTCGCCAGCCCCGCCGGGCCCGTCCTGGCCCGCGATCTCTATCTGACGGCCCTGCTCTATCCCATCGAGCCCATCTCCAGCGGCCAGCTCAACTGGGAGCTGGAGGAGCGGGGCGGCCGGGAGCGCTTCCAGGCCGATGTCCCCGCCGAGGCGCGGGCCCGGCTGCTCGCGGCTAGCGGCCTGAGCGAGGCAGCGACCGTCGACGACCTCTGGCGGGCCTGCCTGGAACGGCTGGACCCCGCCTGGTATCAGCTCCACCCGGAGGAACTGATCGATCCCACCCCGGAACACACCGCGGCCCTGCTCGGGGACCTCCAGGCCGAGGAGGAAGGCGGCGATGCCCAGCTCCTGATCCAGCGCCGCATCGACCGCTGGGCCCGGGAGACCCTCAAGGACCTGCTCGGCCGGGTTGGCCGGGACCTCACCCTGGGCGGGCTCTTGCAGGCCCTGACCGGACGCCACCTCCTGGACGAGATCCGCCCCGCCCTCGTTCGCCAGCTCGCCAACTTCCTCGACCAGGGGCTGGCCGCCTGGCATTCCCCTGACCGCGATCATGGCTTCTATGCCTGCTGGCGGGCCGGCGGTCAGGGTGACCCACGCTGGCGCCTGCTGGGCCTGGCGCCTGGGGAAGAGGCCCTCGCCGACCTGCCCGCCGATCCCCTGCAGGCCATCGTCGCCGAGCTGACGCGGCTGGGGCTGCCGGAGGAGCGTTGGCCGACCTATCTCGAACGTCTGGCCCTGGAATTGCCGGGCTGGTCCGGCCTTTGGCTGTGGCGCCACCGCCACCCCGGCTACCGGGGCTGGGACCAGCCCGTTGCCATGCTCGACTACCTGGCGGTGCGGCTGATCCTCGAACGCCTGCACGCCCAGGCCCTTTGCGCCACCTGGGGGCTGAGGCCGAATCTGGCGGCGCTCCGGGACCACTTTCGCCACCACTCCGCCGAATTCCTGGTGCGCTGGTCCCTGTTCAACGGCCCCTTGCCGGAATACCTGGCCAGTCGCGCCCAGCGCCTGGTCCAGAGCGGGGACGACCCCCAGGCGCAAACCCCGGCGGCGGCCTGGCGCCCCCTGGCGCGGCTCATCTGGGCCTGGCGCTGGAGCCCGGCGGCGGAGCGCCTGGGACGGGACCTGCTGCAACGCGCCTGGCCCCTGTTCCGCCTCAGCCAGCATCTGGGGCTGAGCGGCGCGATCCTGCGCGCCCTGGACGAGGCTCGGATCGCGGCGGTCTTCGCCAGCCTGGAGCGCCTGGACGCGGACACCGCCGGCTACCTCTGGCTGCGGGCCTACGAGCACCATTACCGGGACCGGATCTTCAACGCCCTGCTGGCCAACGCCGGCCAGGGCCGCTGGCACCGGCGCACCCAGCGCCCCAGCGCCCAACTGGTCTTCTGCATGGATGACCGCGAGGAAGGGCTGCGCCGACACCTGGAGGAGGTCGATCCCCAGGTCGAAACCCTGGGCGCGGCGGCTCACTTCGGCGTCCCCCACTGGTGGCAAGGCCTGGATGACGCCAGCCGCACCGCCCTCTGCCCGGTGGTGATGGTCCCCGCTCACGCCGTTACCGAGCGGGCCCAGCCCGGTCAGGAGGGCCGCCTGGCCCGACACCGCCGCCGGCGCGCCTGGCGGCTGGGCCTGCGTGACCTCCTGCACCAGGAGATCCGCCGCAATCTGGCCAGCTCCACCCTCGCCATCGCCCTCGCCGCCCCCGGGGCGGCCCTGGCCCTGGCGGCCAAGGTGCTGACCCCCGGCCGCTTCGGCGCCTGGGCGGCGCGGCGGGGACGAGCCTTCGACCTACCGGTCCCCACCAGGGTGGACCCGACCACGGACGCCTACCAGGGGGAGCCGAGCCCGGCGAACGTCCAGCCGGGTTTCGTCACCGCCGACCAAGCGCAGCGGGTGGGCAACCTGTTGCGGGTCATGGGCCTGGACGAGGGCTTCGCCCCCCTGGTGGTGATCCTGGGCCACGGTTCCCACAGCGACAACAACCCCCACCTGGCGGCCTATGACTGCGGGGCGTGCAGCGGCAATCACAGCGGTCCCAATGCCCGCCTCTTCGCCGCTATGGCCAACCGGCCCGAGACCCGCGCCCTGCTGCGCGCGGCGGGTCTCGTCATCCCCGATGACTGCTGGTTCCTAGGCGCGGAACACGACACCTGCGGCGAGGCCATTACCTGGTACGACCTCGACCGCCTGCCCCCGGCCCGCCAGGAGGACTTCGCCCACCTTGACGCCAGCCTGGCGGAGGCGACCCGCCGCCATGCCCAGGAGCGGTGCCGCAAGTTCGTCTCCGCCCCGTCCCGCCCGACCCCGGACCAGGCCCTGCGCCATGTTCGGGACCGGGGCCTGGACTTCAGCCAGGCGCGGCCGGAGCTGGGGCACGCCACCAATGCCTGCGCCTTTATCGGCCGGCGGGCCCTGACCCAGGGCCTGTTCCTCGACCGGCGCGCCTTTCTCCTCTCCTATGACCCGACCAAGGACCCGGAGGGGGCCCTGTTGGAGCCCCTGCTCCTCGCCAATGGCCCGGTGGGGGCCGGCATCAACCTGGAGTATTACTTCTCCACCGTGGACAATGACCGCTATGGCGCCGGCTCCAAGATCACCCACAACGTCGCCGGCTTCTTTGGCGTCATGGACGGGACCAGCTCGGACCTGCGCACTGGCCTGCCCCGCCAGATGATCGAGATCCACGAGGCGATGCGCCTACTGGTGATCGTGGAGGCGCGGTTGGAGGTCCTGACCGCCATCTACCAGCGACAGCCCAGCCTCCAGGAACTGATCGGCCATGGCTGGCTGCTCCTCGCCGCCAAGGATCCCGAGGGGCCGCGGATTCATGCCTTCGACCCCGCCGCGGGCTGGGTGCCCTGGACGGGTCCGCGGACCCCCCTGTCCCGGGTCGCGCGGTCGGAGGACTATTTCCCGGGCACCCCTGAGCCCCTTGACCCGGCCCTGATCGGCGACTGAACCCGTGACTATCCCTGGCACCCTGTTCGAATTGGCCTGGCTGATCCCCGCCTTCCCCCTCCTGGCCGCCGGCGGGCTGGCCCTGGACCGGGCCCTGCGCGGTCAACGGGGCGAGGCGGCAGAGCGAGGCACCGCCCGCCTTGCCCTGGGGGCGGCCTGGCTGTCCTTCCTGCTGGCCGCCGCCCTCGGCCTCCAGGCCCTCTGGTCGGGGCCGCCGGGCCCGGTCCTGTCCGGGACCTGGCTGGCCAGCGGCGAGCTGCGCGTCCACCTCGCCTTCACCTTGGATAGCCTGGGGCTCAGCCTGCTGGTCCTGGCCGCCGCCCTCTGCCTGCTGACCCTGAGGTTCGCCGTCAACTATTTGCTCCGGGAGGCCGGCTTCCAGCGCTTCTTCATGGTCCTGTTGCTCTTCATGGCGGCCATGGAGCTGATCCTCATGGCGGGCAATGCCGTCCTGGCCTTCATGGGCTGGGAACTGGCCGGGGTGGCCTCTTATCTCCTCATCGCCTACAACTTCGAACGGCCGGTGGCCTCGGCCAACGCCAACCGCGCCTTCATCACCAACCGCGTCGGCGATGCCGGTTTCCTCCTGGGGATCTTCTTTACCTTCCACTGGCTGGGCGGCAGCGATTGGCAACTCATCGCCGAGCGTGCCTCGACCCTGGAGCCCCTGCAAGCCGACCTCATGGCCCTGGCCTTCCTGGTGGCGGCCCTGGCCAAATCGGCGCAAGTGCCCTTCGCCCCCTGGATCGGCCGCGCCCTGGAGGGCCCCACCCCATCGAGCGCCATCTTCTATGGCGCCCTCATGGTGCATGCCGGCGCCTATCTCCTCATTCGCCTGGAGCCCCTGTTAGCCCAGGCCCCGGCGGTCGCCACCCTGGTGACCATCCTTGGGGGCCTGACGGCGCTCTATGGCTGGCTGGGCGGCTTGGCGCGGACCGACGTCAAGGGCGCCCTGATGTTCTCCACCACCGCCCAGGTGGGTCTCATGTTTCTCTGGATTGGCCTGGGCTGGACGACCTGGGCGAGCTGGCACCTGGCCCTCCACGCCCTGTGGCGGGCCTGGCAGTTCCTCCAGGCCCCGGCCCTCATGCACCGGGCCAGCCGGCCGGCGCGACCGGTTCCCGCCTGGCTGGGACGCCGGCGCTGGCTGCACCAGGCGGCCTTGCAGGGTTTCTGGCTGGACGACCTGGCGGACGGCTTATTGGTGCGACCGACCCGCTCCACCGCCCGGGATGTCCAGGACCTCGACGAACGGGTGCTGAGCCGCATCGTCGGTCTGCCCGGTGACGCGGCGGGGCTCTCCGACCTGGGTGGCCTGACGATGGGGGAGGGTGGCTGGCTCCGGCCCAGCGAGGAGCAGATCGTCCAGGGTCGCGGTTTTCTGGGGCGCGGCCTGGCCGGCCTGGCCAGTCTGCTCCACTGGTTCGAGCAACGCCTGGTGTTGCGCGGGGGCGGCGAGGGGCTGCTGGCGGCCATTCAGCGCCTGGCCTATCTGGCCAATCAGGTCGAGGGCCTGCTGGCCCGGCCCCGCTACCTTTTCATCATCATCCTGGCCACCTTGGGGGTGATCCTGTAGATGCCAGCGAGTGAAATCCCTTGGAACGTCCAGGCCGCCTGGCCCCCGCTGGCGGTCCTGCAACTCCTGCCCCTGGTGGGCGCCGGCCTGATGCTGTTTCTGCGCCGCGAAACGCTTGCCCTTCTGGCGGGCATCGGTCTGACCGGGGTCCAATTGCTGCTCGCCATCCTGCTTTATCTGCACCATGACCCCGCCCAGCCCGCCCTGCAGTTCGCCGAGCGAGGCACCCTGCTGGGATGGATGAACTATCACGCCGCCGTGGACGGGGTCAGCATCCTGTTCATCCTGCTCACCGCCTTTCTCTCCCTGCTGGTCGCCATCTACGGGCCGGTGCGGGGCCTGGGACCGCCCTGGCGACTGATGGCGCTCATCCTGGCCATCGAGGCCAGCCTCATGGTGATGTTCACGACCCTGAACCTGTTGTGGTTCATCCTGGCCCTCGCTCTTCAGATCGGGCTGGTCGGCGCCGTGTTGCGAAGCTGGGCCACCTCGCCCTTGATGGGCCCGGCCCTGAAGACCTTCTACAAGTTCATGGGCACGGCCCTGGCCCTGCTGCTGGCGGGTACCCTGATCATCGGCTGGGGACAGACCCATGCCCAGGGCGGCGGCTGGACCTTCGACCTGGTCGAGCTGCGGCGCCTGGGGGTGGAACCGGCCTTTCAGACCCTGGCCTTCTACCTGCTGTTTTACGGCCTGGCGATCCGGACCCCCCTCTTTCCCCTGCATGGCTGGCTGCCGCCCTTGGCCGAGCACGGCAATATCGCCCTGGCCCCGACCTTCCTGCTCGGGCTCAAGGTCGGCATCTATGGCCTGCTGCGTTTCGTGCTGCCCCTGGTCCCGAATGCGGTCCAGGAATGGCAGTCCTTCGTCGTCGGCTTCGCGGTGGTCGGGATCTTTTACGCCGCCCTCCTCGCCATGGTGCAGGAGGACCTGCGCCGGCTCCTGGCCTTCGCCGTGGTCTCCCACACCAGCCTTATCGTCCTGGGGGTCTTCACCCTGGACCGGCTGGCCCTGGAGGGCAGCGTCATGCTGTCGGTCACCTTCGGCCTGGCCCTGGCGGCCCTGCTCTTCATGACCGGGCTGGTCTTTCAGCGGACCGGGACCACCCAGCTCGGCGAGCTGGGCGGGCTCTTCGATCCCTTGCCCTTCGTCGGCATCGCCTTCCTGGTGGCCGGGCTGTCGATCATTGGCATGCCGGGCACCCCTGGCTTCGATGCCGCCCACCTGGTCATGGAGGCCAGCATCGACCGCTTCGGGGGCCTGCTGACCATCGCCGCCGCCCTGGGCAACGTCCTGGCGGCGGGTTTCCTGCTCTGGGCCTTCCAGCGGGCCTTCCTCGGGGCGGGGCCGACAGCCAATCCGGCACTGGCTTCGGTTGTCCCGACGGCGGCCCGGTTCGGGAGCCCAGAGCCCCTCACCCCGGCGGTCAGTCCGCCGAGACGTCCCGAACAGGGTCACGCGTCGGCTTCGTCGTCACCTCATGCGCCGGTAACCTCGCCCCCTCTGGCATCGGTTTCGTCGCCCGGTCCCTCGCCAGCCGGCCGGGACGGGATCGAACCCCTGAGACCGGCAGAGTGGCTGGTGGCCCTGGCGGTGATTGGCGTCCTCCTCGGGGTGGGGTTCCATTCCCGGCCCTGGCTGGAATTGATCGCCGCGCCCCTGACCGCCCTGAGCGCGCCCTTTGCCCAGCCCCAGCTTTGAGTGCGCCGCTTCCTCCCGACCCATCCGTGCCCCATGCGATCAGCAATGAGCGTACCCATGCCCAGACCAGCCCAGCGAGCCTATGTCCAGATCTGAGTGCTGCCTTTGCCCAGCCTTGGGTGCACACCAGCACCCGCGATGAGTCCCAAGCCTGGCCAGGTCCTGCCTTTTTTCCCTGATCCTCGACGCCGCGCCCGCTGAGTCCCGCCATGCCCCATGCCCTTAATCCCGCCGCCTGGCCGCTGCTGACGCTGATGCTGCTCACGCCCCTGGCCGGGTCCCTGCTGATCTGGCTGGTGCCGGGGCCGCGGCTGTCACGCTGGGTCACGCCGGCCAGCCTGGTGGTGGCCCTGGGGTTCGCCCTCGCCGTCCTCTGGCGTTTCGATCCCGCTCAGGCCGGCTTCCAGGGGGTGGAAGAGAGTGCCTGGATCCCCAGCCTGAACATCCGCTACCTGGTCGGGATCGATGGCATCTCCGTCCTCTTCCCTCCCTTGACGCTGGTGCTCTTCCTGGGGGTCGCCCTGGCCACCTGGACCGGGGTACGCACCCTGCGACGCCTCCACGACAGCCTGCTCCTGCTACTGGCCAGCGCCATCCTGGGCATCTTCTGTGCCCTGGACCTGATGCTCTTCTATCTCTGCTGGGAGTTGACCCTCCTGCCCCTCTATTTCCTGATCAGCCTGTGGGGACCAGGCCCCCAGCGGCGCTACGCGGCGGCGAAGTACAGCCTCTTCATGCTGGCGGGCGGAGTGCCCCTGCTGTTCGGGTTCATCCAGTTGGCCTTCAATCACGCCGCGGTCAGCGGGGTCGGGCTGCCAGCCGGGCTGAGCTGGGATTACCGGCACTTGCTGGCGACCCCCCTGGCACCGGGCCTGGAGACCAGCGTCTTCCTGCTCCTTTTTGTGGGCTTCGCGGTCAAGACCCCGGTCTTTCCCCTGCATACCTGGCTGCCCGTGGTGGCCATGGAAGGACCGGCGGGGGTGGCGGCCCTCATCACTGGCCTGAAGGTGGGGGCCTATGGCCTGATCCGCTTCGCCCTGCCCCTGGCGCCGGGGGCGGCCCAGGAGTTTCACTGGCTGCTGGCGGGCCTGGGGACCCTGGGACTGGTCTATGGCGCCCTGGCGGCCCTGGCCCAGACCAACCTGCGCCGCCTGCTGGCCTATGCCTCCCTCAGTCACGTGGGGCTGGTGGTCCTGGGCCTCGCCTCCTTCGACCTGGCGGGCCTCCAGGGGGCGGTGTTTCAGCTCCTCAATTTCACCCTGATTGCCGGGGGGCTCTTCGTGTTGGTGCGCTTCCTCAACCTGCGGCTGGCGTCGGTCGATCTCATCGCCCTGGGTGGCCTGGCGACGAGCATGCCCTTGCTGGCGGCATGCTTCTTCTTTCTCTCCCTGGCTTCACTGGGGGTCCCAGGGACCTCTGGCTTCCCCGCCGAGTTCATGCTGCTGATGAGCGCCTTGCGGGCCCACCTCGGGGCGGGGATCCTGGCCCTCCTGACCATGGTCCTGGCCGCGGCCTATGTCCTGGATAGTTACCGGCGGGCCTTTTTCGGTCCCCCGGGCTATAGCGCCATCACCAGCGCCGCCGATCTGCGACCCCGGGAGCTGGGGGTGGCCCTGGCCTTCACCCTGCCAGTCCTGGTCCTGGGCCTCTGGCCCGGCCTGGTGCTGGAGCCCCTGGACGCCGTGGGCCAGCAGTGGGTGGCACGGCTGGCCCAGGTTGCGCTGGGGAGGTGAGGCCCGCGCGCTCGGGCTAGGCCCGCGCCGGCAGGGGGGGGCACATCATGTCGTCCGCCGCCTCGGGGCCCAGGCGCTCGTAGATGGACGCCAGGGCCTTGTTCTCGGTCGGGAAGATGTTCTGATCCCCGATCAGGTCGTAAAGCCCGGTGGCGCGCATCACGTCCAGGGTCTGTTTCTTCAGGCCGGAGAAGAGGACGTCCATGCCGTTGGCGCGCAGACGTTCGACCAGGTGGTGGATCACCTCCTCGCCGGAGGCGTCAAGCCGATTGATGCCGTTGCCCACCACCAGCAGGTATTTGGCCTGCTTGTGGTCCGCCACCGCCTCCAACACCGCGTCCTCGAAGTGGGCGACGTTGGCGAAATAGAGGGCGC
>ERZ1645187.4940-NODE-4940-length-10567-cov-13.074106_pt1 | contig 10567 bp, 9 predicted proteins | sample MGYA00575352_ERZ1645187 | MGnify/ENA primary metagenome ERZ1645187 (study PRJEB40837, sample SAMN11349314) | freshwater sediment metagenome | isolation source: river sediment | host: Sediment | place: India: Wazaribad , New Delhi | collected 2017-02-21 ...
GCGTTCTGCAGATGCTTATCGTATTGGTCGTACCGACCACATGAACTCCTGATTAATAGCGAGCGGTTTTTATTTGTTTTCCAATCATTTATCAATTTGCAAATTCTCTATAAGTTTCTCAGCTTCGAGTCTCTTTATAGTCAAAAATTTTCTTCCATTATTAGGATTTGTATAGCTCTCTTCTCTTTTTAATTCTTGGACAATCCTTTTTAAATCATCAATTGACAACCCGCTTAAGTCATGATATTTATCTAAAATGCTTACTGAATCAATCGTTCCATTTTCAATGTCAACAAATCGTTTTTTATCTGTTTTTTCAATATCAACTAAGATATATTTTTTAGGGTCAAGACTTGTTAAATCCACAAGTGCTAAGTATTCATCAACAATTGTTCTATCAATCATGATTTTCCCATTTCCGGCCCAGTGTCTGTCTTGTCCGTTCTTTTTGACTCCAGAAATCCAATATATTTCACCACTTTCTAAATCACTGCAGACTCCATGTCCATTGCCTTTAAAAGCATGTCCATTAAAGTAAATCGTTTTCCCTGATTTTGAGAATTCAACTTTCCCAATCCATGCTGGGCCATTGTCCGCATATCCAGTTTTTGATTCTATATATTTTATCTGTGATTCCATATCAATCGTGTAGTTGTTTGTTTTTTTTAAACTGCTCGCTAACGGTTGACAATATGGCCAGTATGGGATTGCGGGCGATTTCCTGTCAAGGTACACGAAAAGTTGAAGCGGACTACAAACCTTCACATACCACTGAAACCCTTATTGGCTATATTGTGTGCTGGCATTTCGTGCTTTTTATTCTCCTTTTATTCGTTTTATCTCCTTATCAAAATCAGATTCATAATTTTTATCTTGAATCATCCTGTATTTATCATACTCCTGCTCAGCTTTTAGTTTTGCTTCTAATGCAGAAAGCTTTCCTTTGTCTTTTAGTATTGGAAAGCTTGATAAATCCAAAAATTGGTGTAAAAAATTAATCCAATCTTGCATAGTTGTAGGAATCTGTCTTTCCGCTCTGCTCTCTGCTAAATCAAGATATGCCGAAACAATCCTATTGAGCTCTTTGATATGTTGTTCGTTCAAATAGTTCTTAGCAATTGATACATCTGATTTAAGTATTTTCCCGTCTGGCGCATGTTTCCAATTTGTCAATCCCATGTATATTTTCGTTGCGTCAGCTGACGAATATATAATTTCTGCTGCTGTTTTTCCTGTAATTGCCCAATGAAGCTTATTTTGAACTGTTGCAAAAAAATCCTCGGTTAAAAAATCTGAATTGTCATAGTCAATTGAAAGTGCATAAATGTCAGTGATTTTTTGATAAAACCTTCTTTCACTTGCTCGAATTTCTCGTATCCGCTCAAGTAATTCATCAAAATAATCTTTACCAAAATGTTTTCCTTGTTTTAAACGTTCATCATCCAACACGAATCCTTTGGTTATAAACTCATTTAAAACCTTTGTCGCCCAAATCCTAAATTTGGTAGCTTTATTGGAGTTTACACGATATCCGACTGCAATAATTGCATCAAGATTATAGAAAGTAGTTTTGTAATTTTTTCCATCATCGGCAGTATGTTCCAAAATGGAACTAACTGACTCTTCATTTAATTCGCCACTCTCAAAAATATTGGTAAGATGTTTAGTTATTGCAGGTCTCTGGACTCCAAAGAGTTCACTTATCTTCTTTTGTGTCATCCAAAAAGTCTCACCGTGGTAGAAAACCTCTATTTTTACGATTCCATCATCACCTTGGTAAAATATTATTTCAGATTCTTTTGCCATTCCTTTTTTCTTCAAAAATAATCTTTTGAATCGTTATTTATTGATAGCACTTTTTTTTAGCATGAATGCCAACGTTTTGCGGCTTGGCGTTCGGGCGGGCTTTTTAGCACTGCACTTGATACGAAGAACCGCACTTCAATTATACACAAAATTGTCAATAGAAGCACTTCACCCCGCCTGACGCAAAACCGATGTTGGCGGTAGTACTTCTCTATTTTATCCGTTCTTTAATACCTTCATTACCATAGTAGTCATGAAGAAAAATTGGGAATGCGCTTAAAACAGAAACTGTTGAGTGGGGATTAATATATTTTCCTAATTGGTTTGAAAAAATAATCAACTGCTCAAAAATTTCATTTGGTAGAGAATAATCTCCTACAACAACATAATTCATTTTCATTAAGTGAGTGATGATTATTTGTTTCCATGTATCTATGTCATACTTATTGAAGTTAGATAAGCTTTTTAAGCAGGTATTATGCACAAGATTTTTGTACGATAAGTTCTTTTTACAATGAACGGTTAAATCTTTGAATCTTTCAAAATCGTCTATATGCTTAAGCGATTCAACCATTGGATAGCTCACATAAAGTTTACCCTTATCTGTTTCTTCACAAAAAAATTCTATTAACTCTTTAAGTTTGCTATCATCAGCAAGTGTTGAATGTCCATCATAATCAAAAAACAAATAAATTTCTGCAAAATCACTTCTGTTGTATTGATTTAGAGTCTTTGCATTTTCAAGGCTACGTTCTTTTAATAGGTTAAAGGTGTCTAAATCATCATCATTCACAATGTCTTTGTATATCTGATAAATTTCTGCTCCATAAACACACTTTACAAGTGTGTTCTCATTCACAAAAAATTTTTGCAAACTGTGTACAATTTGCTCTTCTGTCTTTTCCCCTTCAAAAACAAACAAAATCTTATTCGACATCAAAAGAACCGGCTTTATACATTTTTTCAATATTATGAGCCTCCCTCAGTTCTTTTGGAGTGCTTTTGGATAAAGAACGTATTTTATTTTTCGTCATTAAAAAATAGCAGTCAGGTCGCAACAAGTCATTTGTAATTATTGATGTGTTGTGAGAAGTCAAAATGAACTGTATATTGGTTTTCTTAAGCTCATCTACAATTATTGCGGATAGTTCATGATGATAAAAAGCATCAAATTCGTCAATAAACAGAAACTTTACTTTTGATTTCTCTCTTAGTCTTTGCAGCCAATAGTAAAACAAGGTTAATGATTTAGTACCTGTTGAAGCAATCTGATAAAAGGAAATTGTTTTGCCGTTAAAGTCAAAAGCTATAACATCTTTGTCAATTTCTTTTTCAACCGTCAATTTGCATTTGATTTCTGCTCTATTTAAAAACTTTTCTAAGTCTTTTACATTGCCTTTTGATATAATATCCTCTTGAATTCCTCCTGAACCAGTCTCAAGTCCGAGATACATATTTTGGTCTAAAGACCTAAAAAACAGCATTGACTCTAGAAAATTATAGAATAAAAAAAATATATTATTTTCCTTGTTCTCAGCTAGCTGGGAATTGCTTTTAATATATTTAATTAGTGATAGATTTTTATTCGTCAATTCGTTATTTAACGTCTCAGCACCTTTAAACTTAATTGTTGCTCGGTCGCTTTGAGTTCTGTCTATTTTAGCCAACTCAATCCCATTAATTTCAAGTCTCTCAAATTGAGTTGTTTTGACATTAGCTTTCTCATATTCGTATATAACGGTGTTTGTATCAAACAAAAACTCGTAGACAAAATGTGCGACCTGACCTCCATTAACTGCATTTAAGTATGGGTGATATAACACTTCATTAATATTTTTGTCTGTGAGGTGCCCAATAATATCAAAAATTGCTAAACCTAAATTTGACTTCCCTACACCGTTGTGACCATATACTAAAGCGTTATTTACAATTCCATTCTTAATGCAATCCTTGTTAAACTCATATCCATTGATCTCGGACAAATCTAATTCAAAGTCTTTTTCAAAGCTTTTGAAGTTGGAAACTCTAAATTTTTTAAGCATTAACCTTTAATTTTGGTCGCAAAGTTAATGAAAAAAACCACTTCCGTAATATTTTTACGGCATTTTATTTAAGTGGTTGATATTCATAGTATTACCGCCAACTCCCCGCTAAACGCCACTCCATCACACCACCTTGTAATCGAGCAATATACCCGTAGAACAACGGATAAAAGCGCGATCCGTGTCTAAGCGTTTTTAAGTGCTTAATAATCGGATCGGGCTTTGGCAGGTGCAACGCATCACTGCAAACCAAAAAATTGATCTTTGGTTGAAAGTCAGTGAGGCTTGGCTGTAGTGTTTTCATGCTGTGGCATTTAACTTCCCAAAAATAAACATTTTATTCCTGCTGCAATGCCGGGATTTTTTGTTTTTGCAGACGAAGGTGGCCGTGTGTTTTTGATAGATTGTGGGTGCTGCATGGTGTAAATCCGGTTGGTTTTCGGGCTTTTGTGTTGCATCAGCTGCGTTTGGGATGTGTGCCGGGGTTGATAACTCTTCTGATGTTATAGGCTGCCTGCGTTGATCACCGCAAAGCAATCAGATTTCTTTCATTTCATTAAAGAACGTTGTTCAAAATCTCCTTCCTTCTTTTCGACTAATCCGGTAAAACAGCTAACAATTTCCATAAACAAGTTACACGTTTGGGGTTTCGTCCGGGCGGGAGTTCAGGCTGTGGCTATCAGTAGGGCAAGTATGCTGCAACAACTCTTTATTGGTCGCTGTGCTTCATCCCTTCTCATAAATAATGATACCTATCCGCTTGATATGCTCAATTAACTCTAAATTTTCAATCTTATCATAAATTGATATATCAATATTATACGGCAACAATAAGTCATCAAGCGCTGTTTCAATCCTGAGAAGCGTATCTAAACTTAGCTTATTGCCAACAATACTAATGTCTATATCTGAACCTTCCCGGTAATTTCCTTTGGCCCGCGAACCATAAAGAATGGCTTTGTCAATTTCAGAACAATTGGCAAATACCGATTTTATTTTATCTATATGTATTGCTTTTAATCCGTACATTATTCTTTTTCAAATAGATTCATCTGTTCTCCTGCTCTTTTGCCTTCCATTGCTACTTGAAATTTCAAAAACTCAGAATAGTATTCATTGATTATTTTTAAATATATTTCATGGGCTGTCTCTTCATTATAAGTATGGGACGTTTTAATTCGGCTTTTTATCATATCCATCCACATATCTCCATCTCCAATAAGATTTGAAGAGAAGGCATATCTGATAGCATCTCTTGATCCTCCTATTTCTGAATTTCCTTGATAAAAAGCGTAATCTTTCATCACATTCCAGGCCATTTCAAATGTATATTCAAAACGTTGGATTAATCCTTCTCTTATTATTTCTTCCAGAACAACATCTGTATTTTCATGGTCAATACTCAAATCCTTATCCTTCATTTCTTTTTTAACATACTCAATAGCCTCTGTTAGTTTCAAAAGTGCTTTAGTATAATTGGAAAAACGTTGTTCCCATCTTATGTCTTTATTTTCTGTCATTGAGTTTTCTTTTAACATTAAAACTTTCTAAAGGTAGGGATTTTAATTATTTAGTTCAAATTTAATCGCGATTAGGTAGCATTGCATTCAGTTTTGCCCATTTACTAACTAAACACCAATTCAGGGCAGATTAGTCCACATTGGCCATAAGAGTCCCGAGATCAAATCATTGATATTCAAGTGTAAAGTGTTTGAAAAAAAGTGTAAACTTTTCATGGTGTTGCACTTAGCATTTCAAAATTAATTGCTTTTTCTTTATCTGCAACATCTGCCCTTAATTTTTTATCAGATCGGCCGGGCTCTTATCTTTGAAAGGTTTAAGGTGCTTGTACGGGTAAAATCCGGTTGGTTTTAGGGCTTTTGTGTTGCATCAGCTCCCTTAATGTGAGCCGTTGGCTGCGGTTTGGTGTGTATGCCGGCGTTGATAACCCTCCTGTCGTTATCGGCTACATGCGTTTTGCGGGCACAAAATTGTTTTATGCCCGGTTCGAGCCACGCATTACATCAAAAGTGAATAATCCAAAAATCAGTTTTTGGGTGCAAGAAATTTGTTGTAGAGCAACAATCCGGCGATTGTGAAAACGCCTATCAGACTGAAAATGAGCCATAAAAGACCAGGTTGCTGGAGTTCGTCCACAAAACGGACGTAAAGCAAAGCACCTAAAATGCCTCCCACACCACTTCCGATCACGCCATAGAGGAACGAATATCCCTGGTACAATGCCTTTTTGTCGGGCGGAGCAATCAGTCCCACATAAGAGAGGAATTTCGGATGTGCCGTCATCTCGCCGAGCGAAAAGATGAAAAGCCCGAAAATGAAAACCCATGCGTGCATCGAAACAGCCAGGATGGCCATGCCCACAGTTCCGAGGGCGATGCCAAAGATCATGGTGGGAAGGGCTTTGGTGTTTTTCACAAGACTCGAAATAAACAATTGTAGGGCAATGATGGTGCCTGCGTTGATCACCGTAACATGTTCGGCCTCGAACTTCCAATTGCTCTCGATGCCCAACAATGCCAAGAAGCCATTCACGGTGGTGTTCACAGGCGTCATGTCCACATAGTCGGTCATATACCACAACACGGTGTCGAACATCTGGAAATATAGAATCCAAAACATGGAGTAGATCACAATCATGCTCACAAAACGAAAATCTTTCAGCACCATCACCACGCCGCTCAGTACTTCAACGAGGCTTTTGCTGCTGGCGGGCCGTTTTGGTTCTTTATACACAAAGATGTTGAGAATCAGCAGCCATCCGGTGCCGATGGCAGCCATAATAAAGATGTAAGACCACGCAATGCCTTTGAGATAGGGTATGAGGATGAGCGGAAAGATGAAGGCGCCGAGGTTGATGCTCCAGTAAAAGATGCCGAAACCGAGACCGCTGTTGCTTTCGTTGGTTTCGCGCGAGATAGTGCCGGAAATCACAGGTTTAAAAAGTCCGGCACCGACAGCCATGAGCAGCAGACTGAGAAAAACCAGGGCATAGCTGCTTGATAAACTCGTGAGAAAATAGCCCGTACTCATGATGGAGAATGCAAACATCAACATGCGGCGGTAGCCAAAACGATCGGCCAGAGCGCCTGAAAGGATCGGCAGGAGGTAGAGCAGGGGTGTGATGGTGCTTTTGATCACGCCAACGCCTTCTTTGCTGAATCCAAGTCCGCCATCGGATGTGTTCATCACAAGATAAACCGAAAGCACCGACATGACGCCATAGTACGAACCACGTTCGAAAAACTCCATGATGATGACAGTCCAGTAGTTTTTTGAGAACGACCGAAAGCCGTTTTTTCCTGATGATGCAGCCGATGCCATAGTTTTCTGTTTGATGAAGAGGACAAAGATAGGAATTTCGCTTTCTCTTTTTGCCCGGCATGATAAGGTCTGCAAGCTGTTATTGCCGGTCAGCATCAGCAGTGCATTGCCGGATAGATTTTAAAGGCGGTTTGGTTGACTGCTGTTTAGACGGAGCCTGCCTGAAAATATTTAAGCAGCTCAATATCAATGTGTAATACTGACTTTTGTGTTTTTCGGGCAGACAATTGTAAGCATTTACATGAAAAAGCCTGCATCCCGATCTAAATTCGAAGCTCGGATTGCATGAAAAGACTTCGGTAGTGTTCTTTTTTTTAACCGCAGTCCACGAAGGAGGCGCATAGGACGCAGAGAAGTATCGCTCCGTTCGCTTCATCGCTCAGTTCGCTAAAGTCGTTCCGTTCGCTTCGTTCGCCCCGTCGCTTCGTTCGCTCAGTTCGCTCCATTCGCTCCGTTCGCCAAAGTCACCCCGTTCGTCTATAATACCGTAAGCTTATAGCGGATTATTTCAAAAAGCGCATCCAATTGTTCGATATTGCTGATTTCGAGCGTGAGAGGTTTGAGTTTTCCAACCTTTAGGCAATTGGCAAAGGCTGTTTTGATGTCATCACTGACATTCAGCTCCTCTATTCCGGCTGCTGTTGTATCGGTGAAATAGAAGCTGATTTTCAGGAAATCTTCCCATGCCGAGAGCCAAAATATGGTTTTCTTTTTGAAGGCAGCCTTGAAAAGCCATGCTTTTCCATCGTTGTAATAGCGCCATTCGCCTGTGATGCCGTGCTCTGAGCCGAGCCTCGGCAGCAAGGCCGACCATGACGCATAAACCTCCGGCTTGAGGGTGTTTTTCAATGCCTCTTCGGTGGGTTGCAGTGTTTCATCGCGTAACAACATGGTCTGGATTTTTCTATTTGCCGGGGATTGTGTTAAGATCAATTTCTGTGATAAATGATTGATAGCCGGCAAACACGCCAAGACCGCCTTCGATATTTGAATACACCGGCGTTGGTTCGGCAAAGGGGTTGTCGTCTTCGAAGTTGTTGATCGAGCGGTGATAATTGAAGTAGTGCTCGTCGGTGCTGAACAGAAGCAGGTTGATTTTCCTGTTGTTTTCTGAAGTAAAGTACAGCCAGGGTGATTTGTAGGTGAAATATTCGCCGTCTTTGTTGACGTCGCTCACAAACTCTTCGCCGTTTTGAAACCAGATTGTTTCGTAATAGCCTTCGTAGGGCATTGGTCCCCACTGATTGAAAAACCCGGCCGAAACGCGGTAGTAATCGCCTTTGCCGGCTTTGTCAGCAAATCTGAAACCGAAACTGTATTCGTAAAAATTGCCCGGGTTTTTATCAACAGTAATATTCTCGGCCTGAGGCGGTGCCATGGCAGGAACGGTGCAATGGGCCGTGACTTTTTCTCCTTTGGGTGTGTTTACTTCGAGCCAATAGGTTTTGCCTCCTACTACTTCCATGTCTGTTGAGTAATAGGTTTTAAGATAAGGATCAAACAGGAGTGTTGTTGTGCTGCTTCCGTTGTTGATCTTTACAATTGCATCACTGACAGGGCTATAGCCGCCATATGACCATGATGTCAGTGTGTAAAGCGGACGGCTGTAGTAAAGCTGAACAGCAATTGTGTCGGCCCCGGCGCGCAGATAGCTGCTGACAATAATCTTTGGTGATGTTGTAGGCGCTTCAACTTCCGAAACCATGCTTTCGCACGAAAACAGCAGAAAGAGCATCGCTATTTGGAGTATATGGAATGATGTTTTCATGGCTTTCAAAATTTAACTGAATAAGTAACAGATGGAACGATCGGGAAAATTGCAACCTGTTTGAGTTTTGAAATATAGGTATCGTTGTTATAATATTCATTTTCAATATAATAGAAAAATGGATTTTTACGATTGTAGGCATTGTAGAAACCAAATTCCCAGGTTCGCTCATGCTTGCTGAACTTTTTGTGCACCTGAACGGCAAGGTCGAGGCGGTGGTAGGCTTTCATCCTGAAATCGTTCACGGCTCCGTAGTCGGTGAGGTTGTTGTAGTAGAAATAGGGCGTTTCCACCACATTGTACTGGCTGAGCGGATCGTGAGGCATCGAAGGAAAAGATCCGACCGGCAGGGTGATTGCATTGCCTGTGCCATAGACCCATGTTCCGGACAGGGTGATGTTTTTGCGCAGCTCGTGAATCACCACCACCGAGATGTCGTGCCGGCGGTCGTAGCGGGCCCAGTATTTTTTTCCGAAGTTGACTTCGTCGAATTGCAGCTGCGTCCACGAAAGGGTGTAGCCAATCCAGCCGCTTGTTTTGCCTGTTTTTTTATGCAGCAGCACCTCAATGCCATAGGATTCGCCTTTGCCGGCTGTCACATTATCCTGCCAGGTGAAATTTTGTGCATCTGTCGGGTCGTCGAGCAACAGAAAACTCGCTCCGGGCAGATAGCCCAGGATGTTGCGGCTTTTCTTGTAATAACCTTCAACAGTGAGGAGTGCCTTGCCCTGGAACAACTCTTTGGCAACACCTGCCGACAGCTGTGATGAGTGCTGTGGCGCTACCCTGTCGGTAGAAGGCACCCAGAGGTCGGTGGGCAGGCCAATGCCTGTATTACTCAGCAAATGAATGTATTGGTTCATAAGCGCAAAAGCTGCTTTCACCGAAAAACCATCGTTGATGATGTAATTGGCAGAGAGTCGGGGTTCAAGGTTGAAGTAAGGTTTGTTTTCGGCTACAAAGTGCGAGAGCCTCAGTCCGGCATTGAGTTGTGCTTTGCCACTGAAGTTGAAGATGTTTTCTGCATATAGTCCCGATTCGAGTGATTCGTATGACACCTTGCTGTTGAAATCGTAGCGTGTGCCCTGATCCACCTCGACGATTGCACTTGGCTGAAAGTGATGATAGGTTGATTGCAGGCCCGCGCGAAGGGTGTAGGCAGGCGATAAATGGTATTCAAGGTCGTGTTTCAACCCGAAGTCGCGGATGCCTGAGGTGTAGGTGAGTGAATAGTTGTCGTAATAGCTCTTGTATTTTTCATAGATATTCAGATCGTATTCGCTGAAGATGAATGAAGTATTGCTGAAAATCTTGTTGTTAAACAAATGATTCCAACGAATGGTGGCTGTTTTATTTTGCCAGTACAGACCGCCTTTGTCATAGCCTTCGCCGGAATAATTGCTGTTGAAGTAAAACTTATCACGACCAAAATAGCCGCTCACATACAGACGGTTTTTCGGGCCAAAGTCGTAGTTAAGTTTGGCGTTGAGGTCATAAAAATAATAACCGGCTTTTTCGTCCGACGGCATAAACGGGCGTATGAGTGCATCCACATAGGTGCGGCGACCCGAGACAAGGAAAGAGGATTTGTTTTTGATGATTGGCCCTT
>ERZ1645187.4941-NODE-4941-length-10567-cov-7.996100_pt1 | contig 10567 bp, 8 predicted proteins | sample MGYA00575352_ERZ1645187 | MGnify/ENA primary metagenome ERZ1645187 (study PRJEB40837, sample SAMN11349314) | freshwater sediment metagenome | isolation source: river sediment | host: Sediment | place: India: Wazaribad , New Delhi | collected 2017-02-21 ...
GACAGGATGAAAATCTCGTGCTTCTTGGCGAAGGCGACGAGATCCTTATAGAAATCGAGGTCGGCGACCATCGCCGTCGGATTGGACGGATAGCAGACGACGACGGCGATCGGCTTGGGGATCGAGTGGATCACCGCGCGCTCCAGCGCGACGAAATAATCCGGCGTCGGCTCGGCCGGAACCGAGCGGATGACGCCGCCTGCCATCAGAAAGCCGAAGGCGTGAATCGGATAGGACGGATTGGGGACCAGCACCACGTCGCCCGGGCCGGTGATGGCCTGCGCCATATTGGCGAAACCCTCCTTCGAGCCGAGCGTGGCGACGACCTGCGTGTCGGGATTGAGCTTCACGCCAAAGCGGCGCGCATAATAGTTCGCCTGGGCGCGGCGCAGGCCGGGAATGCCCTTGGAGGCCGAATAGCGGTCGGTGCGCGGCTTGCCGACCGTCTCGATCATTTTGTCGGTGATGTGTTTGGCGACGGCGAGATCGGGATTGCCCATGCCGAGATCAACGATGTCGGCGCCGGCGGCGCGGGCCTGAGCCTTCAGACGGTTCACCTGTTCGAAAACATAAGGCGGCAGCCGCCGCACGCGATGAAAATCCGACATGAAAGCGTTCCTCTTGGCCGATTCGAGCGGCAAATTATCGATTCAGGATTGGATCCAAGCGCCTTTTAACACTTGTCACCCGTAAAAGTCAGCGCCTTAGTTCGCCTCGCGCGGAGCGTTGATGACCATCGGCCTGGCCGCGGCGGGGGCGGCCGTCTCGATCGGATCGCCGGGCCGTTTCTTCTTCTTTTTCTTCTCGGGTCCAGCGGCGCTGACGCCAACATCCTTCGGCTTGCGGTTGAGGATGCGGTCGTGGCGGGCGCGGGCGGCGTCGAGCGAGGCCTCGGTGGCGCGGATCTCGTCCGGCGTCTTGACGCGCGTCGGGCGCGGCGTGTCCGGCGCCTGAGTCGAAATATAGTCCGTCGGCCTGTCCGGCGCGCGCGAATCCCTGACGAAATCCTTCGGCGCGGTGACATCGGTCGAAAGATTGAGCGCCTTGAGCAGGCTGTTGCCGGACTCCACCGGTTGCTGCTGTTCGGCCGCCGGCTTTTTCGGATCAGGCTTCTGCCTGCCCTGCGCCAAAGCATCGCCAGCGCCGACGACAGACATCATTCCAGTCAAGACAAGCGCCGCAAGACGCATTCGCCACCTATTCCTTTATTTGTTGCAAGTCGGCTTGCCGTTCGGCAAAACCGGATCATAGATCAAAAAAAAATCGACCCCACACTTTGGATCATTGGCGTGAAACGGTCATAACGGCCTATTATGTCCTAAACGGGACGAGAGCCAGCGCCTATGCAGCGCGCTCCGCAATCTTTTTGAGGGAACGACATGAGCGCTAACGAACGGTCTGATGCTGTGGAAACGAAAAGCACGGCTAAACCCCGCAAGGCGAAGCCGGCGGCGGCCATGACCGAACCCAGCGTCGTCGAGGCGTCCGCGCCGAAAGCCGCGAAGACCGCCGCGACGCCCGCGACCGACGCGCCCGCCAAACCCGCGACGAAAAAGACCGCCGCGAAAAAGCCCGCAGCGAAAAAGCCCCCGGTCAAGGCGGCCGCAGCGAAGCCGACCGCAGGCAAAGCCTCGCCTGCGTCCGCGCCCGCAGCCGTCCACGCGGCGCTGCCGCCCGAGATCCGCCCATCCGCGCCCGTCGTGGCCGAGGCGCCCAGGGCGAAGCCCGCCGCGGCCCGCCCGGCCGCCGCCGCCGAGCCGCAAGCGCTGCCGATGCCCGACATCGAGGCCTTCGCCAGCAATGTCGCGCAATTCGTGGAGAAAGGCGGCAAGGCGCTCGCGGCCTATCTGACGCAGCGCGACGGCGCGCCGGCCATTCCCTCGATGGGCGAAGGCGTGTCGGAGGCGGTGAAGTCGATCGGCCATGTCGCCGAATATTGGCTGGCCGACCCGAGCCGCACCGTGCAGGCGCAGAGCGCGCTGTCGCACGACTTCATCAATCTTTGGGCCTATACGCTGCGCCGCATGACCGGCGGCGAGGAGCAGCCCGTCGCCGCGCCGGAGATCGGCGACAAGCGCTTCTCGGGCAAGGACTGGCAGGAGAACCCGTTCTACGACTTCCTGCGCCAGGCCTATACGCTGACCAGCCGCTGGGCGATGGACCTCGTGGAGAAGGCCGACAACGTCGACAGCCACACGCGCGACAAGGCGGCCTTCTATGTGCGTCAGCTCTCCAGCGCGCTGTCGCCGTCGAATTTCCTGATGACCAATCCGGAACTGCTGCGCGAGACGCTGGAGCAGAGCGGCGAGAATCTCGTGCGCGGCGCCGACATTCTGGCCGAGGACATCGAGGCCGGCCATGGCGCGTTGCGCATCCGCCAGGTTGACCACACCAAGTTCGAACTCGGCGTCAACATGGCGGCGACGCCCGGCAAGGTCGTCTACCGCAACGACCTGATCGAGCTGATCCAATACGCGCCGACGACGGAAGAGGTCTACAAGCGGCCGCTGCTGATCATCCCGCCGTGGATCAACAAGTTCTATATTCTCGACCTCAACCCCGAGAAGAGCTTCATCCGCTGGGCTGTGGCGCAGGGGCTGACGGTGTTCGTCGTGTCGTGGGTCAATCCCGACACCCGCCACCGCGACAAGGATTTCGCCGCCTATATGAAGGAGGGCATTTTCGCCGCGATGGACGCCGTCGAGGCGGCGACCGGCGAGAAGAACATCACCGCCATCGGCTATTGCGTCGGCGGGACGCTTCTGTCCTCCACCCTCGCCTATATGGCGCAGAAGGGCGACAAGCGGATCGAGAGCGCCACCTTGTTCACGACGCAGGTCGATTTCCGCTATCCCGGCGACCTCAAGGTCTTCGTCGACGAGGAGCAGATCGCCGCGACCGAAGAGAAGATGAAGGACACCGGCTATCTCGACGGCTCGAAGATGGCCACCGCCTTCAACATGCTGCGGCCGAACGACCTGATCTGGTCGTATGTCGTCAACAATTACATCCGCGGCAAGGCGCCGATGGCCTTCGACCTGTTGGCGTGGAACTCGGATTCGACGCGCATGCCGGCGGCGAACCATTCGTATTACCTGCGCAATTGCTACCTGAACAACAATCTCACCAAGGGCGAGATGGTGCTCGACGGGGTCAAGCTGAACCTCGGCGACGTCAAGATCCCGATCTACAACCTCGCCTCGCGCGAGGACCATATCGCCCCGGCGAAATCGGTGTTCATCGGCTCGCAATATTTCGGCGGCCCGATGCGCTACGTCATGGCCGGCTCGGGCCATATCGCCGGCGTCGTCAATCCAGCCGACAAGCCGAAATACCAGTATTGGACCGGCGCGCAGCCCTCGGGCAAATTCGAGGATTGGGTGGCCAAGGCGACGGAACATCCGGGTTCGTGGTGGCCGGACTGGATCAGGTGGATCTCGGAGCAGTCCCCCGCCAAGGTCAAGGCGCGCATTCCCGGCGACGGCAAGCTCAAGCCGATCTGCGACGCGCCGGGCGAATATGTGAAGGTGAAGTGCTGAGACGCCACCTTCCCCCCTGTGGGGAGGGTCGGCAATGCGGCACGCATTGACGGGGTGGGGGTCGGGCGATCGACGCAGGATTTGCGCGACCCCCACCCCAACCCTCCCCACAAGGGGGAGGGAGCAGTCGCTGCGTCATGTTCGTCTCTTTCATGGCGGGGGCTTGCCCCGGCTTTTTTTTGCGTCGACGTGGCATTCTAGCGCACGGCGAGAAGCGCTGTTAGGCTCGGACCCGATCCAACCCGAAAGGCGCCCCATGATCGACCTCCACTATTGGCCGACCCCGAACGGACACAAGATCACGATCTTTCTCGAAGAGGTCGGGCTCGCCTACAAGATCCATCCCGTCAACATCGGCGTGGGCGAGCAGTTCAGGCCGGAATTCCTCAAGATCGCGCCGAACAACCGCATGCCGGCCATTGTCGACCACGCGCCCGCCGACGGCGGCGGGGCGGTGTCGGTGTTCGAGTCGGGCGCGATCCTGATCTATCTCGCCGAGAAGACGGGCAAGTTCCTGCCGGGCGACATCCGCAAGCGCGCCAAGGTCATGGAATGGCTGATGTGGCAGATGGGCGGCCTCGGCCCGATGTGCGGCCAGAACCACCATTTCAACGTCTATGCGCCGGAGAAGATCCCCTACGCCATCGACCGCTACGTCAAGGAGACGAACCGCCTCTATGGCGTGCTCGACCGGCAATTGGCGCATGGGCCGTTTGTCGCCGGCGATTATTCCATCGCCGACATGGCGATCTATCCCTGGATCGTGCCGTGGAAGCGCCAATCGCAGAACATCGACGATTTCCCCAACCTGCGCCGCTGGTTCGAGAGCATGCGCAGCCGCCCCGCCGTCGAGCGCGCCTATGCCGCCGGCGAGCCGTGGACGGTGCGGCTGCCGATGAGCGAGGAGGCCAAGAAGGTGCTGTTCGGCCAGACGGCGGCGAATACGACGCCGAAGGGCTGAGGCGGTCCGCCCTGCCCTAGCGCGCCTTGCGTCGTCGACAGCCATTGACGGCGCGGGCGCGGCAGGCCAAACACGGGCGGATTTTGACAGCCCGAGCAAGAGAGAAGCGCCCATGTCCGTCTCGCCCATCGCCCTGCAGAAGCAACTCATGGCCGAACAGACAGCGAAAATGCTGCTGGAAGTGAAGGCCGTGCTGTTCAACGCCGAAAAGCCGTTCATCTTCACCTCGGGCTGGGCGAGCCCGGTCTATACCGACATGCGCAAGATCATCTCCTATCCGCGCCTGCGCCAGCGCATCCTCGATTTCGCCGTGACGACGATCGAGCACGAGATCGGCTATGAATCGCTCGACGTCATCGCCGGCGGCGAGACGGCCGGCATTCCCTTCGCCGCCTGGATGGCCGACCGCTTCGCCCTGCCGATGCAGTACATCCGCAAGAAGCCGAAGGGCTTTGGCCGCAACGCCCGCATCGAGGGCGACCTGCACGACAACGGCCGCGCTCTGCTGGTCGAGGATCTGGCCACCGACGGCCGCTCGAAGGTCAGCTTCTGCAACGCCCTGCGCGAGGCGGGCCAGCAGTGCGAGCACGCCTTCGTGTTCTTCTATTATGACATCTTCCCCAAGGCGAAGCAGGAGCTGACCGACATGGGGCTGACCATGCACCATCTCACCACCTGGTGGGACGTGCTGAAAGTGGCGCGCGAAATGTCCTACCTGCCGGCGGAGACGCTCGACGAGGTCGAGCGCTTCCTGCACAAGCCGGCCGAATGGTCGGCGGCGCATGGCGGCATTTCCGACTTCAGCGCCAAGGCCAGCTAACAAAAAGGGGCGCCCGCGAGCGCCCCTTTTTTATTGCTCTTTTGCGACCTCAGCCCAGCCAGCTCACCACGTCCGCCAGGTCGGCGCGGCTGGTGCGGAAGCTGTTGGTGGGATGCGACTTGTCCTCGTAGCCGAAGGACACGGCGCAGACGATGTCGCGGTCGGCCGGGATGTTGAAATAGTCGTGCACGAAGGCGGCCTGCGAGGCGATGGCCGCCTGCGCAATCGCGCCGAGGCCGAGCGCCTCGGCCGCCGTCAGCAGATTGGCGACGAAGCCGCCGCAATCGACCGCGCCATAGGGGCCGAGCACCTTTTCGGTGTGGATGATCGCGACATGCGGCGCGCCGAACAGGCGGAAGTTTTGCAGCGTCTGCTTCATGCCGCCGGCCTTGTCGCCGCGCTCGACGCCAACGGATTGATAGAGCTGGAAGCCGCATTCGCGGCGACGGTCGAGATAGACGTCGCGATATTCGGCCGGATAGGGAATGTCGGGCGTCGGCTCGTGCGTCGTGGCCTGCGCGAACACGGCGTCGCGAAAGCGGTCCGTCTCCGCCCCGCGCGTGACGATGACCTTCCACGGCTGCGAATTGCACCACGAGGCCGTGCGCTGGGCGATGACGAACATGCGCTCGATCAGTTCCTGCGGCACCTGATCTGATTTGAAGCCACGGCAGGAATGGCGCGCGCGCAGCAGGCGCTCGATCACATCGGCGTCGGTCTCGCCCGAGGCAGGCATGCTGAGGGTCATTGAGAGCTCCTTTGAAGTCAGCATTGCAGATGGCCCAACATGTTTCGAGGCGGCCATGGCCGCCTCGACATGATGGAAAGACTGACAGAATAGCCGTTACGCCGGTTTCTGCCAGAAGCGATCGCGCAGATGGCGCTTGACGAGTTTGCCCGTCGGCGTGCGCGGCAATTCGGCCTCGAACTCAACGGTCTTCGGGCACTTCACATGCGACAGATGCGACTTGCAGAAGGCGATGAGCTCGGCGGCGAGTTCCGGCGACGCCTTGTAGCCGGGCGAGAGCTGCACCACCGCCTTGACCTCTTCGCCCATCTCCTCGTTCGGCACGCCGAAGACGGCGACGTCTGCGACGGCGGGATGGTTGACCAAAGTGTTCTCGGCCTCCTGCGGGTAGATGTTCACGCCGCCCGAGATGATCATGTAGGCCTTGCGGTCGGTCAGGTAGAGATAGCCTTCGGCGTCGAGATAGCCGACGTCGCCGAGGCTCGACCAGCCCTTGTCGTTATAGGCGCCCTTCGTCTTCTCCGGGTCGTTGTGATATTCGAAAGTCGGCCCGCCGGCGAAATAGACCTGTCCGATCTCGCCAACGGGAAGCTCTTCGCCCTCTTCGCCGACGATCTTGATTACGCCAACCATCGACTTGCCGACCGAGCCGCGATGGGCAAGCCAATCCTGCGACGTGGAAATGGTGACGCCGTTGGCTTCGGTGCCGGCGTAATATTCGATGAGAATCGGCCCCCACCAGTCGATCATCTGCTGCTTGACGTCGACCGGGCACGGCGCGGCGGCGTGAACGGCGGCCTTCAGCGACGACACGTCGTATTTGGCGCGCGTTTCGGCCGGCAGTTTCAGCATGCGCACGAACATGGTCGGCACCAGCTGCGAGGCCGTGCATTTGTGCTTCTCGATGAGGCGGAGATATTCCTCAGCGTCGAACTTTTCCATGATCACGGCCGTGCCGCCGAGCGCCGCGACCATCATGTTAAAGCGCAGCGGCGCGGCGTGATACAGCGGCGCGGGCGACAGATAGACCGAGCTTTCGTTGACGCCGCTCATCTTCTGCACGAGCAATTGCAGCAACGGCGACAGGGTTCCCAGAGGCTCGTTCTTGAACTGCGGCTTGACGCCCTTCGGACGGCCGGTCGTGCCGGAGGAATAGAGCATGTCATAACCGACGACCTGATCGGCGATCGGCGTCGCGGGCTGCGCGGCGACGGCGGCGTCCCAGGATTCCCAGCCCGCCGCAGCCACGCCGCTCATGTAGCGCTTGACGCCGGCCGGCAGCTCCGGGGCAAGCCTTTCGGCCAGCGGCCCGAGCTTGTCGGACATGACGAAGACCTTGGCGCCGCAATCGCCGATGATATAGGCGATTTCATCGACAGTCAGATGCGTGCTGATGGCAGTGAAAAACAGGCCGCTGCGCTGCGCGGCCCAGCAGATTTCGAGAAAGCGCAGCGAGTTTTCGAAGCACAAAGCCATATGGTCGCCGGCCTTGAGGCCGAGCGAGCGGAAGAGCTGCGCGCCCCGATTGGAGGCCTCGTCGAGCTGACGATAGGTCAGCGCCTGGCCGGATGACGCCATCAGATAGGCGACCTTGTCAGGGGTGACCTGAGCGTAATGCGACGGGTGATTCATTTAGCTATCCTTTCGGGGTCTTCTTTTTCGCGACGCTCCGGCGGGCGAAGGCGCGAGCGCAGGCGTTTCCTCGGCGGTTTTTTTCGAATTGTCTTGCGGCGACACGCCATGGCGCAGATTGCGAATCATGGCGTGGCCGATTTCTGCGGCTGACATCGCCCCACGGCGCTGGAACCAAAAGGCCATGAAGTTGATCGAGCCGAGAATTTGCAGGCGCACCAGCTTGCGGTCGACGCCCGGACGCATGGGCGCGGCGTCGACCAGCGCGAAAAAAGTGCGCTCATAGCCGTCGCGCTGGGCGATGAGTTTGTCGCGCACGCTGTCGACGCCGCCATACATCATGCTCAGCAGGATCGAGGCGTTGCCCTTTTCCAGCAGAGTCGCGCTATGGGCCGCCACCGCTGCCTCAAGCTGATCCCACGGATCGCTCAGCCCCTTGACGGCGCGCGCCACGGCGTCGGCGACGCCGCGCAGGGCGCGGCCATGCACGGCCACGAACAGGTCGTCCTTGCCGGAGAAATGGTAATAGAGCGAGGCCGTCGTCATGCCTGCGGCCTGGGCGATGTCGCGAATCGACGCGCCCTCGTAGCCGTGCTCGGCAAAAAGCTGAGCGGCCACGGCAATGATGCGGGCGCGGCTGACGGCCGCCTTCCCCTCTGCTTTCGCGAGTTGGCTCATCCCCGACGTTTCCTTGCGAGCGCGCGCGCCCGCTGTTCCCTGATGGAGCGTCATTGGCGCGCCCCTTGATTTGACTTCTACCGATCGTTCGATAGAAAATCAACCGAAACAACCGGAGGGCCACATGAGCGGATCGGAATTGCGCGATGAAATCGAAATGCTGCGCCAGACGACGCGGCGCTTCATCGAGGCGGAAATACTCCCCAATATCGAGGAATGGCGCAAGGCCGGCGAAGTCGACCGCAGCCTCTGGCGCAAGGCCGGGGCGATGGGGCTGATCGGCGCGTCGCTGCCGGAGGAATATGGCGGCGGCGGCGGCGCATTCGCGCATGAGGCGGTGATCTGCGAGGAGCTGGCGCGCGCCGACATCATCGACTTCGGCGCGCCGGTGCAGGCGCTGGTGCTGCCCTATCTGGAGAAATTCGGCACCGAGGCGCAGAAGCGCGAATGGCTGCCGCGCGCCATTTCCGGCGACGCCGTGCTGGCCGTCGGCATGACCGAGCCGAGCGCCGGCTCCGACCTGCAGGCGATGCGCACGACCGCGCGGCGCGACGGCGACGATTATGTCATCAACGGCCAGAAGGTGTTCATTTCCAACGGCGGCACGGCCGACCTGATCATCGTCGCGGCCAAGACCGACGCGCAGGCCAAGGGCGCCGGCATCAGCCTGCTGCTGGTCGAGGCGGACCGGCCCGGATTCCGCCGCGGACGCAAGCTCGACAAGATCGGATTGCGCGCCGCCGACACCTCCGAATTGTTCTTCGAGGACGTGCGCGTGCCGGCGGAAAACCTGCTCGGCGGCGTCGAGGGCCAGGGCTTCCGCCAGCTCAAGACCAACCTCCCGCAGGAGCGCATGCTCATCGCCTGCCAGGGCCTCGGCCATCTCGAGGCGGCGCTCGACGAAACCATCCGCTACACCAAGGAACGCATGGCGTTCGGGCAGCGGCTGTTCGACATGCAGAACACCCGTTTCCTGCTGGCCGAATGCGCCACCGAGGCGCGGATCGCCCGCGTCTTCGTCGAAGACTGCATCGAGAAACTGTCGCGAGACGCGCTCGACGCGACGACGGCGGCCATGGCCAAATGGTGGGTGACGGACCGCGAATGCGCCATCATCGACCGCTGCCTGCAGATGTTTGGCGGATACGGTTTCATGACCGAATATCCGATCGCGCGCATGTACATGAACGCGCGAGCCCAGAAAATCTATGGCGGCGCAAACGAAATCATGAAGGAGCTGGTGGCGCGTTCGCTGTGACCGGACTGTTGATTTCGTAATAGCGGTATGGAAGACTTCCCCTCCTAAGGATGCGCCCGGCAAAGAGGCGCCCGTGGGAGGGGTTCATGGAAGGCTATAACGACGGAGCCCGTGCGGCTCCGCGAAACAAGAATTGCGTCTTCTTTCCTTCATGCAGCGCGTCGTGAGCCGCGCGCATGAAACAGCAGCAACCCACAGATGAAGCGGCCGACGGACCGCTTCTGTCCGTGCGCGACGTCACGGTGCGCTTTGGCGGCATCGTGGCGCTCGACGGCATCAGCTTCGATCTCGACCGGGGCCTCGTCCTCGGCCTGATCGGTCCCAATGGCGCAGGCAAGACGACTCTGTTCAATTGCCTGAGCCGCATCTACGAGCCCTCCTCCGGCGAGGTGCACTTCGAGGGCGCCACGATCCTCGACCGGCCGGCGCATCGCATGGCGGAAATCGGCATCGGCCGCACCTTCCAGAATCTCGCGCTGTTCCAGAACCTCACCGTGCGCGACAACATCAAGATCGGCGGCCATACGCGGTCGCGCGGCGGCTATGTCACCGACGCGCTGCGCCTGCCCTCGTCCCGCGCCAGCGAGCGCGAGCTTGCGGGCCGCGTCGCCGAACTCATCGATTATCTCGAACTCGGCGACGTCGCCGACCGGCCTGTCGCCGGCCTGCCCTTCGGCACGCAGAAGCGCGTCGAGATGGCGCGCGCGCTGGCGGCGAAGCCGAAGCTGCTGCTGCTCGACGAGCCGGCCTGCGGCCTCAACCACGAGGAGGTGCATGAACTCGGCCGCCTCATCCGCCAGGTGCGCGACGAACGCAAGATCACCGTGCTGCTGGTCGAGCATCACATGAGCCTCGTCATGTCGATCTCCGACCGCGTCGTGGCGCTGAACTTCGGCCGCAAGCTGGCCGAGGGCACGCCGCAGGAAATTCA
>ERZ1645187.4943-NODE-4943-length-10566-cov-41.374750_pt1 | contig 10566 bp, 9 predicted proteins | sample MGYA00575352_ERZ1645187 | MGnify/ENA primary metagenome ERZ1645187 (study PRJEB40837, sample SAMN11349314) | freshwater sediment metagenome | isolation source: river sediment | host: Sediment | place: India: Wazaribad , New Delhi | collected 2017-02-21 ...
CCTGGGCGACCGCCGGCGTCGATCCGGCGATCATGGGCACCGGCCCGATCCCGGCCTCGAAGAAGGCGCTCGAGAAGGCCGGCTGGACCGTGAACGACCTCGACCTCGTCGAAGCCAACGAGGCCTTCGCCGCGCAGGCCATCTCGGTCAACCGCGAGCTCGGCTGGGACACCTCGAAGGTCAACGTCAACGGCGGCGCCATCGCCATCGGTCACCCGATCGGCGCCTCGGGCGCCCGCGTGCTCGTCACCCTGCTCTACGAAATGCAGAAGCGCGACGCCAAGAAGGGCCTCGCCACCCTCTGCATCGGCGGCGGCATGGGCATCGCCCTCTGCGTCGAGCGTTGATCTCGGCGTGATCTCACGGCCGGCGGCCCCCGCCGCCGGCCTCGATCTTTCGTTTCGTCGTCGACGACCACGGGAAAGTGTCGGGCCATCGTCCGGCGTGGGGTTCGTCGTCTCGAAATTCGGCTGTCGTCGCCTTTGCCCGAAAACAACAGGGACCCCCGAGCCCGCGGTGAAGTCGAGCGACGACCACCTTTATTACTGGAGGAAACCATGAGCAGAGTTGCACTCGTCACGGGCGGTTCCCGTGGCATCGGCGCCGCGATTTCGAAGGCCCTGAAGGCCGCCGGCTACAAGGTTGCCGCCAACTACGCCGGCAACGACGAGGCCGCCGCCGCCTTCACCGCCGAGACCGGCATCCCGACCTACAAGTGGGACGTCTCCGACTTCGACGCCTGCGCCGCCGGCATCGCCAAGGTCGAGGCCGATCTCGGCCCGGTCGAGATCCTGGTCAACAACGCCGGCATCACCCGTGACGGCATGTTCCACAAGATGACCAAGGAACAGTGGAACGCGGTGATCGGCACCAACCTGAACTCGCTGTTCAACATGACCCGCCCGGTGTGGGAAGGCATGCGCGCCCGCAAGTTCGGCCGCGTCGTCTGCATCTCCTCGGTCAACGGCCAGAAGGGCCAGATGGGCCAGGTGAACTACTCCGCCGCCAAGGCCGGCGACCTCGGCTTCGTCAAGGCGCTCGCCCAGGAAGGCGCCCGCGCCGGCATCACCGTCAACGCCATCTGCCCCGGCTACATCGCCACCGAGATGGTCAAGGCGATCGATCCGGCCGTGGTCGAGAAGTCGATCCTGCCGCACATCCCGGTCGGCCGCCTCGGCGAGCCGGAAGAGATCGCCCGCGCGGTGCTGTTCCTGGTCGCCGACGACGCCGGCTTCCTCAACGGCTCGACCATCTCGCCGAACGGCGGTCAGTATATGATCTGATCGTTCGACATCCGAACGACCGTGATCCTTCGAGGGGGCCCGACGGCCCCCTCTTTTCTTTCGCCGCCGCCCTCGCGAAGATGGCCGCCCCGCGCTCGCCCCTCTTCGAAGGCGTCTCCCCATGTCGATGATCCTGCCGCATTGGACCCGAGGCCCCGACCGGGGCACGCCGATCGTCTTCCTGCACGGCTTCGCCGGCGATCACGAGACCTGGATCGGCCAGCAGATCGCCCTCGAGACGCGGTTTCGCACCATCGCCTTCGACCTGCCCGGCCACGGCGCCGCGCTCGAATGGCCGAAGATCGGCCATGCCGGGATCTCGGCCGAGGCGGTGATCGGCTCGTTGTCCGCGCTCGGCATCGAGCGCTTCCACCTCGTCGGCCATTCCATGGGCGGCGCGACCGCGACCATCGTCGCCTTCAAACTGGCCGAACAGCGCCGGCTGGCCAGCCTGACGCTGGTGGCGCCGGGCGGTTTCGGCCCGGAGATCAACTCGCGCCTCCTGCGCCGCTTCGCCGCCGCCACCGACACCCACGAGATCCATTCGCTGCTCGAGCAGTTCTTCGGCTTCGAGAAGCCCGTCCCCATGGCCGCAGCCCAGCGCATGGCCGAGGCCCGCCGCGACCCGCGCGTCGGCGCCACCCTCGTCCGCGTCGCCGAGGCGATCCTCGACGGCGAGCGCCAGAAGAGTTTCGACCTGCCCCGCCTCGCCGAACTGCCCCACCCCGTCCGGGTGATCTGGGGCGATCAGGACCGCGTCCTGCCGCTCGGCCAGACCCGGAACGTGCCCGGCGTGGTCGCCGTCCACGTCTTCCCCGGCGTCGGCCACATGCCCCATCTCGAAGTGTCGCGCGAGGTGTCGCGCCTCGTCGCCGAGAGCGCCGTCGCCCCCTGAACGGCCCCCTCGACCTACCGCGGCGTTAAGAGTGGAAAAACCGCCGAAAACGGGGGAGTTGCGGAAATCCGCAACTTGTACACAACCCCGTGCCGGGCGTATGAATCGATACAGAAAAATACGGACGATTCGAACGTTCGAGACTTCGGGGGACTACCGATGATGGTGTGGGCGATAGCCGGAGCAGGGGCCGGCTGGCTGTTCGCGTATCGTCTGAGCGCCGTGGGCTTTGCCTGCGTCCTGGCTGCGAGCGCGCTCCTTCCGCTGCTCGTGCTGGCGATCACGCATCACTTCGACATCGACATGCTCTACGGCTACGGCGGCTTCTGGCTGGCCATGCAGGCGGGCTATTTCCTCGGCAACTTCGCCGGGCGCCACGTCTTCGCGTCCGCCGCGTCGCGCAACCGCTCGTCCGGCGACACCCCCCACCGCGCCTGAGCCCCGCCGGCCCCGCGGCCGGCGCCTCACGGCGCCGGATTGGGGAAGCGCAGGTGGATCGCGTCGATTCGCTTGGCGATTTCGGGCGTGATCGTGAAGTCGACCGCCGCGATGTTCTCCGCCAGTTGCGCCATCGTCGTCGCCCCGATGATCGTCGAGGCCACGAACGGCCGCGACAGCGTGAAGGCGATCGCCAGCGTCGCCGGGCTCACCCCCAGCTCCGCCGCGAGATCGCAATAGGCGTCGATCGCCTCGGCGCAATTCGGCTTCTCGTAGCGCTGCAGCCGATCGAACAGCACCTTGCGCGACCCCGCCGGCATCGCCCCGCCGCGATACTTGCCGGTGAGATACCCCTGCCCCAGCGGCGAATAGGCGAGAAGGCTCACGCTCTCGCGTTCGCACGCCTCCGCGAGCCCCATCTCGAAGGTGCGGTTGACCAGCGAATAGGCGTTCTGGATCGACACCACCCGCGCCATACCCGCGACTTCCGCCGCCCGCAGCCACCGCATCACCCCCCACGGGCTCTCGTTGGACAGGCCGATGTGGCGGATGCGCCCGGCCTTCACGTGCGCGTCGAGTGCTGCGAGCGTCTCCTCGATCGCGGTTTCGTCCTCGTAGCGGCGCGGACTGCGCCAGACGGTGGCGACCGAGCCGAAGCCCGGCACCGCCCGCTCCGGCCAGTGCACCTGATAGAGATCGATGGTGTCGATGCCGAGCCGCTTCAGGCTCTTGAACACCGCCTCGTCGACCTGCGCCTTCGTCAGACGGCTCTTTGCCCCGTCGTCGCGGAACCAGTCCATGTCGCCGCGCCCCACCACCTTGGTGGCGACCGTGATGCGATTGCGGTTGCCGCGCGCCTTCAGCCACGAGCCGACGATCTCCTCGGTCCGGCCCTGGGTTTCCGGCCGCGGCGGAATGGCATAGAGCTCGGCGGTGTCGAGGAAATCGATGCCGTGATCGAGACCGTAGTCGAGCTGCGCATGGCCCTCGGCTTCGGTGTTCTGCTCGCCGAAGGTCATCGTTCCCATGCAGATCGCCGGGATGGTGAGATCGGTCGAGCCCAGTCGGGTGCGTCGCATGGAACCTCGCGAAGGATGGGAACGGGTGGGATGACCGGCCGGAGCCCGCGTCACTTCCCCACGCGATCGAGGAGTTCGTGAACCTTGGGCAGGATGCCGGCGACGATGCGCTTCACCCCCGCCGCGTTGGGATGCAGCCCGTCGGGCAGGGTGAACTCGGGATGCATCGCCACCCCCTCCAGGAAGAAGGCATGGTGCAGCGCCCCGTATTTGCCCGCCACTTCGGCGAAGATCGGATCGAAGGCGGCCGCATAGCTCGCCCCCATGTTGCGCGGCGCCAACATGCCGGAGACCAGCACCTTCTGCCCGCGCGCAGTCAGCCGGGCGACGATCTCGTCGAGATTGCGCCGCGCCGCTTCCGGCGGCTGCCCTCGCAGCGCGTCGTTGGCACCCAGTTCGACGATGACCGCCTGCGCCTCCGCCGGCACCGACCACTCGAGCCGCGCCAGCCCCATGTCGGTCGTGTCGCCCGACACCCCGGCGTCGATCACCCGCACGTCGCGCCCCTCGGCCCGCAGCGTCGCTTCGAGCTGGGCGGCGAACCCGTCCTTCTTGGGCAGCATGTAACCGGCGGTGAGACTGTCGCCGAAGGCCACCAGAGTGATCGGCCCGCTCTTGGTCTCACCCGCCGCATCGCCCGGCGCGACCGTCCCCGCCACCAGCCCCGAGGCGACGGCCGCCGCCGCCACGGCGCGGCGCAGGCGAGGAGACGAAGCGGCGACGAAGTCGCGAAGGATCATGACCGAGCTCCCGGCTGGGACACCACGACGCACGGCACTGGAATGCCGCCGGCTCCCTCCCATATGACGATCACACCGCGCCGCCGCGAGCAATCCACCAATTTCGTTCGACCGGCGAACATCCGCTCGTTCGTCCCCCCGGAGCTTCCTCCTTGTCCGATCCCGCCATCCGCCTCGCCGGCGTCCACCTCCGCCTCGGCCACGGCGCCGCCGCCGTCGACGTGCTGAACGGCCTCGATCTCGCGGTCGCCCGCGGCGAATGCCTCGGCCTCGTCGGCGCCTCCGGCTCCGGCAAGTCGACCGCGCTGATGGTGACGACCGGCCTCGAGCGCCCCGACCGCGGCATCGTGACGGTCGACGGCGCCGATCTGACCAAACTCGACGCCGACGGTCTCGCCCTCTTCCGCGGCCGCTCGATCGGCATCGTCTTCCAGTCGTTCCACCTCGTCTCCGACATGACCGCGCTCGAGAACGTCGCTACCCCCCTGGAACTGCGCGGCGAACCCGATGCGCTCGCCCGCGCCCGCGCCGAACTCGCCGCCGTCGGCCTCGCCGACCGGCTCGACCACTATCCGACCCGCCTGTCGGGCGGCGAACAACAGCGCGTCGCCATCGCCCGCGCCCTCGTCCATCGCCCGCCGATCGTCGTCGCCGACGAGCCGACCGGCAATCTCGACGAAGCCACCGGCACCGCCGTCGCCGACCTGCTCTTCGCCCGCGTCCGCGAGGTCGGGGCCACACTCCTGCTCGTCACCCACGACGCCGATCTCGCCGCCCGCTGCGATCGCACCGTCCACATGAAGGCCGGCCGCCTCGTCGAGGAGATCGCATGAGCGCCGCCCCCGGCCTGCCGCTCGCGACCGCCGTCCGCTTCGCCGCACGTGCCCTGCGCGGCACCTGGATGCGCGCCCTGCGCGGCTTTCTCGTCTTCGTCGCCTGCCTCGCCCTCGGCGTCGCGGCGATCGCCGGCGTCTCCGCCCTCGGCCGCAGTTTCGATGCCTCGCTGGCGGCCAAGGGCGACGCCATCCTCGGCGGCGATCTCGCCGTCTCGATCAACCACACCCCGCTCGACGCCGACGCCCACGCCTTCCTCGCCGCCCGCGGTCGCACCTCCGACGTCGCCACCCTGCGCGCCATGGCCCGCACCGACGGTGGCCCCGGCGCCGGGGCGTCTTCGGGCGACGCCGGCGCCACAACCCTGGTCGAGGCCAAGGCGGTCGACGACGCCTATCCCCTCGTCGGCCGGCTCCGCATCGAAGGCGGCGGCGACGGCCGCACCCTGCTCGGCCCAGTCGCCACCGCCGACGGTCCCGTCTTCGGCGCCTTGGTCGAGGATGCGGCCCTCGCCCGCCTGAAGGCCAAGGTCGGCGACGTGATCGTCGTCGGCAACGCCCGCTTCCGCGTCGCCGGCGTCATCGCCGACGAGCCCGACCGCCTGTCGAGCGGCATCGGCTTCGGCCCACGCCTGATGATGAGCCGCGCCGCCCTCGACGCCACCGGCCTCCTCGCCCCCGGCAGCCTGGTGCGCTGGCACACCCGCGTGGCTCTCGCCCCCGGCGAGAGCCCGCAGGCGGTCGTCGATGCCCTCCACGCGAAATTCCCCGGTGCCGGCTTCGAGGTCCGCACCCGCGCCGACGCCGCCCCCGGCATGAAGTCGACCGTCGAGCGCTTCGTTCAGTTCCTCACCCTGGTCGGCCTCACCACCCTGGTGATCGGCGGTGTCGGCGTCGCCAATGCCGTCGCCGGCCACCTCGCCCGCCGCCGCGAGACCATCGCGGTGTGGCGCGCCCTCGGCGCCACCGGCCGTTTCGTGGTCCTGACCCACACCCTCGAGATCGCCGCGCTCGCCGCCGTCGGCATCGCGCTGGGCCTCGCCGCCGGCGCCGCCGTGCCCTACCTCGCCGCCGGTCCCGCCGGCCGTGCCGTCGGCCTCGATCTGGTGCCGGTCTTCGCGCCGCGCGAACTCTTCTTCGCCGGCCTCGAAGGGGCCCTGACCGCCGCCCTCTTCACCGCCCGCCCGCTCGCCCGCCTCGCCGACGTCGCCCCCGCCCGCCTCTTCCGCGACGACCTCGACGAGGAGGCCGGCGCGGGATCGCTCCGGTCCTGGCTGCCGAGCCTGGTGCTCGCCGGCCTCCTCGCCGCCCTGGTGATCTGGCTCACCCCCGATCGCCGCATCGCCCCGCCCTATCTGGTGACCCTCGCCACCGCCCTCCTGGTGCTGCGCGGCGTCGGCGCCGGACTGGTGGCGATCGCCCGCCGCATCCCCCGGCCGTCGTTGTTCGAGGTCCGCACCGGCCTCGCCGCCCTCGCCCGCCCCGGCGCCCCGACCGGCTCGATCGTCCTCTCCCTCGGCCTCGGCGCCACCCTGGTCGCCGCCCTGGTCCAGGTCGAGGCGAGCCTCTCGACCGCGCTGTCGCGCACCCTGCCCGAACAGGCGCCGAGCTTCTTCTTCCTCGACGTGCCGGCCCGCGACGCCGACGGCTTCCGCACCTTCCTCGCTCGGGAGGCGAAGGACGGCCGCATCGAGGACGTGCCGATGCTGCGCGGCCGCATCACCGCGCTGAACGGCGTGCCGGTCGAAGAGGCGAAGGTCGAAGATCGCGTCCGCTTCGTGCTGGCCGGCGATCGCGGCATCACCTATTCCGCCGCCCCGCCCCCCGGCTCCACCGTCACCGAGGGCGGCTGGTGGCCCACCGACTGGTCGGGCGAGCCGCTCGTCTCCTTCGACGGCGACACCGCCAGGGGTCTCGGATTGAGGCTCGGCGACACCGTCACCGTCTCGGTGCTCGGTCGCGCGGTCACCACCCGCATCGCCAATTTCCGCCACGTCGAATGGGATCGCCTGTCGATCAACTTCTTCATGGTCTTTTCCCCCAACGCCTTCCAGGGAGCGCCGGCCACCCGCCTCGTCACCGTGACCTGGCCCGGCGGCGGCACCCGCGCCCAGGAGAGTGCGCTCTTGGCCCATCTGGTCGAGAGCTGGCCGACCGTCACCGCCGTGCGCGTCAAGGATGCCCTCACCCAGATCGACGATCTGGTCCGCCGCTCCGCCGCCGGCATCTCCGGCGTCGCAGGTTTCACGCTCATCGCCGCGGTGCTGGTGCTCGCCGGCGCCCTCGCCGCCCGCCAGGAGGCCCGCATCCGCGACGCCGCCATCCTCGCCGCCCTCGGCGCCACCCGCCGCCGCCTGCTCGCCGCGCTCGCGATCGAATTCGGCCTCGTCGCCGCCGCCGCCGGCCTCTTCGCCGTGGCGGTCGGCACGTCGGCGGCACGCTGGGTGGTGGTGGAGGTGATGAAACTGCCCTTCGCCCTCGCCCCCGGCCGCATCGCCCTGGTGGTGGCGGTCACGCTCGCGGTGACCGTCGGCCTCGGCCTCGTCGCGACGTGGCGCGCGCTGTCGGCCCGACCCTCGGAGATTCTGCGCGGCGGATGAGCCTGGATTTCTCCGGCGATCGCCCGCGATCATGACGAAAGTTTCATCAACCATATGGGAAAAAGCGACGAGTTCGCAGCCCGAAGCCGTTCCACCGTCTTGCGAGCGCCCCAAACCCCACCCATATTCCCCTCTCGACGGCTCGTCGGGCGACCCCCGCGGCCGAAACGGAAAGGACGAACCAGATGTCGAACTTCGGCAACGATTACGCCCGGTTCGGTTCGACCCAGGTGCGCGATGACGCCCGGGCGATCGACCAGGGCCTTCGCGCCTACATGATCTCGATCTACAACTTCATGGCCATCGGCGTCGCCATCACCGGCCTCGCCGCCATGATCGTCTATTCGCTCGCCGTCACCACGGTGGGTGCGCCCGACGCGGCCGCGACGATCGGCAAGACGTTGGCCCTGACCTCGACCGGCGTCACGCTGTTCGTCAGCCCGTTCAAGTACGTGCTGATGTTCGCGCCCCTCGCTCTGGTGTTCCTGCTCGGCTTCAAGGTTCAGAACATGCAGCCGACCACGGCGCAGGCGGTGTTCTTCCTCTACGCCGCTCTGGTTGGCGCGTCGCTGTCGACGATCTTCCTCGTCTACACCCACGCCTCGATCACCCGGGTGTTCTTCATCTCCGCCGCCGCCTTCGGTGGTCTGTCGCTCTACGGCTACACCACCAGGCGCTCGCTGTCCGGCATGGGCTCGTTCCTGATGATGGGCCTGATCGGCATCATCATCGCCGGTCTGGTGAACATGTTCCTGGCCTCCTCGGCCCTGCAGTTCGCCATCTCGGTGATCGGCGTGCTGGTCTTCGCCGGCCTGACCGCCTACGACACCCAGAAGCTCAAGGACGAGTACGTCTACGGCCTCTCCGGCGCCGACGAGGCCACCATCGGCCGCTCGGCGGTGATGGGCGCCCTGACCCTCTACCTCGACTTCATCAACCTGTTCATGATGCTGCTGCAGCTCTTCGGCCAGCGCGGCGAGGACTGATCCCGCGGCACCGCGGGCGAACAACGGCCAGCCATGCGGCCTACGTGTTTCGCCAGAGTGAGAAACATGAAACAGTGATCGGGCGCGGGGCCATCCCCCGCGCCCTTTTCGTTGTCCGTGACGGTTCCGATCGCCGCGATCGGGGCGAAGCGGTCCAGACGCCGCAAGAACGGGAAACCCGCATGGCGCCCGCCTCGCTCTTCACCACGCTCGCTCCCGGCCTGTTCGTCGCCATCTGGTCGACCGGCTGGATCGCCGGCAAGTTCGCCAGCCTCGAATCCGACCCGCTCACCTTCCTCGCCGTCCGCTTCGTCGGCGCCTTCGTGGTGTTGGTGCCGCTCTGCCTCGCGCTGCGCGCCCCCTGGCCGCGCGCGCCCCGCGCCATCGCCCATGCGATGGTTTCCGGCATCCTCCTCCACGCGATCTACCTCGGCGGCGTGTGGTGGGCCATCGCCCACGGCGTCCCCGCCGGCCTCTCCGCCGTCATCGCCGCCCTCCAACCGCTGATGACCGCGCTGCTGTCGCCCCTGCTCGGTCACGAGAGGATCGGCGCGCGCCGCATGGCCGGCTTCGTCGTCGGCTTCCTCGGCATCGTCGTGGTGGTGAGCCCCAAGGTGATGGGCCTGACCGGCGCAGCCCTCGCCGCCGCCGCCCTGCCGCTCGCCGTCAACGTCGCCGCCATGCTCGCGGTGACGTTGGGCACCTTCTATCAGAAGAGCTTCGTCGCCTCCGGCCACCTGCTCACCATCGCCACCCTGCAGTATGTCGGCGCCTTCCTCGCCATCGTCCCGGCGGTGCTGCTCCTCGAAACGGTTAGATTCACCCCCTCCACCACCGGTCTCCTGACGCTCGCGTGGTCGGTGATCGGCCTGTCGATCGGCGCCATCGGCCTGTTGCTCTACCTCATTCGCCTCGGCGAAGTGTCGCGCGCCGCCTCGCTGATCTACCTCGTGCCGCCCGCCGCGGTGCTCGAGGCCTGGGCCTTCTTCGGCGAGACGCTGTCGCCGATCCAACTCGTCGGCATTGTGGTGACCGCCGTCGGCGTGGCGCTGGCCAACCGAGCGAAGTGAAATCCCCTCGCGCACTGCCGGTTTCTTGCACCGCAACGCACGCCGACGAGCGGGAACAGCGGCCGAATGTCGCCTTTCGGCGCATTGCATCGGCGCCGGACTTTTCTATTCTTTCGCACCGCAACAGAACAGGATCGACCCGACCCCACGATCGGGCCGTAAGGAGACTTTTCCCATGGGCGCTGCCGCTTCGACCGGTCGAATCGATTTGGATCTCATCTCCCTCGGCCGCGACGCCGTCGCCGCCCTCGACGGTCTCTACGCCGCCGCCCGCGCCGGCGTCCGCGCCAAGGTGCTGAAGGACGGCAAGATCTCCGCCGCGCTCGTCGACCACGAGCAGCGCGCCACCCACGGCCTCGCCTGGCTCGCCACCTACGTCGAATCGCTGCGCGAGATGATCGACTACTCCGAGCGCCTGACCGCGGCCGGCCAGTTCGGCGAGATCGAGCGCGACATCGTGTCGATCGCCTTCGGCGAATACCTCGCGCAGGTCTTCGGCGGCATCCCGATGAACCAGGGCGAGATCATCCGCCTCTCCGACATGGGCGTGCCGCCGGCCGCGGTCGCCGCCGCTCACGTGCCGGCGATCGAGACCCTGATCGCCCACGGCAACACCCCCGAGGTGCGCGCCGCCCTGGTCGC
>ERZ1645187.4944-NODE-4944-length-10565-cov-5.600000_pt1 | contig 10565 bp, 13 predicted proteins | sample MGYA00575352_ERZ1645187 | MGnify/ENA primary metagenome ERZ1645187 (study PRJEB40837, sample SAMN11349314) | freshwater sediment metagenome | isolation source: river sediment | host: Sediment | place: India: Wazaribad , New Delhi | collected 2017-02-21 ...
ACGCCTTCGGGGTCGATGAAGATCGTGGACCGAGTCGCGCGGCAGCGCATCGGCAAAGGGCAGCCAGCTCCACAGCGTGTGGAAAAAGCCGTTGCGCACCGGCGCCAGGTAGGCCCATGGGTTGCTCCACTCCGGCACGCCCAGTGCGGTCGAAGGGTCCGGCGAGAGCGACAGCCAGACCATCCAAGCTGCCACGGGCAGCATGCTGGCCGCGCTGAAGAGCAGCAGGTCGCCGACGCGACGCCGCCACGCGGCGCGACCTAGCAGCAGAACTGCCAGCACGCCCGACGGCAGGCAGACGATGCCCACACACCGGGTCAGTCCGCCCAACCCAGCGGCCAGCGCCGCCACGGCCAGCCAGGCGCGAGAGCCGTTATCAAGGTAAGCCAGCAGCGCCCCAAACCCGAACAGCATCAGGGTCAGGTACAGCGCCTCGGTCATCAACCCGCTGTACATCTCCACTATCACCGGGAAAAGCGCCAGCAGCAGCGCGCCGGCCAGCGCCAGCCAGCGCATGCGGCCAAAGTGCAGCAGCACCCAGCCAAACAGCAGGATGCTGGTGAAGGCCAGAATCACGTTCAACCAGCGTGCGGCATTCAGCATGTCAAAGCCCAGCCAGCCCAGGCCGGCCAGCTTGAGCGAATAGAGTGGCGGCATCAACACGGCGATCTGACCGGAGGGCTGGACGACCTGCAACCCCTGGCCGGCCAGCAGGTTGCGCGCCGCCGCAAGGTACACCGCCGAATCGCTTTGCGCCCACAGGCCCAGGCGCGTGCTATAAGCCACCTGTGCCGCTGCCAGCCCGGCGGTCACCGCCAGACCCAACGTAAGGATCGCATTCCCGAATTGCGCTTTTTGGTTCATAGGGTTTGCTCCGCAGCTAATCTTACCATACAGCCGCCGGGTCTCCGTTTCAGAAGCTATCCCGGGCCTTTTTGCGCCAGCGCAAAGAGACGCACCCCCACATCGGGTATACTGGACAGTGATGAATATCCCGGAAGAGACCCATTCGGATTTTTCGCTTTCCCAGCGCATGCTCATGGCCGACCTGATGTCCGCCTGGCCACAGGTGATTCCGGTGCTGCTGGCCCGGCATATGGCCTGTGTGGGCTGCGATATGGCGCGCTTTGAAACGCTGGCCGATGCCGCCCGCATCTACGGGCTGGATCTGAAGCTGCTGATGGTCGATCTGAACCGGGTGATCGAAAACCCCACCCCCAATTCACAACTCCCGGAGGAACGATGACCGAAAACACCCCGCGCTGCCTGGTCTGCCAGGAAACCAGCCAGGAAATCCCGCTGCTGAAGCTGGAATACCAGGAGCAGGAATACTACATCTGCCCGCAGCACTTCCCCATTTTGATCCACCAACCGCAAAAACTGGTGGGACTGTTGCCCGGCGCTGAAAAATTGCAGGGGCACGAACATTAGTCATTGGCCGGTTTGAGTTTTTACACTTAAGCATGACAAGACAGCGCAGCGAAGCCTCAGGCTCGCTGCGCCGCCTGTTTTCGCCGTGAAGCGGTCACTTTATTATTCGCCCGAGGAAATTCGTGTCATTCATCACCGGCGGGAAGATGCCCTCTGCGGTCGAGCGCACATCCTCCACCGACAGGAACGCCTTTGGGTGGGTGGCGTGGATCAGGTTGACCACATCCTTTAGATTGCGCCGCTTGACAATGGTGTACACCAGCTTGACCGGGCCGTTGGCGCCCTCGCCGTTCACGCCGGTCACGCCGTAGCCGGCAGTGCGCAGCGTTTTCATCAACTCATCGCCACCCCCGGGCACGATCGTGCGCACGATCAGCGTGCCCAACGCCAGATGATCTTCAATGTACATACCCACAAAGTTGCCCACCGCAAAGCCGGCGGCATAGCCAAGGTAGGAGGTAATTGATCCAAGGTTCTGGACGAGTTGCCCGATCACCACAATCCAGATCAGCACCTCCACGAAACCCAGCAGCGGCGCCAGGTTGCGCTTGCCGCGCGAGGTGAAGATGATGCGGATGGTGCCCAGGGTCACATCACATACGCGCGCCAGGAAGATGATGATGGGCAAAATCACCCAGGCATAGAATTGGTCAGAAGAAAGCACGGATTCCATCAATCCTCCTTCTTTGTGTAGGATCGCAAGATAATCGGATTTATTCCGGCTCCAGGACTCCTTCGATCACAAAGCGGGTCAATTCGTTTACGCTCAACTCACCCAGGCCGAGCTTTTCAATGGTGCGGCCGCGCCGCCAGTAGTCGGTGCGGTGGACGATGCACGCCAGCCGGATGATCGAATCCATGCCGCGCACCGAAACGCCGTAACGCTGCCCCAGCGAGGCAATCGGCACCAGGCTCATCGGCACGTCCTCGAAAATGTAGCGGTGGTTGAGCGTGGGGGGCGCTTTGATGCCATAGTAGCCCGGCTGGTTGTGGATGGCTTCGCACAGGTCCTCGCCGGTGGTGTCGTAGGCCAGTTTCAACCACTCCATCGCCGTGCGCGCGCGCAGGCCCAGCGCGGCCGCCACGGTCACGCGCTCGCGGTCAAGCGCTTCGAGCACGCGCGCCACAGAGGGCGTGACGCCGTCGATGTAGAACTGATAGTCGCCGTGCGTGGCCTCGATCCAGCCGGAGTTGAGCAGGGTGAGCGCGGGATGAAAAATAGCACCCATGTTGTTCAGCCCGGTTTGCAGCACGTTGCCGCCGTCGATGAATTGCGGGTACGGCAGGTGGATCATCTCCAGCACCTCTGCGGTGCGATTGGAGGGCAGCGCAGCCACCGGAACGGCCTCTTTGATGCGAAAGATGCGCGATTGGGCCGGGCCGTCTGAGCGCGAGGCATAGATGAAGGTCTCGGTTTCGGCCACCACCACATCGGCGGTGCAATTGTTGTCGCGCAGCACCTTGAGGAACTCGATTGCCCCGCAGGTGCGCCCGGGATGCAGCACCACAATCTGGCCGTCCTTGAGGTACGGCGCGGTGCTGCGGGCGATGTCGGCATGGGCTGAGGAAGGCACCACCACCATGACCATGTCGGCGTCCTTCAATGCCTCGGACATGTCGGAGGTGACTTTTTCCAGCCTGCCGAAGCCGCGCGGGCCGCCTTCGTAGCTTTCCAGTTCAACTCCGCCGCGCCGTTCCACGCCCAGAATATGCTCGTGCGTGCGGTTGTAGAGCGTGGTCGGAAATTCCATCAAGGCCAGGTGGGCAGCCATGGCTTTGCCGCCGTGCCCGGCGCCAATTACCGTGAAGTGAGGCGTGTGGTTCATGTTTTCCTTTCTATTCCGATCGTTTTCCATCCAGTTTCAGGGTTGCCAGCCGGTCGGCTTCGGCCAGCGGGCGGCCCTGTGAATCAACGGCAATGCTGGCGCCGTTGTGAATGCGCGTTTGCACCGCGCCGCGCGCAAAGCGGTTATTGCGCAGTTGCGGCGCGTCCATGATTCCTACCGCCACCGCGCGCGCCAGGGCGGCCGGATCGGCCAGCGGGTCGGCGCTGCCAGGCGCCAGGCCTCGGATGGCCTGCAGGATCAGCCCGACTTCTTTTTTAATCTGCTCCTTGCGCGCCTGCACTGCCGGGTCGGCGGTCATGTCCGGCGCGCCGCGCAAGGCGTTATCGATGGCGCGCCGCGCCAGCCCGCAGGCTTCAATCACATCTTCAGCCGTGGCCGCGTGGTCAGCTTCGGTGTGCCCCACCACGTGAATGATGTGCGGCTTGAGCGCCATCTGCACGTACACGCTGGCGGCCAGGTGCGCGCGCGCCGCGGCCGGGTCGAGCGGATACGAGAGCAGCCCGGTGCGCGTCTGCTTCCAGATGCGGAAGTCCGGCCCCTGCAACGGCTCGATCAGTTCCAGCACTGCCAGCATCTTGGCCAGGTCCATCGCGTCTGAGTGCCCCGGCGGGCTGTTGAACATCAACTGGGCGATGTAGTCCTTGACGCCGAAAGCGCGCGCGTTGTACGCTGAGAGGTAGGCCGAAGCGGCAAAGACCGCATCGTGCGCGTCGCGCATGCCCCAGTGGTGCGGCTCGTTCAATTCCACCGGGATGCCGCGCTCCCCGTACCAGGCCATCACCTGCTGGTGCTCGCGGATCGAGCCTTCCAGATCCCACGGACCGCGCCCATCCATCAGGTTGAACCAGAACAGCGGAATGGCGCACCAGGCAATGTTGATCGTATCCACGTACAGCTCGGCCAGTTGGATGAAATCGTCCGTGCCGGAGTAGGTGCGCAGCAGCGGGTAGTTGCCCTGGCGGCTGGCGGCGTACAGCGCGCGGTAATCTTCGGCGCTGCGCACGGGCACGCCGCCCGCGCCGCGCCGGCGCGGATTCTGCCGCTCGGGGTGGAAGAAATTCTCCTGCGCGTCCTGATCGATGCCGAGCGAGATCACGTCCAACGCGCCGGCGGCGGCAATCTGCTCGATGCCTCGCAGGGTGTCCGCCATCGTCGGCAGACCGAAGTGATGGCGGATCAGCGGGTAAGGCGACTTCCAGCGGATGCGCTCGACGGTGGTCTGCGGATAGTCGGCTGCGGTGGCCGGACCGTCGGATTGACCCTTTACGTAGGCCAGCACAGCCTCGGGCGGCTCAGAACCATCGAAAACGCGCTCAAAAAAGCCCAGCTTGCGGGCGCGTTCGGCCACCGGCGGCGTGCCGGCAAAGGCAAAGCGCACCCCGCGGCTGTGCAGCTCATCGGCGCTTTCAGCAAACTCGGCCAGCAGCCGCTCGCCGGTTTCGGGCGTCAGCCGGTACGACACCCCGACCATGTCCGCGTTTTCAGCTTTGGCGGCGGCCAGCACATCCTCCACCGGCACGGCCGGTCCCAGGAAGCTAGTCCGCCAGCCGGCGGCTTCGGCCAGGCGCAAAAAGTTCATCACGCCCGCCACATGCACGCATTCCCCCAGGGCAGCAGCGACAACGGTTTTCATGTGCACCTCCGTATAAGACCGGTGGATGATCGTGATGATCCAAAACGTTTTGGATAAATTGCATTATACACGGTTTTCTGGATTTCAATCCTGCGGCCAATCGTGCAGCCTGCGAAAAAAGCACGGACGCGCGCTAACCGCTCGAAGCGCGCACAATCAGCCGGGGTTCTACGCGCACCACTTCAGCATCCGGCAATCCACCGTTGATCCGGTCAATCAGCATCCCGGCCAGCCGCCGGGCAATTTCATAGGTGGGCTGCGCCAGCGTGGTGATGGGCGGCACCGTAAACGCGGTTTCGGGGATGCCGTCAAAGCCGGCGACGGCGATTTCCTCGCCAATGTTCAGGTTCATCTCCAGCGCGGCGCGGTGCGCGCCCAGCGCGGTCAGATCGTTGCAGCCGATCAGCGCGGTGGGCGGTTCGGGCAAATTCAACAATTGCAACGCCAGTTCGTAGCCGCGCTGCTCCGAAAGATCGCCCTCCACCTCCAACTGCGGGTCGGTCGGGATGCCGGCCGCCTGCAGCGCCTGGCGGTAGCCGCCGCTGCGCTCAAATTGCAGGCTAAGTTCTGCCGGCCCGCCAATAAACGCGATCCGCCGGTGGCCTTTCTGAATCAGGTGGCGGGTCAGGCGGGCCATGCCGCCGCGCTCGTCCACCTCCACGCGCGGGTAGCGCGCGCTGCTCAGGCTGGCGCCCAGCCCGCTGAAGGGCAGATTTTGCGCTTCGAGGAATTCGATGCGCCAGTCCTGCCGGCGGATGCGGTTGAGCACCATCCCATCCACGCGGCCGCTCAGCACCCAGCGGCGGTACTGCTCCTGCTCCTGGCGCGTGCCGGGCGGTGCGGAAGCCACCAGCAGGTCGATGCGCCGCGTGGCGCTCTCGTCGCACAACCCGGTGAGAAAGCCCGTGTAAAACGGATCGCTGAACTGCGGCAGGGCCGTCGGCAGGATGTAGCCGATCGAACCGCTGCGCCGCTTGCGCAGGTTTCGCGCGATGTAGCTGGGTTGATAGCCCAGCTCTTCCGCGGCCTGAATCACCCGCTGGCGCGTTTCCGCCGAAACGTCGGCATAGCCGTCCAGCGCGCGCGAAACGGTGGTGATGGACAGATTGAGTTTTTTGGCCAGGTCGCGGATGGTGACAGGCATGGCGGAGTTTCCTCAAAGCGGTTCTTGGGAAAATTATACCCGCGACTGAGTATTCGACGTTATAATCGCGCCATGCAACCCGCGCAACAATCCAACGAGCCCCTGGTCGAGCTGGCCCAACGCCTGGTCCTGCGCCTGGAGCGGCTCTCAGTCGATTCGCACTGGGCGGTGCATGCCAGCGGGGTGCGCCGCTCGCTGCTGCGCGCGCTGGACGACCTGTCCGCCGGCGACCCGACCGCCCCCGCCCGCCTGGAGGAAATCATGCCGCACGGCTTCAAGCTGGTGGAGCAGGCCGCCCGCGAAATGGGCGACCGGAAGTAAAAAATTTAGCACACGATACCACTATCAACCGAAAATATGCGAGTGTGGGGATTGGATGTTTTTTTACACAAACGGGATCATAGGCGGGCGTAATAGAGAAGTTAGATATCGATCATGAAACCCAAAAAATGAGCGTTTTTCCCTGCCTTCAGGCATGGATAAGGATTTTATAAATAATAAAGTTCCCTTCTCCGCTCCGTGCCCTCGGTGATCTCTGTGGCTTCGTCCTCTTTGCTTTCTTCGCGGTTACTCTTTCTTCCCCGGCAGGTCCTCGGCGATGCGCACCAGCCCGTGCGGGAACACCACCACCACCTTCTCGCGTCCCACCTTCACCAGCCCCTGTGATTCCCACTGATTCAAAATCCGGCTGACGCTGAACAGCGTGGTGCCGGTCATTTCGGCCAGGTCCTGGCGCGTCAGCGGCAGATCGATCAGCACGCCCTCGTCGGTCTTGCGCCCGGTCTGCGCCGCCAGCCGGAGGATGGCGCGCGCCAGGCGGCGCTCGACCCGCTCGGTGGCCAGTTGCAGGTAGCGCTCCTGGAACTCCTGCACGTGGTCGGCCATGATCTTCATGGCGTTGATCGCCAGCGCCGGGAATTGCTGCACGAAGCCCATCAGCTCCAGCGGCAGCCAGTAAGCCGCCAGGCTGCCATCGGCGGCCTGCGCCGACACCGGGTAGTCGCCGGCCTGGGCCAGCGCCAGCGCGCCGAACAGCGTGCCCGGCGTCACCACGCGCATCAGCGCCTGCTGTCCGTCGGCGGCCGCCCGGGTCAGCTTCAGGCGGCCTTCCACCAGCAGGTAAATGCGCTCGGCCGGGTCGCCCTGCAGGAAGTAATACTCGCCCGCCGTCAACCGTTTTGAATGCGCCGCCGCGGCAATGCGCAGCACCTCGTCCGGCGGCAGCCCGGCGAACAGCGGCGTGGCAAGCATCTGTTCGGTCAACGCGGGGGAAATCAGGGGAGAGGCCATGTGCATTCATTCTATTCCATTTTGAGGTTTCCGCCAACTTGCTCAAGCGCAAAGAACCCCCCCCGCTAATCGGGTATGATCAGTTTAACGAAATCCAAATTAGACCCTTATCTTCTCGAAGGAGAGCATATAATGAAAGCAACCGAAATTTTGTCCTCAGAACACCGCGTCATCGAGCGCGTCATCGCCGCGCTGGAAAGCGCCGCCGACCGCCTGGAAACCGGCCAACCGGTGCGACCCGGGTTCTTCCTGGAAGCCGCCGACTTCATCAAGGGCTTTGCCGACGGCTGCCACCACGTCAAGGAAGAGGGTGTGCTCTTCCCGGCCATAACCGCCAGCGGCCTGCCGCAGCAGGGCGGCCCGGTGGGCGTGATGCTGATGGAGCACGAGCAGGGCCGCGCCTTCACCCGCGGCATGCGCGCCGCCGCCGAGCGCCTGCAAGCCGGCGAGTCCGCCGCGGCCGGCGAAGTGCTCGCCAACGCGCGCGGTTACGCCGCGCTGCTGCGCCAGCACATCCAGAAGGAAGACGGCGTGCTCTTCCCGATGGCCGACCAGGTCATCCCCGCCGAGCAGCACGAAACCATCTTCGAGGGCTTTGAAACCGTCGAGCACGAGGAAACCGGCGCAGGCGTGCACGAGAAGTACCTGGCGCTGGCCGAAAAACTGGAAACCGAAGCCGGGTTGCGCTGACCCGCCCGCAGGAGCCGCCCATGCAAATGTACGATCAGTTCAGTTTGGATTACGACCGTTTCGTCAACTGGAACAACCGCCTGAGCTACGAATTGCCCTTCCTGGAGCGCGCGCTGGCGGGCCGTCCGCGCGTGCTGGATGCCGCCTGCGGCACCGGCATGCACGCCCTGGCCCTGGCGCAGCGCAGTTTTATTGCCAGCGGTGCCGACCTGAGCAGTGGGATGATCGAACGCGCCCGCGCCAATGCGGCCAAGGCCGGGCTGGCGGTTGATTTTCACGCCGCCGGCTTTGGCGAGCTGGCGAGCAGCTTCGCGCCCGGCAGCGGCAAACCCGAATTCGATGCCGTGCTGTGCCTGGGCAATTCGCTGCCGCACGCGGTGGGCCCCGGCGCGCTGGAAGCCGCGCTGATCGACTTTGCCAACTGCCTGAAACCCGGCGGGTTGCTGCTGCTGCAAAACCGCAACTTCGACGCCGTCACCGCCGGTCAGCAGCGCTGGATGGAGCCGCAATCGCACCGCGAGGGCGAACGGGAATGGCTCTTCTTCCGCTTCTATGATTTTCTAGCCTCCGGGCTGATCCAGTTCAACGTCGCCACGCTCACCCGCGATGGCGATCAGCCCTGGCGGCAGCAAATCACCACCAGCCTGCTGCGCCCGCTCACCCGGGCCGATCTGGCCGCCGCGCTGCCCGCCGCCGGTTTTGAACACATCGAATGGTTCGGCGGGCTGGGCGGCGAGCCGTTCGACACCGCCGCCAGCGGCAACCTGGTCGTCCTGGCGCGCAAAGCCTGAACGATCGCAACTTCATCTCATAAAACCGCCCGGGGGTAAAGCTCCGGGCGTATTGTTTTCGCAAAATTGCCGCGCTATACTGAAGTATGCTGACCCAAACCCAATCCAATTCGGTCCGCGCCGCCCGGCTGCTGTTCTTCCTGCTGGCGCTGGTCATGGCGGTCTTCGCGGTGCTCACCGTGCGCCACGGCACGCCCATGTGGGTCGCCAGCCTGATAATGCTGGACGCCGTGCTGCTCGACCTGGCCGGTTGGCTGCTCGCGCGGCGTTCAACTTTCATCTTTTTTGCAGCGTTTATACTGGCGGCCGGCAATATCGTCGCCATCTTTTTCGACGAAATCGGCCCGGTTGACCTTGCCCTGCAGGTAGCCTTTTCGGCGCTGCTGCTGCTGCTCATCGTGCAGCGCGAGCAGTTCCTGCCGGCCAGAGAAGAATAGGCAGTTGCTTTCAGACGGTAAACTGGCTAGAATAAGCCATGCCAACCTTTGACCACTTCGACGTTGCCGCGCGCTTTTACGAGAACATCCCGCCCGCGCCGCTTTCGGCCATCCTGAGCGACCTGCTGGCCGTCTTCCCTGGCGCGCGCATCCTGGATGCTGGCGGCGGCACCGGCCGCCTGGCGCAGGTGCTGGCGCAATCGGGCGCGCGCCTGACCGTGACCGATTTTTCACACGGCATGCTGCGCGGCGCCATGCGCAAGGGCGGGCTGAGCCCCACCCGCGCCGCCGTCGAGCGCCTGCCCTTCCCGGGTGCCAGCTTCGACCGCGTGCTGATGGTGGATGCCCTGCACCACGTGTACCACCAGGGGCAGACCGCGCGCGAGATGTTCCGCGTGCTGCGCCCCGGCGGCCGCCTGGTGATCGAAGAGCCGGATATCGACACCCTCACGGTCAAACTGCTGGCGCTGGGCGAAAAACTGCTCTTCATGCGCAGCCATTTCCTCAGCGGCGAGCGCATGGCCGCCCTCTTCGCGGGTTTGCCCGCCGCGCTCAGCCTGCGCCGCGAAGATCACACCGTCTGGCTGCTGGTGGAAAAGGATTAAGTACAATCTATCCTGGTGAATTAGCGGTTCGTACAAATCAACATTTTTCGAATACCGAATACCCAATACCGAATCAAAGAATATCGAGCCACCCCATGCCCCTCAAACGCGTCCTGTTCCTGTGCACCGGCAACTCCTGCCGCTCGCAAATAGCTGAAGCCATCGTCAACCACTTCGCCGCGGACCGCTGGACCGCTTTCAGCGCGGGCACGCAGCCGGCCGGGTACGTCCATCCGCTGGCGCTGCGCGTGCTGGCCGAAATTGGCGTCCAGCACCAGGGTGAATCCAAATCCATCGAGGTCTTCCGCGGACAATCCTTCGACCAGGTGATCACCCTGTGCGACGACGCCGAGGAGAACTGCCCGGTCTGGCTGGGACAGGGCCGGCGGAAACACATCGGCTTTCCTGATCCGGCCAGGGCCCAGGGCAGCCCCGACGAGGTCCTGGCGGTCTTCCGCCAGGTGCGCGACGACATCCGCGCGCAAATCCTGGCGTACCTGGCCGACGCCTGACCCGCGGAAGCCGGCAACTGCTCCGCGCCGCGCCGGGTGGTTTTGCCGCCGTGGTGCTATACTGGTTGGTGAGTTTTGTGATCACGGCCGGGAGCACCAATGATCAAGCACATCCTCGCTTTACTGGCAAAGACCCTCGCGATCGCCGCCGGGATTGGCACGGTGGTTTCGCTGGCCGGTCGATT
>ERZ1645187.4945-NODE-4945-length-10564-cov-6.866210_pt1 | contig 10564 bp, 9 predicted proteins | sample MGYA00575352_ERZ1645187 | MGnify/ENA primary metagenome ERZ1645187 (study PRJEB40837, sample SAMN11349314) | freshwater sediment metagenome | isolation source: river sediment | host: Sediment | place: India: Wazaribad , New Delhi | collected 2017-02-21 ...
ATTAGGGCAGAGGGCCCGCCCAACACGTCGGCCAGCGCATGGACTTTGGTTGTTCGGCCGGCACGCGTCGCTTGCACGGCCACGATCGCAGCGCTGCACGCCGCGCTTGGAGAGGCATGCGAACTTGGGGAACCTGGTGGGAGAATGTCCCCCACCAAGCGCGATCAGAAAGTGCTGACCGCTGCCACGACGACCTGGTGACGCTTAGCCGTCAACCCGGTTTTAACGCCCTGGTAGCTATATTCGCCGTAGTCGGAATAGCGATACTCGGCGCGAAGCGAGAGGCTTGAAACCTTGTGTTCAATGCCGGCGCCAATGCGAAAACCGTCGAGGCTATCGCTCTCGCTGGCGGAAGTGCCTGCCCCGTCATTGTAAGACAGTTTCATGCGCGTGCTGGCATAACCGCCCTTCGCGTAGATCAGCGTGCTCGGAGACGCTTTTACACCGACCCTGGCGCTCAGGAAAACATCGAGATTGGCAGCAAGCGACAGCTTGTCACCCAGCACGAAAATATCGCCCTCGGTTTGATGTGTAGACGCCTCACCAATTTCGCCTTCGACGCCGATGACGCTGCCGCCCAAGTCAAAGTTGTAGCCGAGCAGGCCACCAAACGCGACACCACCCTGACTCCCGCTTCCAGTCGCGTCAGAGATCGAGACGCTGTCGTAGCCGACATAGGCACCAACATAGGCGCCATCGAGAGACTCTTCATCCTGTGCGAACGCTGGCGAGGCAATCATGGCGGCTGCCAAGGCCAGCGCCGATAACACGTGCTTCATATTCATACTCCTCAAGCTCCCCGGATGGGGTCGCGCCTCCTATTCGAAGAGAAACTGGCGGGGCGTGACGGTGATCACGGCGAAATTCTGAAATATCGATTGCACAGATTGAGGTGTGCCAATTTCAGCAACCAGCTCGCCATTCGCGCGGCGCCTTGGATTCGTTGATCAGTACCACCGGCAACGACCACCGATCGCGGTAATGCAAAGACCACATCCGGCACCATCCTCACCCGGCAGGAGCGGCAAGCACGGCGCATGTGACGGGCCCAGGCGCAGGGGCACGATGCCGCCGCCAAACAGCGGCGACAGGCGCGCAGCCAGCCTATCTCCGAACGCGATCTGGCGCTGGACGATCCTGCGGTTGCTTCCGAACGCCCCGTCACCCTGACCGGTTAGGAAAGCAAAATCGGCAACGTCCACTGGAGCGGACCCAAAACTGATCCCGGCCCGCAATCTGGTGGGCGGCGCATTAAGTCTGCGGCCTAGTATAAACGCGATATTTACCATTCCTGCGTAGAACCACTCAGGACCAAGGACTGGTTTCATTATCCATACGGTGATGGGCAGCCCTCGGCCTCAGTCCAGCTTCGGGCTGATGGAGCTATCGAGGACACGTTCATGTTTTCATTGAAAAAACTTTCCGCAGACAAACTCCTGGCGAGCGGCCTCTCGCTGGCTGTCATGTGCGGCGCCGGGCTTGCCCTGCCGGCTCAGGCTGCCACGCAAGGGGCACTCGGCGCGACGTCCACTGGGACCGTGGCGATCTCTGCATCCGTGCCCGCCCGCGCGCGTCTGACCGGCCTGGCCGATGTGGCCTTCACGAGCGTCGACCCGTCGAGCGCTGCGAGCAACGCCCAAAGCGTCTGCGCCTGGAGCAACACCGCCACCAAGAGCTATACCGTCACGGCGACCGGCAGCGGGACGTCGAATGCTTTCACGCTCGCCAATGGTTCGCTCAGCGTACCGTACTCGGTCCAGTGGAGCGGCTCGGCAGCGCAGACCAACGGTAGTGCACTCACTGCCGGGACCGCCTCCAGCAGCTTTGTTTCCACCGCCACCAATCAGCAGTGCGCCTCCGGTCCGAGCGCTTCGGCCAGTCTGATCATCGGGATCAGCGCGAACGATCTGCAATCGATGCAAGCCTCGACGAATTACACCGGTACGCTCACGCTGCTCATGACGCCGCAGTAAGCACGATCAAATATCTGAGTTAACGTCGAGCGGTATCCATAGTTACCGCGATCGAAAAAGCTCAAGGGGCAAAGGGGCGGCCAGCGTCGATCTGGCCGCCCTGTCTATCTTGACGATCAATTGTCGTTTGAAATTAAAGGTGATTTTCAGTCGGCATCTTCGCGTAATCGCCCGCAGCACCATGCCATGACGCGAGGCTCGTTCCGGCAGGACTGCGCGGCGGCCCACAAGCTCTGGAAAGGTGGTTACATGGCTTGGAACAGCGCGGTTAACCTTTACCCGGCCAGGCTCAGGGTAACCGCCGCGGCCATCACGGCCTTGCTGGGCATGGCAGCAACCACGCCCGCGGCGCTGGCCGCCAGTCAGGGCGCGGTTGGCGCGACTGCAACCGGTACGGTGGAAATCTCCGCCTCTGTCCCGCCCCGGGCCCGTCTCTCCGGCCTCAACAATGTCACCATCGCCAGCGCCAATCCGGCGAGCAATGGCAGAAATGCCCAGGACGTTTGCGCCTGGAGCAACACCCTCACCAGAGGCTACCGCATCACCGCCAGCGGCAGCGGGACCGGCAATGCCTTCACGCTTTCGGCAGGCATGCTCAAGGTCCCCTACACCGTGCAATGGAACGGCACGTCCGGCAAGACCACAGGCACCGCCCTCAATGCCGGCACCCAGTCTGGCGGCTTCGTCTCTGCGGCCACGCATCAGCAATGCGCATCGGGTCCATCCGCGTCCGCCAGCCTGATCATTACCATTTCCGCAGCCAACCTGCAGACCATGCAACCCGCCATCAGTTATAACGGGGCGCTCACCCTGCTGATGACCCCGCAGTAAGCTCGAGCCCAGAGCTGCAGCACTGCTACGGCGCGGTGCGCCGCGTCCAGTTGCACAACCGCTGCCATATCGCGTTGACTGCCAGCACGGCACCGATCGCCGCACAATCCATCAGCCAATCATTGAGCTCCGGCTTGCGTCCGGTCGGGACCAGGCCCTGCATCACCTCGATCACCAGGCCAAAACTGGCCAGCACCGCAAACAGCCAGCCCCAGCGTGTTCTGGGCCAGGCGTGGCGGGCTGCCAGCGTCAAGAACGCGAATGCCGCCGCATGCTGGGCCCGATCCGATGCAAGGTAGGGCAGCGACGGCGGGTGCGGCCACAATGCGAACAGCAAGACGCCAGTCAGGCTACTGGCAAACACCAGTCGCCCCAGGCCCCGGGCCGGTAGATCACGTCCGCTCATGCGCGTGGGTCCTAGCAGCCCAATTCTGCACTGTCTCCACCAGTGATCAACTCCGGCCTCCCATGGCTGATCTTCGACCGGCGGCGCCACTGCCTGCGGGCTTATGCCTAACTTCATGTTAACCATTTTCGTCAAGAACCGGTGAACATGTCCGGCCACGCTGCCTCTCGCGTCCTGTGCGGCGCCCTTGCTGCCCTCGCAGCGCTCACCAGCACTGGTGCTGCAGCGCAAAGCGTTCGCATCTCCGGTCTCAGCGACGTGCAGTTCGGCACCCTGACCAACCTGATCAATGACCAGCGCGCAAGCCAGACAATCTGCGTCTACAGTTCGGCCTTGAACGGTGGTTACCGGGTGACCGCCACCGGCAGCGGCCCCAGCGGCGCGTTCACGCTGCAATCAGGCTCCGCGCAGCTCGAATATGAACTGCAATGGGCTTCGTCCGCAAACCAGACCAGCGGACAGCCTCTGAGCCCCGGCGTCCCCCTGGCGAGCCAGACTGGCAGCACCTGGTTCAGCAATTGCCTGTTCGGACTGTTCCTGTCCGCCAGCCTTATCACAGTCCTGCGCGCGCAGGACACCAGCAGCGCCAGAGCCGGAGCTTATTCCGGATCGGTGGCGCTAATGATCGCCCCCAACTGATGCGACCGGCCACGATGCAGCGCCCCTACCGACGGCAACTGACTTCCTGCTGGCGCCTTTCGGCCGCGATCGTCTGCACGGCGGCGTTTGGCCCGGCTCTGCCGGCCATGGCAGCACCTTCTCCCGACAGCGCGGCGACCGCTGGCGCGCAGCGCCCTGCACCATCGACGCCAGTGAGCGCGCCTGCCGCCCCCCCCGCGCGCCGGGCCGTTCCGGCCGGCTTCGAAGATCTCGACGCACCCCAATCCGCGCATGTCGACGTGCTGTTCGGCGGGACTGTTGTCGGCACTGCCCAAGTGACCATCAGCGGTGCCACTTTCACCTTCGACGCCCCCGCAAACATTCTCCCCCTCCTTCCAACCTTGACCCAGCCGGCTGCCATCCTCGCCGAACTCGGCCGTGCCAACCTGCCGGTCAACGCGCATCTCCTGTGCCGAACCGGCGCTGACCAGACCACTTGCGAACGCCTGTCCCCAGACCGGGCCGGGTTCATTCTCGACCGGGATCGCTTCCGGGTCCTGGTCTTCGTCGCACCTGCATTTCTGGCGCTCAAAGACAATGTTGCCAGCGCCTACCTGCCTGCGCCCGAACCCGGAACCGGGCTGATCAACGCCGTCAGTGCTGTCGTGTCGGGCAGTGCGGGACAAGACCTGCTTGTCAATCTCGAGAACCAGCTGGTGATCGGTGATGGTCAGCACCGCATCCGCGCTGACTTTGGGTACGCAACGGGGCTTGGTACGCGCCTTGATACGCTGCGCGCCGAACTGGATCGCCCCGGATGGCGCTACACGGCCGGTGCCTTGTGGTCGCGCGCCGGCAGCTTCACCGGGCGGCGCCAATTCATCGGGGTCGAAGCGGCTACGCAGACCGATACACGACTGGACAAGGAGAACCTCAAAGGCTCGCCCCTCTCCGTGTTCCTCGAACAGCGCTCGCGCGTCGACATCCTGCGTGACGGCCGGATTCTGGCCTCCCGGATCTACGATGCCGGCAATCAGCTGCTCGATACCAGCACACTGCCAGACGGGGTCTACGAAGTCACCTTGCGGATTCTCGCAATTAACGGGGCCTTGCGCGAGGAACGCCAGTTCTTCTCGAAAAATGCCTACATGCCGGCACCGGGCCAGACCATGTTTCACGGTGCCGCGGGCTTGCTTGTCTCCGAACACCGCCATGCCCTGCCGGAGCCAACCGGCACCCCGTTCCTGCAGGCCGGCCTTGCCCGCCGGGTGGCCAGGAACCTGGCAGTCGACCTCAGTGCGATGGCGAGTGACCAGGCCGGTGTAATCGAACTGGGCGGGACATTCCAGAGCCACGGCTTTCAACTGCGCGCCGCGACGTTGATGTCAAGCCGCGGTGAGCACGGGGTTCTCGCCCAGCTTGGCTCCTATGGCACGGGTGCGCTCAATTTCAGCCTCGACCTGCGCCACGTGGCAACCGGAAAATCAGCCCCCGGCTTGACCGCAGCTGCGCCAGTACTGCCAGGCCCGGGCCCCGCTTCGCGTACCGTTGCGCCGCCTGGATCCTGGTTGCTGGTGGCTCCCCGGACCTTCACCCAAGCAACCGGCAGCGTCAGCTACAACCTGCCGGGCACCCAGGTACAGGCCAATGGCTACTATCGGCGCGAGCGCGGATACAGCGCCGATTACAGCATCGGCCCTTCCCTCCGCGTCAACCTGTTCGAACGCGCCGCATGGCAGGTGACCTTCAATGCCGACGCAGCGTTCACCAGCCGGGGCAAGTCGGGTTACGTCGGCCTCAATCTGCAATTGCTGCAACCCCGGTCCAGCTTCATGGCGCGCGCCGGCGCACGGCTCAGCACTGATACGTCCGCCTCTCGCCGGAGCGCCGGTGTCGGGGCGCTGACGGGAGCCGTCAGCCGCACGACCGCCGCTGGCGAGCTTGAGATGGGCGGCGGTTACGAACGCGAAGTAGAACGTGATATCCTCAATCTGTCAGCGCAACTGCGCGGCGAAAAAGGCAATCTGGGTGCCCAGGTCAGCAAAGGGCTGGGAGGTCAAGGGACGCCGCTCCAGTACAGTCTCGGCCTCCAGACCACGATCGCTGCGGGAGGCCGGGCCCTGGCCCTGACCGGGACCCGGCGCGGCGACGGCGCGGTCTTGCTCAAGGTCGACAGCGATGCGCCAGAGGCCCGGTTCGAGGTGCTGCTCAACGAAGCGCCGAGCGGCGAATTTGCCGCCGGCGAGCAACTGGCCCTCACTCTACCGGCCTATCGCACTTACGATGTGCGTATTCGCCCCGTCGGCAAGGCGCTCATGCAAATTGATACCCGAGCGAAGGCGCTCAGCCTCTTCCCCGGGTCGGTCGTCAGCCTGGGCTGGCAGGCGAGCAGGCAAGTGCCGGTCTTCGGTCAGCTGGTGCTGCCTGGCGGCATCCCGGTGCGGTTCGCGGCGATCCGGGCCGGGAACACCGCCGCGATGACCGACGAGACCGGGTTCTTCCAGCTGGAAACCAGCGTCGGCAGCGTGATCGAGGCCAGCTTGCCGGGTAATGGGCGCTGCCAGGCAACAATCCCCGCGTTGCCGCACGGCACCCGATATGCCAAACTGGGTCAGTTGGAATGCCGCTCTACCCCAGCCCCCCCACGGCTCGGCATTCGTCGCTAGTCGCAGATATTGGCAGGATCTCCCAATGCCCCGTTCGATTGTGTCGCTCCTCGCCCGTCTCGCCCCAGCCGCACTCGCACTGGCCTTGGCTCCGCCGGTCCATGCCGAGATCGTTCTCAGCCAGGTTATTGTGGATCTCCAGCCCGACAAGGCCGAGTATCAGGATATCGAAATCTGGAATGCCAGCACCCAGCTCGTGTTCGTCCAGGTCGAACCATCTGAAATCCTGCAACCCGGCCAGGCTGACGAGCAGCGGGAACGCATCACCGATCCCGAACGCGGCGGGCTGCTGGTCAGCCCCCAGCGGCTTGTGCTGGAGGCTGACGAACGGCGCATAATTCGTTTCGCCGCAATTGCGCCGCGCAGCGTGCGCGAGCGCATTTACCGGGTCGCAGTCCGCCCCGTGGCGGCCCCCGATGCAATCGAGTCAACCGGGCTCAAGGTGCTGCTTGGCTATGATGTGCTTGTCCTGTTCCGGCCTGAGAGGCTCACGGGCGACATCAACGCCGTGCGGCACAGCGACCGGATCGAGTTCACCAACGACAGCAATTATGCCCAGGAAATCTACGACGCCCGGCAATGCAACCCGAAGGGAGAGGCCTGCGTGGCGTTGCCGGCAACCCGGCTCTACCCGGGCGCAAGCTGGAGCATGCCGCTCACCTACCAGACACCTGTGGAGCTGATGATCAGCGCCGGAACCAATCCGGTGCGCAAATCATTTTGAACTGTGCGAGCTGCTGACCCACTAGGGCAGACCGCCTCCTCGGTTCGCTTGCAGTATAGCGGGTACTTGGCACATCGCGAACGCCGCGCGGACCACTCCATTGCGCACCGTGACAGCGTTCATGTGGGCAAGCACGCTCCCGCTATGACCGCCCGGACTCGTTTCGGGAGTACGCACTGAACCGGCGGCCAGCAGGGAACACCAGGATTGTCATGGGCCAACGCACCAGCAGCAGTGCAGCGGCTCTGATCCGCCGATCACGCGGGTAGAAATCCGGGCCAGCCGACCGTCCTTGGTACATCGATTGGAGAACGGGACCTGCCAGGAGAACCGCAATGCTGAATGCCGCAGGCCAGCCTTCAGAGCCGTGCAAGCCGCCGCGCCCCATTCGGTCCGGGATCAGTATAACTTGTGAAGTGCGCCAAGGCACGAGAGTCTGGCGCATGATCCGGCTCGACAATCTCTCGTGTGAGGGGTTTCGACTGGCCTGGTCGCCTGACATTACCATGGACCTGCCCCTACGGCTCAAGATACCCGGGATCCAATTGCTGACCGCACGGATCCGCTGGCGCACCAGATCCGCAATCGGCTGCCAGTTTTACGAGCCCCTGCACGTCGCCGTATTCGAACACTTGCTGAAAAACGCTCCAGGATGACGGAACAGCCCCGGCTGGCCACTGGCGGACCATAAGTTCTGCCGCCACTATTGCGTTGCAGGCGTTACGTTGCCGGACTTGCTGCAATCGGTCATGCACAGTGGCAAGGCCAACGCGTTTATAATGCCGAGCGCCTTCATGCCGGCCCAAGAGAACGGCTGCGCATAGCTCCCGGCAAGATGCGCGCGAAGAGGTGATGGGGTTCATCATTTCCCGGCCCCAAACCAGTGCGAGATTCAGCCAACGCTGCCACTGGATGTCATTTCCCGCCTGCTCCACCTTGGCGAAAACGCGCCGCTCTGAACCACAACGTAGCACCGCATCCGTACGGGCCAGCGATCTGGCAGAGGCATCCTCAGCCAGGATCAATGCGCCCTGGGATCAGGCGATGCCCCGGCATGATCCATTGAGCCAGCGTGAGGATTGTGTTATCCGAGCATAGCTACGCCGAAATAACGTTTCATATTTTTGGGGATTTTACTTGCATTTGTGCCTTTTAATTGGGCGACATTAACTATTGCGATAAAGATTTTTGTTAGACGCTACGCGGTACGGTTCTCCTGAACCGATCTGGATCGCAAGTATATGGAATACGCTGTTAACGCCCAATCGATCAGAGCCGCGCAGCAGAGCCGCGAGCCCGCGATCACTGCGGCTGACATTGACGGCGCGTCGCGGGACAATTTCTTGCGCAACATGCCGGGCTCACTGGCGACTACAATCATTCCTTTTTCGCTGCTTGCCTTGTGCTGCCTGCAACTTTCGCAGTGGCCTGTCATGACCGGCTTGCTGTTACTCCACGGCGCCGTGCTGGGAGCAATGCTCCATCTCAGCCGGCGGATGCTTGCCGCGCGTTCGGCAACCCGCAAGCGGATCTTGTGGCAAATCTATCAAATTCTGTCACTCAGCTCCGGCGCGCTCTGGGCTGCCTGCATGCAGCCAGTTTTCTCATCGCTTGGCGTGGACATGGCTGCAATGTTCGTGTGCATCGTGATCATTGTTACGGTCGCCGTCACATCGATGGTGATTGCCACGCAGTGGGATGTCTTCATTGCCTTTCTCGGCGGCTTCATGGTGTGCCTGCTGCCACAAACGATCCTGTCTCTCGACGCGATCGGCCCCATTCCATTGATCGCGACGCTCGGCCTTGCCCCCGCGCTGGTCAGACTGGCCCATGTAGTCCGCAGGCAGGACCGGGAAATGCTGGCCGCGCAACTGGAGCGGCAGCAGTTGGCAGATGACCTTTATCACGCCCTTGCCACAGCCGAATATCTTGCCAACCGGGACAGCCTGACCGGGCTTTACAATCGCCGGGCGTTCGAGGCCGAAGCGACGCAAATGCAGGCCCGGCACCCGGAGCGCGCACATAGCTTGATCCTCATCGATCTCGACCACTTCAAGGCTGTCAACGACCGGTTCGGACACGCAGTCGGTGATTTTGTCCTCATCCGCACGGCCGAAATCATCACGCGCTGCATCGACCGGCAAGGCTTGGCCGGGCGCGGCGACAGCATCTGTGCCCGTTGGGGCGGGGAAGAGTTCATTGTGCTGCTGCAAGGAGGGCGTGCTGACGATGCCAGCACGATGGCCAGGCTGCTGCGCGCCCAGTTGGTCATGATGCGAGACCCGGCCTGGCCTGAAGAACTCATTATCACTGCCTCGTTCGGAATCGCTAAGTGGCATAGCGCCATCCCGCTGCACCAGGCCATCAGCCATGCGGACAGCGCCATGTACGAAGCCAAACGGGCAGGGCGCGACCGGATCCATGCGCATGCCTCCGCGCTCGGAGCAGATCTCCGCCAGGGCTCCCCCAGCTGAGTACCCGGTAGCAAGTGGTCACGGGTAATGTTACAGTGTAACATGGCGGCCTCTTGGCCACCACCTGTCCCTGCACATGGCCGGCCAGCGTGAACAACCGCCGCGCATCGAGGGACAGACATGAGCACGAACAAACCCCGACGCATTTTGCGAAAGTCACTTGGGTAGTGCAGGGCTGCCCGGTGATGCAGGCACCGAATGCCACCGGTTCACGCGCGGCGCCAACGGCAGGCGATGCATGGTGGTCAGTCATCCGCGCCCCAGGGTCGATGGAATGGTTGGGTGCGCTCAGAACGGCAACAAGTCGTGCCGCAGCAACGAGGACATGCAGGCGGCGCATAGCGTTACCGCTTGGTTTCCGACACGCGATGTCCTACCGCATGGCTGCTTTAAGCGTCGGGGGCGAGGGTGTTGCAACCGGACCGCGATTTCAGATCACCTGGCACCGGGTCTTCCCGAGCCAGGTGGTTCCTCTCCTGGCGGCAGTTGGGGCAGATCTGGACATAGGCTGCGATCAATCTGCGAACCCTGCCAGCAGATCTCAGGGAACGTAAGGGCCTGGCCGGTTGCCACCATCGACGGGAGTGGTTCACTCGTCCCAATCCCACAGTATCAGGTCGAGCGCGTCTGCCTGACCGCCGCAAGCGTAGCTTGGGACAACGACACCGAAATAATTTTGGGTGATCGCGGCCTCCGCCGGATTCTGCAGCGCCGTCCCGGGTGCCAGTGCGGTATAGAGCGCAGGACCAGTCCGGGTTCTGGACGCGGCACAGCAGACCGGTAAAATGCACGGGGCTATGCCTGGATGTAGCCCGACGATTACGGAGTCCGGTCGGCGACAATTATGATGGCCGGTCCGGGGCGCCATTCGGCAGGTCGTAATCGCCGGC
>ERZ1645187.4946-NODE-4946-length-10562-cov-17.591796_pt1 | contig 10562 bp, 3 predicted proteins | sample MGYA00575352_ERZ1645187 | MGnify/ENA primary metagenome ERZ1645187 (study PRJEB40837, sample SAMN11349314) | freshwater sediment metagenome | isolation source: river sediment | host: Sediment | place: India: Wazaribad , New Delhi | collected 2017-02-21 ...
CTGGTGATGTCGAAACGGGCCGCGTTGCGTGAATTTTTGGAGAAACCTACGTACTGACCGTTAATCCACAGGTAAAAAAAGCTATCCACACCGTCGAAACTCAGGAACACCTGACGCCCGTCCCACTCCTGCGGAACAGTAAAATCACGACGGAAGGAACCGACTTCGTTGCGGTATTCGTATGTTGTCCAATTTGCTGGTGGTGTACGCATTACGCCACCGCGCCAGTCGTCTACAGCCACTTTGTGCTGGAAAATTACCGGTTGATTGACATAAATGGGCACACCGTATTTCAGCGAACCATCTTTTTGTATGCCATGGATATTCCAGCTTACGGGTACAGGAATATTTTCCCATCCATTTACGTTGAATTCCGGTTTGTAAAAATCCACGGGACGTTCGTCGGGATGTTTTACCCAGTTGAATTTCCACGTTCCGTCTAAAGATTTCCAATAAGCGGAGTTTTCAGGAAGTACTTTGCGGGCGCTTTCTTTGTTTTCAAAGGAAAAGAAATAAGCACGCGGCAGCTCTTTGTTGAGCGCCAGATTTTCAGGCGATTCCCACTCTTTGCCGGAAGGTGCCTGCTCATTGGCATAGCGGAATCCGCTCAGCATATCTTCAGCGTTTACAAAAGCAGAAGTCAGCAAAATAAATCCGGTTAAAAAACCGATTTTAGCTGTTTTTAAGTTTCTCATCTTTTTTATTTGATTATTCTTTATTTCTGAAAAAAAATATGGATAATTATAAAACTTATGGTTTTAACAGTTTGAAAGTATCTTTTGTTCCATTCGTGGAAACCACAGAAAGAATATAAATTCCACTTGCCAGACAGCTCGCTTCCATTACATTGGAATTATTCACCGAAGCAATTCGAACTCCGTGTAAATTAGAGAGTTGCATAGTTTTCATTTCGCCACCGAAAACCTGTAGGTATCCATTATTTAGTGCGACAGAAAACCCTTTTGAGAAAACTTTTTTTTTACAGAAGTGGCTGTTTTATCAGATACAATCTCAAAAATATAGCTTTCTGCCTGTCCCGCATCACCTGCTTCGATGCGTGTACCGGCTTTCCAGTATTTATCTCCTGCATCTCCGGCATTTCTGATAGCAAATTTTCCACCCAGTTCGGTTATCACATAGGAATTCCAGGCCGGATAATACTGATTTGTACCGAAAGCTCCCAATTCATTCACATACCTGTTGTCGGCTGCATTAACGAGTTTTACACGGTCTGAAGTAGTATCCAGGGTAAAAATCCATTTTTGGGTTTTTGAGTCGGGCGTTGTTATATACGTCCTGAAAGTTGGATTGCCACCAGATCCGTTCGGGTTATTATTCGTCAGAAAATTGTCGTTAAATTTTACGTAATATGTTTCGCCAAATGTTATTACGGGATGAAGTGCCGACTCCTGTCCCACGGGTACGAATTCGAACAGGAAGTTGCCGGAGGATAGCAGATTATCGGTGCTTGGGCTGATGCGTGTAGCGTTTGACTGCCAGAATTTGTCGCCAGCCGAACCGGCATTCTGTATGGCATATTTTCCACTGAAACGATGTAAGTTGTAGGTATGCCAAATAGCTTCGTAGGAGTTTACTCCGAAATTTCCCAATTCATTTACATAGCGATTGTCCTGTGTATTACGGATACTGTATCGTTCAGTAATGGGGTCGATGGTTACGGTCCACTCCTGACGTTGCGGATTGATGGAATCTCTGTCAGCCAGAAATTCAGGATTCCCGCCCGAAGCATTTGCATTTCGGTTAGTAAGATATTTTCCGTTGTATTTAATATAGTAATTACCATTCTCAAGCAAAATAGTCGGGAAAACATCTGTCCGGTAATCGAATTTATTCCGGTAGTTGTTAATCAAACGAGCTTTCAGTTGCTTCAGGAAAGGAGCAACAACCTCATTGGCTGGTTTTGGATAAGGATTTTTAATGCTTCCCGAAAAATCTCTTGAGCGAATTTTTCCCTGCACAATTTCCAGCGAATCAGTTTTGAGGTAGTGATTTATAAAAGCAACAGAATCTTCGGCATTCAGGGCTTCGTACATATCCAACAGCAGTTTTCCCCGCTGTCCCATCAGGTTGAAAACATCCATCCAGGGCTTAATTTCTTCAATCAAATAAGGATTATTCGTAGAGGCAGTAAGTTCGTTTGTTGAATTGATAAAACGCTGGAATTGCTCAGCAAGCGCATTAATTTGTGCCGAATTATATTTACCGACTGTAAAGTCTGTCATGAAGGCATCTGCAACAGTCTTAAATTCAGCAGATTCGCCACTACGACGCAAACCGTGAGCTGTCGAGCCCAAATCAATGTTGTTTTCACAGAAGATTTTAAAAGCATCATAATTCTGCGGCATCAGGTACTTCAAACCCCTCAGCCATGAACTGTTTGAATTATACTTTGACATGTTCCAGGTATAATCGGCAATGCTGTAAAGAGCCACTTTGGAAGCCTCGGCATATTCCATCGGATTGGCCGTGAAGCCTGAGAGCTGTGATGCTATATTTGTATCGTTTCCGTAGGTAGGTCCCATCAGCAGATGGTCCACACAATAATCTGTCACCGGATAGTTGAGCCAGATGTATGCTTTTCGGCTTATTTGAGCATTGATCCAATCCATGTCGGTTTTGTTGATCATATCTACCACGCTGTTGCCTGTCCACATAATCCGCACACTTGAATCCATTTGTGTACCAAGTATAGAAAGATAAGTTCCGCTTGACCATGATTTATTGTATTGAGTAGGACAGAGCAGCAAAGGTGAAACATCTGTTTTCTTATTTACAAATTCAGTGGTCAGATAATTCATCATCTTTGCCTGATTAACGGGGTCGGCTCCTACTCCGCCGATATCGTCGAAGAAAACAGCAAAAGAACGCACTCCGAGATCATACATCAACTGGAATTTATTCTTACAGGCCACAAAGTCATCCACAATTCCGTCTTTATTATTATCCGTCCAGCTTATGTTGTTTCCGGGGTGCACCGCCCACACAAAATTAACTTTGTTTTTGTGTGCGGCAGCAATCAGTTCTTTCATTTGTGCAGCCTGAGCAGTGGGATAAGGATCACGCCATTTGGTCCCAAAACCGTGATAAGGATCGTCTTTGGGGCCATATATGTACACATTCATCTTGTTTTCTCCAAAAAATCGGAAAAGCCTTTGTCGGGCCTGATGGGAATATGGATTTCCGTAAAAACCTTCGATAATACCTCTTTCGGTTACACCGGGATAGTCCTTTATTGTTACCGACATCACTTCGGGAACGGAAATTATCTGTAAAAAGGACTGTACTCCGTAGTAAGTACCCGATTCGTCGGCACCGGCAATAATGACCTTGTCATTACTAACGCTAAGATAATAACCTTCTTTAAAATCAGGTATCTGAGCGACGTAATTAGCAACGACTGGATCGTCTTTCTCTCCAATTATAACTTCAATGCCGGTAGTACCAGTATTTAATTTTGATTTAAGAAGGTCAACGGCATCCTGATCGGCGGTTTCGCTGCCTGTAAGAAAATATGAAGTGGTGTTATTGAATGCTTTAGCTCCCCAGGTGATGGATTGAGGAATGGGAGAGATAGTAACCTGCTGTGCCTGCATCATCAGAACTGTTGTGCATAAAAACAGCAGAAAAAGTGTTTTGATTTTTTTCATTTTGCAATAAAAGGTTAGTAATTAGATGAATGCAAAGGTACGAATATAAATAATATGTTTCTCTAAATTAATTGTAATTATAATTTAAAAAATCCTACTAAAATAAGAAATTTTAAAATATCCAGGATCAACAATTAAAAACAGACAGAGAAAACTTCATTCTCTATCTGTTGGATTTTTAATAATTTTTTATAGGTGAAATGGAAAAATGAGATAAAAATACAACTAATTAATAAGGGTAAGTTCCTGCCACACTACCCTCAATCAGTGCATTTAGTGCCTTCTCATCAGCAATTCGATTGGTTTTTCGGTCGATTATACCAAAAGCCAGGTTTCCGGTACTGCCGTTATCCCAGTAAAAGGGTATCAGTCCATAGTTTTTGGCCTGTTCGGTCACATACCTGAGGTAATAAGCGCGGGAGTCGAGGTGATGCATCAGTGCATCGCCGGAATACGTCGTGCGGCGTATCACACCGTATTCTCCCAGTATCACCGGATAGCCTTTGTCCACAAAACTGGTTTTCATTTTATTGAACTGTGTTTTCAAATAATCTTCCTTGCCCCATGTAGCAGCTCTTCCGGCCAGAACACCTATAGCATATTGTTCATAAGGCTGACCCCAAAGCGCTGCATATTTTCCCCAGGTTTCATCCTTTTCCAGACCACAGAAATTCCACGGGTCGTAATGATGCACTTCCACCATGAGTCTATCGGGGACGTAATCGGTCGAAATTTTAAGGTATGCCACCGCCTGATCAATGTTGGTGTTGTAAGCCTGAATAATCAAATTCCGATAGGCATTTTTCCCTCCGGTGAAACGTACTGCGTCCACGAAAGTTTGATTGTAGGACATTTGAACGTCAAAATTTGCTTGAGTCGGATTGCCGGAAGTGGTGTGCACTTCATTCGTACCTGCAAAAAGCAGTCGCTCATCGTAATTTCTGAAATAAAGTGCAATCTGCTCCCAAATTGCTTTTTGTTTTTTGTTGACTTCAGCCTGTTTGTCGGGAGTTGGGTTATTCTCGAGCCAACCACCGTCCCAGTGGATGTTTAAGATGGCGTACATGTCATTTTCAATACAGTAATCAACCACTTCCTTCACCCGCGCCAGCCATAAATCCTTGATTTTGTAGGTTGTCTGATTTTCCAAATACTGATCCCAGGCACACGGTATTCTCACCGCATTGAAGCCTGATGCTTTTACCAGATCGATGAGCGTCTTCGATGCTTTGGGATTCCCCCAGGCTGTTTCGCCTCCAATGGCTTCCAGCGTATTTCCCAGGTTCCATCCCAAATGCATTTTCTTTGCAAGAACTTTTGCATCACTGTCCATACCCGTTTTATCGGCAGGGATGGAGAAATCTTTTGTTGTCTGGCGTACGGTTACAATTTCAGTCATTGAGCCGGAAGTGAATGTGATTGTCCCTTCGCGGAGAGAATCCAGGTCATTTTCCGCCACTGTAAAAATCTGAGTTTTTTTATCGGCAGAAATAGATTTCTGAGTAATCCAGGCAGCCTGAATTGCAGTTGTAAAATCCTGTGATGCCTGAATAGTTACAGTAATTTCCCCTCCCTGTCCGGGCACATTGAATTCTTTCTGAGAAATGGTAAAAACAACTTTTTGAGCCTGAATAACCTTTACCTGCTTCGAAAGCGAACCTGCTGTAATCGTAATAATAGCTTCACGCACAGCTACAGAAGTGTTTTCAGTAACCCAAACCGCAATTTGCCTGCTGCCTGCCTCGCCCGATGCGGGTGAAAGCGTACACCACGACTCGTTACTGCTCGCTCTCCATTTCACATTCGTTTTAATGGCAAGAAGGATACTACCGGCATTTTTTGTAAATGGTATCTCTTCTTTGGCTACTATCAATTCCGGCTGAACTACTTCTTCGGGTTTACAGGATGAAGTGCAGACGAAAAGTAACACGGTAACCAACAGGAGGTGAATAGAAAATTTCTTCATGAATTTGAATAAAAATTTTAAAAAGTTTGAATTTCCAATGATTTTTTGTGTTACATCAGCGTAAGTTTAGTTTTTTTTCACTTTGATATTAATTTCTGATGTCTGTAATCCTTCCGATGTTGCTTTTAGGGTTATTGTTCCTTTTTTCCCTATATTCTGAACAATGGCCATGCATTTACCGTAAAATGCTTTTCGTTCAGAAGCCTTGAATTTTTCCAGGCTGATCTGATTTCCATTGTCTACACCGGCTATAAATCCTTTGTCAGATACAGTGAATTTTACCGGATTATCAGCATTCGGACACAGATTCCCGTCCTTATCCAAAATCTCAACCGTCACGAAACTCAGGTCTTTACCGTCGGCATTGATTTCATTTCTGTCGGCCGTAAGCTTGATTTGGTAAGGTTCTCCTGCAGTTTTTATCTCTTTGGAAAGCACTTCTTTGCCATTTTTTCTCGAAACAACTTTCACAGTTCCAGGCTCATACGTCAATCGCCAGAAAACGTGATAATCATTTTCGCCTTTCTTTCTGATACCCTGCGAAGAGCCGTTCAGGAATAATTCCACTTCGTCAGCATTGTTGTAGTATGCCCAGATGTCGATTGTTTGACCTGTTTTCCAATTCCAGTGCGGGAAAACGTGCAGTACATCTTTGTCTGTCCATTCCGATTGGTACATGTAATATACATCTTTGGGAATGCCGGCAAGATCCACCACGCCGAAATAGGAGCTTTTTGCAGGAAACCAGAACGGCGTTGGCTCGCCGATATAGTCAAACCCTGTCCATATATACATTCCGCTGATAAAATCGTTTTTCTTCACAATATTCCACAGGCTTTCGTGCGTAGAGCCCCAGGGCACGTGATTGTTGTCATACGATGAGCAAGCGAAACTTGGTTCCGAAAACGGAATATCCCAGCGTACAGGCCAGATAAACATCGAATCGCTCGGCATGCGGTAGAATCCGCGCGTCATTAAGCCCGACGTTGTTTCAGCCGCAATAAAAGGTTTTCCCGGAAAATTTTTCTCCACGTTGAAAAAATCGGCTTCGTGGTAGTTAAATCCGATGATGTCAAGTGCACCTGATTTGAAAAGGTGGTTGTTCGGATTTGGTTCGTTGTTTCCGGTCGTAATCGGTCGGGTAGGATCGAGTTTTTTTACTATATCTGCCAGTTTTTTTGTCAATAATGAATTTACGCTCATCTCCTCATCATCTTGTGCCAGCGTGTTAGGATCCCGTTTCAGGTTGAGAAGCAGGTTTGCTTTCTGAATATCCAATGTGTCTGCATCGGCGTGCGTCCATTGCTCAAGCACCTCATTCCCAATACTCCACATAAAAACGGATGGGTGGTTTCGGTCGCGTAAAATGTGGTCAGTCAGGTCACGCTCGTGCCATTCATTGAAATAGCGGGAATAGTCGTAAGCCGTTTTTTTCTTCCGCCACATGTCAAATGTTTCGTTCATTACGATAAAGCCCATTTTATCGCAAAGCTGAAGCAATTCGGGTGCGGGAGGATTGTGCGAAGTGCGGATGCCGTTCACGCCCATGTCTCGCATGATTTGGAGCTGGCGCTCAATGGCACGTGTATTTACAGCCGATCCTAATGCTCCCAAATCGTGATGAAGGCAGACTCCCCTGATTTTTGCAGGAACTCCGTTCAATGAAAAACCTTTCTTTGAATCAAAAACGAAACTTCTTACGCCGAGCGGTGTGACATACTCGTCTCTCAGCGTGAGTCCGGTATAAATTTTTGTATTAATTGAATAGAGATAAGGATTTTCTATGGTCCATAAAGTTGGGCTGTTGATATGCAAATGCTGGGTAACTTTGGCAATTTCACCCGGTTTTGTTACATGAGATGAGAGGTATTCAATCACACTTTTTCCTTTTGCATCCAGAATGGAAGTTGAAACAACGATATCCTCAGCGGTATTGGTTTCATTTTTTACGTTGGTTTCTACCAATACACTTGCCTGTTCTTTGGTGATTTCAGGAGTTGTGACATACGTTCCCCACAGAACTACGTGAATCGGATCGGTAATGGTAAGCCATACATTCCGGTAAATGCCGCAACCGGAATACCATCTTGAATTAGGCTGTTCGCTGTTGTCAACACGCACTGCAATTACGTTTTTCCCGCCAAACCGGATGTGTTCTGTCAAATCGTATTGGAAGGAAATATATCCGTATGGGCGCAGTCCAAGGCTTATACCATTGATCCAAACTTCCGAATTCATGTACACACCGTCAAAATCGATAAAAATTTTCTTCCCTTCCGATTTTTTATCTACGGTAAATGTTTTCCGATACCATCCGATGCCGCCAGGCAACGCACCTCCACCGCTACCGGATGGATTTTTTTCGCTGAATTCTCCCTCAATCGCCCAATCGTGCGGAACATTCAGTTTACGCCAGCCGGAATCATCAAATTCCGGTTTGAATGCTTCGGCATCATCTCCCAGGTGGAAAGTCCAGTTATCATTGAAACTTTCCTTTTGTCGTGGTGATTCGCTTTTGCAGGACGCAAAAAGAATGATTGCAAGAAGTGGGAAAATTACTTTATACTTCATATAATCAATATTTGTATTTCAAAAAACAGAAAATCTTCGTTTAATCAAGTTTTTATAATGCTGAATTTTAAAGTTTTACAGATTGCTTTGTTCCGTTGTAATTCACCTCAATACCTTTAGTATCAGGGTCGTAAGCTTTTGGTGAAGATTGGTTTACAAACACCACATTGAATTTTCTGTTTTGCAGCATTCCTTCAAAAGAACCTTTTCTGTCTCCGATTTCCAACGTTTTAGAACCCTCATCGTAGTTGAAATCAATCATTGCGAAAGCACCTTTTTCGTAATTGTAATTCACGCCTTCATCTTCGTACAAGGTAAATGAGCCGTTTTTTCCACCATAAACAAAAAGGGTGATATATTCAGGTTTTTTCTCGTCAGTGAATTGAATCTCCGGGCCAAAAGGCAGGATAGCTCCTTCAGGAACGTACAAAGGCATGCGGGTATAAGGTGCTTCCACCGATTGCTGTGTGCCTCCGGCAATGAATTTCCCGGTATAGAAATCGTACCAGCCCGTTGTGTTCGGGAAATAAACGTTGCGTTTAATTGCTTTATATTCATAAACCGGACATACCATCAGCGATTTTCCAAACATGTACTGATCACTGATATTATTTACCTTGATATCTTTTCCGTAATCCATCACCAGGGCACGCATGATGGTGTAGTCGTTGTGGTAAGTCATTCCGGCCAGCGAATATATGTACGGCATCAGTCGGTAGCGGAGTTTATTATAATAATTAATGGTCTGATAAGCAGGATGATTTTCGGGAGCAATATTAAACGGTTCGCGATAGGGAAATTGTCCGTGAGCCCTGTAGAGAGGCGAAAATGCACCAAATTGGTACCAGCGGGCATTCAGTTCACGCCATTCTTTCAGGTTTTCGTTTTCAATTCCCATCGAATCGAAAAGTCGTTGACCGTTTTCGTATCTTTTTTCCACACAGAAACCGCCAATATCCATGGTCCAGTAAGGAATTCCGGACATAGCAAAGTTCAATCCGGCAGTAATCTGGGCTTTCATATCTTCCCATCTCGTGCCAATATCACCACTCCAGGTGGCGGTAGAGTAACGCTGAGTGCCTGCAAAACCCGAGCGGGTAAGCAGGAAAACCCGTTTGTTTGGATCAACTCCGCGCTGTCCTTCGTAAATAGATTGTGCATTTACTAAAGCGTACGCGTTAAAATATTTAGTTGAAGGTCCGAGTGCAGTTGGACCGGCCAGTTTTTTCCGGTATTCAATCTCTGTGTTGTCCTGCACATTAGGTTCAGAGGCATCCATCCACCAGGCGTCAAAACCTTTTGGATAGAGGTTTTCTTCCATTTGTTTCCAGAAAAGCTTGCGTGCACCTTCTGAATAAGCATCGTAGAAAGAAGCGATGTAGCCGGGACCAACCCAGTCGCGGATGCTGTCTTTAACGGCCTGCTGATACATCCATCCTTTTGTGTCAAACTGCTTGTAGTGGTCGGTAGTTGTGTAGAATTTCGGCCAAACGGAAATCATGATTTTTGCATTCAACTGATGTACGGTGTCCACCATTTCTTTTGGATTTGGAAATCGCTCCGGATCGAATTTGTGACTTCCCCATTCTTTTTCAGGCCAGTAGAACCAGTCCTGTACAATATTATCAATACCTATTTTTCGTTCGCGGAATTCTTTCAACGTATTAACCAATTCATACTGAGTTTTGTATCGCTCGCGGCTTTGCCAGAATCCCATGGCCCATTTCGGCATGATTTGCGATTTTCCGGTCAAAGTTCTGTATCCGCTTATCACTTCGTCCATGTTTTTGCCGTAAACGAAATAATAATCAATTTCATTACCCATTTCGCTCCAAATCGAAAGCTTGTTCTGTTCTGCTTCAGGAAGTGGGCTCAGCGCTTTCAAAGCTACGTAGGAAATGCCTCCGTCGGGTTCCCATTCCACTCGGATCGGAATCCGTTTGCCGGCTTCCATGTTGTAGGCAAATTTATAATCGTTTGGATTCCAGGCAGTTCTCCATCTTTCTTTCACTACAACCTCGTTGTTCAGATAAACGGTCACATAGCCGGCGTAGTGGAGGTAAAAGTGGTAATTACCGGATTCATTGGATTCGATTTCGCCCTCCCAGGTCACTTTTGAATTGTTCAATTCAAAATCTTTTGGGAAGTTTTTCAGTTGAGGAATGAACTCGTAATTCAGGATGGGTTCGGTGCGTACTATCTTTTCTTTTGACGGATCTAATGGAATATAGGAAGCAGTCAGACCGCCTTCGTTCCCTTCGGAATTGAAAAGTTTGAACTGGTCAAGATCGGTATAATCACGGCTGTCGCCAAAACGAGATAAGGAGTAATTGTCCCACAAAATTCCGTAATTTTTA
>ERZ1645187.4947-NODE-4947-length-10559-cov-44.238957_pt1 | contig 10559 bp, 10 predicted proteins | sample MGYA00575352_ERZ1645187 | MGnify/ENA primary metagenome ERZ1645187 (study PRJEB40837, sample SAMN11349314) | freshwater sediment metagenome | isolation source: river sediment | host: Sediment | place: India: Wazaribad , New Delhi | collected 2017-02-21 ...
AGCACTCGCTGGCGACCTACACCGGAGACGGGCCACCGTCGATCTCGCTGGCGCCGGTCACCATCACCAAGTCGCAACCCCGCACCCGAAGCTATGGGGGCGAGGGCAAGAAGGCGGTGATGACATGACGAGTTGCCGCGCCCTTTCCCCGACCACCGGACGGAGAACACCAGGATGACCGCCCAAGCTTCCCCTCGCACGATCCGCATCGAGGCGATGCGCTTCAACCCCGAGACCGACAAGGAACCGAGCTGGAAAGGCTACGATGTGCCGTTCCGCGACGACATGTCGGTGCTGCAAGGCCTGCAATACATCAAGGACCACCTCGACGGCAGCCTCACGTTCCGCTGGTCGTGCCGCATGGCCATCTGCGGCAGCTGCGGGATGATGGTCAACGACACGCCGCAACTGGCGTGCCATGCCTTCCTGCGCGATTACATGCCCGGACCTGTGCGCATCGAGGCGCTGGACAACTTCCCGGTGATTCGCGACCTGGTGATCGACCAGACCTCCTTCCTGAACAAGCTGGAAGCGGTCAAGCCCTGGCTGATTCCCAGGGCCCAACGCACGCCGGCAGACGGCCCGAACCGTCAGACCCCGGAGCAGATGCAGAAATACCACGCCTACGCGCAGTGCATCAACTGCCTGCTGTGTTACGCGGCGTGTCCGCAGATCGGGCTCAAGCCCGACTTCGCGGGTCCGGCGGCACTGGCGCTGATGCACCGCTACAACGCCGATTCCCGCGACCAGGGCTGGCCGGCCCGTGCCGAGATGGCCAATGCCGAGGATGGTGTCTGGGGCTGCACCTACGTCGGTGAGTGCAGCGAGGTCTGCCCCAAGGCGGTCGACCCGGCACACGCGATCAACCAGAACAAGGCCAACAGTGCGCTCGACTATTTCGGTCTGGGCAAGAAGCTGGCTCCAAGCGAAGGAGGCCAATGATGGGACGCCACCAAGCAGTCGCCAAGACCTATCGCCGCACGCGACCAGTCGATTGGGGTCGCAGCGTGCACCGTCGTCGCTACATGCGGCGCGAACTGACCTCGGTGTTTCTGATCGCCTACGCGCTGGTGTTGCTGTCTGGCCTGTGGCGTCTGTCGCAGGGCGAGGCGGCCTTTGATGCCTGGCGCGCGGCCATGAGCCATCCGCTGGCGTTGGTGGGACACGCTGTCATTTTTGTTGCGGCCTTGTACCAGACCATCAGCTGGTTCCAGGTGATGCCGCGCACGCTGCCCGACAGCCAGATCCGCCCGGCCAGCATCACGCGCGCGGGTTGGGCCGCTGCGGCGGTGGCTTCGGTGCTGGTGCTGGCTTTGTTCATCGTGGGAGGTGCGAAATGAAGCGTTCCAACGAACCCATCATCTGGCTGCTGTTCGGCGCTGGCGGCATGCTCTCGGCGCTGGTCGGGCCGGTGCTGGTGCTGATCACCGGGCTGCTCGTGCCACTGGGCATCCTGCCCAAAGACTCGATGAGCTACCAGCGGGTCCTGGCCTTTCTGCAGAACCCGCTGGGCAAACTGGCGCTGCTGGCAGTGATCTCGCTGTTCCTGTTCCATGGTGTGCACCGTCTCGTGACCACCTTGAATGACTATGGCCTGCGCGGTGGCCATGCGACGATGACGGTGTTCATCGGTTTCGCGGCGCTGCTGACCGCTGTGACCGCCGGCTTGTTGCTCGGCATCGGGTTCTGACCTGTCCGGCTGCCAAGGTTTTTCTGTGGCCGGACGTGAAAGGCCGGCGGCATCACCACGTCATTCCGGACCGACGTCCTGCTCTCCATCCTGGATGTTCCATTCATGCTGGCAGTTCTTGCAGCGGACCCGGACCTGGTCTCGTCGCAGGGTTTCTCCCACCACCGTGAAGCGGCCATACACGCCGCACCTCGGGCAGACCGCATCATTGGCGATGGCTTCGATCGCGGCGAGCAACTGCAGGTAGCGCCGCAGTGACCAGAACCCGATGCCGATGCACAGCAGGATGAAGAAGGCGTCAAGCAGTTTGTCTGCTCCCTTGGCCTGAGACAGCGCTTCGAAACTGGCCAGCAACGCGATGGTCGCCAGGAACATGAGGAGCATGTGCGCGTGCGCCGCATGCAACTGGCGCTCGTACCACTTTCGGAACCCGTGGCGCGTCACGCCCTTGGCCAGCCCCAGCCTGGGCAGGATCATGGTGAACGGGTTGGGTACTTTCATGGTCAGATGCTGACACATAGTGCGAAAATTTGCACGGTCCGCCAAGGCCCGGGCCGCGCACCCTCTCGCCAACGCCATCGATCACATCGTGATCTCCGGAAGGCCGGGGGCTTCACAACGCCGCCACGCCGCCTTTATCCTTGATGCGTGTCGCTGTCGCTGATTGACCGGAACCAAGCCCATTGAGTCGCGCGTTGCTCAACGTCCTTCTGTTCCTGGCCGCCGTGTACGCGGTGTTGGTGCTTCTGCTGTTCGTCTTCCAGCGGTCGATGTTGTACTTCCCGCAGCCGAGGGCTTCGGGCGGACCCGGTTCGACGATGCTTCTGAGGGTGGACGATGCGGAACTGATGGTCTCGGTCCTGATTCGCGAAGGACGCAAGGCTGTCGTCTATTTCGGTGGCAACGCCGAAGATGTCGCCCAAAGCCTCGAGGAGTTCGCCAGGATTTTTCCGCAACACGCAATCTTCATGCTGCATTACCGGGGCTATGGCGGAAGTACCGGCAAGCCGACCGAAGCCGCGATTCACCGTGACGCCGCCGCCTTGCTTGCGAAGGTGCGGGTGAAATTCCCAGAGGTCACGCTCGTCGGCAGGAGCCTGGGTTCGGGTGTCGCCGTCAGGCTGGCTGCCCAGTCACCGGTGGAGCGGCTCATTCTCGTCACGCCCTATGACAGCATCGCCGACGTCGCGGCCTCGGTGTATCCGATCTTTCCCGTCAGGCACCTGCTGCTGGACACCTATGAATCGATCCTGCATGCCCCCAGGGTGACCGCACCGACGACGATGGTGGTTGCGGAGCACGACGAGGTCATACCGCGCGCAAGCTCCGAGCGGCTTGCGCGGCACTTTGCGCCCGGACTCGTCGATTTCAGGATCGTCAGGGGGACAGGCCACAACAACATACAGAACTCGATCGACTATTACAGGGCCCTCGCAGGCGCGCCACGCTGAGGGACAAAACGCCGTCAATCCGGCCACCGACAGAGGGTCAGTCGATGTCAACGGTATTCAGCAGCTGGCATGTGGATATCCCTCGTGAAGGGGCCGCATTGGCGATAGACTGCGCAAGCCGTGTTTCGGCGGGCGCAGCAAACGAAGTGTCCGCTGATCCCTGCAGGTCGACCGAGGTCATCCGAGACCAAACGTCGTCCGGGTCTGATACCCAAGCGCGACCATGAACCCCCATTCCTCCCCCGAGCGTCACTGGCACGCCTTGCCAGGCGAGCAATGCTGGATCCAGCTGGAGGCGGGGCCCGAAGGACTTGCCACCGCCGAAGCGCACCGTCGGCTGCAACTACATGGCCGGAACGTGCTGCAGCGAGCGGGTGTCGATGGGCCGCTTGTCATACTCTGGCGTCAGATCAACAACCCGCTGATCTGGGTGCTTCTGGCATCGACGGTGTTGGCGGTGGCAGTCGGCAAGGTCACCGACGGGCTGGTTGTACTCGCGGTGGTGGTGCTGAACAGCCTGATCGGTTTTGTTCAGGAGCACCGTGCCAGCCGCGCCATCGAGGCACTCTCGGCGATGGTGCCGGAAAACGTGGCGGCGCTGCGCGATGGCCAGCGCGTCAACATCCATGCGGCAGATCTCGTGCCGGGCGATGTGGTGCTGCTGGCGTCGGGCGACAAAGTCCCGGCGGACCTGCGCTTGCTGGCCGAAAAAAGTCTTCGTGTCGAGGAGGCGGCCCTGACCGGCGAATCGGTTCCGGTGGAGAAGTCGGTGGCTCCGGTCCCGGCGGATGCCGCCATCGGTGACCGCAGCCCCATGGCCTTTGCCGGCACGCTCGTCGCCTACGGCACCGCGACCGGCCTCGTTGTGGCCACGGGGAGCCGGACCGAACTCGGTCGTATTTCGACCCTGCTGCAGCAGACGGTGCAACTGGAGACGCCATTGACCAAGGCGTTGGCGACCATCGGCAAGTACATCACGTTGGCCATTGTGGTGATGTCGGCCGTGATGCTCGCCATCGGCCTGGCTCGCGCGGTCTCGGCTGGGGTGGCATTTGTCGACGCCGCCCGCGAGACACTGGTATTCGCGATTGCAATGGCCGTTGGCGCGATACCGGAGGGATTGCCGGCCATTGTCACCATCGCACTCGCCATCGGGGTGCAGCGCATGGCCGCGCGGCGGGCGATCATTCGCAAACTGCCGGCGGTCGAGACGCTCGGTTCCACCACGGTCATCTGCTCCGACAAGACCGGCACGCTGACGCGCAATGAAATGACCGTCGTGGCGCTGTGGACCCCCGGCGCCGGCGCCTGGCGCGTGCAGGGCGTTGGGTACGCGCCTCACGGTGGCTTCCGCAGCGACAAATCGGCCGATTGGGGCGGTGCGCCCGAGACCTTGCGCCCGCTGCTCGAGGACGCGGTGTTGTGCAGTGACGCGAGTTTGCAGCCATCGGGCACCGAGTGGATCATCAGCGGCGACCCCACAGAAGCCGCGCTGGTCGTGGTGGGACAGAAGGCTGGCATCGATGCCGATGCCTTGCGATCCGCCAAGCCCCGCCTCGACGCGATTCCGTTCGAGTCGGAGAATCAGTTCATGGCGACCCTTCACGACGACGGCGCGGCCCGCCGCATCGTGGTCAAGGGGGCTCCGGAGGCGGTGCTTCGTCGTTGTTCGGCCGTCGATCCCAATGCGGTTCACGCCGAGGTCGAACGGCTGGCGCGGGAGGGCATGCGGGTCCTGGCCTTGGCCGCGAAGCCATGGCCCGGCGATACCGTCGACATGGATGACGTCTGCGGCCAACTCACGTTCGCCGGCCTGGTGGGAATGATCGATCCCCCGCGTCCCGAGGCGGTGGCTGCGGTGCGTGCCTGCCATGATGCGGGTATACAGGTCAAGATGATCACCGGCGACCATCTCGCCACTGCGCGCGCTATTGGCGCACAACTTGGGCTTCAGCCGGCAGACAGTGCCATTTCCGGGGGCGCTTTGGCTGGCATGGATGGGGTCGCGTTGCGGAAGGTTGCCGCATCAACATCGGTCTTTGCCCGGGTGGCACCCGAGCACAAGCTGATGCTGGTCCGCGCGTTGCAGGAGGAGGGTCATGTTGTCGCCATGACAGGCGACGGGGTGAACGATGCCCCGGCTCTGAAGCAGGCCAACATCGGCGTCGCCATGGGTATCACAGGCACTGCGGTATCCAAAGAGGCTGCGGATGTGGTCCTGACCGACGACAACTTCGCCAGCATCGTGGCCGCCGTGGAAGAGGGGCGCCGCGTGTACGACAACCTGATCAAGAGCCTGGTGTTCGTGCTTCCGACCAATCTGGGTCTGGCGTTGATCCTGACTTACGCGCTGTTGTTCTTCCCCTTCGACACGCAGACGCAACAGCTGCTGCTGCCTTTGCAGCCCACCCAGATCCTGTGGATCAACCTGGTGGCGACGGTTGCGCTCGCGTTGCCGCTGGCTTTCGAGGCCAGGGAACCGGACGTGATGCGCCGGCCACCGCGGGATCCGGAAGAGCCGGTTCTCACCCGTTTTGTCGTGCTGCGCACCCTGGTGGCCGCCGTGGTCATGACCGCCGGCGCATTGTTCTTGTTCCAATGGGAATACATGACCCACCTGGACCAAGGTGCGCCCCAGTTCCAAGCATTGTCGCGCGCGCAGACCATGACGGTCACGGCCGTCATCATGTTCCAGATCTTTTACCTGCTGAACTGCCGCTCACTGAGGGAGTCGGTCTTCACCATCGGTTTGTTGAGCAACCGCTGGATACTGGTTGGGATCGCGGCCCTGCTTGCCCTCCAGGCCGCCTTCGTCTACGCCCCGGTGCTCCAGACGGTCTTTGCCACCTCGCCCCTTGGAGGTGGTGAATTGCTTCGGGCAGCCCTGGTGGGAGCCGTGATCTTGCCGGTCGTGACGCTGGAGAAGCGGCTGCGTCGGAGCGCCCGCGCATCCCTTTGAACGGGTATCGGCGAAACAGAGCCGCGGCGCGAGCAAGTGCCGGCTTCAGCGTCCCCGCATCTCGACCGGCGTTTCCAGTCGCCTGGCCACGAGTGTGAGGACGCCCGTGAGCACCAGGTACACCGCCGAAATGGCCAGATAGGGCTCCCAATAGCGTGAGTAGGCGCCAGCCACGGTGCGCGCCGCCATGGCCAGCTCCGCCAGTCCGATCGCCGACACCAGCGACGAATCCTTGAGCAACGTGACGGACTCGTTGACCAGCGGCGGCACCATCCGGCGCAGTGCCTGCGGGAGGATGATCAGGCGCATGGCCTGCTGCTCGTTCATGCCCAGGCTTTGCGCCGCCTGCACCTGGCCGCGCGCGATCGACTGGATGCCCGCCCGCACGATCTCGCTGATGTAGGCGGCGGCATTCAGGGTGAGCGCCACCACACCGGACAGGAACGCGCCATGCTCCTGGCGCAACTCGCGCGCCGCCTCGCCGCTGACCAGCAGGCCATCGGTGGGGTTGATCAGCACCGGCATGAACGCGAAGTGCACCAGCAGGATCTGGACGAACAGCGGCGTGCCGCGAAAGAAACCCACATAGGCCTTGAAGAGCCAGCGAAGCAGCTGCTTCAAACCCTGCTGCGGTTGCGACGTGACCAGACCGATCATCAAGCCCGCCATCAAGCCGAAGACCAGGGCGATGATGGTCAGCTGCACCGTCATCCAGGTGCCGGTGACAAACAGCTTGGCGTACGGCGCCAGAATTTCCCAGCGAAGATCCATGTTTGATGCCGATCGTCAGCGGGCCGGAGCTTTGAAGGCGGGCGCACCTACCAGGGTCGGTGCGCCCTTGACACCAGCGCAGGCCCGGTTCACTTTGCCGGGGCCGACCCTGTCGTGGTGGCCGGGGCAGCGGTTGTGGCGGCGGGTTTGGGGCCGAAGTAATTGGCCAAGAGCGCATCGTGCGTGCCGTCGGCCTTGATCGCGTCCAGGCCTTTATTGATCTTTTCGAGCAGCTCCGTGTTGCCCTTCTTCACCGCAAATCCATACTGTTCCGGCATGAACGAGGCATCGCTGACCGATTTGAACTTCGCCGTCGGGTTGTTGATGATGTAGTTCTGCACCACGCCGTTGTCGGCCACGACGGCGGCCACGCCCCCTGCGGCCAGTTCCTGCAGGGCCAGCGGTGTGGACTCGAAGCGCCGGATGTTGGGGTTGGTCTTGCCCAGCAGCTTCTGCACCACCTCGTCGCCGGTGGTGCCGGTCTGCACGCCGACCTTGAGCGTCTTCAGGTCTTCAAACCGGGCGACCTTGGAATCTTCCTTGACCGCGATGAGCTGAACCGCATCGAAATACGGCCTGGAAAAATCCATCGATTGCTTGCGCTCGTCGGTGATCGTCACGCTGGAGGCCACGATGTCGCGCTCGCCCGAATCCAGCGTCTTGAAGAGGCCTTCCCAGGGGGTGTTGACGAACTTCACCTGAAAGCCGCCTTTGGCCCCGACCGCCTTCAACAGATCCACGGTCAGGCCTTCCACCTCATTGGCTGGCGACATTTTTTCGAAGGGCGCGTAAGCGGCGTCGGTGCCCACGGTATAGGTCTTCACCACCGGTGCCGGAGGGGCTGGCAGCGCGGAAGCCGGCGCCGGCGCGGATTCTTTCTTGCCGCAGGCCGTCAGGGCGATCACGGAGAACGTGGCGGCCAAAAGGGCGCGGCGCCCGGAAGCGTATGAACCGTACATGCTCGGGTCTTTCTGGAGTGGAATGACCTGCGAGTTTATCGGGGAGCGAGTTGCCCAGCGAGGTCTTGCCGCCGAGTTGCGACAGGCTGAATCGCACCGATACGGCGAAGAACCATGGCATGCAACCGTCGGCAGGACACTGGCGAGGCGACGCCGTGGTCACATGGTTCGGCATCTCGTTCGGCCGCCCACGCATGGTGATTCACGCCTGGCCCGTCAGGCCAGGAACTCCAGCGGGCTTCGATTGACCCGCTCTGGGCTTTCGAGCATCGCGCATCAACGCGCACATGGCCCGGGGTGTCGGCAACCCGGTTCCCAGCCGGTGATGACGCCCCAATCGTGTCCGACCAGCAACTGCCACAGGCCGAAGTGATCCATCGGACCCAGCCCCGTGCTGACGACCGGTGGGCGGTGCCGCGCGCCAAACGGCCGGGGAAAGGGGCTGGGGGTGGCCGACCCAAGAAGCCGCCCATCGCACTGGCGTGCGTGTGGATGTCGGCCATTCGGTATCATCGAGTCAGAAAAACTACCGGGGGTACCTGTGTCGATGGAATCATTGCCCGTGTCTGTTCCAGACGGGCTCCGAATCAGCGCCTCGCGCCGCAAGGCCCTGGCCAGTCTGGTCGCCTGCATTGCCGTGCCGGCATTGGCCGCAAGCGGGCTGGAATTGACCCCGCCCGATGCGCTGGCGCAGTTGAAGGCGGGCACGCTGATTCTGGTGGATATCCGAACGCCCCCGGAGTGGAAGCAGACCGGTGTCGCGCAGGGCGCGGCGCTGCTCGACATGCAGCATCCCAAAGGCGCGCCCGGCTTCATGGACGACCTGCTGAAACTGACCAAGGGCGACCGCAACGCGCCCGTGGCCCTGATCTGCCGCACCGGCAACCGCAGCGCGCAGGTGCAGCGCTACCTGGAAGCCCAGGGATTCACCCGCATCTTCAACATTTCCGAAGGCATGGCCGGCAGTGCGGCCGGGCCCGGCTGGTTGCGCCGCGGTTTGCCCCTGCAATGACGACGCCCCGGCGACGCCAGCGCGCCACGGTATCGACCCGGACAACTCCTGAATCGATAGCGGGTTGCGGCCGTCCGGCGCTGGGTATTGGCTGATTCGACCTCAAACCTGTCCCATTCAGGGCTTCGGGCCGGCCGCGCAGCCGGCGTTTCCCGCTGCGTTGTCACGGCATCGGATACGGCTGGTCGTCCGGTGTGCCCAGGCCGACATCGCGGCAGTAGTCGTCGGGATCTCTGCCGCCGAAGCTGGCCGGGTCGCGTGCCGCGAGGTGGCGCACCAGGTCCAGATGATGCAGGCGCCGCGGCAGGGGTTCCAGATCCAGATGCGCGGTGCCGGCGATGTGCGACATGATGCTGCGCGCCATGATGGCGAAGTTCCAGCTCGTGGCGCCGAAGCCTTCAAGGCCCACGCCGGGGAAATACAGGTCGGGCTCGTCCAGGCTGCGGACGATGCAGCCGCAGCGCGCGGACAGTTCGTTGACGCCGGTGACCGCGGCCAGCGCCGGGTTGGCGAAGTAGCTCAGGTCGGTGCGGTAGCCGGTGGCCCAGAGCACGGTGTCGATGGCGTGCGCGCTGCCGTCCGACAGCCGCGCCTGGCCATCCTGCAGGGCGACGACCTCGCCGCGGTGGCGGTCGATCTGCCCCAGCGCCGCCAGCATGGTGGCGCGGCCTGGGAAGACCTGGTCCGCCGCCAGGTCCAGCGGCCGCTCGGGCTGCAGGGCCTGCAGCCCGAAGTGGCGGTAGCGGGCGGCCAGGTCGGCCCGCACCTGTTCGTTCTGCCGCTCCAGCGGAACGCCCTGGGCCTGCAAGCGCGCCACGGGTCGCACGCTGCCGGCCACGGCCTTGGGCTTGGTGGTGGGCGTGAACCAGCGCAGTGTCCGGTAGGCCCAGACGATGTGCGCCGCCCGGTGCAGCAGGCACTGGTCGAGCAGGTCCAGCGCCGAGGCGCCCCCGCCCACCACCAGCACGCGCTGGCCGGCCAGGCTTTCCGGATCGCGCAGGGCGCTGGAATGGCATTCCGCCACCGAGCCGTCGCGCGCCGCCACCGGCGGTGTCCAGGGCTTGTTGTGGCCGCCGGTGGCGGCCACCAGATGGCGGGCGCGCACCGTGCCCTCGGTGCTCGTGTCCAGCACCCAGGTCTGGCCGTCGTGACGGGCCAACGTCACGGCGCAGCCGGTGCGGATGTCCGGCGCCAGGCCGAAGCGGCTGACCCAGGATTCGATGTTGGCCAGCACCTGCGGCTGCAGCGGGCCAGCGATGGGCAGGTCGCCCACCGTCCAGTCCACCGTGCAGATCTGGATGTCCTGCCACGGTGGCAGTTCACGCCACAGGCCCCCGACGGCGGGGGCTCGCTCCAGCAGCATGACGCGCAGGCCGGCGCGGCGGGCGTAGTGCAGATGGATGAGTCCGGCGATGCCGCCGCCGATGATGGCCAGGTCGAGCGTGGGGTGGGTGTTCATGCGCGGCATTCTTGCATGGGCCATTGGCGGGGGCGGCATCCGGCGGCCTTCTGGTCAAGAACACAGAGTCCAACAGACCATTCCCCAGCGTCAGACGGACACATTCAGCTATCGAAAACAGAGTTACTGGTGGCAGGAACGCGTCGATGCGAGACCCCGATCAGGCCAGATGCGCGAGCAGCTGCGTGGTGCTGCGCACCCCCAGTTTGTGCAGCAGGCGGGCGCGGTGCATTTCCACCGTGCGCGGGCTCAGGCCCA
>ERZ1645187.4949-NODE-4949-length-10559-cov-8.925838_pt1 | contig 10559 bp, 6 predicted proteins | sample MGYA00575352_ERZ1645187 | MGnify/ENA primary metagenome ERZ1645187 (study PRJEB40837, sample SAMN11349314) | freshwater sediment metagenome | isolation source: river sediment | host: Sediment | place: India: Wazaribad , New Delhi | collected 2017-02-21 ...
CGGTGCGCAGGCCGCCATCGGCCTGCACGCAGATGCGGCTGCGCAGGTTGTTGAGGATCAGCGTCTGCTGGGTTTCGGCCAGGCCGATTTCCCACGGGCTGCCGGCATGGGTCAGCGAGGTCAGCGGCGAAGCGCCGGTCCCGCCTTCATAGCCGGAGATCGTGACGTGGTCGGCACGAGCCTTGGAAACGCCGGCGGCAACCGTGCCGACGCCGACTTCCGAGACGAGCTTGACCGAGATCCGCGCGCCGGTGTTCACGTTCTTCAGGTCGTGGATCAGCTGGGCCAGATCCTCGATCGAGTAGATGTCGTGGTGCGGCGGCGGGCTGATCAGGCCAACGCCGGGGGTGGAATGGCGGGTTGCGCCGATGGTCTTGTCAACCTTGTCGCCGGGCAGCTGGCCGCCTTCACCGGGCTTGGCGCCCTGGGCCATCTTGATCTGCACGTCGTCGGCATTGACGAGGTATTCGGTGGTCACGCCAAAGCGGCCAGATGCGACCTGCTTGATCGCGGAACGCATCGAATCCCCGTTTTCCAGCGGCTGGAACCGCTTGGGGTCTTCGCCGCCTTCGCCGGTGTTCGACTTGCCGCCGATCCGGTTCATGGCCAGCGCCAGCGTGGTGTGCGCCTCCCACGAGATCGAGCCATAGCTCATCGCGCCGGTGGCAAAGCGCTTCACGATTTCGCTGGCCGGTTCGACTTCGCTGATGTCGATCGGCTTGTCGGCCTTCCTGAATTCCATAAGGCCGCGGATGGTCAGCATCCGGCTTGACTGGTCGTTGATCGACTGGGCGAATTCACGATACTTTTCCGGCACATTGCCGCGCACCGCGTGCTGCAGCGAGGCAATGTTCTGGGCGGTCCAGGCGTGTTCTTCCCCGCGCAGGCGCAGGCCGTACATCCCGCCCACGTCCAGCATGTTGCGGTAGATCGGGTTCTCGCCATAGGCGACCTGGTGGCGGCGCACCGTTTCCTCGGCCACCTGGGTCAGGTCGATGCCTTCGATCGTGGTGGCAGTGCCGGTGAAGTACTTTTCGATGAACTCGCTCGACAGGCCGACCGCGTCAAAGATCTGCGCACCGCAATAGGACTGGTAGGTGCTGATGCCCATCTTGGACATGACCTTGAGGATGCCCTTGCCGACGGCCTTGATGTAGTTCTTCTGAACCGTCTTGGCATCCAGCGGCAGTTCCTTGCGGACGCGGATTTCTTCCAGCGTTTCGAAGGCGACATAGGGGTTGATCGCTTCGGCGCCGTAACCGGCCAGCACGCAGAAGTGATGCACTTCGCGCGCTTCGCCGGTTTCAACCACCAGACCGGTCTGCATGCGCAGGCCCTGACGGACGAGGTGGTGATGCACGGCGGCAGTGGCCAGCAGGGCGGGCATCGGGATGCGGTCCGGACCCTGCGCGCGGTCGGACAGGATCAGGATGTTCTTGTCCTGCAGCACGGCTTCGGTCGCCGCCCAGCACATTTCCTTGATCGCCATTTCAAGGCCGGCGGCCCCGGTCTTGGCATCCCAGGTGATGTCGATGGTTTCGGTGCGGAAGGCACCGTCCAGCGCGGCTTCGACCGAGCGAATCTTGGCCACGTCCTCGTTGGTGAGGATCGGCTGGTCGACTTCAAGCCGCTTGTGCGTGCCAGCTTCCATGCCCAGCAGGTTCGGACGCGGGCCGATCATGCTGACCAGGCTCATCACCAGTTCTTCGCGGATCGGGTCGATCGGCGGGTTGGTGACCTGGGCAAAGTTCTGCTTGAAATAGTCGTAGAGCAGGCGGCTCTTGTTCGACAGCACGGCAATCGGCGTGTCGGTGCCCATCGAACCGATCGGATCGTCGCCATTGGCGCCCATCGGCTCCAGGAACTTGGAAACGTCTTCCTGGGTGTAGCCAAAGGCCTGCTGGCGATCGAGCAGGGTGGTGGTTTCGACTGCCAGCTGCGCCAGTTCCGGCTCGACCACTTCGAGGTCCTTGAGCTTGTACTGCGCGGCGTGGAGCCAGTCTTCGTAGGGCTGTTCGGCTGAAAGCTGGGCCTTCAGCTCTTCGTCCTCGATGATCCGGCCCTGTTCGAAGTCGATCAGCAGCATGCGGCCCGGTTGCAGGCGCCACTTGCGGACGATGTTTTCTTCCTTGATCGGCAGGACGCCGCTTTCCGAAGCCATGACCACGATGTCGTCGTCGGTGACGATGAAGCGGGCCGGACGCAGGCCGTTGCGGTCCAGCGTCGCGCCGATCTGGCGGCCATCGGTAAAGGCCACGGCAGCCGGACCGTCCCACGGTTCCATCAGCGCGGCATGGTATTCATAGAATGCGCGGCGCTCTGCGCTCATCAGCGGGTTGCCGGCCCAGGCTTCCGGGATCAGCATCATCACCGCATGGGCCAGGCTGTAACCACCGGCCAGCAGCAGTTCGAGCGCGTTGTCGAGGCAGGCCGTGTCCGACTGACCGTGCGGGATCAGCGGCCACATCTTGTCGAGGTCGGCGCCCAGCAGTTCCGATTCCATCGTGCGGCGGCGCGCGTTCATCCAGTTCACATTGCCGCGAACCGTGTTGATTTCGCCGTTGTGCGCGATGAAGCGATAGGGGTGCGCCAGCTTCCAGCTGGGGAAGGTGTTGGTCGAGAAGCGCTGGTGAACCAGGCCCAGGGCCGAAACGCAGTCCGGATCGCGCAGATCGTCGTAGAACGAGCCGACCTGGGTTGCCAGCAGCAGGCCCTTGTAAACCACGGTGCGGCTGGAGAAGCTGGGCATGTAAAGCTCGGTCAGACCGGGCAGGCCATGCTTTTCGGCCAGAGCCGCCAGCGGGTTCTGGGTCTGCTTGCGGATCGCCAGGATCTTGCGCTCGAACGCGTCCTGGTCTTCGCAGTTGTCGCCGCGCGCGATGAAGCACTGGCGGATCACCGGCATTTCGGCGATCACCGTCTTGCCCAGGCCATCAAGGGTCACCGGCACGTCGCGCCAGCCGATCAGGCGCTGGCCTTCCTTGGCGATGAACTTTTCGAAGATGCCGACGATGAAGTCGCGGCTGGCTTCGTCCTGCGGCAGGAAGCACATGGCAACGGCATAGTCGCCCGGCTGCGGCAGCTTCAGCCCTTCGGCATCGGCCCACTTGCGATAGAGCGCATCGGGCAGCTGGATCAGGATGCCCGCGCCGTCACCCAGCAGCGGGTCGGCACCCACCGCGCCGCGGTGGTCAATGTTTTTAAGAATCTCCAGTGCCTGGCTAATGATCGCATGGCTTTTCGCACCTTTGATGTGAGCGACGAAGCCCACGCCACATGCGTCGTGTTCATTGCGCGGATCATAAAGGCCCTGAGGCGCCGGAAATCCCATCTAGTCCCATCCTGTGTCCAAGCCACAATTCCTCGATTCGCGCGCGTGTCACGAACAAATCCCAGAATTCCAGCAATTAAGCGCAAGATTTGCAGCCGCACGAGGCAGCGAAAATTGCGCAGGATTTTCCCATGGCGACAGGAAGCTGCTTTTGCAACTGCGAAAAGGGGGTCTGTCCGCTTGGACAGGCCCCCATACCTATGCAGTGGCTTTTTCGTTACAGTCCGGCGGGCCTTTGGCGGCGTCAGGCCGCGCCGCGCAGCTGTTGCAGATTGGTCAGCGCATCGCGCAGCGCGCGCTCGGTTTTCGCGCGATCATAGGCTGGCTGGGCCGCCCAGGGCAGGGGGTGGCGCTCGGCGCGTTCCGCTGGTGCGGGAGCGGGTTCCTCTGGCGGCAGGACGGTCGCGGCAGGTGCAGGCTCCGTTGCCACGGTCTCAACCACGGGCGCTGGCTCTTCCGGCTCGGCCTTTGCCACGAAGGGGGTATTGAGCTCGTCGCGCAGGACAAGGACATCTTCCTTGCTGGCCTGCTTGTGCTGGCGGCCCTCGGCAATCCGCGTTGCTGCCCGCCCGATGCCCAGGCCGATCACGCAGCCGGTTGCGGCAAGGATCAGGGCCAGCAAGGTCTGTCCGGCCAGATCGACTGGCGGCAGGGCGGCGGCAAGCATCTGTTCGATCCGGCTCTGGCGGAGCAGGCCGTCCAGCACGGCGGGATGAACCGCCACGCTGCCCAGGCCGAGCAGGGCGCCGCACCACAGGGTCACGACAGGCCGGAACAGCGGGTGGGCCGTGACCGGCTGCACCTTGGCCGCATTGTTGCTTTTCCTTGCCATCGTTCTTCCTTGGTCCGTCCAGTCCTGCAGCGCGGAAGCAGATCGTGGGAACAGGGGCTATCCTGCGATGGTAAACAAGCCCCTAATGCGGGCCACCTCAGGCGCAATTCCGATAGCTGGCTGCCGCGATTCGTTCAGTCGCGGCAAATTCGCGCCCGCCTTTCCGTAGCGGCGTTGCCTTGGCCGTTTGCTTGCGCCAAAAGACACACTTTCCCGCTTGCTAGAGGAGAGGCAAATGACCCCGCAGGAACTGCAGGCCAAGACTGGCGAAGTGCTTGGTGTTTCGGATTGGCTGGAAGTCAGCCAGGAGCGCATCAACAAGTTTGCCGAAGCGACCGGCGATTTTCAGTTCATCCACGTTGACGAGGAAAAGGCCAAGCTGAGCCCGTTCGGCGGCACTATCGCCCACGGCTTCCTCACCCTTTCGCTGGTGCCGGTGCTGGGTGCGATGACCCAGGGCGTGCGCATCGACGGCGTGAAGATGGGCGTCAACTATGGCGGCAACAAGACCCGCTTCCTCAGCCCGGTCCGCTCCGGCAAGCGCGTGCGCAGCGTCACCAAGCTGCTCGAGCTGGTCGAAAAGCGCCCTGGTCAGTGGCAGCAGACCAACGAAATCACCATCGAGATCGAGGGCGAGGAAAAGCCGGCCCTGATCTGCGAATGGATCACGATGCTGTACGTTTGATCGCGATCCTCCCCAGGACCGATTTGACAACTTCAACCCAAGGATTTTCCAATGTCACGTGACGCAGTCATCGTTTCCGCCGCCCGTACGCCGATTGGCCGGGCCTATCGCGGTGCGTTCAATGCCACCGCCGGTGCCACCCTCGGCGCGTTCAGCCTCAAGGAGGCGGTCGCCCGCGCCGGGATCGATCCGGCCGAAGTCGATGACGTGCTGTGGGGTGCGGCGATGCAGCAAGGCGCCCAGGCCGGCAACCTTGCCCGCCAGGTCGCGCTGCGCGCCGGTCTGCCGATCACCACTTCGGGCATGACGATGGACCGTCAGTGCTCGTCGGGCCTGATGTCGATCGCCACGGCTTCGAAGCAGGTCGTGTTCGACCGCATGGACGTGGTTGCCGCTGGCGGCCAGGAATCGATCTCGCTGGTCCAGACCAAGGACATGCGCGTTCAGCCGGACCGTTCGCTGATGGAAATGCACAGCGCGATCTACATGCCGATGCTGCAGACTGCGGAAATCGTGGGCAAGCGCTACAACATCAGCCGCGATGCCTGCGACGAATATGCCCTGCAATCGCAGCAGCGCACTGCCGCTGCCCAGGCTGCAGGCAAGTTTGACGACGAAATCGTCGCCTGCTCGGCCACCATGGCAGTGACCAACAAGGAAACCGGCGAAGTTACGATGAAGGACGTGACGCTGGCCAAGGACGAAGGCAACCGTCCGGAAACCACGCTGGAAGGCCTGAAGTCGCTTGGCCCGGTCCTGCCCGATGGCATCGTTACCGCCGGTAACGCCAGCCAGCTGTCCGACGGTTCGGCTGCCGTGATCGTGATGGAAGCTGCTCTCGCCGCCAAGAAGGGTCTGACCCCGCTGGGCCGCTATGTTGGCATGGCCGTTGCCGGTACCGAGCCGGACGAAATGGGTATCGGCCCGGTCTATGCGATCCCGAAGCTGCTGAACCGCTTTGGCCTGAAGGTCAGCGATATCGGCCTGTGGGAACTGAACGAAGCGTTCGCGGTGCAGGTGCTGTACTGCCGTGACAAGCTGGGCATTCCTGACGAACTGCTCAACGTCAACGGCGGCTCGATCTCGATCGGTCACCCCTATGGCATGACCGGCGCGCGCTGCACCATGCACGCGCTGATCGAAGGCAAGCGTCGCGGTGCGAAGTACGTCGTCGTCACCATGTGCGTCGGCGGCGGCATGGGCGCGGCAGGGCTGTTCGAAGTCCTCTAAGCCTCTCGCCAGAACAATAAGGGCCGCGGGTTCAGACGAACGCGCGGCCCTTTTGTTTTATGGGGTCTGCTTGCCGACCGGCAGGCTCAGGCAACCACTTTCAGCCGCGCCTTTTCAGGCCTTTTTGTCGTGCTTGGCGATCCATTGCTCCAGGATCGGAGCAATGCTTTCGCGCCACTTGCTGCCATTGAAGATGCCGTAGTGGCCGACTTCCGGGGCGAGGTGGTACTTCTTCTTCGCCTCGGGCAGGCTGGTTGCCAGATGCAGCGCGGCCCTGGTCTGGCCGATGCCGGAAATGTCGTCGCGCTCACCTTCGACCGCCAGCAGGGCAGTGTCCTTGATCTGGCCCAGATCGACCCGCCGCGTGCGATGCATGAATTCGCCCTTGGGCAGGGCGTGTTTCTGGAACACTTTTTCGATTGTCTGGAGATAGTAGGCGGCGTTGAGGTCGCAGACTGCGCGGTATTCGTCATAGAATGCCTTGGTCGCGTCGGCGCTTTCCCCGTCGCCATCAACCAGATGCTTGAACATGTGGTAGTGGCTCAGCATGTGGTTGCCCAGATTCATCGACATGAACCCGGCCAATTGCAGAAAGCCCGGATAGACGCGGCGGCCAGCCCCCGGATATTGCAGCGGCACCGTGGCGATCACGGTGTTGCGGAACCATTCGATCGGGCGCTGCATGGCCAGATCGTTGACCGAAGTCGGCGCTTCCCGCGTATCGACCGGGCCGCCCATCATGGTCAGGGTAAGCGGGCGGCAGGGGTGCTTGTCTTCGCCCATGATGGCGGTGGCGGCCAGGGTAGGCACCGACGGCTGGCAGACCGCCAGGGCATGGGCGCCGGGGCCGATATGTTCGAAGAATTCGATCAGGTATTCGATGTAATCGTCCAGATCGAACTCGCCCGCCGAAAGGGGCACCATCCGCGCATCGGCCCAGTCGGTCACGTAAACTTCGCAGCGTTCCAGCATCCGGGCGACCGTGCCGCGCAGCAGGGTGGCGAAATGGCCGCTCATCGGCGCGACGATCAGCAGGCGCGGCGCATTTTTAGGCAGGCCGGTGTGGGTAAAGCGCAGCAGGTTGCCGAACGGCTTGTGCATCACGATAGCCTCGGCCACCGCATGGGCCGTGCCGTCCACTTCGACCGTGTGGATGCCAAAGGCGGGCTTGCCATAGGCTGCCGAGGCATGGGCAAACACTTCCAGCGCCGAGGCCATGACCGGACCGCCCGTGCCATAGCCAAAGGGAAGTGCCGGATTGTTGAGCATTTCGGCCCCGATCGAGGCCCAGGTGCTGGCGGCGTTAAGCCACGAACGCTGCAATTCGTAAGCGGTGTAAAGCACGGTCTAAAGCCCTCCACTATGGCCCGGCCAGTCTGGCTGTGAATCCGGCCTGTAGCAGATCATTGTGCGATGCACAAAATACGTGCCGCAGTGCGGCAAGGGGAGCGATATTCCTCTTACGCGGGGCGCGGGTTGTGCTAGGGCGCGGCCATGAGTTCAAAGCCAGAAGGCGCTGCGACCGTGCCTCAAGCCGAAACTGCCGCTTCCGAGGCGCCCCCGGCGCGCAATCTCGGCCCTTTGCGCATGGTCGTGAGGGAAACGGCCAAGTATCCGCGCCAGATGATCATGGCCCTGCTGGCCCTGACGGTCACCGCCACTGCGACGCTGGCCATTCCCGCCGGGTTCCGCATGGTGGTGGACCAGGGGTTCGGTCCGGGCGGCAACCTGGACGAAATCGGGCGCTGGTTCCGCTATCTGCTGCTGATCGTGGTGGTGCTGGGTGCGGGGACCGCTGTCCGGTTCTACTTCGTATCGTGGCTGGGTGAGCGGGTGATCGCTGACATCAGGTTGAAGGTGCAGGATAACCTGCTGCGCCTGTCGCCTGGCTTTTTCGAGGAAAACAGCCCGAACGAGATATCTTCGCGGATGACTTCGGATACTGCGCTGATCGAGCAGGTCGTCGGTACTACCGTTTCGGTCGCTCTGCGCAATCTGATCATGGCGATTGGCGGAGTGATTATCCTGTTCTCGCTGGCGCCCAAGCTGACGGCGGGGCTGATGGTCGGCATTGTCGGCGTGCTGTTTCCGTTGCTCGCCTTCGGGAGGCGCATTCGCACGATCTCGCGCACCAGTCAGGATCGCGTGGCCGATATCGGCGCGATGGTGGCCGAGACCTTGGGGGCGATGAAGATCGTTCAGGCCTTCAATCAGGAATCCCGCGAACAGCAGCGTTTTGCCGAGTCTGTCGAATTGAGCTTTGCCACGGCCAAGCGCCGCATCGTGCTGCGCGCGGTGATCAGCGCGCTGGCGATTGTCGCCATCTTCGGCGCGATCGTCCTGCTGGTCTGGCAGGGTGCGGTTGGGGTGGCCGAAGGCACCATCACCAGCGGCACGATTGTCCAGATCGTCTTTGTCGCGGTTATCGTCGCCGGGGCGTTCGGCGCCTTGACCGAAGTTTACGGCGACCTGCTGCGCGGGGCCGGGGCGGCCAGCCGCCTGTCCGAACTGCTCAATGAAAAGCCGCAGATCACGGCGCCGGAACGTCCGCTGATGCTGCCCAGCCCGGGGCGCGGCAAGCTCAGCTTTGAAAACGTGACTTTCCGCTATCCGACCCGGCTGGACACGGCGGCATTGCACGATTTCTCGCTGACCATCGAGCCGGGCGAGACCGTGGCGATCGTCGGCCCGTCCGGCGCGGGCAAGTCGACCCTGTTCCAGCTGGCCGAGCGGTTCTACGATCCGCAGACCGGCACGATCAAGCTGGACGGCGTGCCGATCACGGCAGTCGATCCGGCCGAAGTGCGTCGCCGCATCGCGCTGGTGCCGCAGGAAGCGATCCTGTTTGCCGCCAGCGCGCGGGATAATCTGCGCTATGGCAACTGGACGGCCAGTGACGAGGAAATCTGGGAAGCGGCCCGCGCGGCCAATGCCGAAAGCTTCCTGCGCGACCTGCCCGATGGGCTTGATACCTATCTTGGCGAAGGCGGGGCGCGGCTGTCCGGCGGGCAGCGCCAGCGCGTGGCGATTGCCCGCGCCGTGCTGCGTCAGGCGCCGATCCTGCTGCTCGACGAAGCGACCAGCGCGCTCGATGCCGAAAGCGAGATGCTGGTCCAGCAGGCGCTCGACCGGCTGATGGCCGACCGCACCACGCTGGTCATTGCCCACCGCCTTGCCACGGTGCGCGGGGCGGACCGGATCGTGGTGCTGGATAGCGGCCGCGTGGTCGAGGTTGGCACCCATGACCAGCTGGCCAAGGCCGGCGGGCTCTATGCGCGCCTTGCCTCGCTGCAGTTTGACGAGCGCGCTTTTGCGGCACAGCAGGAAGCGAAGTGATGGACACTATCGTTACCGCGATCCTGCTGGGCATTGTCGAGGGCGTTACCGAGTTCATCCCGGTTTCCTCGACTGGCCACCTGATCCTTGCCACCGAAGTCTTTGGCTATGATGCCAAGACCTGGGCGGCGTTCAACGTGGTGATCCAGCTTGGCGCGATCCTGGCCGTAGTGGTGCAGTATTGGCGCACCTTCTGGGCCGTGGGCATGGGCCTGCTCAAGCTGGAGCCGATGAGCCTGGCCTTCATCCGCAATATCCTGCTGGCCTTCATGCCTTCGGCTGTGCTGGGGCTTTTGCTCAAGGACTATATCGACATTCTGCTGGGCAGCCCGATGGTGGTTGGCTGGGCGCTGATCGTGGGCGGCATTGCCATCCTCGCCATCGAACGCTGGGCCAAGCCGGGCGGGCCAAGCGGCGTTGCCCAGTTACCCGCGCGTCAGGCGCTGGGGGTGGGCCTGTTCCAGTGCATTGCGATGGTTCCGGGCGTCAGCCGTTCCGGCGCAACGATCATGGGCGCTCTGGCCATGGGGATCGAGCGGCGGACTGCGGCAGAGTTCAGCTTTTTCCTGGCCATTCCAACCATGCTGGGCGCGACCACGCTGGAACTGTGGGACAACCATGCCGAACTGATGGCCGGAACCGGCACTGTCGGTTGGACCGAGATTGCGGTGGGCTTTGCCGTGTCGTTCGTGGTCGCTCTGGCGGTGATCAAGATGTTCGTCGCCTATGTCAGCCGCGCGGGTTTCGCTCCCTTCGCCTGGTATCGCATTGTCGCTGGCGCACTGGCAGTGTTCCTGCTCTCGCGCTGATTAGGCGCGCTGATCAGGGCGCGCGGGCGCTCTATACCGGACGCGCGCCTGATCCTCTGCCGCCGCGCAGCAGGTACTCCTGCGTGCCGCGATGCAGGACATCGTCGATGTCTATCACCGCCGTGTTTGCATAAGTGAATCCCGGCGCAAGACTGCGATAGAGCCGGTCAAAGTCGCGCTCGACCGTGTCGTGATAGAGTTCCTTGAAGCTCTCGATCACGAAATAGGTCGGTTGCAGGTCGTCGATCACATAGTCGGTCCGCATCACCCGGTCGACGTTCAGCATGATCCGGTTCGGGCTTTCCGCCTCTAGGCAAATGATCGCCTCGCTCGGGC
>ERZ1645187.4950-NODE-4950-length-10556-cov-10.206076_pt1 | contig 10556 bp, 5 predicted proteins | sample MGYA00575352_ERZ1645187 | MGnify/ENA primary metagenome ERZ1645187 (study PRJEB40837, sample SAMN11349314) | freshwater sediment metagenome | isolation source: river sediment | host: Sediment | place: India: Wazaribad , New Delhi | collected 2017-02-21 ...
CCCCCGCTTTGCCCTTGTGGGATGATAGTGGATTTTTTCCACACCGTGGAAAAAATGTTTCCACGCTATGGAAAACTCGCGGGCCCCGCCGGCGGCGGAACAGGCCGCGATTCCCCTACATCGGGAAATCGGCGCCGTAGGGCAGCGGCACGTTGTGCCGGATGGACAGGTCGCGGATTTCCTGGACGGTTTCCGCGCGGCCGCTGGCCAGGTGGTCGTTGATGAGCTTGTAGATCTTCTGGGCCACCCATTCGCGGCGCAGGCCTTCGCCGCCGGCCTCGGCATCGGCCAGATCGAGCGCGAAAACCATGTCCCGCCGTTGCGGGCCGGATTCGCCGACGATCTGCAGGACGGCCGTCTTCTGGCCGGCGGGACAGCGCCCGAAGAGGCGCAGGGGCCGGTCGAGGAAGAGGTGCGTGAGGGTGCCGGGATAGACTTCGGCGGCGGAATCGCCGGAAAAGCGGTAGTCGAGGTTCGCCAGCACGGGGCGGGACAATTCGCGCGCGGCGCGCGCGACGGCCAGGGGAATCTGCTCGCGCAAGGGCATGATCCACGAACCGCCGCGGTTGTTGTGGCCCAGCAGGTCGAGCAGGAAGGTGTTGACCCGGTCGCCCGCCCCGATCGTGAAGACGGACACTTCGCCGGCATTCAGCTTGCTGAAGCGCGCGATGATGTCGGAACTGTCGATCGTGCCCATCGTGGGACGGCCGTCGGTCATCAGCACGGCGATCATCGGGCGCTGGGGCGCGCGCGGGATCTTGAGCACCTGCTGCAGGGGCGAAAAGAGATCGGTCTGGCCGCGCGCGCGCATGTCGTCGGTGAAATCGACGGCGTCGGCCAGCGAATCGGCGGTGACGGGCTGCCAGTTGGGGAAGCACAGCGTCGGCGAGTCGCTGTAGCGCATCAGGTTGACGCGGTCGGCCGTCGTCAGGGTACGCAGGTAGTCCACGATGCCGTCCTTGAAGAAGTCCAGCTTGGTGCGCGTGATGCTTTCGGAGCAGTCCTGCACGAGCAGGACGTCCTTCGGCAGCACCGGCAGCGCCTCGACGCCGGCGCGGGAAATGGCCAGCTCGAAGTAAAGCGCGTCTTCGTCGGCGGCTTGGTAGGTGGAGACCTCCACGGCCAGCAGCTGCTCGATGGGCTGGACGTCGGTGACGTCGGCGGCTTTTTCGTCGAGCATCTGACCCTGTTCGCGGAGGCGGTCGGCGGCGGACAGTTCGCCTTGGCTGGCGGCGTCGATCATGGCGGCGGCCGGCGGGGCGGCGTGGGATAACACGGACAGCGACTGCAGCGAGACGTCCCCCCGCCCCTCCGCGGCGGCGGCCGCTGCGGCGATGGCGTCGGCGGTCGCGGGCAGCGTGATGTCGGGTGCGCCGGAAATGCGCTCCAGGACGGGTTCGACGCGGCGCGGCAGCGCCGCCAGCTCGTCGGCGGCGACCTGTTGCTCGATTTCGAGGATGTCCTGGCGGAAATCCATGCCGGCGAGATCGGCGGCCGCTTCCGGCACGGGCGCGGCGGCCTCGGCCGGGGGCGGCGGCACGAATTCCATGGCCTCGGCGCCGGCGCGCAGGTCTTCCAGCAGGCTTTTCTGCAGGGGCTCCACGGCGGCGAAGGCTTCCGGATTTTCCGGGCGGAACGATTCCGGCTGCACGTAGCTGGGGAGGTCGGGCAAGGCCCGGACCTCCCGCATCACCATCGGGCGCGGTTTCGCCTTCGCGGACCAGTCCAGCGGCCGTCCCATCGGCAGCGAGGGGAATTCGGCCAGCAGGAGCCCGTGCAGCGCCAGCGACAGGGCCAGCGCCGCGGCGAACAGCGCGGCGCGCACCCAGGGCTGGCGCGCTTCGCGCCCCATCGGGACGTGGATGCCGATCGAGGTCATGGACCCATTATCCCTGCAAGGTCATCAGGAATTCAAGGTTCGTCTTCGTCTTTTTCAGGCGGCCGATCAGCAGTTCCATCGCCTCGACCGGCGGCACGCCGTTGAGGGCCTTGCGGAGGACCCAGACGCGGCTGAGCTCGTCCGGGTGCATCAGCAGCTCTTCCTTGCGGGTACCGGACTTCTCGATGTTGATGGCGGGGAAGATGCGCTTGTCCACGAGGAAGCGGTCCAGGCAGATTTCCATGTTGCCGGTGCCCTTGAATTCCTCGAAGATCACTTCGTCCATGCGGCTGCCGGTGTCCACCAGCGCGGTGGCGATGATGGTCAGGCTGCCGCCGTGCTCGATGTTGCGGGCCGCGCCGAAGAAGCGCTTGGGCTTGTGCAGCGCGTTGGCGTCCACGCCGCCCGAGAGGATCTTGCCGCTGTGCGGCTGCAGGGTGTTGTAGGCCCGCGCGAGGCGCGTGATCGAGTCGAGCAGGATCACGACGTGCTTGCCGGCCTCGACCTGGCGCTTGGCCATTTCGATGACGATCTCGGCGATCTGCACGTGGCGCTCCGGGGGCTCGTCGAAGGTGGAGGCGATGACCTCGGCCTTCGTGTTGCGCTCCATGTCGGTCACTTCCTCGGGACGTTCGTCGATCAGCAGGATGATCAGCTTCACTTCCGGATTGTTCTCGGAAATGCTGTTGGCCATCATCTGCATCAGGACGGTCTTGCCGGTGCGCGGCGGGGCCACGATGAGGCCGCGCTGGCCCTTGCCGATGGGCGTCAGGATGTCCATGACGCGCATGTTGACGTTGTTGGCGCTCTTGGTTTCGAGGACGAGGCGCTTGTCGGGGAACAGCGGCGTCAGGTTTTCAAAGGGGATGATGCCGCGCTGGCCCTCGGGCGGGCCGTCGTTGATGCTGTTGACCTTCTGCAGGGCGAAGAAGCGTTCCTTGTCCTTCGGGGAGCGGATTTCGCCGTCCACGATGTCGCCGGTGCGCAGGGCGAAGCGGCGGACCTGCGAGGGCGAGACGTAGATGTCGTCGGGGCACGGCAGGTAGTTGTTGTTGGTCGAGCGCAGGAAACCGAAGTTGTCCGGCAGGATCTCGAGGATGCCGCGGACGAACATGGTGCCGTTGCAGCGGGCGTTGGCCTTGAGGATTTCGAAGATCAGCTCGTGCTTCTTGAGCGCGCCGAGATCGACGAGCTGGTAGCTGTCGGCCAGCTCCTTGAGCTGGGGCACGGAAAGGAGCTGGAGCTCGTTGAGCTTGAGGACGCGGGCCATTTTGGCGCGTTCGGCGGCGGCGGCTTCGGCGGCGGCGCGCTGCGCGGCGATCTGGGCGTCGCGGGCGGCCTGTTCTTCGGGCGTCAACGGCTGCCGCGGGCGGTTGTCGTGGAAATTCCGGCGATCGCGGTTGCGGTCGAAGTAGCGGTCGTGCCGTCCCCCGCCCTGCTGCTGATGGGGATAGGGCCGGTTGGACGGCTGCTGCTGCTGCGATTGCGGCTGCTGTTGTTGCGGCTGTTGCTGCTGCGGCGGCGGGGGATTGTCGCCGTTGCCCTGCGGGGCGGGAGCAGCCGGCGGCGCCGATTCGGCGGGAGCATCTTCCCGCATGGGCGGCGGCGGAGGCGGCGGCGAAGGAATCCGCTCGTTGCCGCGCCCCGGCGCGTCGGAACGCTCTTCGGCGGCCGGAGCCGCGCCCGTGCCCGGACGATATTCTTCGCCGTCGGAAATGGTGGTGTCCAGCAGCGAGGCCGGCAAGGGCATGTTCGTGCGCTTCGGCTTCTCTTCCTCGTTCTTGCGGGGACGCCCGCGGCGGGGACCGCCTCCTCCGGAATTGGGCTTGCGGGAAGGACGGGGGGATTTGGGATTCGGTGCCATGTTATTCTCCTTGTTCAAATAAATCGTTCCAGACGGCCCGGCATTTCGCTTCCAGTTCGGCCAGGCTTCCATTGTTTTCGATCACGCGGTCGGCGCGGATCGTTTTCTCCCGCACCGGCCATTGGCTGGATATCCGCGCCTGCGCCTCGGCGGGCGACAGGCCGCGGCCGACCAGCCTTGCCAACATCGTTTCTTCGTCGGACGCCACGCAAACGACGGCGTCCCATTCCTTTTCCAGGCCCGCCTCGAACAGCAGCGGGATCACCGCCACGCCGAGCCGGCCTTCCCGGCGGACGTTTTCCGCCCAGGCGCGCATCCGGCGGATCACGGCCGGATGCAGCAATCGGTTCAAACGCTCCCGGGCGGCCGCATCCGCGAACACGATCGCCCCGAGCGCCGCCCGGTCGATGCCGCCGTCCGCCGTGCGCACCGCCGGCCCGAAGGCCTGCGCGACGGCTTCCACGCACTCGCCGCCCGGGGCGATCAGCGCATGGGCCACGTGGTCGGCATCCAGCACGTCGGCGCCCCAGCTCCGCCAGAAATCCGCCGCGGCGCTCTTGCCGCAGGCGATTCCGCCGGTCAATGCTGCGCAAAATCCTTTTTTCATCCTTCTACCAGGGCCGGGCCGGCGCCAACGGGGACGCTTCGACCGCAACGCCGTCTTCTTCTTCCGCGCGGAAGCCCTCGTCGCGCAGGGCCGCCGCGTGGCGCAGGACCTCCTGCGCGTCTTCGTTTTCGGCATCCATGCGCAAGGCATGGGCGGCTTTCGCTTCCGCCTCGGCCCGTTCGCCGCGTTCCAGCGCGGCGCGGGCCTGTTCGGCCAGCGTTTCCGCCAGCCGCGCCGCCACGGGGCTGCGCTTCAGCCGGAACACGCGGTACTTCCGGTTGGCGAACTGCGGCGCGAAATATTGCAGTTCCTCGGGCCGCTGCTCGAACAACCGCGCCGCCGCGTTCGTCGCCGGGTCCAGCGCATCCACCATGTAGCGCATCTGAAGGCCCGGCTGGATCTCCGAAAACTCGCCCATCGAATGCACGTAGACCGTCGCGCCTTTCGACTCCATCCAATCCCGGAATTCGGCTTCGTCGCCCTTGAAGAGCGCCTCGCCGTATTCGCGGACGTTCCGGCGGATCTCCGCCGATTCGAATTTGGGATGCAGCACCACGGGGCAGCCGCCATAGGTGGCGATGCTCGCGCTGATGCCGAAATTCGCCAGCACGGGCTCCGGCGCGACGAATTTCCGCAGATGCTCCATCAACGCTTCCGTTTCGGCCGCATAGACGTTCGGCCGACCCCAGTACAGGGGCCCGTCCCATTGCGGCGCGCCCGGCGTTTCCACCACGGACTTCTCCCAGCGGATGGGGCCGAACCAGGGCTGGGAGGCTTCCGCCAGCCAACCGAAGGCCAGCAGGGCCACGGTGACTCCGCGGCACCAGCGGCAACCGCCCGTCTTCCATTGCCCGGCCCACAGGCCGACCGTTCCGCAGGCAAACACCGCCAGCCACACGTGGAACCGGAAAAACAGGATGAAAGCGGCCAGAGACGCCAGCAGGTAGAAAAGCAGAGGGGGGAAGTCGGCGAACTCGAAGCGGTTGCGTACCGTGCCCCGCATCAAAACCCAAACGGCGATGGCCGTCAACACCAAAAGGAACGGGAACCATTCCCACAGCAGCGCCCACGAGGTGGAATTGAGCGCCGGCGCCCACAGGATGCGCTGTTCGAAGGTCAGCGCCGCGGGATCGACGGGACGCACGTTGAAGAAGCGCAGCTTGGCCCACAGCAAGGAACCGAAATGGCCATAGGACGGCAGGTACCAGCGGGAGAGCAAGAGGCAAATCGCGATGGGAACCAGCGCCAGGGCGATCCGCGTCGCCAGGCGCTGGCGCTGCGCGACCGGCGCGCCGGCCAGCAACATCCCCCACCCCAGCGCCATGACCGGCGAAAACAGGAAGCCGTGTTTGAACAAATACGGATTGCGCAGGCCGACCGCCAGCAGCACGGCCATCATCGGCACCGCGCGCGACCACAGGTCTTCCTTGGAAAGACGCCCGCGCAGCACCGCGACGCCTTCCCACGCCATGTAAAGCATCAGATAGAACTGGACCATGTCCCACGCGCACAGGGCCAGGCCCGCCAGGCCCGCCGAAATCCAGCCCGCGACCGTTCGCGCGCGGAAACCGGCGGCGCGGTTGCGCGCCCAGGCGAGCGCGGCCAAGTGCCCGATCAGCAGGGGCAGCGCGTCGTTCTCGTGCGACAGCTCCTGGCCCGTCGAGCGCGCCACCGCGCCGATGGCCACGGCGTAGAAAGCCGCCGCCCAGAATCCGCCGACCGCCCCCCCGCCCATCCATTTCACCCAGAAAAACATCGCGGGAATCGCGAGGCAAAACCACGCCAGATGGAGCGCGCGGATTTTCTCGGCCAAATTCAGCGTGCCGGGCCAGATCTTGGCGGCGCGGGCATAGAGGCGTTCGGCGCCGAGCGTATCCGTTTCGCGCGACACGACGCCGCCGGGATACTGGATGCCGCGGTCGATCTTCGGCAGATCGCCGTCGCGATAGACCATCTGGATGCGGCGGAAGGCCAGCGCGCTTTCGAGCGAGAACGGAATGCCGCCGTCCGCCGTGAGCTGGCGCTGGGCGTTCAGCACGTGGCGGCGCGTGCCGGCCGCCGCCGCCACCAGCAACGCCAGCAGGAGAATCTGAATCGCGATCTTCAGGATGCGGAAGGTGCGCTCTTTCATCAGAACAGACTCATTTGGTCGTTGGCAGGCTTGGGCGGCACGGGCCGCGCGGCGGGAACGGGAGGAGCGGATTTTCCGTCGAGTTCCGCCGCGAACCGATGGAGCTCGTATTTCTCGAAAAAGGCCTTCAAGCGGCCGGCATCGGGCGCGGGCGCCGGGACTTCCGCCCAGTCCGGCACGCCGGGGACGTTCTTGTCCAAGGTCATGAGCTGCACGTTCAATTCGGCGACGGCGCGGCCGGCCTGCAGTTTCGCGCGCACGCCGTCCGGCTCGATCCGCTCCGCCTGCGCGAAGCATTCCGGCAGCGACCCGAAACGCGCGAGCAGCTTGGTCGCCGTCTTGGGACCGATGCCGTTCACGCCGGGGATGTTGTCCGCCGCGTCGCCGATCAGCGCGAGCCAGTCGACGATCTGGGACGGCCGGACGCCCGTCTTCGCCAAGACGCCGGCGGCGTCCAGTTCCTCGTCCGTCTTGGTGGGCGGCACGATGCGCACGCGATCGTCCACGAGCTGCATCAAATCCTTGTCGCTGGTGGCCAGGCGGACGGTCGCGCCGCCGCGGGCGGCGCGATCCGCCAGCGTGGCGATGACGTCGTCGGCCTCCTGCCCCTTGAGCAGGATCGTCGGGATGCCGGCGACCTCGAGATAGTCGTTGATCAAGGGCAGCTGCGCGCGCAGGTCGTCCGGCATCGGCGCGCGCTGCGCCTTGTAGGCCGGGCATTTTTCGAGGCGATGGGCGGGCGAACCGCCGTCGAACGCCACGACGACGCGATCGGGACGCCAATGGGCCTCGAGCTGCCGGAGCATGCGGACGAAGCCGAACAGCGCGTTCGTGGGGCGGCCGTCGCGCGTGGACAGTTCGCGCACGGCATAGAACGCGCGGTAAGCCACCGCGGTGCCATCTACGATGAGGACGGATTGGGCCATGGGCTCAGGAATCAGGATTCAACGGCCAGCCAACGCCGGGAGCAGACCCGGCCATTTCAAAATCGACCCTCGCGTTTCCGCTTCCGCCGACGCCTTCATCTGGCCGCCGCGCCGCGCGCGGGCCGCCGGGAACAAAACACCGGATTCCCTCGCGGCGAACCGCTCCGGGAATCCGGCGGGGAACGGGCCTTACGGAGCCACCGCAGCCGCGGTCTCGGCCGCGGGAGCGGCGTCGATGCCGGCGCCCGGCATCGCCATGTTGTCGCCGGTATGGATCGGACGGCCGGCCGGATCGACCAGACGGGCGGTCACGAAGATCAGCAAATTCTTCTTCTGGCTATATTGCCCTTCGGAGCGGAACAGCCAACCCAGCAGCGGAATGTCGCCGAGGATCGGCACCTTGTCCTTGATGGTCGTCAGCTCTTCGCGGATCAGGCCGCCCATGACGACCGTCTGGCCGTCCCAGATCACGATCGAGGTCGTGACGTTGCGGCTGGTGAAGATCGGCTGCGGCATGTTGAACAGATAGGTGTTCTGCTGCTTGGCGCCGATGATGCCCGTTTCCACGGTGATCTGGGAACCGTACTGGATCCAGTCCACCAGTTCGGCGACTTCCGGCGCCATCACGAGGTCGATCGTGTAGCCGTCGGGTCCGACGGTCGGCGTCACGTTCAGGATCACGCCCGTTTCGCGGGTTTCGAAGGTGCCCGGCGTCACGACGGGCGACATCGTCACGTTGCCGTCCGAATTCATGGTCGGCTGGGTCACGTCGAATTCCGTGGGATAGATGATTTCCTTGACGACCTGGATTTGGGCGTTGACGCCGCTGCGCGTGGTCACGCGGGGGGCCGACAGCAGGTCGGTGCCGCCGTGCTGCGACAAGGCTTGGAGGACGACGGTCACTTCGGGATTCGTCAGCACGCTGGAGGCGCTGAGGATGCCGCCCAGCATGGTCTGGTTGGCGGTCTGGGTGATCAGCGACGCCGGCTGGATGTTCAGGTTGCCGGAATTGTAGTTGAAGAAGCGGTTGCCTTGGGTCAGGCCGTTGTTGTTGGCGTTGACCTGCATGCGCTGGCCGGAGCCGTCGTTCTTCGTGGCGAACTCGTAGTTGTCGTTCAGGATCCACTGCAGGCCGAGTTCTTCGAGATCGCCCTGATCGACTTCGATGAAGCGGGCTTCGATTTCGACCTGGTTCGGCACGACGTTCAGCTGCTGGAGGATGCGCTCGAAGGTTTCGAGGTTGTCGGCGGTGTTCGCGACGATCAGCTGGCTGATGGTGGCGTTGTAGGTGATCGAGGCGCCGGCGGGGAATTTCACGCCGGTCTTCTCGAAGAAATCCTTCACGTCGGACTTGGTGACGGAAACGCGATCGCTCATGGAGGTGAACTCCGCGCCGGCCCGTTCCTCGGCGGTCGGCCCTTGCCGCTCGACGATGACGTCCATGAAGGACGGCTGGACGGGGTACATGCGGGTGATGATGTTGCCGATCGGGGCGTCGATCGGGGTGATGATGACGGCGCTGTCTTCGATGCGATACTTCAGGCCGGCCACTTCGGTGATGTACTTGATGGCGTCGAGCATGCTGATGCGGCGCAGGTTGAGGGTGATGTCGCGGATGCCCGCGGGCGCGCTGGAGGACATCGCCATGCCGGCGCCCAGATCTTCGCCGCCGAAGCCCCACTCGTCCACGACCGGAGTGGCCGGAGCGGCAGGCATCGGAGCGGAGCCCCCGCTGTTGCCCTGGCCGAGATTCAGGATAATGTTGACGCCTTCCTTCTCGGGATCGGCGGCCAAGCTGGCCTCGACCAGGAAGTTGACCACGTCGTTGATGTTGGCCTGGCGGAATTCGACGGCCGGAATGATGATGGTCTTCATCTTGTCCTGCAAGCGGGCCGAAGCCGGCTTGCTATCCACGCCGCCGCCTTGGCCGGCTTCGGAAGGCATTTCGATCGCGGCGCGGATCGGCGGGCTCCAGCTGCGGCGGACGTCGGTCATCATGCCCTGCACGCGGGCTTCGCGCTCCACCGAAGCCAGCTTGTACTTGTCGGATTCGATCTTGCGGATGTAGCGCATGGCGCTCTTGTGATAGGGATCGCGTTTCAGGATCTGCTCGAACAGCGCATTGGCGCGGTCGTAATCCTTGAGCATGTACCACTGGCGGGCTTCGTCGTACATCTGGGCGATGCTCTTGGCCTTCTCGATGGTCGCCGGCTGATTTTCCGGCGTCTTGGGCATGGCGGCGAGCGCTTCCAGCCGGGTCAGCTTCTTGTCCAAGGCCTTGAGGCCGCGGTGCGCGGGATCGTTCTTCAGGGCGGCATCCACCAGCTTGCGGGCTTCTTCCAGGCGCTCGTTCTTCTGCACCATGGCGTGGGCGCGCAAATACTGGGCTTCGGCGAGGCCCTTGACGATCTCGTCGCGGACGGGAACGTTCTGGGGACGATCGGGCAATCCGTTCATGGCTTCGGACAGGGATTTCTCGGCCGCGGCGTAATCGCCCTGGCTCAGCGCGGCGAAACCGGCGTCGGACGCCTTGAGCGCATCGACTTCGGCCGCCTGGCGGCGGATTTCTTCCTGCTGGGCCGTTTGCTTGGCGATTTTCTTGAGTTCCTTGGGATCGAGCTTTTCGACTTCCTTGCTGCTCTTCTTCGAGCGGGTCGGTTCCGCGATGCCGATGCCGGCGTCGGAGAAATCGGCGGAGAGTTCTTCTTCCGCGGGCATTTCATCGGCGACGGCCGGAGCCGCTTCCTCGAACATAGCGGCCTCTTCTTCGGCCGCGGGTTCCTCGGCGAACAAATCGCCCAGCAGATCTTCATCGGCGGCAGGAGCCGCCATTTCTTCCGCGACGGCTTCTTCGGCCAGCGGAGCTTCTTCTTCGACCGGCGCAGCTTCGGCGGCGAGGTCCGCGAACGGATCGGCGACGGCTTCTTCCGCCGGCGCGGCAACTTCCTCAACCACGGCTTCTTCGACCAGCGGCGCGGCTTCTTCGGCGGGCGCGGCTTCGGCGGCGAGATCCGCGAACGGATCGGCGACGGCTTCTTCCGCGACGGCTTCTGCGACCATCGGCGCGGGTTCTTCGGCGGCCGCTTCTTCCGCGACGGCTTCTTCGGCCAGCGGCGCGGGTTCTTCGGCGGGCGCGGCTTCGGCGGCGA
>ERZ1645187.4951-NODE-4951-length-10552-cov-17.133371_pt1 | contig 10552 bp, 2 predicted proteins | sample MGYA00575352_ERZ1645187 | MGnify/ENA primary metagenome ERZ1645187 (study PRJEB40837, sample SAMN11349314) | freshwater sediment metagenome | isolation source: river sediment | host: Sediment | place: India: Wazaribad , New Delhi | collected 2017-02-21 ...
TACAAGCCTGGCGGGCTGCTGGCATCTTCCCGGCCTTCTCGGCTGGCAACAGCGGTTCTTCCTGCGGCACGCTTGGATCGCCTGGCGATTACCAGGAAAGTTTTGCGACGGCTTCTCACCAGAGCAGCCGGACCATCAGTTCCTTCTCAAGCCGCGGACCTTCTGCGTTTGGTGATGATCCTTATACCAAACCAAATATTTCGGCACCTGGTGACCTTATTTGTTCATCCATTCCCGGGAGCAGTTGGAGCTGCGGCTACAGCGGCACGTCCATGGCTTCCCCGCATGTGGCAGGCGCTGTGGCGCTGTTATGGTCTTGTAATGCTTCGTTGGTTGGGGATATGACGCAAACCTTCGAGCTGCTGCAAGATACGGCAGACCCAGCCAATGACGCTGGCAACTGCGGCGCACCCGCGGATGGTGAAGGCAATTACACCTACGGCTACGGCTATCTGAATGTTCTGGCAGCCGGGCAGCAGGTTTGTTCGGCTGGCACCCTGACTGGAATGGTCACCGATTCGAGCGCTGCGCCGCTTGAAGGCGCAACTGTCACAGCGGATAATGGCGCTGGATTGGTTGTTGATGCGGACACTGCGGCAGACGGCACATATACCTTGACGCTGCCAGACGGCACTTATACCGTTACAGCGCAAAAGTACGGTTACGACATGGATAGTGCCAGCGGTGTGGTTGTTACAGAAGGCATGACCACCACGCAGGACTTTGTGTTAGCTCCGCTGGGCACCAGCCTGGTTTCCGGCGTGGTCTACGACGCGGGCGTGCCCGGATTGGGTATGCACGGCTATCCGCTCTATGCTGCGATCCACATCACAGCCGGCAGCTTTGACGAAACCATCTTCAGCGACCCGTTCAACGGTTACTATGAAATTGAGCTGGTCGCGGATACGGAACATACCATCACAACAACCGCGCTGGCTCCTGGATATGAAGAACTGGTTGAGGCAGTCACCCCAAGCGGTGCGGCCTACACCCACGACATTCCGCTCCAGGTGGAGGCTGAAGCTTGCGCGGCACCCGGTTACCAGCCGGATTACGACATCTTCTACTCTTTTGAGAGCAGCGATGAGGGCTTCACACCCGGCGGCACAACCAGCTTTGCCTGGGGCAACTTCACGAGCGGCCCCGGCGAAGGCCACAGCGGCGATAAGGGTATCGCTACGAACCCGGGCGGCAGCTATAACCCCAGCGAACTCGGCTGGATGGCCTCGCCAGTGATCGATCTGACTGGCTTTGGCACTTCTTCTCCTGTCATCCAGTGGTGGGATTGGAAACACATTGAAAGCGCGACTTTCGACTGGGCGCGTTTGGATGTGACCAAGGACGGCGGCACGACCTGGAATTCCGTCTGGGGGCCTGTTGGCGGCGTCTCGGATACCTCCTACAACCAACAGACTGTGGTGCTTGACCCAAGCTACAACGTGGCGAATTTCCAGTTCCGCTTCTACTTCAAGAGCGACAGCTCGGTGCAGTATGAAGGCTGGTATGTGGATGATGTGGGAATCTTCGGCTTCACAGCACCGCCCGAGACCATCGTTTACGAAGAAGATTTCAATTCCACAAACGGCAGCTTTGTTGCCACCGGCACGCCCACGGTAGAGTGGGAGTGGGGCGTTCCCACCACCACCTTCCCCGGCGCTTGCCCGGACGGCAACTGCTGGGATACAGTCCTGGCGGGGAATTACACAGCGAGCACCAATCAGACGCTGGCTTCACCCGCGATTGACCTGAGCGGTGTGGTTTTGCCGCCTGGCCAAACCCTCTACCTCAAGTGGTGGCAAGCTGTTCATGTCGAAAGCAATAGCTATGATGACGCCTGGGCTGAAATCTCTACGGACGGTACTACCTGGACTACGATCTGGGCTAACCCATCCTCCACGATTACTGAGCCATGGAACCAAAAATCATTCGACATCAGCAGTTTTGCAGGCGAAGGTAGTGTGTACCTGCGCTTCCGCCTCACGAGCGATTCCTCGGTCCAGTATGAAGGCTACTCGGTGGACCATATCAAGATCAGCTACCAGGAACCTATCGTTATTCCATCAGCTGAGTGCACGATCATCCCCGGCGGCGTGGTAGCTGGCTTTGTCTATGATGACAACGACGGCAGCCCGCTGGTCGGCGCGGATGTGTACAGCGCTGAAGTGGCAACCCAAACCATCTCCATTCCTGAGGATCCTGACAACGAAGGCCTGTACTGGGCATTCCAGCCCTTTACCGATGCGCAAGCGCAGGGCGTTCAGTCGCTGGCCGGCTCGAACGTGGTCTTTGACCCGAGCGCTGGCGGCGATGCCGGCTTCACGCCTGGCGTACCGGCCACCCTGTGCTTCACGGCCAATTCTTACTCACCGGATTGGGAATATGTCTATGATGTCTGGGCACGCTTCCCGACCAACTGGACGGTGACGGACGTTTACGTTCAGGGCACCCCAAGTTGTGTGCACGGTGAATTCGGAGCCTTTAGTTGGTCTTTTGAAACCTCACCCTACGAGGTGGATATTAACCACCCCCGCTATCAGTATAACTATGCGGATGAACACTGCGTTGCAACCTACTGCGTGGATGTGACCCCCGGCGCTTCAGACGGCCTGGTTTCCTGGTACTGGGATGGCGATGGTTATGCCTCTGCGCCCCATCATCCCTGCAGCAGCGATGTTTACACGCCTGCTTCGATGTCAGCCGCGCCGTGCGATGAGTGGGTCAATCCGCAGGCTTATGTGCCGCTGATGGGCTCATTCGAAGCGCACGACTTCACGGCCGAGAAGGACCTCTACGGCAGCCAGACTGAGACAGTGAACGTCCTGGAAGACGCTGTCACGCAGCAGGACTTCACCCTCGGCACCGGCGAGCTCTCCGTAGACCCGCTTTCTTTGGAAGTGACCATGATGATGGGCGATGCATCTAAAGACGAAATCCTCACCATTCTCAATGGGGGTACTTCTGACGCGATGTTCGAAATTGTCGAGAAGGATGACGGATTTGTTCCTCCGCTGTCCATTCCTGCCTTCACCGACGCGCTGCCCGAGGACACCCGCACCATTTCGATGGGCAAAGCGCCTGAAGCCGCCAAGGGCGTGGGGCTGGAGAAATCCGCCAGCGACCTGGATGGCATTCTGGCCGGCGCTCCCGCGTTCGCGATTGATATTTACCCCGGCTACAACCTGGTGAACATCCCTGACACCGATATTCCCGGCGTCTGGAATATTGTCGGCTCTGTAGGGACCTACGATTTCTTTGCCGGCGATTTTGTCGGCGGAGATTTCACGACGCTCTACGCGGTCGAATACAACACCAACGGTCTGTACGCCATCAACACGGCGACTGCCGCGCAAACGCTGATCGGACCGACCACGCCGCCCGCTGGGCAGACATTCTCTGGCCTGACCGGGACGCCCGACGGCACCATGTACGGTATGGTTACGGACTGCGCATCTTCCAACCTGGTTACGGTGGATATCGCCACCGGCGCGACCACGCTATTGGGCGCGCTGCCCGGCGTCGGCTGCGGTATTGACCTGGCTTACAACACAGATGATGACATGATCTACATTGTGGATCTGCTCACCGACCATCTCTTTAAGGTCGATCCTGCCACGCTGGCAGTTACTGATGTTGGCGCTTTGGGCGTTGCAGCCAACTATGCTCAGGGCATGGATTTTGAAGAAGAATCCGGCGTGCTTTACTGGGCGGCGTATGTAGCGTCCGGCGAACTGCGCGTGATCGACACCAGCACCGGAGCAAGTACCTTAGTTGGTGCCTTCCCTGGCGGCGCTGAAACCGACTGCCTGGCATTCCCGACCGGCGGACAATCCGACGTGCCGTGGCTTTCTGAAGACCCGGTCAGCGGAACGGTTGCTGGCGGCAGTTCTCAGGATATCACGGTCACATTCGACCCGACCGGCGCTGGTCTGTCTCAACCCGGGGATTACCAGGCTGAGCTTAAGATCAAGCACGACACGCCGTACAGCGTACCCAATGTTCCGGTGGTTCTGCATCTGTTTGCCCCCGGCACTTTCGGCACCGTTAATGGTACCGTCAGCGGCCTGGAAGCCTGCGATGTGAACCCGGCTCCGTTGGAAGGCGCGACGGTCAACTTCTGGCAAGGCGGCGCGGTTGTCTACACGACCAGCACGCTTGCCAGCGGATACTACACCTATACTGTCCCCGCAGGCACCTACGATCTTGAAGTTGTTGCCGCCGGGTATGTTACAGCAATCGTGGAGGATGTTGAGGTCCTTGGCGGGTCTACGCTTACCCAGGACTTTGACCTGCGCTTGATTGCGCCCTGCCTGAGCGTTCTGCCGACCGAACTTGAGCAGACGCAAGCGCCGGATACGACCACAACCCAACAACTGGCCTTGATTAACGACGGTGCTGGCCCGGTGGATGTGGAACTGCTCGAAATGGCCACCACTGGTCTGAACTCGGATGTTGAGCTGATCCTGGATGACGGTACGGTGGATAACAACATTGGTATTGGCGGAACCCTCGAATTTCTCTGGGTCAACCGCTTTACGCCTGCTGCAGACGCTTTCCCCTTCAACCTGGAGCAGGTTCAGGTGTACTTTGACTCCACAGGCTTGGGTTTGGTTGGTGACGACATCATCATTGTTGTGTATGAGAACGTCACTGGCAACACCGACCCGGCCGTTGGTTCCAACTGGCTCTACAGCTTCCCGACCACCATTCAGGCTCTGAATGCCTGGAACATCTACGACCTACCGGCACCTGTTGAACTGAATGGTCCTGGAGATGTGATTGTGGGCGTGATTGGTCTCGAAGTACCCGGTACTGATTACTGGCCGGCTGCGATTGACCAGACCGCCACGCAGGCACGCTCCTGGGCTGGCTGGTGGTTAGCAAGCCCGCCACCTGCTGTTCCCACACTCCCTCCGGATGACACTTGGACGCTGATTGACGCGTTCTTCCCCGGCAACTGGATGGTGCGCGGCTTTGGCAGCGGCGCTGCAGGCGATATCGTCTGGCTGTCGCTCGACCCTGTCGCGGTGACGGTGCCAGCCGATGACTCCATCTCGATAACGGTAACCTATGACTCCACTGCTCTGGCTCCGGGAGATTACACTGGCGTTGTGCGCGTGAAGAACGTGCCTGCCCCGGCGATTGATGTTCCCGTGACCCTGCACGTGACCAGCACGCAGTACTTCTACATCCCGCTGCTGTTCAAGTAAACCGCGCGTGTAGGACTATCAACCTAAAGTAGTTTAGAAAATCATCCGGCAGATTGCTCTGCCGGATGATTTCTTTAATGATCTTCATGATAAAATCAGCTCCACTGGGGCTCATGATGAAAAACTTCCCTCTTTTTGGTTCCTTGCTCATTTGTTTACTGCTGATGGCAGGCTGTGCCGCCCCAACCCAGCCCCAAATCAGCCCGACCGCCACGGCAGCCGGGGCGGACTGCGCAGTGGACGTCTGGATTGCCCCTGAGGTCCCGGCGCGCATAAGCGAGAACTTTGTGCTGCCAGCGGGCTTGCAGTGGGCGAAAACCGCGGGTCCGTGCAGCGTCACGCTCGGCCTGGACGCGCTCAAAGCGCCCGAGGAGGTGGTTTTAGCGCAAATCCAATGGGAGTACGCCTTGGTAGCGCCTTCCTGGTCCTTCCGCGAGGGGGCAGCCAGCGCGGACCTGAAGGCAACCTGGGAGGGCAAACCGCGCGGGAGCATGATGCAGATTGAACAGCTCGTTGTTTACGCAGAAGATTACAACAGCCTGTTAGGACTGCTTGGCGAGCCCGCGGAAGACGAAACTCTGAGCGAGTTAATCAGCCTGGCTCCTAACGAAAAAATCAGCCTCTCAGACCAACTTGGGGCATCTGTCTGGGCGATTGTGCCCTTATCCCGGATTCAAGCGGATTATCGCGTGCTGGCTATCGACGAAGTCTCTCCGCTGCAAGACGATTTCGCCCAGCAAGTGTATGCTCTGCGCGGCGTGTACAGCCTGCACGCAAGCCCTGCGGTTGCGGCCCGTCTGGGGGAAGAGGGCATTGCCGCGCTGGCACGCGGGCTGGCGGGAGAGCGCGTAGAAGCGCAGAGCGCGCCGTTGAGCAGCACTGTGGAAACGCCCGCCCAGCCGGTAAGCCGGCAGACGCCGACCGTGAACGCCAGCGAACGCGTGCGGCAGAAGGACGGAGCGGTAGAAGTGCTCATCCCGGCCGGGGCGTTTACATTCGGCTGCATCATCGAACACAACGGCGGATTTGACTGCCCGGATGACGAGCTGCCCAGCCGCAGGATAAACCTGGACGCGTATTATATGGATAAGTACGAGGTCACCAACCGCCAGTACGCCCTGTGCGCGGCAGCGGGGGTCTGCGCGGAACCAAGTTACCGTTATTCAGCCACCCGGGAGGATTATTACGGGAACCCGGAATATGACAATTACCCGGCAGCCAACGTGTCCTGGACGGAAGCCGCGGCTTATTGCGCCTGGGTAGGGGGCAGGCTGCCCACTGAAGCGGAGTGGGAAAAGGCCGCGCGCGGCACGGACCTGCGCGCTTATCCCTGGGGCGACAGCGATCCCAACTGCGGGAAGGCGAACGCGAAGGATGAAGTGAAAGGCTCGAACTGCGTGGGGGATACTCTGCCCGTTGGGAGCTTACCGGAAGGCGCGTCGCCTTATGGGGTGATGGACATGGCGGGAAATGTATGGGAGTGGGTGCAGGACTGGTACGTGCTGGACGCGGACGGGCTGCGGATTGACGTGGACCCCTTCGCGCAGAATTTAGGATTTCATAAGACGATTAAGGGCGGTTCCTGGGATTATGCCTGGAGCCGGCTGCGGATTTCTTATAACAGCGACCACGAGCCGGACGCGCATAAAATCAGTTTTGGTTTCCGCTGCGCTGTGCCGGCGGAATGAACCCCTTGAGATTGCAGGGTGGTTTTGGGTGAGAGTACTTTCCCTGCGCTTCATTTATCCGGACTTGCGTTGAAACAGCTTAATAAGCATTAGTTTATTTCAAGATAATGTTGCGGCGCGCCTTGAGAGATTTCGGCGCGCCGCATAAAGCGCTGGTCAGGCTTTCAAATTACGAAAAACCAGGCCCTCCGGTCCCACGTCCAGGGTGATGGTGTCTCCTTCGTGGAATTCACCGGAAAGAATTTTGAGGGCCAGCGGGTCCTGCACTTCCCGCTGGATAGCGCGCTTGAGGGGCCGCGCGCCAAATTCAGGTTCAAAGCCTACCTCTGCCAGCCAGGCTGATGCCGCGGGAGTGGTTTTGAGAGTGTATCCGCGCGCTGAGAGTAAATCCGCCACGTGCCCGAGCTGGATACCGACAATTTTTACCAGATCCTCTTTTTCAAGCGGCTTAAAGATGACGATTTCATCGACGCGATTAAGGAACTCCGGCCGGAAAAAGGACTTCAGAATATCTGTGACCTGGTCGCGGGTGACCTGATTTGCTTGTTCCGGATCTGACCACAACTGAGAGCCCAGATTGCTGGTCATGATGATCAAGGTGTTGCGGAAGTCCACCGTGCGTCCCTGGCCGTCCGTCATGCGGCCGTCGTCCAGCACCTGTAAAAGCGCGTTAAATACCTCCGGATGCGCTTTTTCAATTTCGTCGAACAAAACCACACTATATGGCCGTCTGCGCACTGCTTCAGTGAGCTGCCCGCCTTCTTCATAACCGACATAGCCAGGCGGCGCGCCAAAAAGGCGGCTGATGGTATGCCTTTCCTGATACTCGCTCATGTCCACCCGCACAATCGCGTTCTGATCGTCAAAAAGGAATTCCGCCAGAGCACGGGCAAGCTCGGTTTTACCCACACCCGTAGGTCCGAGGAAAATAAAGGAACCGATCGGGCGGTTAGGATCCTGCATGCCAGAGCGGGAGCGGCGCACGGCGTTGGAAACGGCAGTTACCGCTTCATCCTGCCCGACCACGCGCTGATGTAAGCGATCCTCCATGCGCAGCAGCTTCTCCATTTCGCCCTCTAACAGGCGGTTCACAGGGATGCCTGTCCACTTTGCCACAATTTCCGCGATTTCCTCGGAATCGACCTCTTCCTTGAGCAGAGCGCCGTTTTGCTGAAGTTCTTTCAGTTTTGCTTCAGCAGTCTGGATTTTTTCTTTCAACTGGCGCAGGGTTTCGTAACGCAGGCGCGCCGCTTTTTCCAGGTTGGCATCGCGCTCGGCCTGTTCTATTTCCTGTTCGGTTTCCTCCAGCTGCGCCTTAAGCGTGCGCAAATTGGAAATCGCGTCTTTTTCGATGTTCCAGCGTAGATTCAAAGCGCTGGATTTTTCACGCAGGTCCGCCAGGTCTTTTTCAAGCTTTTCCAGCCGATCCCTGGAAGCCTGGTCTTTTTCTTTTTGCAGTGCCTGCCGTTCAATCTCCAGCTGCATTATCTGCCGATCCACTTCGTCCAACGCCTGCGGCTTGGAGTCTATCTCTGCGCGCAGGTGCGCCGCGGCTTCGTCAATCAGATCAATGGCTTTATCCGGTAATTTTCTGTCCGTGATATAGCGGCTGGAGAGCGTGGCAGCGGCAATAACGGCGGGGTCGGTGATGCGAACCCCATGATGGACTTCGTAACGGGATTTGAGACCCCGCAGGATGCTGATCGTGTCTTCCACTGAAGGCTCCAGCACCATCACAGGTTGAAAACGACGTTCCAGGGCGGCGTCCTTTTCAATATATTTGCGGTATTCACTGGTCGTTGTCGCGCCAATCAGGTGCAGTTCTCCCCGGGCGAGCATGGGCTTGAGAATGTTACCCGCGTCCATCGCGCCTTCAGCGGCGCCAGCGCCAATTACGGTATGCAGTTCATCTATAAAGAGAATGATTTCACCTTCGGCATCGGTCACCTCTTTCAGGGCTGCTTTCAATCGCTCCTCAAACTCGCCGCGGTATTTAGCGCCGGCAACAAGCGCCGCCATGTCCAACTGGACCACCCGCTTCTTTTTTAAGCCCTCCGGAACGTCGCGCTTGACAATGCGTTGGGCAAGGCCTTCCACGATGGCGGTCTTGCCGACGCCAGGGTCACCAATGAGAGCAGGGTTGTTCTTTGTGCGGCGGGAGAGAATTTCGATTGTTCGACGGATTTCCTCATCGCGACCAATTACGGGATCGAGTTTACCCTGCCGGGCAAGCGCGGTCAGATCGCGTCCGTACTTTTCCAACGCCTGAAATGTGGCTTCCGGGTTCTGGTTTGACACGGATTGACTTCCCCGAACAGAGCGCAGCGCTTTCAGGATTGCGTCGCGGGTAATTCCGTAACTCTTAAGGAGTTCGTTTTCGGGTGTTTCCGTGAGGCCTAAGAGGATGTGTTCCGTAGATGTGAAGTCGTCTCCCATGCCTTTGGCGTAGCGTTGGGCTGCGTCCAGTGCAGAAACTGACGTAGCGCTTATGCTGATTTGACCCATGCCGTGCACTTTGGAATGTTTTTCCAGGCTGCTGCGGAGTTCATGAAGTAGCGCTTGGGTACTGCCTGCGATTTGCGTGACGACTGCCGGCACGATACTTTCGGTCTGCTGGAGCAGCGCCAGAAGAAGGTGCGCAGGTTCAACAGCCGGGTGGTTCAGTTCACGCGCGGCGCTTTCTGCCGCAAGCAGCGCTTCCTGCGCTTTTTGTGTAAATTTATTGATGTCCATAATGCCTCCAGAATACAAGGTTTATTTGATTCTATTTATTGGTAGTATAGATAGATATTGTTTGATTTCTGTAAAAAAGAAAATCACGGAAAAAGCGGATAATTCTTGAAAATGGCGCAAACTGGCTTAAGAAAGGGAAAATAAAGCGAAAAAAGCCCTTGACTTAATTTTCGAGATGCCTATAATAGGCGTTTGTGCAATTGAACAGCACCTTGAAAAGTGAAGAGCCTGAAGATTTGAACTGAAAAAGTCCAAATTCCCCCCTTGACAAACAAACCTGTTTCGTCTAAAATAATTCTTCCAAGGCAAAACGTTGGTAGTTGACCCTTGGAAACAGAACTTTGAAAAAAGCCAGAATTCGTGGGAATGAAGACAACTCAGGTTTGCAGTGCCTGATGCCGGCGAGTAGAATTTGCCGGCGATTTAGTCTGTAAAAAGGACGGAAATGGCATTGACAAGAATGACCGGTTTCGGTAGAATCCTGCTCTCATGAAGTCAGAACCTTAACAACTGAAAAGTGATAGGAAGATAGTAAAGCAATACAATAGGTAAGAAAACAAGCCTCGTTAATTGTCTTTCCGTAAAACGAAACACCGCAAGGTGATAAATTTTAGCGGAGAGTTTGATCCTGGCTCAGGATGAACGTTGGCGGCGTGCCTAATACATGCAAGTCGAACGGAGATTGTAGCAATACGGTCTCAGTGGCGAACGGGTGAGTAACGCGTTGGTGACCTGCCCCGAAGTGTGGAATAACAGATCGAAAGAGCTGCTAATACCGCATAATATCCAGAGGACTAGATGCCTTTGGATTAAAGGATTTATTCGCTTCGGGAGGGGCCTGCGTCCCATCAGCTAGTTGGTAAGGTAAAGGCTTACCAAGGCTATGACGGGTAGGGGACCTGAGAGGGTGGCCCCCCACAATGG
>ERZ1645187.4952-NODE-4952-length-10550-cov-98.501000_pt1 | contig 10550 bp, 9 predicted proteins | sample MGYA00575352_ERZ1645187 | MGnify/ENA primary metagenome ERZ1645187 (study PRJEB40837, sample SAMN11349314) | freshwater sediment metagenome | isolation source: river sediment | host: Sediment | place: India: Wazaribad , New Delhi | collected 2017-02-21 ...
CCTCGCGTCAGCTCGGCGTCGCGTTCGCTCCTAAACCGATGGCCTGCGGCCATCGGTTGCTTTGCGTGCTTTCGAATTGCTCGGGGATTTCGCGTTCGCATCGTCGCCGGTCAGGCGTGGCGGGCCAGAACCTCGCGCACCGCGTCCACCAGATTTTCGCGTGGCGTCGAAAACTGCGCGGGGCGCGCGGCTTTCCATTCCTCGTTCGAGGCAATGGAGGCCGCCGCGCGCGCGCCTTCGATCAGGTCCTTGATCTGGACCTCGCCCTTTTCCATTTCGTCCGACCCCTGGATGACGACGCAGGGGCTGTTGCGGCGGTCGGCGTATTTCATCTGCGCCTTCATGCCGGCGGACCCGAGATAGAGTTCCGCGCGGATGTCGGCTGCGCGAAGTTCGGCGACCATTTTCTGGTAGTCGCCGACCCGCGCTCTATCCATCACCAGCACGACGACGGGGCCTCGCTCGGGACCGGCGGCGACGATCGGGCTGTCGATCAGTTTCAGCGCCGCGAACAGGCGCGAGACGCCGATGGAGAAGCCGGTCGCCGGCGCCGGCTCGTTGCGGAAGCGCCCGACGAGTCCGTCGTAACGCCCGCCGCCGCCGACCGAGCCGAACCGCACGGGATTGCCCTTCTCATCCTGCACGCCGAACGTCAGTTCGGCCTCGAACACGGGGCCGGTGTAATATTCGAGCCCGCGCACGACGGCAGGGTCGACGATCACGCGATCCTCGCCATAACCGGCCGCGCGCGCGAAGGCCGCTATGTCGGCGAGTTCGCGCACCCCCTCGGAGCCTTGCGCCACGCCTTTCGCGGCCGCTTCGAGATTGGCGATGGTCGTGGCGTTGTCGACGCCGCGCGCGGCGGTGAAGGCCAGAACGCGCGCGATCTGTTCCGGCGCCAGCCCCGCGCCTTTCGTGAAATCGCCGCTCTCGTCCTTGCGGCCGGGGCCGAGCAGCAGTTCGACGCCGTGCGCGCCCAGCCGATCGAGCTTGTCGATGGCGCGCAACACGATGAGCCTGCGGCCGGCGTTCTCGTCGCCGCCGAGGCCGATCGCCTCCATCACGCCGTCGAGCACCTTGCGGTTGTTGACCTTGATGACGTAGTCGCCGCGCCGGATGCCGAGTTTCTCCAGCGTGTCGGCGGCCATCATGCAGATTTCGGCGTCTGCGGCGACGCTCGCCGCGCCGACCGTGTCGGCGTCGAACTGCATGAACTGGCGGAACCGGCCCGGACCGGGCTTTTCGTTGCGAAACACCATGCCCGCCCGATACGAGCGGTAGGGTTTCGGCAGTTTGTCGAAATTCTCCGCGACATAGCGGGCGAGCGGCGCCGTGAGATCGTAGCGCAGCGACAGCCACTGCTCGTCGTCGTCCTGGAACGAAAACACGCCTTCGTTCGGCCGGTCCTGATCTGGCAGGAACTTGCCGAGCGCGTCGGTGTATTCGATGAACGGCGTCTCCACCGCCTCGAACCCGTAGAGTTCGTAGGATTTGCGAATGGCGTCGAGCATGCGCTCGACCGCCTTCAGTTCGGCGGGGCCACGGTCGGCGAGGCCGCGCGGCAGGCGGGCCTGCGTGCGGAGGGATTGCGGGTCGTTCATGCGGCCGGGTTTAGGCAAGGCTCGCGCAAGGCGCAAGCCAGTCTATTCGGCCGCCGCCTTGCGCTCGCGCGGCGCATACATGCCCTCGCCCGTCGGCGCCATTTCGTAGCGGCGATCGTGCAAGGCGTTCAGCGTGGCGCGGTGGCCGATGGAGACGATGGTGGTCTGCGGCAGTTTCTCGGCGATGGTCCGATAAATCTCCGCCTCCAGCTTCTCGTCGAGCGCCGCCGTCGCCTCGTCCAGCAACAGCCAGTCGGGTCGCGCCAGCAGCGCGCGCGCGATGGCGAGGCGCTGCTGCTCGCCGCCCGACAGCCGCATGGACCAGGAATCGGAATCCTCCAGCCGCTCCACGAGGGCGGGCAGGCGTGCGGCCTGCAGCGAATCCCTGATCTCGGCGTCCGAAAACGCGTCCGGCTCGGCCGGATAGGAAACGGCCGCGCGCAGCGAGCCGTTCGGCAGATAGGGGCGCTGGGGCAGGACCATCACGCGCGCGCCTTCGGGAATGCGCACGGCGCCGCCGCCATAGGGCCAGATGCCGGCGATGCCGCGGAACAGCGTCGATTTGCCCGAACCCGACGGACCGGTGAACAGGGCCGAATGGCCGGGCGCCAGCGAGACCTCGCCCGTTTCGACGATTCTGCGGCCATCGGGAAGCGCGAGCGTGACGTTATCGAGCGTGAGCGCGCCGCCCGCGGGCGCGGGCCGCGGGCGCGGGCCGGCGCCGTCCATCGCCTGCGCGCGGGCGATGGACTCGTCGAAGGAGGACAGGCGGTCGAGCACGGACTTAAAACCCGCGAGCGAGGTGTAGTAGTTGACGAAGAAGGTGAGCGCGCCTTCCACACGCCCGAACGCCTGCGCGGTCTGGGTCATCACGCCGAGCTGGATCTTGCCGGCGAAATAGAACGGCGCGGTAAAGATGTAGGGAATGATCGGCGACAACTGGCCGTATGTGGCGGTGAAGGCCATGAGCTTCTTGCGCCGGTCGACCAGCTGCAAATAGTTGCCGATGACGGCGCCGAACCGTCGGCCGAGCGCGGACCGCTCGGCGCGTTCGCCCGCCAGCAGCGCCACCTGCTCGCTGTATTCGCGCAGCCGCGCCAGCGAGAAGCGGAAGTCGGCCTCCACCTTCTGGCGCTGGAAATAAAGCCCCACCAGCGAACGGCCGATGAGATGGGTGACGAGCGTGCCGAACGCGGCATAGGCGAGCGCGACCCAGAACAGAAAGCCCGGCACGACGATATCGGTGCCAGGAAAGGCGTAGTTTCCCGAAAGGTCCCACAGAATGTAGGAGAACGACACCAGCGAGGACAGCGTGGAGATGAGAAGGATGGAATAGGAGTAGATGCCATAGCCGTCCGTGCCGCCGTCGATGAACCGCGCCACGTCTTCCGCGATGCGCTGGTCGGGGTTGTCGGCCTCGCCGCCCAGCAGGTTCATGCGGTAGTGCGCATGGCCGCCCAGCCAATGGCCGACGTAATGTTCGGTCAGCCATTTGCGCCAGCGGATGACCAGCATCGATTGCAGCACGAACTCGATGACCGCGCTGGCGATGTAGGTGAAGGCCCAGGGCGTGAACACCCACAGCAGCAATTGCCAGAAGCTCGCCGCATCCTTGTTCTGGATGGCGTTGAACCAGTCGCGGTTGAAGAACGAGAGCCGGAGCGAGATGCCGACCTGCGTCTGGTTGATGAGGACGAGGCCCACGATCATCGCCACCGCGATCCGCCGCTCCAGCGCGCCGAAGGCGGGGAACGGCCAGACGCGGGCGATCCCGCGTTCATCATGCGCGAAATAGAGATCGGCGATACGCGTCATCTCGCGCACCACGCCGAATTTCGACACCGCGTAGACGAGGATGGAGAACATCGCCACCGTCAGCGGCAGCTTGTCGGTGAGCGCGTAGTCCTTCAGCCCCGCCGGCCACAGGCCGAGTTTGGCGGCCGCCACCAGAAGGCCGAACAGGACGGTTTCGGCCGAGAAGATCGCCACGAAAATTTTCAGATAGCGGGATATGCCGGCCGACAGAAAGGTCGTCAGACCGCACACCAGCGAAGCGATCGCCAGCATGTAGAGCACGTCGTCGCCCGCGGCCCGGCCCGCGAGCCCCGCCACAATCGCAAACAATCCGACCGCGACGCCCAGCGCTTTCATGCGTTCGTTCCCCGGTTTTCGAATCCGCCCTCGCCGCCAACCTATCGACCGTGCGGGGCGCGAGTTCAAGCCGCTGCGGTTTGACAACCCCCGTCCGCCGCCCCATTGATCTGAAAAAGGACGCCCGCGCGCCCCTCGCCATGGGGACCGACCGGGGAATGCGGGGGAATTTGGTCGTTTTCAGGCCCGCGCGCGCGCGGGCCGGAGGGAGCCCTGAATGAACCATATGGCGCGCGCGCCCGAAAGCGGCGACGGCGGTCGGCTGGATATCGCCGCGCTCGCCCGCGCACGCAGCGAGGACCGCTACCGGCTGCACAGCGCCCATCTGAACGAACAGATGGTGCGGGTGCTGCAGACGATCGGCTACGACGTGGCCTTCACGGCCGGGCGCGGCGCCTATCTGTTCGACCGCAGCGGCGACCGGTATCTGGACCTGCTGTCCGGCTTCGGCGTGTTCGCGCTCGGGCGCAACCACCCGGCCGTGCGCGCGGCGCTCGCCAGCGTGCTGGACGCCGACCTGCCGAACCTGGTGCAGATGGACGTCTCCCCGCTTGCCGGCGTGCTGGCGGAACGGCTTCTCAAACGCGCGCCGTTCCTGCAAAAAGTCTTCTTCGCCAATTCCGGCGCGGAGGCGGTGGAAGCGGCGATGAAATTCGCGCGCGCGGCGACCGGGCGGTCGGGCCTGGTGTGCTGCGATCATGCGTTCCACGGCCTGACCTACGGGGCGCTCGCGATGAACGGCGAGCCGCTGTTTCGCGAAGGCTTCGGCCCGCATCTGCCGGACGTGGTCAGCGTGCCATTCAACGACCTGCCCGCCCTCGAACGCGCGCTCAGGGCGAAGACCGTGGCGGCGTTCTTTGTCGAGCCCATTCAGGGCAAGGGCGTGAACCTGCCCGCCGACGACTATCTGCGCGAGGCGGCCGCGCTCTGCCGCAAATACGGCGCGCTGTTCGTGGCCGACGAAATCCAGACCGGGCTCGGGCGCACGGGAAAATTCTTCGCCTTCGAGCACTGGTCGGTGGAGCCGGACATGGTCCTCGTCGCCAAGGCGCTGTCGGGCGGGCACGTTCCGGTGGGGGCGGTGCTGGCGCGCAAGGCGATCTTCGACAAGGTGTTCAACCGCATGGACCGCGCGGTGGTGCACGGCTCCACCTTCGCCAAGAACGATCTGGCGATGGCCGCCGGCATCGCGACGCTGGAGACGATCGACGCCGAGCGGCTGGTGGAAAACGCGGCCACGCGCGGCGCCGACATTCTTGCGCGGCTGTCGGCGCTCGTTCCCCAATACGAACTGCTGAAAAACGTGCGCGGGCGCGGACTGATGATCGGCGTGGAATACGGCGCGCCGAAGTCGATGAAGCTGAAGGCGGCGTGGTCGCTGCTGGAGACGGTCAACGCCGGCTTGTTCTGCCAGATGATCACGATCCCGCTGTTCAAGGATCACAAGATTCTGACCCAGGTCGCCGGCCATGCGAGCCACACGATCAAGCTTCTTCCTTCGCTCGCGCTGACGCAGGAGGACTGCGACTGGATCGTGCGCGCCTTCACCGCGACGACGGCGGAGGCCCACAAGGTGCCCGGCGCCGTCTGGTCGCTCGGCAAGACGCTCGCCGACCATGCGCTGAAGGCGCGCGCGAGCGCCTGAAGCTCAACGCCGCAAGGTCACAGCGGCTTTTCGCCCGGCTTGTCGGCGTTGGTGTAGGCGGTGCCGAACACATAGTCCCAATAGGGCGCGGACACGCCGTAGCCGCGATCGGGATCGCGGAAATGGTGCAGAAGGTGCAGGCGGCGCAGCGTCATTTCGACCTTCGTGCGCGGCTTGCGGTGATGCACGTGGAAGTGAATCTCGTCGTAGACCACGTAGCCGAGATAGAAACCGGCCGCGACCGGAAAAGCGTAAGGCGCGCCGAACAGCGCAAGGATGACGAACCACGCAAGCGCCATCAGCGGCACGCTCATCAGCGGCGGCATGACCAGGCGCAGCGGATCGTTGGGATGCACATGGTGCACGCCATGCAGCAGGAAATGCAGACGCTCGCCGAACCGGCCCTTCATCTCCCAATGAAACAGCCAGCGGTGGACGACGTATTCCGACAGCGTCCACGCGAAATAGCCGAACACGAGCAGGCCGAGCGAGGCGGCGAGCGACAGGCTCTGCGCGCCCTTCACGAACAGCCAGAGCGCGAGCGGCAGGTAGACCAGAGGAAAGGTCCAGTGCACGCGCGACAGTTTGTCGAGGACGGGATTGTCGAAAATGCGGGGGGAGGCCGAGAGCATTTCGGCTTTCGACAGCGGACGTTCGGCGTCGCTCATGGCAGCGTTCCTTCGTTCAGTGCGCCATGTTCTCGGTGCGGGTGTGCAGCGAGAATTTCGGGTTGAAGATGAAATCGAAGAACAGTTTCGTCCACGATGTGTGGGCGTGGAGATTGTCGTAGTACTCCGGCGCCATCGCCTTCAGCCTGGGCAGCAGCGTCCACGGAATTTCCGGAAAGTCGTGATGCTCGTTGTGATAGCCGATGTTGAGCGCCAGCTTGTTCAGCGGCCCGTAGTAGTCGAACGTGCCCTGGTTGGGCCAGGCCGCGTAATGTTCCTGAATCCAGCGCGCGCCGACCGGATGCAGCCCGACCGAGAACCAGAACGACGCGAGGAGATAGAACAGGGCGTTCCCGCCCAGGAAATACCAGACGAGCGCGTCGTAGGCGACGATGGCGAGAAAATTGATCACCGTCCAGCGCGAGAAGAACGGCACCGTGCCCTTCAGGCGCGACAGCCGACTCAGCTGCACGACGGGGAAGAAGAACAGCCACAGCGCCTTGCGCCACCACACGTTGCCGACGAGCCGCGCCTCCCAGGCGCCCGGCACATCGGCGTCGAAATCGTAGGCCGACAGGTGCGAATGGTGCTTGATATGATAGCAGCGAAAGCCCATCGCCGTCGGAAATCCGTTCGGCAGATCGGCCAGGATGGCGTTGAACTTGTTGAGCGTGGGGCTCGCAAAGACCGTGTTGTGAATGGAATCGTGAATGATCACGAACATCGCGTGGTTTGCGAAGGCGCCGACGCAATAGGCCACGATCAGCGTGAGCCACCAGTAGGACGCGCCGAGCCAGCCGAGCCATGCGGCGATCGCCGTCTGCAACAGAAAGACGCCGGCGGTGATGTAGAACGTCGCCACATCGCGCACGAACAGGGTGCGCACCTCCGGATGGGCGGCCAGAATGGCGCGCCGGCGCTCGACATGCGAACGGTCCGCGCCCGTCTGGGCGGAAATGTCGATCGCGTTCGTCATCGTAGTTTCCCGCTGTTGTGGCTTGTCAGGCCGCGTTCAGTTTCTTTTCGTAGATGCGGTGCACCTTGTCGACGCGCGCGCCGCTCATCTCGATCGGCTTGCGCATGCCCGCATTGTCTTCCAGCACCCAGCCGAACTCCACCTGGTCGATGTTCAGCCTGCGGCTGCGCAGCCGCAATTCCTCGATCAATGTGAGCAGAATGAGGCCGCCGCGCGCGCTCCTGTGCAATGCCTTGCGCATGCCGAACAGCGCGAGACGGCCGGACGTGAAATTTCGCGCGCGCAACCGCGACACGAGACGGAACAGGCCAGCCGGCATCAGCCGGCCCTTCAGATCGCGCGTGATCTCGTGCAGGTTGGGGATGACGATGCCGAAAGCCACCGGTTCGCCGGCGAGTTCGACGACGAAGCCCCAATCCTCCGTCACGATGAATTTCAGGCTGTCGGCCATCGACTTGAATTCGTCCCGTCCGATCGGCGCGAACCCCCAGTTGCCGGACCAGGCGTCGTTGAACAGGTCGGTCATGAGCGCGACCTCGGCGTCGAGATCTTTCATGCGCAGCGAACGGAACGTCAGGCTTTCCCGCTCGCGCGCGCGCGCCTGAAGCGGGGCCTCGGCCGTGCGGTCGCGGTCGCTCACGTCGTAGCGATAAGAAACGAGATCGCGCGCCTTCTCGTAGCCCTGCCCTTCCAGCAGGCGCGCGAGATAGGGCGGGTGCCAGGGCATGAAGACCATCGGCGTGGCCGCGAATCCTTCCACCAGAAGCCCGCATTCGCTGTTGACCGACGGCGAGAACGGGCCATGCGCGACATGCGCCCCACGCGCGGCCAGCCAGCCCTCGGCCGCCCCGGTCAGGCCCGCAAGCACGTCGACATCCTCGATGCAGTCGAGCGCGCCGAACTGCGCGCGCGAGGCGCCGACCGGTTGTATATCCCGATATATCTGGGCGGCGATGCGGCCGACCGTCGCGCCGTTGCGGCGCGCGAGCCACTTCTGCTCCTCCACCCGCTTGTAGTGCGGGTTGAGCCTATGGGCGTAGAGCGTCCAGCGTTCGGCGTCGAGCGATGGCGAAAATCCTTCCGCATCCGCGTACAAATTGCGCGGCAGACTGCAAAAGCTCAGAAAGTCCCGCAGACCGGAGACGGGAACGATTTCGACGGGGCCGGGCATGGCGTGGCCTTACCACGGGCCGGGCGGGCCGCCAAACGGCCCGCGACCGCCTCAGGCGACCACGCTCGCCCCGGATTCGGCGCCCGCCGGCGCGCGCGGCGCGTCCACCACAGGACGCTCGACGATCAGCCGCACGACGTGGCGGATGTCTTCCTCGGTGTGGTTGGCCGAGATGAAGAAGCGCAAGCGCGGCTTGTCCTTGGGCACGCCCACCTGCACCACCGGCGGCACATAAACCCCGTTGGCGAGCAGATGTTCGGAGACCATCATCGTCTCCATCACCGAATTGAACAGGATCGGCACGACAGCGCGCCCGATCGCCGGCCCCGTGTCGAGGCCGGCGGTCTGCGCCGTATCGCGCAGGAATTCGGCGTTGTGACGCAGCCGGTCGACGCGCCAGCTTTCGGTCTGCATCAGTTCCAGCGCCTTGGCCGCCGCCGCCGTGATGACCGGCGACAGGCCAACCGAATAGACAAAGCCCGGCAGGGTGAATTTCATCCAGTCGATCAGGCCGCGCTTGCCCGCCACGAACCCGCCGCACGAGGCGAAGCTCTTCGACAGCGTGCCGATGATCAGATCGACGCGCGCGGGATCGACGCCCGCATATTCGCACAGGCCGCGCCCGCGTTCGCCCATCACGCCGATGGAATGGGCCTCGTCCACCAGAAGCCAGACCTGATGGCGCTCCTTGATCTCCACCAGACGCTGGAGATCGACCGTGTCTCCGTCCATCGAATAAAGGCTCTCGACGACGATCAGCGCGTTGCGGAATTTCTCGCGGTTCTCGGTCAGAAGGTGGTCGAGATGGTCGAGATCGTTGTGGCGGAAGACGATCTGGGTCGCGTCCGAATTGCGGGCGCCGGACGCCACGCTGTTATGGGACAGTTCGTCCAGAAAGATCGCGTCGCGCCGCGCCATCAGATGGGTGATGACCGTCAGGTTCGTCAGATAGCCCGACACCAGCGAGAGCGTGGCCTCCGTGCCGATGAACCGGGCCAGATCGTCCTCGAATTTCTGGTGGGTGGAGCGTTCCCCGCCCACGAGGCGCGAGGCGAGCGCGCCCACGCCGAATTCGTCCACCGCCGCGTGGGCGGCCGCCTTCACCTGCGGATGGTCGGCCAGACCCAGATAGTCGTAATTGGCGAAGCTGACGAAATGCCCCGCGCCGCCGGCCTCGATCTCGGCCTTGAGCGTGTCGGTCGGCGCGAAGAACGGGTTGCCGTGCTGGTCGAGAATGGCCTTGCCGGCCAGCCGGAATCGCTTCAGCGCATATTCTGAAAGGCTGTTGTGCTTTTTCGCCACGCTTCAGAGGTTCCGTTTGCGGGACGAGCAGCCCCTGATTGCCCTTGCCCCCCGGCCTGCGACGCTGGGCGACTGCGACCCATAGCACCTATCGCCGGCCGAAGGCCAGAGGCGGCCCCGCCCGACCGCCTTGAACGCGCCCGCCTGTCTCCCATATCATCGGTCAACCGCGGCGCGCCGTTCGGGCGCTGCGGAACGAGGCGCCTTCGAGAGGGCTTCCCATGTCGCGCACGCCTACGCTGAACTCGCCGTTCCTGCTCGGCTTCGACGCCATTGAACGGGCGCTCGACCGCGTTTCGCGCGCGGGCTCGGACGGTTATCCGCCCTATAACATCGAGCGGCTGCAAAAATCGGAGAGCGAGCCCGAGCGCCTGCGCATCACGCTGGCGGTCGCGGGATTCGCGCGCGACGAACTGGACGTGACTCTGGAGGAAAACCAGCTGGTGATCCGCGGCCGGCAGGCCGAGGAGACCGATCGGGATTTTCTCCACAGGGGCATCGCCGCCCGGCAATTCCAGCGCGCCTTCCTGCTCGCCGAAGGCATGCATGTGCTCGGCGCCGATCTCTCGAACGGACTTCTTTCGGTCGATCTCGCCCGGCCCGAGCCGGAGCGTATCGTCCGCAAGATCGAAATCGCCGCCCGCACGTAGCGGCGGCGTATTCGCGGGCGGCGCCTTCGGGGCTGTCCGGGAAAGCGGGTCCAGAAGGACCGCAATGGAGTGGACCATGGAAAAGACGCCTTTCACCAACGAGCAGTTTGCCCATCTGGGCGACGGCGCCATCGCCTATGTGAAGGAAATGAGTTCGGAGGAAATCACGAAACTCTTTCCCGAGGCGCCGGCCATCGAACCCGGCCTGAAGCTTTTCGCCCTGCTGTCGGCCGCCGGCGCGCCCATCGTGCTGACGGATTCGCGCGACACGGCGGTGGCCAGCGCGTGGGAAAACAAGCTCCAGACAGTGAGCCTGCATTGAAGTTGGAAGCGCCCGCAAAGGGCGGGCGCTTCGGTTCCTCGCATCAGCTCGGCGGCGCGGTCGC
>ERZ1645187.4953-NODE-4953-length-10550-cov-3.836684_pt1 | contig 10550 bp, 8 predicted proteins | sample MGYA00575352_ERZ1645187 | MGnify/ENA primary metagenome ERZ1645187 (study PRJEB40837, sample SAMN11349314) | freshwater sediment metagenome | isolation source: river sediment | host: Sediment | place: India: Wazaribad , New Delhi | collected 2017-02-21 ...
AAAATCGAAGCGCCACTCCGGAGGAATGTGAGCAGCCGTCAGAACAGGGTGTTTATATCTTGTATACCATCCGGAAGGATGTACGCAGGGAATGTTTGTCCGCGCGATCAATTGTTCCTGGTCATCCAATATTTTTTTTAACTTTTCCTCAAAATCTTTCATTTTCAGCTTTTTAAGTGAAAGGCGACCTGCAACATGTTACACCCTATGTTGCAAGCGCCTTTCCAGAACAAACCCAACCCAATCTTGAGACAAAAATAGATAGGTTATAGAACGGAAACAAGTATTATTTTATCAAAAAAACAACAGGATATATTAGATGAGAAAGTGCTGAAAAACTATAAAAAACAGCATCACCGGGCTATAAAAAAATAAACAAAAAAGCCCAATTGAATTATCTAATCTTCTAAATAAGAATCCTCAATACATCTTGTACATTTATACCATATTTAATAATTCAGATACGAATAAGCGTATTTTTTACCGTAATGATAACAAAGTGTCATTTTCAGATAAAATAATATTTATTTTTTAACGCATTAACGCATATATTTGAAATTTGAAAAACAATCCGTTTGCCTATTATTAACCAACATTTTATTACTAAATTCTATCTATTAACCAAAAAACTAAACGTATGAAAAACTATTTTTGGAAACGTCTGTTTGCGGGGTTGTTTCTGTTGTTAATGACAACGGGAGTAACTTTTGCTGCATACGGAGATCTGCAACAATCAGGTCGTACGGTTTCTTGTGTGGTTTCAGACAAGACAGGTCCTGTTACAGGGGCTTACGTTGTTGTCAGAGGGACACTGAACGGAGCCAGTACCGACGCAGATGGACGTGTTGTCCTGAAAAATGTACCGAACAATGCTACGCTCGTCGTAACATTTATCGGTTACGTTACCAGGGAGATTGCACTGCTTAACGACCAGACTTCCGTTGAAATTTTTCTCGAAGAAGATGCACAGGCACTTGACGAGGTGGTTGTCGTCGGGTATGGTGTACAGAAAAAGAAACTGGTGACCGGTGCTACGGTACAGGTTGCCGGTGACGACCTGGCCAAACTGAGTACGGTAAGCCCCTTTACCGCTCTGCAGAGCCAGGCTCCCGGGTAAGCATCGTTCAATCGAACGGACAGCCGGGATCGGGCTTTAAAGTAACCATCCGCGGTCTGGGAACCATTGGCTCATCCGATCCTCTTTATGTTATCGACGGTGTTACCGGAGGTGACCTGAATAGCCTGAACCCCAATGACATTGAGTCAATTGACGTATTAAAGGACGCTGCTTCGGCCGCCATTTACGGAGCACGTGCTGCCAACGGCGTTATCCTGGTAACTACCAAACAGGGAAAGATGGGCAAAACCAACGTTTCCTACGACGGTTACTATGGCCAACAGTATATGTATAAAATGCCGGACCTGCTTACTGCGAAGGAATACATGGTCATGCAAGACGAAACCAGATTCAACGAAGGAAACGCCCCATACGACTGGGCTGCTCTCCTTCCCTCCGACCTGTATCAATCCATCATGAACGGCAGCTGGACGGGCACCAATTGGCTAAAAGAATCCTATAACGAAGGCGCTCCCGTTCAGAACCATTCGGTCAACATTGCCGGCGGCAGTGATATGTCTACTTATTCTATAGGATTCTCCTATACCGGAAGAGAAGGTATCATAGGAAAACCCGTTCAGGCGAACTACGAACGTTACACCGGACGTGTCAATTCAGAGCATGTGATCCTCAAGGGAAAAGAGTTTGACATCATTAAATTCGGTGAAACATTAAACTTTAACTACATTACCAATTCGGGGATCGCAACCGGGAACATTTATTGGAACAGCGTACACAATCTGCTGGTTTCCAATCCTCTTTATCCCGTATACGATTCTGAAGGCAACTGGTACGACTACGACGACAAAATTGCCAACGGCTGGAATTTCGACGGGAACACCGGAAACCCCATCGGGGCCTTTTCCAATAACTCACAAGGTCTGAACATGTCCAAGAGTTATTCCCTGAGAGCCAGCGCCTACCTGCAGATCCAGCCCATTAAAGGTCTTGTGTTCAAATCACAATTCGGTTACAACATGAGCGCCAGCACCTATCGTTCCTACTCAGCCATTGCCCACTGGTCCAACAACAGCAATGTCACCATGGACAATGTTGGCCAAAGCGCAAGTGCCGGCCACGACTGGAAACTGGACAATACACTGTCGTATACCTTTAACCTGGGAGACCATCAGATAGATGCTATGGTTGGACAGACACTTGAAAAATGGGGAATGGGTGAAAACGTAAGCTCCGGAGGCAACAATTCTATTTTCCCGGGCTATATCACTCCCACCACAGACGTAAGCAGTGTCATGAACTATGCATGGGTTGACAATACCAAACCCACCGAATTATCACAGCGCAGCGCCGGTGGTTCCGTTTGGGGATCCGGAGCCATTGCTTCTTTCTTCGGCCGTGTTAACTATAACTATAAGGAAAAATACCTGTTGACCCTTATCTTCCGTGCAGACGGTTCTTCAAACTTTGCCAAAGGCAAACGCTGGGGTTATTTCCCCTCCGCATCGGTTGGATGGGTTCTTTCAAACGAAGACTTCATGGCCGGCGCAGCCGGTGTGGTTGACTTCCTGAAATTGCGCGCCAGCTGGGGACAGAATGGTAACTGCAGTATCAACAACTTCCAGTACCTCTCCACCATTGCGTTCGACACAAGCAACGGTTACTATTTCACAAAAGACAAGGTCACCCAGACAGTGGGCGGTTATGCCGATATTCTTGCTAACCCCGACGTTTCGTGGGAAACATCCGAACAGTTAAATATAGGTCTCGATGCCCGCTTTGCCGGATCACGTCTTGGAGTGACTTTCGACTGGTTCAATAAAATGACCCGCAACTGGTTGCTTACCGCTCCCATCCCGGCTGTATACGGTTTGAATGCACCCGCCGTTAACGGGGGTGACATCCGGAACTCCGGTTTTGAACTGGCTTTGAACTGGGACGACAGCGTAGGCGATTTCCGTTACGGTATATCGGCCAATGCTTCTTACTACAAGAACGAGGTTACCCGTATTGCCAACACAGAAGGTATCATCCATGGTGATGCCAACGTACTGAGTCAGGGTACTACGGAAATGTATCGTGTACAGGTAGGATATCCCGTAGGGTACTTCTATGGTTATAAGACCGCAGGCGTATTCCAGAACTGGGATCAGGTAAACAATACCACAGCCAAATATTCCGGTGCTCAACCCGGTGACCTCATTTTTGTTGATTCCAACGGCGACGGAGCTATTTCCGAAGACGACCGCACCATGATCGGAAATCCTCACCCCGGTGTTATCATTGGTTTTAACCTCTATCTGGCATGGAAAGGACTTGACCTGAGCGTTACCGGTTCCGGAGCTTTCGGACAACAAATCGCCAAATCTTATCGTTCCTTCGCCGACTCTCCCCTTCAAAACTATACAACCAGTATTTTCGGACGCTGGACCGGAGAAGGCACTTCCAACAAATTGCCCCGCCTGACCTCGGGAAGCCATGTTAACTGGCAGAATATTTCCGACATCTATATTGAAGACGGAGATTATGTAAAGATCCAGAACGTACAGATAGGGTATGATTTCAAACATGCATTCCGTAAATTGCCTTTCGGTCAGGTACGCGTGTATGTAATGGCTCAGAACCTGTATACTTTCACCAATTACTCCGGAATGGACCCCGAAATCGGTTATGGATATGATCATAGCTGGGTTTCCGGTATAGATTTGGGCTATTATCCTTCTCCCAGAACGTATATGGTAGGTTTAAATCTTAAATTTTAATTGATCATACAGTATGAAAAAGATAATATTTTTAGCACTCGCTGCGACAGTACTGTTTACCAGTTGTGAAGCCTTCCTCGATACGGAAAGTTACACCAAGAAAAACACTGGGAACTACCCAAAAACGGCAGATGATGCCATTCAGATGGTGACCGGAGTGTATGCGACCCTCAACAAGGTCATTGCTAACTGTGGAAACTCCTACTATTTTGCAGCCCAGCTTCTTTCTGACGACATGTTCGGAGGTGGCGGTGAAAACGATAAAGACTGGACCAGTCTGGAACACCTTATGTACACTAACCTGGACCGTTTCAAAAGCTTCTGGTCGGACAGGTATTCGGGCATCAGCCGTGCCAACATGGCATTGGCCAACCTCGATAAAGTAGAAGACGAAACCCTGCGCAACCAGTTAATGGGTGAAACGTTATTCCTTCGTGCCCTGTTCTATTTTGAATTGGTTCAGATGTTCGGTGACGTTCCTCTTATTACCACAGTACCCCAGACGGTAGCCGAAGTGGCTGAATACCCCGAACAGGCTCCCCAGAAGGATATTTACGCCTTTATCGCTGCGGACCTTAAGAAAGCCGTGACCATTATGCCCACACAAAAATGGAATGAGATTGTATCCGGCGAAGGACATGCCACCCGCTGGGCCGCAGAAGCCCTTCTGGCACGTGTATTCCTGTTCTACACAGGCTTCTACGGAGAAGCCGAACTGCCCATGATGGACGAGGAATTTAATGTAACCGGTTCGGTAACGAAGGCAGAAGTCATAACCGCCCTGGAAGACTGTATCAATAACAGCGGACACACGCTGGCAGATGACTACCGCCGTCTCTGGCCCTACACCAACTCGGTCAGTGCCAAAAACTACGACTACTTAGCCGATCTGAATGCCTCCAGAAAATACTGGCTGAAGGACGGAGAAAACCCCGAAACCTTATTTGCCATCAAATGTTCCCACCTGGCAAGCTGGGGCACCACCATTGGATATTCCAACCAGTATTGCCTGTTCTTTGGTATACGTAACGCAGGTACCGCAGATCAGTATAAGAATGTATTCCCCTTTGGTCAGGGATGGGGCGCCGGTCCGGCTAACCCAAAACTGTGGGATGAATGGAAAGCAAAAGAGCCCAATGATTTGCGCCGTAAGGCTTCCATACTGGCTGCTGCCGACAGACCCAATTATGTTTACGGTGCCGATAAGCTGATGGAAGAATCCACATTCTGGCAAAAGAAAGTGATTGCCATTACCGCTTATAAAAATGAAACGGATCTTTTCAACAGTTTCACTTCCTCAACCGAATACTATGGTGACGGTGAAGCCGACGACTTCCAGCTGGCACACGAAACCGACCTGATCCTTATCCGCTTTGCCGATGTGCTCCTCATGCATTCCGAATTAACAGAAACCGCAGAGAGCATGAACAGGGTACGTGCCCGTGCCGGGTTGTCTCCCGTATCGTATTCTTTCGAAGCACTGCAAAACGAACGCCGCTGGGAACTGGCCTTTGAAGGGTTGCGCTGGGGCGATATGCGCCGCTGGGGCGACACCTACGCCATCAATGCCCTGACCGGTCAGTTAGGGGCAAACATATGGAACCGTGCCGTAGCTACTGTCATGAAAGACCAGGGTGCCGGCTATGCAGCCCGTTACCAGGCTACCAAAGGATTTATGCCTATGCCTTCATCCGAAGTGGACCTCTCAAACGGAGTACTTCAACAGAATGCCGGTTGGGGCACCGATGCCATTTTCGTAAGTTGGAATGAGTAATTTGAAAACGAATAAACATTGATAATATGAAAAAAAGTATATTATTTTCAATACTGGCGGTTTCTGTACTTCTTGCAAGTTGCGAACCCATCGAACACAGGGATGTGTTGCAGGGTGGTATTACGGAAAGCCAGTTGAACATTTCCGCAATTCCTGAAATCAGGGATGGAGTCAACTCCAACTATATTCAGCTGAACAGCGACGGAAATGCCTGCCTTTCCTCCTGGAATTACGGTTTTGGGACCCTTGTTGCCACAAAAGGGACTGTTAAGGTTATGGCAAAAGGGCCCAACACCATTGTTTATACCGGATTAAATGCCGACGGAACAATGATTACTAAAAGCATTACTGTTCAGGTAGATGCGTTGTACGATGTAGAACCCGAATGGGCTCTTTTCTGCGGCGATTCCGGTCTGAAAGACTGGGTTTGGGACAACACCGTTGCAGGTCCCTGGGGCAATGGAGGTTACAAAGGCAATAACGCTCCCGGATGGTGGGTTGTATCCATTAATGACATTAACGGACAGGCTCCCGGTGAAGGGGCCGGTGCCAGCATGACCTTCTCCCTTATCGGAGCCAAGCTCATCAAAAATTACAACGACGGAACTACCGCCGAAGGTTCCTTTACCTTTGACATGAGCAAAATCACTTACGATGACGGCGGTGCCGTCTGGGCAAAAGGTAAGCTGAACACAAAGAACGTTACTGTACTGTGCGGCAAGTCTCCCAATGAAAGCAACGCCCCGGTATATTCGTACGATATCCTTAAGCTGACCGAGAACAACTTGGTTCTCTCCTATCCCGAACCGGGTGCCGGTTCATGGGGCACTGCCTGGTTCTGGGTATTTATGAAAAAATAGCATTTTTGTCCTTTTTGAAAGAGGCAGACTTGATGAAAGTCTGCCTTCTTTTTAGTTACCTTTGTGCCTATGAAACTTATTCGCATTATTCCGCTTTTTCTGCTGATTTCCTGTGCCGGAAGCAGCAAATATGAAATTAAAGGGACATTACCCGATCCAAAATTTAATTCTGAATGGGTATTCCTGGCACCATTGACCGGTGGGACAGCCCAGACAGTTGATTCGGTGCGCGTTAAAAAACAATCGTTTTCCTTTTCGGGGAGAACGGAACAGCCCGGAGTGAAAGTTATCCGCATGCGGCCGATTATGAGACTCGAGATACAGGAACTCCTGGTGGTAGTTGAACCCGGAAAGATCCAGGTTACGCTTGATTCCCTGAGTTCTGTCACCGGAACGCCACAGAACGATGCATTGCAGTCCTGGAAAGAATTTAAGGCTCAGACCGACAGAACACTGCTCATGCTGCAGCAAATGATTGATGCAGCCACAGACGATACCGTGAAAACCAAACTCACCAGCCGCAGGGACCAAATCGTGACTGATTTTAACGAATACAACAGATTATTCGTAAAGAGTAACGAAGGTAACGCATTAGGTGATTTTGTATCTAAACTGACAGGTCAATGAGACAATGGAAAAATGGAATACAATGGATTACGGCAGCGTTGATTGCCGTACCTTGTTTTGCATTTTTACATTTTCTTTACCCCTATCATCTGTACCTGAAGGAACAACTTACTCTGTTCCTGGCTACTCCGGATTATTTTCTCTCCTACTTTGGTAAACCTGCCTGGCTTGCTTTGTATGCAGGTGATTTTTTCACCCAGTTCTTTTACTTCAGGGGCGGCGGTCCAACCGTAATCACTATTACCCTGCTTGTACTATGGTGGCTTTCTATTCAGACACTTAAACAGTTCAGGGTTGCCGGACGTTGGGCTGTTGTTGCATCGCCGGTCCTTGTCATTCCGGAATTTTTGATGCTGTGCGGGCTCCATTATAAACTGGGATCTACGTTCTCTCTTATTCTGGCGCTTGCCGCCTTTTTGATTTATTCACGCCTGCGCCCCGGAGATTCCCGGCTGCGTACTTTTGTTCTTTTACTAATCCTTATTCCGTTCCTATACTGGATAGCCGGCAGCGGAGTATTTCTTTTCCTTCTGTGTGTGATTATTTTCACGTTAGTGCAAAAGAAACCGCGCATTCAGCATCTTATCTTTCCCTTATGCCTGGCGCTGCTCATACCGCTGGCGGCCAAACCTGTTTATCTTTTACCCACCGGAAAGTTATACCTGTACCCGCGCAGCCAACATACCACGCTAACCATTGATATGGTCTGGGAGAAGGTGCTGTCTATGGACAGCGAGAGCTTCTGGGGACACTGGGATTATGTGCTGGACCTGGCAGACAAATACCAGCTCAAAAACCCTGTCGCGACCTATTTCACTAACCTGGCCCTGTCGCAGACAGGTATGATGCCGGACCGGCTTATGGATTATTATCAGCCCGCCACTAAGGGTTTGTTCCTGCCCGTATCGGCGGAATCGACCCCAATGACCATCCTTTTTAGCAACGAAGTTTTTTTTCGTTTGGGCGACATGAATATGGCCCAGCATTCAGCTATGCTGGGCATGATCTTCTCCCCCGACGGAAGGAGCTCACGTCTTGTAAGAAGACTGGCCGACATCCATATTATCAACGGAGAATACGAGGCCGCCGATAAATACCTGCGAATGCTCGAGCAGACTCTTTTTCACAAAAGACAAGCATCCGTACGCAGGGAACAGATACGAACCGGAAGCATTCCGGAACGGGTTAATATTCCCGCTTTCGATTCCATACGCAGGGGAGATGACTGCATTGCCTCGCTCAATATCCTGTTGGAAAGCAATCCCGGGAACAAAGCCGCACTCGATTACCTGCTATGTTACCACTTGCTTAATAAAGACATACCATCATTTATGGAAGTCTATGAACGTTGGATACCCAAAGACGGATCACGAGTTCCCGACATTTACAGTCAGGCAATTCTTATATACCTGACGCAGCATAAAGTTCCGGCCCAGGCTGTCCGGTCTTACGGAATACCCGATAACATTCTTGTAGATTTCATGGACTATACGCGTTTGTACCAGGAAAACAACGCACAGTCCCAACCGCTCAGGGAACGGTTCGGGAAAAGCTATTGGTTTTATTATCACTTTGCCGTAATGGTTAATCATGAGAATAATTAAATTTCATATTATCACATTGCTGCTGGGCATATTATATGCATGCGGCGAACCTCGTGATGTTACGGCAAGCGATTCATTGCCTCCCATTTTCCCCGATTACACCCAAATCACCATCCCATGCAATATAGCTCCCCTGAATTTCATGGTGCTGCATAACCCGCAACAGGTGCTGGCCGTTTTTACCGGTGAGGGGAAAACCGTCCGCATACGGGGAGGACAGAACATCCGTTTTTCCGGGAAAAAATGGGATCAACTGGTGAACAGCTGCATTGGCAACTAACACATATCGGTTCAGCTCTATGTTAAGAAAGACGGTGTATGGACATGCTACAAACCTTTTTTATGGACCGTAACGGAAGACAGGATAGATCCGTATCTTTCCTACCGGCTTATAGAACCCGGGTACGAGGTATGGAATAAGCTGCAACTTTGTGAACGGCACCTGGAGAGTTTCAAAGTACGTATTCTGGCTGACAATGCACTCACAGAAAACAGTTGTATGAACTGTCACACCTACGGCAACCAGGACCCCGGAACTTCTTTTTTTCACCTGCGCGGGCCCGGCGGGGGCACTATACTTAACCGGAACGGCAAGCTGCGGAAAATAGACACAAAAACGGAAGGAAGCATATCTGCCGGCGTTTACGGAAATTTCCATCCATCGGGACGTTACGGCGTTTTCTCCACCAACATCATCATCCCTGAATTTCATGCCTTCAGAGGTGAAAGGCTGGAAGTATACGATACCGAATCGGATTTGATTGTTGTTGATTTCGATCACAACACTTCCATGCCTTTCCCACCAACAGAAAAAAAAGAATTACGGACTTTTCCCGTTTTTTCTGCAGACGGGAATACCGTTTATTATTGCCGGGCTCCTTATATGAGTGCTCTTCCCGACAGTGTCCGCTATCTACGGTACGACCTCATGAGTATTTCCTTCAACCCCCACACAGGGATGTGGGGAGATACCTCCACAATCGATACGGTTTTTTCTGCATCACGTCATAAATTATCGGTCTGTCATCCCAAGACCTCACCGGATGGCCGTTATCTTCTCTTTACAGTTGCCGAATACGGTACTTTTCCCATCTGGCACAGAGAAACCGATTTGTACCTTCTGAACCTGGAAACGGGTTCGGTTGACGCGCTGAATAATGTGAATTCTGCGCTGTCGGATACCTATCACAGCTGGTCATCCGACAGCCGCTGGTTTGTATTTGCAAGCAAGAGAGACGATGGAATGTACGGAAAACCATACTTTTGCCACATTGACGAAAACGGTCTGACCTCCAAACCGTTTGTTCTTCCGCAAAAAGACCCTTCGGCTTATTTCACTACATTTAAATCCTTTAACATCCCCGAACTGTCTAAGGGAGAAGTTCCTTTCAACGCCCTTGACATTGAGAAGATTTACAGGAATATGAACAAAGAGACCCTGGACCCCGTAAAATAATGCGTATGGAAAAGAAATCTGCAACATCTCATTTTCTGCTATCGGCCTTATTCGGACTGTCTGTCTTTCTGTTTTTCGGGTTAGTCTATCCGCATCATCTGCATTATCACGAACAATTTCAGCTGTTCCTTTCTACCCCGGCCTACTTCCTTCAGCTAATGGCCAAGCCGGGCGGTCTGGCAGAATACATGGCATCGTTCCTGACCCAGTTCTTCCTTTTTTCCTGGTCGGGAGCCGCCATTATGGCCGTCCTTCTTACCTCTCTGCAAATGATCATTGCCGGGGTGAGCAGACGTTTACGTGAAAATCCCCTGTACTACCCCCTGTCCTTTATTCCCGCCTTTTTTTTCTGTCTCTGTTATGTGACGAAAACATGATGCCCGCCGGCATAC